>WOR8_10003320_pt1 | contig 15726 bp, 12 predicted proteins | sample DeeMarSeWOR38_10_FD_19890 | JGI IMG/M metagenome (IMG submission 19890) | reverse complement strand
TATACTCTTTGGCAATATAAAATCTAAATTAGGTAAGTTCACTAAGAATATACTATTTAAGATATTGGTGTACAAATATAAATTACTTCACGTTTTTTCCATACGATCATTTTAGAAAAGAACAAGAAAAAATTATTAAAAAAATAGAAAAAAATTCGGAATCCAAGAAGAATATTCTATTAGTTGCCCCGAACGGGACAGGAAAAACAATAATTGCTTTAAGTGGGCTACTTCCCTTAGTATATGAGAAAAATCTGAAGATCATTTATATGTGTAGAACACATTCACAAAACAGGAGAATTATCAAGGAATTAATTAAAATCTCACAAAAAATAAAGGATGATAATCAACCATTAAAACTGAAAGCTTTATCAATAAGGGGACGAAATGAAATGTGTTTGAATAAAACACTTCTGAACTTGAAGCTAAATCCTAAAGAATCAATGTCAATCTGTACTGATTTGCGTCAAAATAAAAATTGTATTCACTTTGTAAATCTATTAAAACAAAAAGATAAAGTCGAAAATCCTACATTATTAGCCCCTGAAATCTTTAATAAACCTATTGATGCTGAGCAGTTAATCGATTTTTGTACTAACGAGAGATTATGTCCATATTTTCTCAGTAAATTTCTGTTAAAGGAAATGAATATTATTATCTGTAATTACCAATGGTTATTCAACCCCTACATTCAAAATTTATTTTTAACGTTAATTGATCAGGAACTTCAAGATTGTATTTTGATTCTCGATGAGTGTCACAATATTATAGATGTCGCAACAGATGTAAACTCTGAAAGATTAACCCCATATGCATTAAGACTTTGTTTGAAGGACCTTGAAATGTATCGATCACCAATGTTAATGCAGAATTTTGTAAAAATATTAATGGATGAGATGGCGGAGCACAAAGAAGCATTGAAGTTGGGCGATGAAAAAATCCAACCCGATACATATCTTAAACGTTTATTGAGGGAATTAGGCATAGAGGATTTGAATACATTTAAGGTACTTATTGAGGAAATTCACGATTTTAGCGTTTCTATCCACCAAGAAAAGTTGGCAAATGGTGAAATTTCACGAGATTTTTTAGGATCATTTGCAGAATTTTGGTTGAAGTGGTTACGATGCTATACTTTAGAAAATTATTTTTTCTGTTTTAGTCTCAAGGAGAATAAGGGAAAAAGATCTGTTTCCCTTGAGATTGTGGCATTAGATCCAAGAGAGATCGTTATTCCTATTCTCAAAAAAGCATATTCTTCATTAAGTCTATCAGGAACAGTAAATCCTTTTGTGTATAATAATTTAATGGGATTAAATGAGTGCGGCAAAACTTATAAAGGGATAATTACCCACACACCCTTTCAGAAAAATAACATAAAAGCAGTAATAGTTGAGGGGGTTGATACTAAACGTGTTAACAGAACACCTGTAATGTTTAAAAAAATGATAGACAAAATATCCGAGGTATTAGAATGTACACCCGCTAATATAGGAATATTTTGTGCTTCCTACCAAATTGTTAAAGGGCTCTGTACTTATGGTATCGTTGAAGCTGTGAAAAAGAGCGGGAAAAAACTATTTATAGAAGAACCAGGATTGTCAGCATCTGAAAATAATCTCATGGTTGATGATTTCAAATCATTGTCATCAAATGGAGGTGCTGTCTTACTTGGTGTGTGCGGTGGGAGAAACTCTGAAGGTGAAGATTATCCAGGAGATTATATGAATTCTGTAATCATTGCAGGATTTCCTTACCATTTACCTACTCCACGGGTTGAGGCTAAAATTCAGTATTACGACAAGGTTTTTAGTAACCAAGGGTGGAATTTTGCATATCTCTATCCTGCTATTCAGAGAGCTAATCAAGCTTCAGGGCGTCCAATTCGAAAGATATCTGATAAAGGTGCGATTATTTTTATGGATAGTCGATTTAAAACCAAATATAAATGGATCTCTGAATGGGTAAGAGAAGAATTAGAAATTATTCCTGATAAACCAGAAGCGTTGATTAGAAACTTGACTCCTTTTTGGAAAGCCAAGTAGTGATTTCTTCAGTATAAATCAAGCCCATTTTTAAGATTCTTTACCCAAATTTGAATTTAATTCTATAATTTTAGAGTAAAGATTCGCTAATTTTTCTGAAACTTTTTTCCATCTAAAATTATTTTCTACTCGTTTATGACAGTTTTGTTTTATCGTAAGATAAAAATCTGGATTTAATAAAACAAGAGATTTAAGGGTTTCATCCGGGATTTGATTTACCATTTTTAGGGTATCAGGCTCATAAATTGTACCTACTTTTTTTACACGTTTAGAAATAAGTGCAAGAAGGAAAAACGAGATCAGAGCATCAGCAAACTGAGAAGGATTATCCTTCTCTATCAGAATCCCCGTCCCAATTTCCCAAAAATTTCTTACATCTATTACAGTCTCCTGAAACCCTCCTACGTGAGTTGCAATAATAGGAATTTTTGAAGCCATCGCTTCTAGTGCATTAATACCAAAAGGTTCCCATCGAGATAATGCACAGTAAACGTCCGCGGATAAATGAGCTAAATAATAGATATCTTCCACAACTCCAAAGATAATTCTAAGGTTTTCTGGATATTTTTTCACGATTTGGGAATAAGCTTTAATCTCCTTAAGACTATAATCAGTTGGGGTGATTAAGCACAAAAACCTAGCCTCTGGAATAACTTTAATAACTTTAGGGATAGCCTCGAAAATAATATCAAATCCTTTCTGGCTAGATAGTCTTCCACTGGTTATAACTAATGGACCACTATTCTCAAACGCTTTTATCTTCCCATCTTTCCTAAATAGATCACCATCTGAAAGGTTCGAGATAACTTCGGAAACTTTTTTAGAACGGATTAATGGGCTCTTCTCTAAATTAGCAATTTTATAAGTTAATAAAAAATTCTTTAAATTAGAAAAACTAATCCTATCTTCTGGAATCTTAAGAACTTTCCGCAACTCATCTCCATGTTTTAAGATAACTTGCTGATAAATCTCATCATAATCCCAATCACATCCGTCATAAACAAAATCAGATTTAAAACTTATTAAATCTTTACCGCAATTTGGTATTACATCAGAAATGAGGTAGGCTTGACTAACTGTAGTTACTATATCGCAAACAAGTGCTCCAATTTGTTCTGCAGTAGGAGGACGATGAATGTCTCTGTCAGATTCAGAATCTTTAGCCATCATGAAAATCTCTTTTAAAGTTAAGTATTTGTTGCCCTCCTTTAGAAGTACTTCTATGGGAGATTTATCAATCTTACAGTCGTAGTAGTACTCAATATCATATCTAGGCCAAGTTAGCAGGTGAATGGTAATTATAGAATATACATTGACATTAATTTTATTTAGTACTTGTTTTATCCCGATGTAAGGTATAACAGAATGATAATCATGTAAATGAACAATATTAGGTAGATTATTCTTTTGATCTTTGATTAGGTGATCTAAATAGCAATGTATCCCTATTGAAAAAAGGCAAATTTTCTCTCCTAGAGTATCAGGATTATAAACAGCAGGATCGTCTAAAAAATTACTTGCGTGTGAATTATCTCCCGCAATTAAGATAAGATTTATCTTTTCAATCTTAGTCCTATAGAATGCAATTTTGTAATTGTTCTCTAATTCTTTTCTTTCAGAATCTGAAGAAAATTTTTTCCCTTGACATTTAATAGAGAGTTTTTCTAAATGATATTTATCTTTAAGCATATTAATTTGACCATGAGCAGGAATAAAGACAGTTATATCAAATTTGTCCGAAAGATGCTTAGCTTGATTGGCGGGAACCTCCCCAAGACCCCCAACTTTTATGATTCCTGCGTATTCGAATGTAAATATCCATACTTTTGTCTTTTCTTTACTCACAATTGCTCATATCTCATTTAAATGCTACCGATACCAACAGTTTGAAATTAGATTTCAAAGGATGTAATCAAATGAATTTAAAACAGACTTTTATTAAAACATAATCAATCTTTTATTTATTCTTATTGGAAATAGCACAAACTAAATATTCTGAGGGATATAAAAAAGATTTAAAGGATTCAAATTTTTACTATTGTAAAATCCTTTTGAAACAAAGTTGAAGGTACATTAATTATGACAGAAAAAGAAATAATTGATATAGGAGCTGCAAAAGCTGGACCCTATAGTCTTGGTTTAAAAGCAGGGAATTTAATATTTGTCTCAGGCCAGGTTATGGAGCCTGGAGCAAGTGGAATAAAAGAACAAACTATCACAGCTTTAGAAAAGATTAAAAAAATTATAGAAGCTGCTGGAGCGACTGTTTCAGATATAGTGAAAATTACCGTTTATTTAAAAAATATGTCAGATTTCAAAGAAATGAATAGTGTATATAAAGGTTTTTTCGATAAAAATGGGATTACTGGGAATTATCCTACAAGAACTACAATTGAGGCAGTGTGTCCACTTCCAAATGGTTTAGTTGAAATCGATGCAATAGCCGTTATTTGAGATAAATGAATACTAAATAAATTAAAATTTATGAGGACTAAATATGTGCGATACTCTAGTGGCATTAGGTAATTCCACAAAAGATAATTCTGTAATCTTTGGTAAAAATAGCGATCGACCAAATAATGAGGCTCAGTTGATTACACTCATGCCGTCAAGCAAACATTCAATAAAAGAAGATGTAAATTGCACTTATATTACGATACCTCAAGTATCTGAGACACATAGCGTAATCTTGTCAAAACCTTTCTGGATGTATGGTGCTGAAATGGCTGCGAACGAATTTGGGGTAGTTATAGGCAATGAAGCTGTTCATACTAAGGAAAAAATCCAAAAAACTGGTTTATTAGGCATGGATTTACTTCGGTTAGGTGTTGAACGAGCTAAAACGGCAAGAGAGGCTTTATATTTAATTATTGAATTGTTAGAAACCTATGGACAAGGGGGAGATTGTTCATTTGAAGGAATCGGTTATTACTACCATAATTCATTCATAATAGCGGATTCAGAGGAGGGTTTTGTGTTGGAGACCGCAGATAAGTGGTGGGTCGTCGAAACTGTAAAAGAAGTAAGATCTATATCCAATAACCTCTCAATAAGGGGTAAAGGTGATATGAGAAGAAAAGGAATAATCCAACATGCGATTGAGAAAGGTTATTGTAAGGATGATGCTGATTTTGATTTTGCTTTCATATTTTCTCATCCACAAATTCCAGATAAGTTTCCGTCAAATACTAGAGATGGTTGTACCATGAAGCAACTTAAGGAAAATCAAGGGGATATCACTCCTGCAGCAATGATGGAGTTTCTCAGAGAACATAATATTGGAATTTGTATGCATTACTCTAATCAGTCTGTAGGTTCTCAAGTGTCTCACCTTCAAAAAGGGGAGGATAAATTTATACATTGGTTTACTGGGGGAACAATGCCTTGTTTAAATATATTCAAACCCTATGTCTTTCCTGCAGAAGATTTTAGATTTTCAGCTGATAACTCTGATCCTTATACTGAAATTAGTCCTGACTGGTTCTGGTCTCATCATAAAAAATTCACACGATCTCATAAAAAATTACCCGTAAAATTACCAACTCAACAATATTTAAAAAAATTAAGAGAAATAGAGAACGATTTAATCATTGATGTAGAGAACTTATTAAGTAAAGACAGACAATTATCCCATAAGGAATTGGCTGAACGGGTAAAGATCCTCAACTATAAAGCATGGGAAAAATCAGAAGAAGTGATTAAATAATCAAATCTTTCTTATTTTAATTTTTTAAAAATTTTGAACAAATGATTTATGATGTAGAGCCCACAAACGGGGCTAAAACCAGCAAAGGATTCCCAACCACCTTGTTCTATATAATCTTCTATGGGAAATAAATATCCAATCCAATCATTTGTGTTCTGAAATATAAATGAGTTATTTGATCCTGATGGGGATTTACTCAGCAAATCCCTTCCATATTCTCCATAAAGTTCACCTGGAACAAGAATCATATCAAAATTCCTTGATTCACTTCTTAAAGGGTTACTTAATTTGAATTGTACCACTTGAACATTAGACTTTGCTACTAAATTTAATTTCTTATATTTCATAACAAATTTAGTGAAATTGGTTTTTATTAGCTTAGAAAGTGGTAATAAAAAAAATTTCTTTAAAACAAATCTTATTTTATTTGCGACCCAATTTTTAGAATAGTATCTAAAATCTCTGAGGGGGATCCAAAAATATCTTGAATGGGAAGATATAGTACAAATTTCAAGATATTCCTCAATTGGGATAGAATTGACCAGTTTTAAGGCTTTTTCCGCTAAGGTATACCCTATCTTTTTTGTATGTCCATAATTACCTTGTTGATTATAGACTAATGATTTGCTTCTCTGTAATATTTCATAGTTTGTACCACAAGTTGTAATGGGATTATAATTCCCAGATGACCCATTGAAATAAATACCTTTTATTTTACCATGAGTTAATTCTTTAATTCTGAATAATATGCGCCCAGGATAATCCGCAGATAATTTATTGTTGAGATAAGATAAAGAAGTAGGATGACACGCGTAATTAATGAGAATTCCGATTAAATCCTGAGAGTGTTTCGATCGAAAAGCAATAATCCCTAATTCAGGAAGAATCTTTTCGGAGGGGTGCCGCCTATTGATCACAAGATTGGGATTAAAGTGTTCTTTAGTCCAAGATATCAAGCAATATTGTAAATTTGAAAACATATCCCTTATCATTTTTACAATTTGTTGAGTAAACCATACTATGTACTTATCGCTTCTATTAACACCAAAAAGAACTCCACGTAAAAATTTGATAGATCCTCCAGGATAATAAAACTCCCCCGTCAAATCTGGAGAAGAATGAGTATGTGTCGCATGAATAATAATCAAATCTTCATTTAGGAAAGGTATATTATAGACTATTTTTTCTTTAATGTACTCAACTAAACTTAAGGGTAATTTTAAAGTATCTAATGATAAAAGGAGCAAATATCTTTTGTTATTCCTCTTGTCGCTTTCCTCAATCAAAACTCCATGTGCATAGATGTTATCTAACTTTCCCCTACATGTATCCTCTCTGGTATACCCCGCCATAGAGACGCCAATATAATTCTTTGGAGTGATTATAATTTCACTAAACGCAACTTTCATTAATTTATACAACAAATAATTTAAAATAAAAACCTAATTTTGATAAAACTTAATAGTTTAAGAGTATTTCTTCTTATAGTATTTATTAAAATAGTCTTCTGTTAGGGATTCTGACAATGCCATTAAGTAAATTAGAAATTTTGGGTATGGAAGGCGCGATTTCAAACTATAAACGAGGACGTCACACTATCCATCAGAAACATTGTATCCTTGTCTTTCCAGGTATTCAGACAAGAAAGGCTGCAAATAGTTTAATCGGAAGGATTGTAGTCTGGAAGAGTTCAACTGGAAAGGAATTAAAAGGCATAATAACACGTGCCCATGGGAATAATGGTGCTGTTAGGGCGCATTTTAAAAAAGCTGGCGTTCCAGGGCAAGCATTAGGAACGAAAGTACAAATTATTAAATAAAACATACTGTTTTTTTACCTTTTAAAGTACTAGGACGTTCGAGTTTTAATGAAAATTAGGTTAAAGATCAATGTTTTTGGACAGTAAGAATTATATCTTTAATAAAAGTGCAATTCAAGATTATGAGTAGGCCTTTTAGTCCCGTTTTTTTTAAAGATTATATCCAGATAATACATGATACATAGATGATATACTTATTTTAGTAGTAATCTCAATCTACTACTATTGATAAAGCGATTTGGAAAGAATTTTAATTTATTAAGTTGGGTTTAAAACTTAGCAATGTCAGATCAAATTTGCCGATTTTGTCAGAGATATGTGAAATTAGCTTATTATTGCGAAGAATGTGGTACTAATTGTTGTTCTGACTGTTTACACGAAAAAAAAGTTGATTTCCATACCTGCCAAGACTGTAACTCCCAAAATATTGAAAATTCTACTTCTGAAAAGAAAAAAGTATGCGGGGATTGTGGACAGGAGAATATAATTAAGACCACCCAACATCTAAAGTCATGTCCAAAATGTGGTTCTCATAAAATTTTAAATATCTATGAAAAAAAAGAAGAATTAGAAAAAGAATTTTTAGAATTAATTAAAAATTTTCGCTCGTTTGTTTTTCCCTTGAGGGAGGCTCTTGATTCCCTATTTAATCTTCGTCAAGAAATAAAGTTATCAAGAGATCCTCCTATTAGGTGCTTTCACTTTCCTAAAATGGAATCTGATTTATTATCTCTTTTTAAGCTATATGTTTATGTTCACCATACTTTATTTGATAAAGTAAATGCCCAATTTCATCAAATGGAGTTATATAAAGAATATTTCTTTGATATATATGCTCAACCGAATTCAAATATAACAGTTATTGAAGGAATTTTTGATAATTTACTTAGAGGATATAATGCGATTAATGAATTTGTATTAAATAATGTTAAAACATTTAAGGACGGTATAAATTCGTTTAAGCATAATTTGAAATTCATTGAGAAAATTAGTTTGTATTTTTCAACATACAAAAATTTTCTAAATTTAGCTGAGAAAGAAAAACCGGTATACGCAATTCAGGCCAAATTGGTTAACGGATTAAATACTGAAGAACGATATAAGAAAGATAAGGGAATCTTATTCATCACAAACTTAGATTTGTCCTTTGTACATGAACATGGAATGAGGAAAAAGAAGAAAGCATTGACCTTCAAGGCTCCTGTTCGAGATCTAATTAGAATTAGAGAAAAAGGGAAAGTTTTCAAAAAACTCTACATCGAATTCGAATATGGAAAATACGAATTTACACTTCCTAATGATGCAGTATCAAGAGTTATAGAATATATTCTATTAGCACGGACTTTTGATGAATCTACTGTTCATGATGCAACTTCAGCTTCAAATCTTCAAAAGATTGATATTGATCTGAATGAGTTAGTTAATTTTATTGAGGAGAGTATCAATTCTTTTTTCAGCTTAAAATGTGAATATAATAAAAATTTTGAAAATAACGGAAATTATAGTGAACCATATCGGGAAATGAAGATCCATCAAAATCAATTTCAAAAAGCAGGTCATCAAGTATATTACCCCAATATTCTTTACCAAAACCCTAATATTATCCAAACCGAATATCAGCAACAACTTATGCAAAATTCTAGATCTAATCCTCAATATTTTCCCTCAAATCAATCCCAATCGCCATACGTATTAAACAATAACCTTATCCCAATGAATCAATATCAAGATCCCCATCAAGGTATAAGTAAGTTCTTCCCACAGAATCTTTACAATCAAAATAGATTCCAAAATTATAATCCTAAAAAAATAAATCCACTTTTTCATGATTTTCGGGACCCTAATGAAGAAGATGCGTTATTGAGAAATTTGGATCCATCTGATCGTTTAAATCCCAACTCTGAAAATGGAGTTTTCTCGTATCAAGAATATAATAGAAATCATTTATCAGATTTGTTTGATCCTAACACTACGTTAAGACAGCACACCTATGGGTATAAAAGAAAACTATTTAAATTAGATAGGGAGAAAAATGAGAAAATGCTTGAACTACAAAAAGAAAAATATGGTCTTAAAGCAACTCTAAAAAAATTGGAGGCCAAATTTGACCAAGGATCAATCTCCGAAGCAGATTACTTCAGAACATTTCGAAATCTCAACAAGGAAATATACCTTATTGATATAAAAATTCAAAACCTTCAACAGAATTTAGAAGAACTTAATAATATTAAACAGAGTAGTAGAAATTTTGATAATAAAAGGTTCTATACTTAAAATCTTTTCAAAGCATAATTTATGCAAATTTAGCATATTTTATATCATCTAACTTTAAATTATAGTAAGATATTTAGAACATATGGATAATCTCTTTACTACTGTTGTAGGAAGTTGGCCTTTAGCCAATACTAACGATAATATGGAAAAAGTTTTTAGTGATTTAATTCAAATCGGTATAGATTATCCGTGTTACCCACAGTTAATCTCCATGATTTCTCAATTTCTTTCCCCCTTATCAGATGTTATTATTCAATTAGAAGAGATAAACAATCGTTTTTATCTTTCTGGTGATTTTAAAATCCCTAAAACACCAGTAGCGCTACAATACGGAGAATTTATTAGTAATTTCTTTAAAAAGAGACCCGGTCTGTTAAAGCAAGTAAAAGGTGCAAAAGCCTGCCTTACTGGTCCATTCACGCTAGCATCTGAAATAATTTTGGAAGGTGATGCTGCGAAAGGTATTAAACCAAGAATCTTTACAGAACCAAGGGGTGTAATGGTAGACTGGGTAGTAGAAAAATTAGCTACTATTATGAAAAAAATAGGAAAAGCCTATAACAAGATGGGTATAAAAATTATTTCTATGGACGAACCTTTATTGGGTGTATTAATTGGGAAGAAAACTCTTTTTCACTCAGAAGAATTTATAATATATATTCTAAATAAATCAATTTCAGAAATTAAAACTTTATCTTCGATTCATGTTTGTGGTAGGGTTAGCCCAAAATTACGGGATGTTCTACTTCAGACGGAAGTCAATATTATAGATCACGAATTTCAGACCAATAAGGAAAACTTTGAGATCTACAACAAAAAGAACTTAGTAGATAATGACAAATTACTAGCCCTTGGAACTGTTAAATCTAAGTTTACACAAGTTGAAGGATGGGAAATTACGGATTACATTGAGGGCTCAACTTACATTGAAAATTATATACGAAAAGGAATAGAGCATTTTGGTAGGGAGAATCTAGTAATAAAACCTGATTGTGGTTTTCTTCCCCTGAAGGATTCTTTTGGGGAAGCTGTTGCTTATGAGATAACAAAGAGGAAATTAGAAAATATGGTTCAAGCACTAAATAATATTAAAAAATAGCTGAGTAATGATTATTAAAAAAAAAAATTGAGCCTTAGCTTTCCAATTCTTTTCGTAGTTTTTCGATTTCTTCATTCAATTTATCCTTTGATTTCAGACCAAGTTCTTCTTCGAACTCTTCATCATACTCAGGGATATATTGTAAATCATCTGAAGGAGCTTCAGGCATCGTACCTCCTTGATCAAGTAGCATTTCTGTTTCAAGTTGATTTAATTCATCTGTAACATCAATGGCAAGATCAATTTCAGGATCCCCTGCTAAAATATCGGCTGCTTCTTCGATTTCTGCGACATATGCTTCAGAATCTTCTGCAATTTCTGCAACTCTGGCGGGAGATGCCTTAGTTGCAATATATTCAAGTTCATCTCGGATTCCACTGAATATATCCCCTGTTTGACTTATAAGTTGTCCCTCTTCAATTGCTTGAATTTGACGTTCTATTTTAGCTCGAATATTATTTGATCTATCAACTTTAGCATTATAGGATTTATACTGAATAAGATAATTTTTTGCGCGATCTTTTTCACCACGTTTTAAAGCTATCTTCGCATTTTTACGACTTATTTCAGCCCGTCTACTGTAATTCTTGTTTATTAGGTTTAATCTATGAATATGCCCCTTGGCTTTTGATACTAAATCATCTTTTTCTTTTCCTTTTCGCGGAAATAGCTTCTTTTTCAAACCCATTATATCTCGACTCTACTTAGTACTACCTATTATAATTATCTATATTATGACTATTATGAATTTACTAACTTAAAAATTTAATAATATACTAATACATAATAATAAATGAATTTCTATAAAAAAAAACTTCTATAGTCCAAAGTCTGAGAATTTGATACAATGAAAAAAATAATCTTAAATTTTGAAATCAAACAAGATAATTTTAAAGAATTAGTTCAAGAAGCTTTTAATAAAGATATCTTAAATTTTCTAATTTCAAAATTAACTTATCCTGAGTTTGAAAAAATTGAACGACTTCATCTCTACACAAAAGATCTCGCTCTAAAAACTAATTATCTTGTTGTCAGTAGCAAAAAGAAATTAGATGAATTACTTTTAGATGATAAATTTTCAGACTTTACTATTGGATTTCATAAGAATTTAGGTTCAAAAGATGATGAGAAAGAAATAGTTAATATCTCAAAGAATAGTCAAGTTGATTTTATTATAGTAAAAGCGACAGATTGGAAGATAATCCCGTTTGAGAACCTTATAGCACAAATGCATAAAAACAATACAGAATTAATCTCAGAAGTAGATTCCGTTGAAGAGGCTGAATTAATGATAAGAACTATGGAAATTGGTGTAGACGGAGTTCTAATCACACCGAATAATGCCAATGATATTATTAGACTTAAAAATTTAATGTTTACTTCATTTAAAATTGATCTTACTCAAGCAAAAGTAATTTCTATTGAAACAATACCTGAAGCAGAAAGAGTATGTGTAGATACAACCTCAATTCTTAAAATAGGAGAGGGAATCTTGGTGGGATCAACCGCAGCGGGATTTAGTCTCGTGCATTCTGAAACATTAGAAACAGAGTTTGTTGCCTCAAGACCTTTCAGGGTTAATGCGGGAGATGTATCTGCTTATGTATTAGTTCCTGATGAGGATCCTGAAAAGATATATCGCACAAAGTACTTAAGTGAATTAAAGGGTGGAGACAAGGTTCTTGGAGTTACCAGTGAGGGTGAAACGAGAATAATCTCAATAGGCAGAGTTAAAATTGAAACAAGACCAATGTTGAGATTTGAGTTGGAAGCCTCTACAGACGATAAAATAATTCCTATGAGTTGTATTTGTCAAAATGCCGAAACAATTCGCTTAGTCGGAGCAGATGGCAAGGCAAAATCTGTTGTTGATATTCGGATTGGAGACAAAATTTTAGTCCATATTGGACCTGGGGCAACACATTTTGGCACAGCTATTAAGGAAACAATAATTGAAAAATAAAAATTGAGAAATTTAATTTTAATGTAAGGATATCAAATGGATGCAAAAACCTATTGGGCCCCCCTACTCCACATTTACCAACCACCTGACCAAGATCTTCAAATTTTAAAGAGAATTAATAAGGAGTGCTACAAACCATTATTTTCATTGCTAGATGAGTATACAAATTTAAAACTTTCTCTTAATATTAGTGGCGTTTTAGTTGAACTACTCTATGAATTCGGGCTTTCCGACACTATGGATATATTAAAAAAGTTAGTGTCTGAAAAAAAAGTTGAAATTGTTGGAACAGCCAAATTTCATCCAATACTTCCACTTATTCCGCGAAAGGAAGTAAAACATCAAATTCTAATGAATGAGGAAATTAATAGAAGAGAGTTCAAACATTGGCAGAAAAGCGGCTTTTTTCCCCCAGAAATGGCAATTTCAGGAGGAGTTGCTAAACTATTAAAGGAACTAGGATATAAGTGGGTTATAATGAGTGGGATTGCTTGTCCAATTGACTGGCCTTACGATAAAATTTATACTTCCCCAAATGGACTTCAGTTATTCTTTAGAGATGATATTCTTAGTAATAAGATTTCTTTTAAAAATGTTAAAGCGAAACAATTTGTAAAATCGATGAAAGAGATTTTCCAACCCAATGAAATCCAAGAACATCAGAACTCTACTAAGTTAAATCGATATATCATTACAGCAATGGATGGTGAGACGTTTGGCCATCACATTAGAAATTATGAAAGAACCTTCCTTAAAAGAGTAATAGATCTTATCAAAAACGATGAAGAAATTGAGACACTATTTATTTCAGAATTAGATCAATACTTTCCACTTAGTTCTAATAGTATTGTTCCGCGAGAATCAAGTTGGAGTACCTCATTTAAAGAAATTCAAAAGGGGATTCCTTATCCACTTTGGAAACATCCTAAAAACAATATTCACAAATATTATTGGAAATTAATGAACAGTGTTAACAACCTGATGAATTTGACTGAGAATTTAGATTTAACTACAGGATGGCAGGTTGAAAATTATTCCACTACTGCAAGATTTTTTTATGATCGAGGTATACATTCATGCCCAGTGTGGTGGGCTAACCCTCAACATGATACTTGGAGTCCGAATCTTATCTATAAAGGATTGGAATCGCTTATGAGGGCTGCTCTTAATGCTCAAATGGCATTAGTATATGCTTATAAATCAGAATTAGGGGAGGTATATTTTAACAGTATTTCATATTATCATGGCCTTTTATTAATGGAAATATCAACCATTACCCAATCTACTCTTGAGCAACCAGATGACTCTAGACAATAAATTTATATCTCCTTAGAAGTTAGTTTCTTAAGAATATCATTCCATTTATCTAAATCTCGTACAATCCAAGCAGCAGAGTCCTCAAAGCCATCCGTATTTTTAAAATTGACTTTTAACAGAGGCTTTAACACAGACTTCTTTAGATGCTTTGTTGGATTTGAGATTTTGCTTATGGAAGTAACCGATATTTTCAATTCTTTTTGCGGTTTCCACATTCCAAAAAATAAATATTCTTCAGTTAGTAATAACACTCCATTTCCACGGATTTTCCATACACCCAAAGACTCTTGACCGAAGAAATTTGCCATATCATCGCTCAACAGAATCATTTGGCCTCGAAATCTTTCATGAATTTCAATTATCCGTTTTTTAAATATCTTTTTCAACAATTTGTTATCGCCTTACCTACAATCTGCATTAAATTTAATAATTTCAATTGGAATCGGTAATTTATGAATAATACGAATTATAATCATAAATTATTTAATTCCTAGTTGATATATTTAACAAAATATTTATCAGTGTTAAAATAAATTTCTTGATTTTTGGAAAAAGATGTCTACAGAAAATAATAAGAAAATTAAGTATTGTGTTTATTGTGGGGAGGATGTAGGTACGAGCGAGACTTATTGTCCAAGTTGCGGGAAACTAGTAGTTAAACTTAAAAATGGTAAGATTTCTCCTAAAAAATCTGTACTTCCTAAATCTTCACCGGTTATAAAAGCGGAAATATCTCGAAAATGTCCAGGTTGCGGATCTATTATTACTTCTACAATTTTGGATCAATGCCCTGTTTGTAACACCAAATTAGAAAAAGTTTCAGAAGCTAAAAAAGCTCTTATACAGAAAAGACCAGGATTAATATTCACAAACAAAAAACTAGAACCAGAACAAAAATTTATCATAAAAAAAGATGCATGGAATTTTAGAGAAGGAATCAATGTTGCAGGTACTTGTATGTATATCTTCATAATCGCTTTTTTCTTAATATATTTTCTGCTAACATTCCAAGGAACGGGCGGTTCAGTAGAACCAAGTATTCAAAACTTTGTAACAACTCAAATTCCAGAAGTCCTCTTTGGTATTTACCCAATATATTATATCTATTCTAAAAAGCATAGCTACAAGAAACTCGGCTTTATTAAAGATTCTAAGAAATTTCTTACAGGTATTTTTATTGGAATAATAGGTGCGATTAGTTTATTATTACTCGATTTATTATATAGTTCACTCTTAAGCTCTTTAGCTAGTATAGGATTAGATTTTTTTAATGTGGCTCCAGAGATAGCTTTACAAAACCAAATTATAAGGGATGCTGAGTTTATATGGGTATTTTTATTTATTCTTCTAATGGCTCTTGCTAATATCTCTTTTGAAATCGTATTTAGAGGTGTTTTGCATAACGCCCTTAAACAGAAATTTCGAAACGTTATTACTGTAATTCCTATAGTGGCGTTAATTTATTCGGTTCTAATGTTATTCCTATTTCCCAATCCTGCCTTT
>WOR8_10003317_pt1 | contig 15732 bp, 10 predicted proteins | sample DeeMarSeWOR38_10_FD_19890 | JGI IMG/M metagenome (IMG submission 19890) | reverse complement strand
CTGCCCTATAAGGCAGACTTTTGTATCTCAGGCTGTTCCCCTTTCGATTTGAATTTTATTCAAGCATTAAAAGGTTTAGAAATGACGCGAACCGTCATAAAAGAGGATGGGACATATGTGACGTTGACGTCCTGCCGCAAGGGTTTAGGAAATCATCGCTGGTTATTAGACAAGAAAATGTCGGAAATAAGAAATAAACAAAATGTTGATTATCACTCATCTATGACAGAAATTATATATAGTACACATTTGTCTGAAGACGAATTATATTCTTATTACCCTAAGCAAGTAAAACTTATAGATGATATTAATAAGCTAAGGCAAATTATTGCATCTTTAGATAAACCGGGCAAGAAAGGTATTTTTCTACCCTATTCTCCGATTACAATACTTCTTTGACTTCAATTTTTTATTAGCAACAATTGCCGATGGAATTGCAGTAACTTATTTTAGAATTACTATATAGAGATCTGGCTGAAAGTCATTTTGATATATTGATCGGGACATCGTATTTACCAATTTGGCAATAAACTGTGAGGTAAATAATGAGAGCAATCCAGATAGTAGGACCAAGGAAGATTGCGATGCTGGACAACGCTCCAAAGCCTAAGCCAAGCGAAGGCGAGGTGTTAGTACAGTGTAGATATGTGGGACTTTGTGGAAGCAATATAAGCCAGTATACAGCAACAGGTTTGTGGGGTGATGGTGACTTTCCCAATCCGGTGGGTTGGTCTGGACACGAGAATATCGGCACAATAGTGGAATCTTGCTGCGATGACTGGGAAGAAGGGGCGTTGGTTCTGGCACTTCCCGAAGGCCCTTATGGCTTTGCTGAATACATCGTCTCGCGCCCTCCGGCTATTGCTCGTCTGCCACAGGACACAGTTGATCCGTCAGCGTTTATAATTGCTCAGCCTTTGGCAACAGTTCTTAGAGCGATGAAACGAGCAGGTAGTGTGGAAAACAAAAGTTGTGCCGTGGTGGGTCAGGGACCGATGGGACTAATATTCACACATATCTTGCGGCTAATGGGAGCGAGCACGGTGATTGCAACCGACTTACTCGACTGGCGCTTGGAATGGTCAAAACGCTACGGAGCCGATTATATAATCAATGCTTCAACAGAAGATGTTGTCGCGGTCGTCAAGAAGCTGACTGACGGAAAGATGGTTGACTTCGTAGTCGAAGTGGTGGGCTTTGTAGATTCGCTGAAGACGGCCGCATATCTGCCAAGGCACGGTGGTAGGTTATTGGTTTTCGGTGTGCCAAATTATGAATTGCAGGAATTTCCCTGGTATCACGTTTTTCGCGAGGAGATTCAAATCAACACATCTGTCGGCCCTCAGTGCGGTGAATTCTTCCAAACAGCAGTGGACATGGTCCACGATGACCGAGCTTCAGTTCTAACCGAGCTTGTCAGGCCGCGATTGCCGTGGGATAAGGCCCCGGAAGCTTTTGAAATGTATGCCGAATGCGCCAAAGACTCCCTAAAGCTGACTCTTGAACTCTAACCAAAGCACTCCTCCAAATCGAATTAGTATCTACTAACGATCAAGCATCTTTCTTATCCGAAGTTGCAATCCATCTGCTGATAAGATACGCTCCGATTGCCGCAAGCAAAAGTATAGCACAAAGACTGCCTATCGCGTACCAGCGGCTCTTGTGATCCCAGTAACCTTTTAATCCCAAGCCAAGAAAAACAAAGCCGGAAATCAGATTCAACAACCATAGCCATATGGGCAGCCGTAGCGCTTTGGGAAGAAATCTTCGATCCATCCACAGGTTCATCAGGCAAAACAATCCACAACCCAATACGCCGGTGAACAGATTGGCAGGAGTAAGGATCGCCAGCAGCAGACGCGGCTTACCCTCGACACCGGTGGATAGATAAGCAAACAACCATAACAGAATTGCGCATGCACCTATGGCACACCAGATGATTGTTATACGTCTAATGCGTCGGGAATTGCTGACAGCAAACTCACGACTTACTGTGTGTGCCATTTCACCGGCGATGCTGCAAGCGACTTCCAAAGTGCCGTAGAGTGTTCCAACCATGGTCAGGAATGCTCCCGCCACATAGAGCGGAAGTAACCAGGGATGTATGCCCGTGACGAAAGCCGACTGGAGATTGAGCAGATTCTTCTCCTCAGGAATTTTATGATTCGGGCCGAGGATCAAAGCTCCGGAAGCTACAAAGACGGCACTAAAAACGATAATCACGAGAAAGCTGATTGAGCAATCTACGAGTGGAGCGCGGCCCCAGCGGCGAACCGGATGTGCTGGATTAGCAGCAATCTCGGCAAGCTGCCCGGCGGAGACCTGCCCAGCGCCGGCCTGTCCCCACGCTTTGTTGCGCATAAAAGAAGTGTATGCCAAATAGTCGAAACTGGCGCCCCCGATAACGCCGACATAACGCGTCGTCTCTACCCATACGGGTTCGGCAGCAATATCCGGATACGCGGTACTAAGCCATTGTGGGTACATATAAGGCTGCGGTATAACAGCTCCCCTCAATAACTCCAGCCAATCCGGATTATAGAGCACAAGAGTAACGCCGGCACAGAAAAGCATTGCAGCTACGATGATTAGTTGGATACGTTCCAGCGTAGAGTAACCGCGTAGGGCAGTGATCGTTACTACAATAGCCAGGATCGCTGCACCCCAGAGATAATCAATACCGCCTCCCAACACTTCACTTGTCCCGGTCATCCAGGCGGTGAGGTTACCTAACACACCGCTGTGGAAACTGATCCAGATCGGCAAACAAACAGCCGCGATTAGGAATAATGCCAGTGTCAACCAACCACGTGGTCCAGGCAGGTCGAGCATCCGCTGATAGGGGTGGACACCGGTCAAAACCATGTGGCGTGACAATGCTATCACTAATCCCCATTTCAGCAGCGATATAACGACGAATAAAAATAGGATGCGATATCCAAAGATTGCGCCGCCCCGGCTCGAAAAAATCAACTCACCGGTTCCTATCGTCAAAGATGCAATAATTGCTCCTGGGCCGAAGAGCTTCAGCCAATCCAATGTGCAGCGAGGTAATTCGCCTGAGTGACTCTTATCGGATACAGCGGTAGCTGATGTGTTGTTCATATTATATATTCTATTCAGGGCCGCCCAGAAATCCTTCATGAAAGAAAACCGGTTTATATCCACGCTCCGTGACAAAACGGATAGCTTCATCGAGCCTTTGGAAATGGTCGGGAATGTAGTTGGAATAAAACGGCCAAAAGTACTGTTCGTGAGTGAAGATGTCCATTATCTCGGCCTGGTTAGGATCCTTAGTGAGCGGTTCGAGTGTAGGCACAATTCGCTCTATCGGAGTGCTGTTGCAGACAATATCGACCTTGGAGAAAACTATGCCGCTGTCAAAATCCATGAGGGCATCGTGACGGGATAAATACTCAGAGCGAACATCATCCAGTAAGTAATTAACGTCCCAGACACCACCAAGTTGCTGAAAATAACCACTGAGTACACGCACGCCATTTTCAAAAAGTGGCTTCAAAGCTGCGGATTGCACCATCCCCCAGTGTATAACAGTAGGCGGCGAGTAAGTCTTCTCACCGGCAAAGCGAACAATCTGCTCAGCTACCTTGTTCAGATCAGCGATCAACTTTGATGCCGGAGCATACTGGTATGGACGAGCAGGTTCGTTGGCATAAGCATGAAAGGCAAGTTTGAGCCAGTCTGAATTGTCTTGCCATTCCTGTTTATAATGGTCGGGAAACTGAGGCAGCTCAAAGCCGTCTTCCGTGGTGTAATAGATATTGAGTACAAAGCGTGTCCCGTACTTTGAATGTAATTCACGGAATCCTTTCAGGTAGAAGCAGTCAAAAAGAGAGGTATACTTCTCTTTCGCAATGTCACGCAAAAAGAAACTGTTGTCGTCAATAGAAAATCGATATCGCGGCTGGGAATGTCTATCCCATAGTACTCGCACACGATGCTCGTGTCGGCCGAATTTACCGCCTGAGGTAGCGGTAATTTCCGTTTCCTTTTGACGGAGCAGGATTTCTGCTGTGAACTTTGTCCCTTCACGCTGTACGGGTGACCCATTTACCGTCACCAGGTCGCGTGGAGGCGCCTGGCCAGACACTTGAATTATCAAGCCATCCTCATTCTGCAGGCCGTGCCATCGGTTCAGAACCGCGCCATGAAAAGGTTCCTCGATCCTCACTGACTGGAATGATCCAGCCGATACGCCTACCGGTGGGCTCAAAGCAGCCGCAGTCGTTCCGGCAACCGTCGCCCGCAAGAGATTGCGTCGTGTCATCTTACGTTCCATACATCTCTCCTTATCATTCACAATACTTCAATAGTATATACACTATACAGGCAATAACAACAATCTTGGGAAAATGTTGCCATTTACTTGTAAGTATTAACCGAAAACATTAAAATCAACTATGAAAGCCTGAACCGTAAGTAGTTCTAATATGGAGAGCTTGTAGGAATGCCGAGTTTATCAGCCTACAGAATAGCAGTAGTTTATTTGCTTGTTGCTTTTTCCTGCTGTAGAGCTTCGAATGGAAACCATGTCCCTGTTGCGGACTTGGTAATTAAAAACGCCAAAGTAGTTACTATTGACGAGGACAATCCCCGCGCCCAGTCAATAGCTTTTAAGGGTGAGACTATTGTCGCTGTAACCTCAGATGAGCGCATCGAGGAATATATCAAAGATGGCGTTTCGAAAATAATCGATGCCAAAGGCAGACTTGTCGTCCCGGGTTTCAACGATGCACATATCCATTTCAACTTCATTGATCCCGACTACGTTGATCTTCGCTATATCACGGATTCAAGCATTATCACAGCAAGAGTCAAAGAAGCTGTTTCCAGAGCCGAACCTGGAGAATTAATACGCGGCGGTCGTTGGGAGCACGAAATGTTCGTCGACAAACAATGGCCCACTAAAGAGCTGATTGATCCGGTGGCGCCGGACAACCCGGTAGTGCTGTCACGCGCCGATGGACACTCGGTTCTGGTTAACAGCTATGTAATCCATAATTCGGGAATTACCAAGGACACTCCTGATCCTTATGGCGGTGAAATACAGAGAAATCCGACTACAGGAGAGCCCACCGGTATTTTCAAAGAGAGAGCAAAGAGGTTATTGAAATATGGCCAAAAGCCCATTAATCACTCTGCCGAAGAGCAGCAAGAGCAACTTATGCTTGGATGGCAGGCTGCGTTTGATTTGGCCGCGCGAAATGGAGTCACTTCGATACAATTGCCGCCCGGCGGCGACTTTGACATATACCAGAAGTTCAAAGACATGGACAAGCTCACGATGCGAGTATATGTCGGTGGGTCATTGACTACCAACAAGCAAAAGCTAAAAGATTATGCCGAACAGCAAAAGAAATATCCCAAAGAAGGTAACTGGATAAGATTCGGATATATCAAGGGATTTATTGATGGAACACTCGGTTCAAGCACAGCATTGTTCTTTGAACCTTACGTTGATGCTCCTGATAAGACCGGCTTGCCTCAGATATCGTATGAAGAATTTGAAAAGATAGTGGTGGTCCTGGATAAAGCAGGATTTCAAATCGGCATTCATGCCATAGGAGACAAAGCCAATCATTGGACCCTCAATGCCTACGAGAAGGCACAGGAATTGAACGGCAAGCGTGACAGCCGCCATCGCATCGAGCACGCCCAGGTGCTTTGTGACGATGACATTTCTCGCTTTGTTGCGCTTGGAGTAATCGCATCGATGCAGCCTACCCACTGCATAACCGATAAGCGTTTCGCCGAGAAGCGTATAGGCCGGGATCGTTGTAAAGGAGCTTATGCATGGCAACGGCTGCTTGATGCTGGGGCTGCGATTGCCTTCGGAACAGATTATCCAGTCGAGCCAATCAGTCCGCTGGAAGGTTTATACGCTGCTGTCACTCGAAAGGACAGGGCCGGTGAGTCGGGCGACGGATGGTTCCCGGATCAAAAACTGAGCATGGAAGAAGCAATCGAATTGTACACTCTTGGTTCAGCATACGCCGAATTCATGGAAGACCGCAAAGGCATGATCAAGGAAGGTTACCTGGGTGACGTCGTGATATTCAATAGCGATCTAATGACCATTCCACATGACCAAATCATGTCTACAAAGGTGGATTATACAATCGTAGGCGGTAAAGTTGTGTACCAACGCAAAAAAGAAACAGAATGAACGAGACATAGATAATAACAACCGACGAAGGCCGCCTATGAAGAGCCAAAAGTCAAATCCTGTAATACCTGTGACCACAATAACATTTTCTTTGAGGCATTCACCTTACAGCCTATCAACCACGTTTCGTTACTCATCTGAACAGCTTTCCGACATGAGGGCGTCCATACATGGCTTGTCGTGCCCTGGTTGGTTCGTAGTCATTGTCCGATAAAGTTCGAGAAACAAAAGCAGCAGTGTCTACTCTGAAGGTTACGTATCTTTCTTCTTTAATTTTGTATATTTTACGTGCTAGTGTCCTATTGCTATCTGTACCAAATCAAATATACTTGTCTCTGAAAATCTCTTGCAACAAAAGTTCTTGTGGTTTTGGTCAAACTGCTATCTGCTGTGACCAATGTGTAAGGTTCCAGTTTATGCAGTTTCTCTTTAGCCCAGAGTATTACACGATGCACAAATAATTTATGGAGATCCAAAATGACGCGAAACTTTCTGTTCGGATTGCTCCTGGTTTTCCTTCTTGCTCCTTTAATGAACGCAGATGAAGAGACCGAGGAGAAAGAAAAAGCAAAATTCAGCGCAGAAACTTTCAGTGGTATCAAATTACGAAATATAGGTCCGGCACTGATGTCAGGAAGGATAGCCGATGTCGCTATTGATCCGATACAACCTAATACTTGGTATGTGGCAGTAGGCTCTGGCAATGTCTGGAAGACTGTTAATGCCGGCACGACCTGGACTCCCATCTTTGACAAGTACAACTCCTATTCAATCGGCTGCGTGACGATCGATCCTTCAAACCATCATATCATTTGGGTGGGTACTGGCGAAAATGTTGGAGGACGTCACGTCGGTTATGGCGATGGTGTCTATAAAAGCATGGATGGAGGTCAGAGTTTCAAAAACGTGGGTCTCAAGGACAGTGAGCACATTGCTAAGATTCTCGTTCATCCACGTAACAGCAACACCGTCTATGTGGCATCCCAGGGTCCGCTCTGGTCCGCCGGGGGAGAACGCGGGCTCTACAAGACCACAGATGGAGGTAAAAATTGGGAACAGATTCTTTCTAAAGGACCCTATACAGGTGTGACAGATGTCGTGTTTGATCCTCGTGATCCGGATATCATTTATGCTGCGACACATCAACGTCATCGAACCGTCTGGGCATTGGTCAATGGTGGCCCTGAAACAGGAATCTTCAAATCTATTGATGGAGGGGAAACCTGGGACGAACTGAAAAGCGGTATACCTGATGAGGACAAAGGCAAGATTGCTCTTGGTATTTCACCGATCAAACCGGATGTGGTTTATGCCTCCATTGAACTGGCGGGGCGTAAAGGTGGATTCTGGCGTTCGGAGAATGGCGGTCAAAGCTGGAGCAAGATGAGTGATTATATCAGCGGCGGTACTGGTCCACACTATTACCAGGAAATATATTGCGATCCACACCGCTTCGACGTGATCTATCAGGCAAATGTTCGGTTAGGACGTACCGAAGATGGAGGCAAGACCTGGCAAACCGTCGAGAGCCGCTGGAAACATGTGGACAATCATGTCGTGACCTTCCATCCAAACGATCCCGATTTTCTGCTGGTTGGTTGTGATGGTGGGCTGTATCAGTCTTTCGACCGTGGTGAAACGTTTGACTATTTTCCCAATCTTCCTCTGACCCAGTTCTACAAAGTAGATGTTGACTATGATGAGCCCTTCTACCATCTGGTGGGCGGCACCCAAGATAATAACACCCAGTATGGCCCGAGTCGCACAGGTAACAATTCCGGCATCCGTAACAGTGACTGGCGAACGATCATCGGTGGCGATGGGCATGATTGCGCTATTGATCCCGAGGATCCCAATATCATCTATGGCGAATCCCAGCAGGGTTACCTAAGGCGTTTTGATCGGCGAACCGGCGAAACAGTCGATATACGCCCGCGTCCGGAAAAAGGCGAGGAGGACCTGCGCTTCAACTGGGATTCACCGATTCTTATTAGCCCTCATTCCCACACTCGTCTTTATTACGGCTCCAAGAAACTTCACCGCAGCGACGACCGGGGCGATTCCTGGACGACCATCAGCCCGGACCTTTCCCGTAATCGGGATCGCTATAAATTGAAACACATGGACAGGGTATGGAGCATCGATTCTGTTTATGATGTTGGCGCCATGTCGCAATATGGCAATATAACCTCTATCTCCGAGTCTCCTTTGCAGGAAGGACTCATCTATGTCGGAACTGATGATGGTTTAATACAGGTGACCGAGGACGGAGGGCAGAACTGGCGCAGAGTGGAGCGAATTTACGGGATTCCTGAAGAAGCCTTTGTCAATGACATCAAAGCGGATCTCCATGATGTCAATACTGTATACGCTGTATTTGATCATCATAAAACGGGAGACTTCCAACCTTATTTGGTGAAGAGTAATCACCGTGGCAAGACCTGGCATTCCATTACCGGTGATTTGCCGGAACGACAAATCCTCTGGCGGTTTGCCCAGGATCATGTGAAGCCCTACCTTTATTTCCTTGGAGCTGAGTTCGGTCTATTCTTCAGCCTTGATGGAGGAAACAAATGGATCCAACTCAAAGGAAATGTTCCCACTATTTCCTTTCGGGATATCGAGATTCAGCGCCGGGAAAATGATCTGGTGGGCGCATCTTTCGGCCGCAGTTTCTTCGTGCTGGACGACTATTCTTTCCTGCGTCAGCTCGACGAAGAAATTCTGAATGAAAAGGATTTCATTCTGTTCGGTGTTCGCAAAGCCCTGCTGTATGTGCCAGCACGAGTTTTAGGCGGCGAAAAGGGAAGTCAGGGCGATGGTTTTTTCACCGCACCCAATCCTCCATTCGGTGCTGTCTTCACTTACTATCTTAAGGACTCATTGGAAACACTCAAGGAATCGCGAAAAGAAAAAGAGAAGAAAGTTAAGAAGGAAGGCAGTGATAATGTGTATCCGGGATGGGATGTGTTAAAGACCGAAAAACGCGAAGAAAGTCCGGTCATTACTTTTATTATCAAAGATAATGAGGGTAATGTAGTAAACCACGTCACTGGACCAACATCATCCGGCTTCCATCGTGTAGACTGGAACCTGCGCTATTCATCCCCATCATCTGCTGAGGGCAATGGACCTTTCGTCACTCCCGGGAAATATACAGTCACGGCCGAGAAACGAGTACGTGACGAAGTCACACCTCTGGGCAATCCACAGTCTTTTGAAGTCGTGCCTATTCTGACATCACCCCTGACGGCTCAGGTTCCTCAAGAGATACTCGAGTTCTATATGACCGCTGGGGAATTACAGCGGACTGTTCGGGGCACAAACGAAAAAGTGAATGAAATCCTGGGCCAATTAACGGAAATTAAACAGGCATTGAAGCAATCGGACAAAGGCTCAACAAAACTGTTCAATGAAACCCGACAATTGGAATTGAAGTTAAAGGATATCCGTGAACTGCTTGTTGGCGGCACAATCAAGTCGCAATATCGTGAGCCTGACCAACTTTCAATCTTAAATCGGATAAACTGGTCCATGAATGGTATGGGAACAACCTATGGCCCAACAAGAACACATCAGCAAGATTATCAGACTGCAAAGCAAGAATTTGAAGCTGTGTTCGGTCAGGTGAAGGAACTGGTTGAAATTGACTTTGTAAAGCTACAGGAGAAATTAGAAATGGCCGACTTGCCGTGGACCTCTGGACGACCGATTCCATTGATAAACAAATAAGCCGGATTCTGACAGACAGTCATAAACCAACAATGTTCATTGATGAAGTGTTCAACGTCATTTACTATAATTCTTGTTGCCACATTTTTTCTGAGGAATCCATGTGACGAGGTATTAGAGAATGTCACTTACTAGTTGTCTACGGTCATTGAATACGATTGCAAATTTTTAGCCACCACATAAGCTCTTTATAAACAATGGCTTACGGGGTTAAGATTTTTTGGAAATTGGTAGATAAGAGGCTTTCGGGTTGTAGCAGGGTTGTAAGGATTTTGCGAGTTGAAATTGGCCTGTTTTGAGGGCCTAATTTCACTCGTTTACAGCTCATGTTTGGGAAAGTTTTGTACGCCATTCTTTGGCCTTCCCAGGCTTACTCTTTTGCTCCGTGCTTGCGGAGCAGTTCGACGATTTCGGTATGGCCTTCTTCTTCTGCTACTGCCAGAGGAGTTTTGTCTCCTTCTTCACGTGCATCAAGATCGGCTCCTTTGGCCAGAAGGAGTCCGACTGTTTCTCGATGATTCTTCCAACAGGCGTAGTGAAGCGGAGTCCACAGCCACTTGTCTTTTGCATTCACATCAACACCCTTTTCTGTAAGCAGTTTTATAATGTCTATGTGGCCCCGGGCTGATCTGATATGTAGAGGAGTCATCCCATTCTTCTGCTCCGCCTGACAGTTAGCGCCTTTTTCAATCAGCAACTGGGCAATGCTTTTGTATCCTTTACTGATCGCGAGGTGCTATGGTGTCATTCCAAAGTGAGTCCTTGCATTGATGTCAATTCCCTGGGATATGTTGGATTTAATTCGTTCCGTATCTTTTACGGCGGCATAGTCGAAAAATGTCATGATATCGCTCGAATCTCCCGATTGACGTGCATATTTACGGAAAAGACCAACGATGTCTGTGTGCCCCTTCTCTTGGGCCAGTCCCATGGCAGTGCGGCCATCGCGATTGATCGCTCTATAATCGGCCCCCTTGTCCAGAAGCGATTGGACAATGTCTCTCTGGCCGAAATAGGCGGCAAGGTGCAGGGGGGATTCTTTCTGGATGCTAGGATCGTAGTGCGGGTAGGCACGTCCGGTTCTGTGAGAGGTGTTGATGCTCTTTGTATGGCAGAATATTGTGACACTCCTCAATCGAAAGAGGGGAGCAACGGGGAATACAAAGTATGCCTAAGCATAAGAGCTATAATACATCTACTCGACAGATTTTGCGAGTGAAAATTGGGCCATTTTAGTATTTCAATGTCACTCTATCACAGATTTTGTTTTCGGCAGTCTTGATCGCCACTCTTCAGCATTTTCTGGTTTGTTCCAGGCTTCGTAGGGGGTGATTAAATATCCAATTCTCATATTGGTTTTTAACATTAAAATTATCTGGTTTCGATGTCCATTAGCTCCGAAGCTTCCAAGTATATATCGTAGGCCATTTGTGTATGGTTATCAGGCCACTACACTTTTAGGCTGTAATGAAAAGTGTCGCTGAAGGTGTAGAGAGTATTGATCCCGGGCTCTACCCAGATGCATCCCTGATAAATGTCACAGGAATCCGCTGTTGCCAAAGCAGCTACACATAACGTACTGAATAACCACAAAATGTTGTGAAATTTCATACGCTCACCGTCAATCCGAAGACAAAAAACTAAAATCTTAAAAACTAATCCTTGATGGTGTTACGCCACAACTGGATCGGAGCCTTGTCCCAGCTTCGGGCTGTGACGATATCTATATCACCGTCATTGTCGATGTCACCGGTCTTGGCCTTGTAAGCGCTTGTGGCTGCAACAATCTTTTTGTCCCAGTTCCGGCCTTTGCCCTGATTGAGGAAAATGCAAATCTCCGGAGTGGATGTTCTAATAAGCGTACCGGCTACGATGTCGATGTCTCCGTCTAAATCCATGTCATCGGCCCGGAGCGTGTGACAATAATCAATGACACCAACCTCGTGTCTTTTCCAGCCTTCCTTGCCGACTTTAGGATTAACAGCGGCATACCACATGATGCTGAAACTGGTCTTTTCTGAGTGTGACAGAACAACATCGTTCTTACCGTCACCATTAATGTCTTTGATGTCCGCCATAACACTGTGGTCCTGCCAGCCTCCGGTTACGTCCTCGTACCACATGGCATCGATATCGTGACGGGGCCAGGGATCAGTGCGAGGATGCTTAGGATTCTCCAGCCAAAAACCATTCATTAGTACATCATAGTCGCCGTCACCATCAATATCGCCAATATTCATGCCTTCCCGTTCGGCATTCTTCACCTTTTTCTCCAGCCATGAGGTGGGAGATATTTGATAATAAATCGCGAACATATGTTTGGTACGTACGATCACATCTAGCTTGCCATCGTGATCCATATCATGGACCTCGATATCCTTTACCTCGCTACCAAGCTCGACTGTAGCAACCTTATATTCTTTCCAGCCGGATGTTGCAGCACCGCCGGGATTAGCATACCAGAACACGTGGGCTTCACCGTCATTGCCCTTGGCGGTTACAACATCATTATCGCCATCGGCATCCAGATCCCGAATGAGAATACCATCGCCAAATATATGGCCCTGATCGATAATACTGAAATGTTCCCAAGCAGGATATTTATACCAGCCTATTTTACCATCATTATCCACACCACGGTTACTGGACCAAGTATGAACGGCAATGTCATTATACCCATCGCCGTCGATGTCTCCGATGGCGGTCCTGCCGCCGATATCTTCGTCAATGACCACGTGAGTAAATTCGAGTCGCCGGGCTGCACAACCACCTGACAGGATCACTAACGTTGGTATCATGACAACCAGGATATTTTTAAGTTTAACTGACATACGTCACCTCTATTTTAGCTAAGACCAAGAATTTTTTTGTTAAGATCGTCATCACTTTTTCCGCCGGCAAAGTCGTCAAAAGCTACCTCCGTAGCTTCGATAATATGTTCGGCAATAAAGGGTGCACCTTGTACTGCGCCTTGTTCTGGGCTCTTGACGCAACACTCCCATTCCAAAACAGCCCATCCGCTGTAACCTGCCTCGGCCAGTAAGGTAAATACACGGGTGAAATCTACCTGGCCGTCACCAAGCGAACGGAAGCGTCCTGCTCTTTTAGTCCATGATTGATAGCCGCCATAGACGCCGACTCTGCCGCTTGGGCGAAATTCCGCGTCCTTTACGTGGAACGCAGTGATACGCTCACCATAGAGCTGAATGAACTCGCAATAATCCAACTGCTGGAGCAGAAAATGGCTGGGATCGTAATTGATGGCAGCGGCCTGATGATCTTTTGAGACATCCAGGAATATCTCGAAAGTCGCGCCGTCGGAGATATCCGAGCCGGGATGCAACTCAAAGGCTATAGTGATATCATGCTGTGAAGCGATATCCAGCACAGGCTTCCAGCGACGATAGAGCTCTTTGAACGCCATATCAATCAATCCGGCAGGTCGTTGGGGCCAGGGATAAATCATGTGCCAGGCCAGACCACCAGACAAAACCGGCACGGCTTTCAAGCCCATATTCGCCGAGGCATTGACCGACTTGATTAATTCCGCCGTGGCCCATTCGACTCTGCCCGCATCGTCCAGACCTGAAGGATAAAACGGCTCAAACGCTGTCTCATAGGCCGGATGAATCGCCAGAACCTGCCCTTGCAAATGGGCGGCAAGCTCTGTCACCTGAAGTCCTAATTTGTTGAGGGATGCCTGCAAATCCTCACAGTAGGACTTGGATTTCGCCGCCTCATCCAAATCAATGACTCGCTCGTCCCAGGTTGGAATTTGTACGCCTTTGTATCCTAAGTCTGCCACCCAGGATCCGATGTTTTTCAAATTATTGTACGGTTCATGATCACGCAAAAACTGGGCAAGAAATATGCCCGGACCTTTTATCGTATTCATTTTTATCTCCTTGCTTATTTAGGCACATTCTCCCAATCCTGTGCGAATTGGGCCAGACCGGAATCAGTCAAAGGATGTTTATAAAGCTGCCAGAAAAGCTGCGGATTGACCGTTACAATATCGATACCGGTACGTAAACAATTCAGTACTTGATTCTGCGTCTTGACGCTTCCGGCAATAATCTCCGAGGCGAAACCATAATTGGCCTTAATAACAGCGGCGTCTTCCACCAGAATATAACTTTCATTGGCAATCGCATCCAGCCGGCTTAAAACGATGCTGACAAAACTGGCGCCGGCCTTCATCGCCAAAAAAGCCTGCGTTGAGGAAAATATCATCGTTACATTGGTCTTGATATTTTTCTGCTGTTCCAATACCGGCACTGCTTTGAGGCCCTCAGGCGTCATTGGAATCTTGATTACTACATTAGGAGCTATAGCAGCGATATCTTCGGCAGCGGTAATCAGTTCATCAGTGCCTTCCGCCACTGCCTCGGCGCTGACAGGGCCCGGTACAATCGAACAGATTTCCTTAACCACATCCTTAAATTTTCCGCCGGTCTTGGCAATATGAGTTGGATTGGTTGTTACCCCATCAACCAGGCCGGTATCCTGTGCCTTTTTGATGGCTTCAACATCGCCTGTATCTAAAAATATCTTCATATGTATGCCCTTCTAAAATATTATTCAAAATGAAGAACCTCATTCACATTATTATTTTAGCTGTCATCGCAGGCATTAAGAACATCTTCCCTGGTTATTCTCCCTTCCGGGCCGGTACCTGTAACGTTCTTCAGGTCAATCCCCTTTTCTTTAGCCAATCTCCGCGCCGAAGGCGAGGCTGTCACTTTGTCACTCCTTTTCGATTTCTCCGGGGTGGAGACTGATGAATTAGGAGTAATGACTGTCTGAGATACCTCTGAGGAAGAGGGTATTTCTTCTACGGATCCACCAGGCTCTCCAAGGTATGCAATGGGCGATAAGACCTTCACTTCCTGCCCTTCCTCGTAAAGTCGCTTCAGCAACACACCGGCTTCATATGCCTCCACATCAAAGGTGGCCTTGTCGGATTCCACAGTAGCGATGATGTCTCCTTTATTGACCATATCGTTCTCTTTTTTATGCCATTCGACGATGGTTGCTGTCTCAATATCCTGCCCCACCTGGGGCATAAGAACTTCCGTAGCCATAATTCTTGTTATGTCCTTTCTGTATTACCGATTATTCTCTGATCTCAATCGGCCCAATGTTAATGTTCAAAGGTTGACAAGCATTGTTGACAGCAGCCTGAATTTGGTTGGTGTCTGTCGAATCTATCAAGCCAATCGTAAAATGTGATGGAATTGATCGAACGTACTTATTTAATCCGAGCCGGCCAAAGCCGAAGACAGTCATTTCCTCGTTCATGGGCCAGTAAGAATCGACGGCCTCATCGTCTTCGTGATGGACGATATATATTGACCTGCCCACGTGTGGATCCGTAAATGCCAGCCATTCGAGGCCCTTGCTGGTCTGGATGTCTCCTTGCCATTTTTCGTCAACACCGGTGACAATACAGTCTTTGCCATGAACTCGAATACACTTATCCGTTTGCATATCAAGTTTTCCTCCCGGTGTGCCCTCATAAAGAAACCAATACGGCAAACGCATCTTGATTACTGTCATGCGAGCGCAGCGACCAAAGATGTCCCATCGGCAATACATCTTGCCATCATGTGATTGGGATTCTAAGGTCACTTTAATCGGGCCTTTAGAGAGAATGTTGGTGTCGGAAACCGAGTTTCCCGGATGACAATATCCTTCCGGGTGGCCCATATTGGGCGTGCCGCGATACTTTCCGCCGGAGCCGCTCTGGCTTTTTTGCCCAACGCCGGGGTTATAACTTAGCCAGTCGTTGCCGTCGTGATCCTCAAGGCTCG
>WOR8_10003315_pt1 | contig 15736 bp, 12 predicted proteins | sample DeeMarSeWOR38_10_FD_19890 | JGI IMG/M metagenome (IMG submission 19890) | reverse complement strand
GCACCAAGGGGTCCAGTTCATGCCCTGGTGAGCTGACCTTGATCTCAAAAAAATCATTGAGGCCATCACCATCTGTATCCTTGACCGTGGGGTCCGTTCCATGATCGGCTTCCTCATCATCACAAAGCCCGTCGCCGTCGCTGTCAACATAAACCAAGTCCACGCCGGGTCTGACATTGTAGTTGTAAGCAACCAAGTAAGTAATCTTGTACTCAAAGGTCAGTCTCATATCCACAATATTGATGAAGTCAATGGATTCCGCGGTTTCAAAAATTCGGAACTGACCGTTACCGCGATCGGACATGCCCTGTAACGTGGTTTCACATAACCCCTGAACGTATTGATCCATCGGACCAGGACCGAAGAGCTCGGTCAATAGAAAGGTATGGAAATTAAGTCCCCCGACACCTCTCTCCGTCACCATTTCATAGAGATCCTCTACCCTGGCCCAAATCTCTATATCAGATTGAGGGCCATCTCCCACGTTGGACATACCGTCGCTTAGGAAAACCACGATATACTTGGTCCGAACCAGGTTCGCTTCATCTTCCGTATTGAGGATGTCTTGCTCAATATCGTGATAGATGGCATCCAGCGTTCCAAGGTAATCTGTCATGGAATCCACGTGGGCATTATCGAGCACCCTGTTTAGCTCATCAGGGTCCTTGGTAAATCCCGGAACCATCTGCCCTCCTGGACCCATCGCCATGGTTACGTCAATCACATCAAGGTTCCAGAGCATAATCTCAAAGGAGGTATTCTCATTGACGTTGTACTGGTCCACGAAATGTCGCACGGCCTCCAGTCTCAAATAATGTGGATCAGAGCCGTCCGCCATGCCCATGGCAGCATCCCCCATGCTTAAAGAGCAATCAATGGCAAAGAGCACCTTAACAGGAAAGCTGATTTCATCCGGACTTTCCGTCACAAAAGTACCCCTCAGGGACAGCTTGCTCCGGTCCTGGGTCAACTCAAGATCCGGTCCCTCGTCACACCCGCAGCATAGGAGCAACAGGATCCCCACAAAGTTAAGTATGTGCTTTCTAATTCGCATCACAGGCATCACCTCTTCCATCGTCATCCCAATCAGCCTGATTAGAGTTGGCTACCTCGGGACAATTGTCACACGCGTCACCAACGCCATCCCCATCAACATCATTGTTCTCATAGGTGTGACATCTTGGACACAGGTCAGGTTCCTCGCCCGTATTATCCAAAAAGCCGTCATTATCCCAGTCATCATCACAGGCATCGCCTGCTGTATCGTCGATCATGTAGTAATCACTGTTCTCCTGAAGAGGATTGTAGATCTTGCTGCAATTATCAATGACATCTGGTACGCCGTCGTTATCGTCATCTTCGTCACACAGGTCACCCACGCCGTCGCCATCATCATCCTGCTGAAGAGGGTTATAAACAGATGCGCAATTGTCATTCCCATTCAGAATCTCATCTCCATCCAGATCCTCATCGCAGGCATCGCCTGCCCCATCTCCGTCCAGATCCTGCTGATCACTATTGGCCACATTGATACAATTATCACACGCATCCCCGTAGTCGTCGCCGTCTGAGTTCTCACTCTGATCATTGGGCGTGGCAATGCAATTGTCCAGATTATCTACGACCCCATCGGCATCCCAATCCTCCTGCAAGGAGAAGAGGGGCCCTAAATCGTAGTTGACGATGAGCGGGCCACCCCCACCCCCACCGTCGCCACCTTCGGGCGGGGCCCCACAGAGGTCTCCAACGCATTCGTCAAACCACTCGTTGAAGTCAAAGGCTGCTGCTTCATAACTTGCACACGACATATGCACCAAAATGGCCAAGATAAGTCCTAAAATTGTCGAATATTTCATATGTCACCTCGCCTTTTGCATGGTCATTCAAAAAAACAAGTAAACTGTCTTGTCTGTGTCTGAATACGAGAAAATATATGTTTCGTCATTGTGACCAAAACACAGGGTGTTATACAGCCCAATGTCTCCGTCTGTAGCCACAACCTCTGTATCCCAGACCCCTCCATGAAGCCGCGCCAGTTTTAAATCCCTAAGGGCATACCCACTATGACTCCTCATCGAATAGTAGGCAATACTCGGAGCTCCCACTGAATCGAAGGCCAAGCTACAATATCGACCACATAAAGATGTTTCATCGACCAGCTGAACATCCCATGACGATGATGCAGTTTCCTCGGCATACTTTAAACATTGCTCATGAGAATGGCCTTGTCCGTCCGTGTAGGCGACGGCATAATAGGCTACAGCTAAATATCCGTCGACAGCGCAAGCGGCAGCTATGTCAGCCACTTCGCACCCTTGATCGACCCATTCTTTGATCCATACACCCCCTTGTCTTCTGGCAACCCGCAGTCCCGTCGTCTTGCCCGCAGGACCCCCCTGAGGTGGCGGCAACTCGGCATAGTAAAAGATGGCTGGTTCATCATTGCCGTCGATGGCAATCGAACAATAGTCTCCCGCTCTGTTTTGATAACCCACGTCATCGGCCACATATGTGTTTCCTTCTACCTGTTCTTCTATACCAGGTGCACCCAAATCGTTTCGATCTTTCTTCACATAATAAAGATCAGGGAAGGCAAAGTTCATGCTGTCGCAGCCCTCATATCTGAATTGATAACAAAGGTGCACGTCTCCTAAAGAATCAATGGCCACAGACACATCCGCACCCGCAAGTCCGTCCTGGAAGACAGGATTCCGATCTTGATCTACCTCGCCCATCGCTCCCAGATATTCTTCCCACTCATCACTTTCGCTGATGCTAAACATGGCGTCACCCTGCCGAGGCTGACCGCATTCTCTGAGAGTGCCACCCTGGTAAGCAACCACTGGCACATCATAGGCGTCGAGGGTGAAACCAAGCCCCATGCAATTATCGACTTCTATGACTGACGCCTCTTCCATATTTTCCATAGCTTCCATATCCCAAAGGACATGATGGATGGTATAGGTGACGTCGTCTTCCGGATCGAGAGGGACATTGCTTTGAAAATATGCAATCTGTGCGTCACCGCTGGTGCCGATTGCTGCCCGAACATCTGGGCTTAGCAGGCCTCTGGCCTCGATCTGGTTCACGCTAACATAATCCCACTGAGCAGCAGTCTCATCGACTTCTGCCTCATGACTACCATCACTTTCGTCATTGCAGGCGTTAATGACAGAAAGACAAAACAGCAAAAGAACCAATATGGGAAACCGTTGTCTTTTATTTTTTTGCATGCCTAATGCGCTCATAATAAAACTCCATAGCTCGCGGATGGACCGAGGCCGATGCCTGCTCCACGGCGAGGTTGTCAGGCATTGTGTCGTAGATGCTGCCTGCCTTGTTAAGATGGCCATAATACTGGTAAAGGCCTGCGAGGTTGAGCTTTGCGGCAACACTTTGAGAATCCAGCTCCAAGGCCTTTCTAAATGCGTCCCTTGCCAGTGCGTCCTCTTGGACATAGAGGTATGACACACCCAGCATATTGTGGATTTGGGCCCTCGTTGGTCCAGTCTCGTCTTTCAACTCGTCTAATGCCTTTTGACCTATGAGAATGGCCTGCCTGAAATCCCCTTTCACCGCATAGGCTGTCGCCAGCTGTGCCAGGGTAGTGATATCCCCTGGATCTGCCATCAGCTTGTAATGCAAAGGCTTAAGCGTTCCATCGGTAAGGCATTCCGCTCCGATCTGATTTGCAGAACTGGCTCCCGTAAAATGAGCAGCCATTCTTGAAGTTCCCGTTACCTCAGGCAGATTTATGAAGTAGCCTGCCACCTGTGGATCGCATATTTCCCATTTGTGAGCCTGCGTCACACAAGCCTGCAGGTATTGATCTGCTTTATTGAGATAACCCTGTACCTTCTCTGCAATGATCTTCATATATTGCGCCCTTTGCTCAGGTGGCAGGTCAGGAATTGGCGACTCCTGTAGGAAGCTGGCGAATTCTCTATTGATTTCATAACAGGCATAACAGGCGGCCAAGGCCCACTCGGGCGACTGAAACTGAATGACCTCGTTGTATCCCTTCTCCAGCTTGTCCAAGAGCTTCGACTTTGCGGCTACGATGCTGTTGTCTATCCTGTCCTTTAGTCTCATCTGCGCGTATTTCTTGCTTAATCCATTTAAGGAATTGCATAGCATTTGGGCCATGATACGATTAAGCACGGGATCTTTCTTCGCATGCTTAGGTCTATATGCCTCATAGGCCTTCTTTCTATACTTCTCAGCTTTCTCGAAGTTCTTGGCCTGCAAATAGAGATCAGCAACTCGGGCGTCGGCTTTGATTGTGCCCACCTCAGAGAGTTCTGCCCGACTTTTGGTTAAAACCCTTATTGCGGCATCCACGTCACCCAGTCGCTCAGCATTTTGCACCATGGCGAAGACGACTTCTTCCTTTACCCCATTACTCTTGCCCGACCGGGCCAGGATCCGTTGATAATTGCTGTTCGCAAGGTCATGCTGTCCAAGGGTTTGCCGAATGTGACCAGCTTGGTAAAGGAATTCTTGTGTATTCTCGTGCTCTGGAAACCTCTTGGCGAACTCTTCCAAATGGGAAGCCAGGATCCTGAATTGTGCTGCCCTGAGAGACGCATCTATCATGATACCCAATGCATCCTGTGCCTGAGACGAAGCGGGGTGTTGCGAGATGAGTTTGTGCCCCGCAGAGAATATGGTCTCCAGATCGGCCTTCTCTTTGCCAGAAATAACTAATGCCTGTAGGGCTTGCTCTCCCAGGCCTGATGAGACATGTTCTTCAGCATAGTCAATCAACCCTGCTCGCCCCTTCTCCCAATCATCCAGTGCTGTCACCGTAAGCGAGGATACGACTTTCGACTCCGTGGCATGAACGATCTGTGCCACTTCCCGTCTCAACTCCTCGTCAATGCGCGCATTTCGGATAATCCCTTGACCGTAGTTTATCAAACCCTCATAGTCTTCCTTCATGTGAAAGGCATCCAAAGTCAAATGAACTGCCACTTTGGCCTCTTTTCCTTTCGGGTACTGATCCAGAAATCTATCAAAGGCCTCGATCGCCTCATCGTGCTTGCCTTCGTCGTAGGTAATCCAGGCCACGTTGAAAAGAATTTCAGGAACGCGTTCGCTCTTTGGGAAGTCCTCTATGTACAGTTTTCCTGTGGTTTTCAGCCCGCCTCTCGCAAATGCAGTCTGATAATGATTCAGCCTCTCTTTGTTTTGCAGCGCCTTGTAGTAGGATATCACCGCACCATAAAGCTTCTCTTTCTTGTCAGTGTTCCTTGGTGCGGTTCTCTTTGCCAGTTTCTCATATTGTTTCCCTGCCTCAATGTAATTCTGCGCAGAAAAGAGAGCCTCAGCGTAGTTTTCTTCCATATCCTCAAGAACCGGACTATTAAGGAAAAACGCCAAGTATAGTCTGTATGAATCAGCCGCTCGCTTGAAGTCGGCTACCGATTTTTTTTCGCTCGCCGTGGCATGAAGGTGTGTCACAATATGTCTTGCATAGAGTTCGTAATCGCGAAGGTTTTTCTCTTTGTCTGTGTCTGGAATATGAACAGAGTATTGCTGTTTTCTGAGGGCTTTTATGATGTGTCCCATGTCTTCCTGGGCAGAGTCAAAGGTTCCGACTGCTTGCACGCATTCAAAGATATTGCGTGCATATTCCAGGAGTTTTTCTGTGTCGTTCTGGAGCCTGCACAATTGGCGATAAATCGCTGCGGCGTGAGTCCATTTTTTCTTAATGAAATAGCGATAAGCCAGCTTTTCCAAAACCATGGCGTACACTGTTCTTGACCAAGCGTGCTTACGAAAGTAGGCTATCGCCTCCTCGGGCGTCTTATCCTTGTATGCCTCGCAGTAGCAGTAGGCCATGTCGATTAATGCCTCAAGTTTTATGTCAACCTTCTTCCTGTAGGTATCAATATCCAGCTCCGTGGTGGAGGGCGTAGTGACGCATTCCTCCAGTAGTCTGATGGCTTCTTTGAACTGTGTCTTGTTGATGTGACACCAGGCCAACTTATATCTGGCAACAGGCGCGGCAGGACTGCCGGTGTATTTGAGAACGGCCTTGTAGTGTTTCAAGGCCATGTCAAGGTCTTGCTTGCGGTTGAAGAAATGGTCGCCCAGGAGCAAATGGGCCTCTGGTACGTAAGGGCTTTGTTGACAGGTGTCTATGATAGTGCGGTATTGATCCACCATCTCATCAATTTGTCCAAGTTCGCGATATTCATGAGCCAGAAAGAAGCGAACCTTATCGCAATCTTTAAAGTCCGGGAAGTTTCCTAGGACCCGCTGATAAGTCTCAATAGCTTGATTTTTTAGGGTGTCAGATTCAAGATGATCTAGGGCATCTGTTGAGGCCTTCGTCCCACTGGTTCGGATAAAATACACAATACGCGACTTTTCAATGTACAACTCCGCAAGACGAAGGTAGAGTTCGGGAAGATAGGGCTTTGTCCTCGACTGGTCAATCAAGGCTTTTGTGCTTTCAATTGCCATGTCGACCTTGTCCTTGTCCTCTCTGAGTTTAGCCATGTACTTCTTTTGCTCCTGTGCCGCGTCTTTCTTCTGATATTCGTAACGGGTGCGGAGTGCTGCGAAGGCGGAAGCAGAGAAATTACACAGCAAGGCAATTGCAAGGATGAGCACTGTATTCTTTAGAAAGCGTTTTGTTTTCATTTGAAAAATATATCCCACTCTTCCATGGAGTGACACTTGTCAGGTAGTGTCACCTCATAATTGACCAGCTCGTCATTCCAGAATTCCCCCTGAAAGGGGTACACTACTACCCTTGGTTTGGCCTCCGTCTGTTCTCCCGTATCATCACCATAGTGGTAATCATGCACCCTCTGAGACATGTCCAGGCCGATCTCGTACTCCAGGAGATGGGCCTGCTCTTCATAAGTCAGGAGGTCATTGGCCATCTCTTCGTATTCTTTTTCGATCTCCGCCCTCACGCTCTCACCAATTTTCGCGATCTCAAGGTCATACATTTTTGCCAGGTACTGAGAAAGGGGGGCATCCCAAATCGCTTTGCAGGCTTCTTTCTCTCTCTCGAGCAGCCGGAGAAACTGCCACAGTTTATTGATGCGTCTCTTTCCTAAAAGCACCAACAATAAGTCATGGTCTGTGGATGCCTTCCCTCGCCTGTAGATGTTATCGAGTGACTCACGATAGTGCTGCTTGAACTCCCGAACCACGGCTAAGGCCTTCTGGTAGTGGCACACGTCTTTGTATATGAAGGACTTCAAAATGTAATATTCTGGGGCAAAGCAATCCTTGAACCTGGGTGCCTCAAAAGCGTAGAGGAGGCCCATAGCCTTTTCGGCGTGGCCCAATCGATAATGGGCCCAGGCCCTCTCTAGGAGGTTCTCAGCCTGTTCCAAGATGGATTTCTTGATCTGTTGATACATAGCCCTCGCCTCTTCAAGTTGACCTTTTTCGTAGAAGAGGCGGGCAAGGGTTCTGTACGCTTCATCCCTGATGTCCTCGGCGTCACATTTGCTTGTAAGAATCTCTTTCAATATGGCGATGGCATCGTCGACATGGTCCTGGTATACCTGGTGTAGAGCCCTTTGATACTGATATTTGTAAAAATAGTAGGTATCTGGTGTAATAGCGCCTAAGTGCTGGTTGCCCCACTCGAAAAACCCATGTTGCCAGTCAAATACACCCTGATGATAATTGATGAAGTCCGCCAGGTTCTGGTCTACAAAGTCGTATTCTTGATCACAAATGGCTCTTAGGATCGCAAGGTCATCGTCAAAAGGCACAGTGCGCGTGATGTCCTCCAATATTTCCAGGCAATACGAAACAATTTGCGGATTTGGCTTGCGCGTTACCAGATGAGAAAGAACATCAACGGCTGCGTGAGAGAAGCCACATCTTTTCAGACAGATTCCGAAAAAGAATTCGCCCCATTCGTAATCAATATCATCTGGAGAATGGGTGCTGAGGTAATTATAGAAATAGGGGCTCGCCCCTCCATACCGTTGCCCTTCGAATAGCTCATACCCCTTGTTAAAATCCGCCCTATCAGTGTCAACACTCTGTGCATCCGAGGTGGTGACATTCGTGACGTTTACAGACGCACGATTGGCATGGCTGCAGCTCAGAAGGAAAACACCTCCGAGCAGGTAAAGGGCAAATTTGGTCATGCTATTCATTGTCTCGATCTCTCAAATAGTGATTCAGAAGTTCTATGGTTGCGTCTCGATCCGTTTTTCTGGGAGATAGATTGAACCGGAATCCAAAACTGACTCCAAACCAAATATTGTTTTCCGTCTCATCATCTTTAAAGGTTACCGTGTCTCGAACTTCAAGGTTCAGGCAAAGGTTTTGGTTTAAAAAATATTTCCTCCCAAAACCAAAGCTGACGGATGCTGCGTTTTCCGAATCGGAGCTTCCATAGCTATAATCCCGTTCATAGTTGACCATACCACCGCCGACAAACAGGTAGGTTTCATGATTAATGACACCTCGATTCCAGACGGCATCCTTTCCATATGATGGTTTGAATACAAGGTGACTGTGGATAAAATATTTTGGCTCATCGAATTCTTGAGGGGTAACACCAAAGTTTTCTTCAAGGTTATCCTTCAAATCCTTGTCGGTGTTAAGCGCCATTTGAGCCCTCACGACCTCCCATGATAAATGGTCATTAAAACTATAAGTGTAGCTGAGCCCAACTGGAAAGACATGGTAGAAGTCATCATCCGGAACGTAGCCCAGGTTTAACCCGACCTCATGATGACGTTGAAAGATCCTTTCCTGAATTGCCTTCACATGCTCCTCCGCGTCTAGATTCCCGCAAAAGCCCGAGTTAATACCGCAGAGCAGAAACAGAATGGTGCAGGATAGAACACATGCTTTTTTCATAGACCTAGTCTCCTTAAAAACCTATGATATCGAAAACAAAGGGATACGACACGACCACTTCCACCCCTGTGGGTTTAGGAAATTGCCAGGATTTTATGGCCCCTTTGAGGCATGAATGGAGCTCGCTTGACTGAATGGTGGAAGACTTTATTCTTACCTCTCCCACCTTTCCTGACATCAAGATCTTCCACTCAAAGACCATCTTGCCCATAAGTGCTGGATTTGCAATCAAAGCACATTCATAACAATAACTTATTTCATCCAGATGCTGATCTATGACTCTTTTTACAGCTTCGCGGCTCATGCCGCCCTGAATACGTACAGTCTTGGTGAGACTCGCTGTGACCATTCCCTTGACGTGTTTTTCACCGGTTTTGCCTCTCTCTAGGGCCGCTATCCTGCCTTCGCCCCTTACGCCGGCACTCCTCAAGACCTCCGTAGAGCCTTTGGTATTGATGACAGGGCCCGAAGGCACCTCAATCTTAGAGCTACCCAACTTCCCCACAATACCTCCCACCTTGAAAGTTGCTTCACCGCTGTGGGTAGAAGTGACGGCATCAAGATTAGTCACAGCCGCCAAAGCCTCTTTTGGCATCAACCCAATACCATCCTTTATTCCCAAAGCGCCCAAGATGCCTGTTTGGTTAATATTGATATTTCGGTTTGATATGTTCCCCCCGGCCTTGCCAGCCCCTCCTCCGGCCTTGGGCGACCGTGATACGCCCCCGTTGGTCTTGGGCTTCGCTGTCTTGGGCGTCGTCTTCTTTGCCATCCTGGTAGACTTTTCAAAGGGCTCCACTTCTGTCGGCCTTTGAGCTGGCTTCGGCTTTTTCGGGGTTTGAGGTGGCTCGATCCTCTTTCTATCAAGCAGTTCTCGTTCATCTATCTGCACAAATCGCGCTTCAGGCACCTGGCGTTGAGACGGATTTGGAAAGGAAACGAACAAAGTCATGAAAATAAGCACCACCACATGAAACGCTGAGGATTTTGCCAGGTGTTTATGAAAGAAAATTCCCTTCTTGGGCGGTTCAGCAACCATAGGCCCCGGACGTCGCACACCTTGTCGCAGAATATAATGATAGTATCCATCTGTGAGGGTTACATGGCCGTTGGTTGGAACCGCGTCGCGGTAGATCCCTTTTCTTTTTCGATACAGATTGTCTCTGGTACATAAGTCGGCAATATCCCTAGTGAGACCGTCGCCGCTCTGCACGGTACCGCTAAATTGATCGGTGAAGTAAAAATGACACTTGTTGGCCTTCTTGTTTTCGGCCAGGCAGAAGCGCCCGTTCTCATCCCTTTTGTGGTACTTCTCTTTTTTGCGCAGAAAAGAAATGTCGACGATATCATTTCCTCTGCACTTGACGACCTCAAGGGTTATCTCACTGCGAGGCGGGTGCGCATTTGCCTCGCCATGCTCCGTGGCGCTGACAATCTTCTCTTTCAGGCAAAACGGGGCCACCATATTTTCGTCATCTTCTTCGTCATCCTCTTCGTCGACATATTCAAACACCTGTTCTTCGCCACGATGAACCGGCCAATCTCCGTCGCTTTTGCCAGCAATGCCAGACCCTTGCCGAGCCACATCCGGTGAGAACACTTGGCTTATGGGTTCGTCCTGCACGACTTCGGCCTTTGCGACCCTGTGGGGTTCCGTGTCTGCTATGTTGCTGGCTGCATCTGGAGGCTGCTGATGCCCATGCGTGCCAACGCCTTCCAGTTCGCAAATGGCTCCGGCCTGTTTAAAGACGTTCAAATATTTGAGCGCGGTCTGATAATCGGCATCTCGCTTAATGACAACCCCTCGGCCTGAAAATAGCCGATCGATCTTGTTTTGATCTGTCTTCAACAGAGCTCCCAAGTGCCGCTTCACGTCTTCGCACTGACACCCGCCGAGGATCTTTCCGTTGAATATGACCTTGTAACGGTTGCCATTTCCCAGGTCTTCTTCTGCTCGCGCCTCCTTTTCAATCGGGTTTTCCTTGGGCGTGAGCTCTTTTGCTGCAGACCCTTGAGCCAGGTCCAGGACAGAGACGACGCTCTCCGAGGTCGGACCGGAAAAAGCTGATATCTCCATGTCAGAACACCTATCGACGGGCCCTTTGAGCTTTATCTTAAGATCATACGGCCCTATGGTCACCGCATCGAATGGCCCCAATAGACTCGTGGTCACAGGCTTCCCGTTCACCAGGAGACCGCGACCGTGGTCCTCATTAGACACAATTACTTGGTTGCCTTTAAACCGAAAGGCGGCTTGAATATCGGCAACATTGTCACCACTTAAAACTAGATCCGCCTCTGTGCTGCTGCCTGCGGTAACCCTTTCCTTATTGAAGCAGTCCCATCCAAGAAACTCGTCTCCTCGGAAAACAAAGAATTGTGCCACGAGGCCATTTTCTGGCACGTCAGCAGTTTCTGTCTTGACTAAGCCAGACATGGAAATATGGTTTGAGTCACAAGTAATTTGCTTCATTATGAGAGTCCTGAAAGTTAGCTATTGTGTGTCTTGTGTCATGTTATACCAAGAGAACTCATGGTGAGCTCGACCTCGTGAGCCGCGGTTTTAGTCGGAGTTCATATTCTGAACATAGAAATCTTCCAAAATCTCTTTACGATAATCTTTTCTGGGTTCGAGCATACTTTTGATCTCGGTTTGCTTGCGACGCAAGAGGTACACTGCCCCGGACTTAATGGTCTGCCCCATGATATAGGAACTTCCAAAGTCGATCCGTCGCAGCAACTTGTCATTCTTTGTTTCATTCTGCTCAATATTTCCACGTGACACGGTATCGTCGGCTAAACATATCGTCGAGGATTGAGCCACACATGCGAGTATAAGGATGATGATTAGTCGTCTCATGTTCGGTTTCCCTTCTAAGTTGCTCTATTTTTTGAGCACGCCGAATTGAAAGTTGGGATATCCAGCCATGGCGGCGGCTTTGACAACACAGTTGATTGTCTTGAAGGGGAGGCGTTTATCACACAGAAAGAGAATATGTCTTTTCGTGTTACTATCGCCGGCTAACTTGTCCGTGCTTTCCCGAGTCGATCTTAAGCGCTCATACAACGTGGAAGTTTTAAGGTTCTTGGGGTCAAGGCCGATGATTGTTCCGTCCTTTACCGTACCAATGACTTTACCCCCCAATTCAAGACTTGTCTGCGACAGGACCAAGTTGATATTTTCCCTATAGTCTAGATCTGCTGTGGATTCAGGCAATTTCATGTCTTTATGCAAGCTCATGGTTTCTGGTTTGTTTGAAAATGAAAAGAGTAGAAAGATCAAAATGATGGTAAACATATCCATCATTGAGGTAATTTGTAACTTAGGGGGTACAAAATCCTTAGTGTGTTTTTTCAGTTTACCAAAGGCCATGGGAAGAACTCCTAGCCAACTTTCCCAGAAAGCACGACGTTTGGGAATAATGCGTCATTGTTGTGATACCTGGCTACGTCCATCGCCTGAATGATCGTATCGTATATGACGGTGCCATCAGGAATGATAATCAGGGTGTCACTCGCCGGATAACGGAGCTTCAGTCTTGTAAGTTGTGCGACTAGCTGATCCAGGGGATATTCCGCCTGATCCTTTCGGGCCACGCGAGCATCCCATTTGTCCAGCTCGTCATATGCGACTGAGTCCGAAATAGCTGATACATGAAATCCGTTGGGTTCAATTTCCACAATGGCAGTCACCTTTTCAGAAATTGGCTTATCAGCACCATCCTGGCTCTGAGAAAGCACCGGCACCGAGGTGTTGATCGCCTTTATATGAAAGAAGGAGACAGACATGAGCAAAAAGGGAATAAGCACCAGGAACATATTCATCACAGGAACCATATCAATATCAGTCTGTTCCCCGCCGGATGCTCGATGTCGCCCTAGTTTTGACATTGCAGTTCCTTATTTCTCTTCAACGAAGAGAGGGCGTTAAAAAGGCCAAGTGCCTTCTCCTCAAGCTGGTCGATGATGTAGTCCCCCCTGTTATTCAAAACGTAAAATCCGACCAGGCAAGGTATCGCAACAATGAGCCCAAACGCCGTGGTAAACATGGCCACCGATATGCCCCGGGCCAGTATTTCCTGCTTCATGGCTGCATCAGCACTGCTGACACCTTGAAAGGCCGTGATAAGTCCGACGATGGTCCCAAGTAATCCAAGAAGGGTTGCAATGTTCGCAAACATCGTCAAATAATTGATCCGTGCCTTGACCTGTGGGATTTCTCGTAATATCTTCTCCTCCATGGCCAGCTCTATCTCCTTATCCCTCTTGTCTGACTTCAAAAGGCCTGCCTTCAAAATCCGACCCAGGGGGTGCTTTTCAATGCGAGCGCACTCGTCCAACGCCCCGCGGTAATTGGACTTCTCAATGAACAACAAGACCCTTTTGAAAGATTTTTCAGTATTCAGGTTAAGACGGAAGTAGAGATAACTCGCCCGCTCCAAGAATAGGGCGAGCGCGACAATGGATACCGTCAAAATGACGTACATGAAAAAGCCCCCACTCTGAAATAACGTAAACATAAATCGCCTCCTTATTTACCGTTCAATCAAATGACCGATGAAACGCCTAATTCGAATCACCCCGTGAAGGTTCAAAAAAGAATGCTGATTAGTTGGGGCTCGTGACGATCAAGTTCTGTGCCAACGACGGCAAGGAAACGTGCACGGAGGTCTCACATAGGGTGTATTGTCAATAATTGCTTCTCCTTAATCATGTAGATGAGTAAAGCTTACCCGATGCGCTATGGCTGGTTGTATTTCAATACTGTTATTTGAATTCGGGGACGTGACTTTGAGCAACATGAGCCAAAAGTCATTGACGTTGCATTTAAGCTACTTAGGTAGGCTTCGCCCCGCCGTCTTTTCGGTCGTGTGCAATTAGAGTAACGCAAAACGACATCCATGTCTGGAGTACATGTAGTAAGTTTCTGACAATAGGAGTCATGAAATCGCGGGCAGATAACATGATCCTCTACAGGTGGTGGGATCTAGCGAAGTGTATGAGGGAGGATTGTGACCTCGGAGGGAGGTCATCTATCAAAAGAGGGTGTAAGTGATAGATGAAATGTGCAGGGATTGGTAACGTTCTGGAATATCGGAACGTGATCCGAGAGAGGGGAGTTCAGGAACGGACAACTTCCGCCGGTCTCGTTATAATTCGCATGTGTGTAAAGGATCTGGATTGAGCGATACTTCCGCATAGCCCCAATTTACGGGAACGACCATTGGCGGATTGTTATCGTTTGAGGGCAACATTTACGTGTGCTAATCTGCATCTGGACTGAAAGCTAGGTGTTGGGCACTGAGACCTAACCTGATATGTGCGTTCTCGAAGAACGAACAATAGTCGATCATCACCAGCTGGAGTGGAAGTTTGTAAATGACATCGTAACATTCTTGGCATCATCTGTAGCACAGAAGGATGCCAGAATGTGTACTCCAGAGATTCTGACGTGGGACGTCTCAGAGGGGTGATATCGTTACAAACGCCGCAATGGAGCGTCATAGCAGGTAGTTTTATTCGGGAGTTGAAAGGCACAACGTGAGATTCAACAAAAATATCTATTAACGGCACAGGTGAGCGGCTCGCGGTCAGCACGTACGCTCCATCTGATGATTTGGCCGTCTCTTTCGAAATTGATCCTATCTGTGCGTGGTGACGATATCACACCCCGACACCAATTCCTGGGCGGTCAAACAACACGTCCACCCCAGGGGGCCGCCTGCGCCACCGCGCGAGTGATCTTGTGTCGCAGGCGTTTCAAGAGCCTTGCAAACCGCAAGGGAACGATGTCAGGGACGATCACTACACGCACGCCGCGGCCAAATGCATCCTTTGCGAAGCACACCAGCATATCCACGACCTCGGTACGTGGTGCCAAGAGGCGGTGCTTTTGTGGACAACGTGTTCGATGATGATACGTCATTACGACGAGCCGGCCGATCCGCATAAAGTTCCCTATCGTATATGGGAAGAGACGACACTCAATGGGCCTAATTTCGTATACGGTACATCGGTTGCCACGTAAGTTCGGGCAACTGTTCCCTCGTTCCGACACTATGAAGATGCCGCGGCACTCCTTGATGAGGAGTGACTCGCTATGCTGAAGAAAACTCCTTTTGAACTCTGCTTTCGAGAGCTTGAGCTGAGACAGTCTAGTGCAGCAGCCCTGGTCACACCTGAAACACACTCCTGCGATGTCTACGGACGTCCGCTTCTCAGTCTGGATGGAACGGTAATCAACCATCAATCATCTTCTCAACCGCCGAACTATAATACTATGTGAGATCCTCTTTTTTGCGGCTTTTGTAAACTTGAGCCACTTTCTGTTCGGCGAGACACGTCAAAATCACAGATAGCATCATTCTATGTCAACAGTGCTACTCGGAAAACCTCAAGCATAGATTCCTTGCCAGAAAAATGATCGGAGACCTGGAGATCCCCGCAGAGATATGATTCGGATATCACAAAAAAACAAGGGCTTTGAGGAGGTTGGCTTGATAGCCATCTTTAGCATGCCAGACATCTGTCATTCTTAGCCCTCCAGTGGAATCTCAATATACAGCACCGAGTCACTCCAGTTCTACACGTCTCATTAATCGGCAGATACGATATAAAGGAAATGGCATATGCAAGAACCGGTGTAGTTCAACTGGACGTTCATCACTCGTGAAAAAGCAGAACTCCTGGCGCCCTGGGCGGCATCCGTCAACCTCTCTTATCTTCGTAACCTCGTACATCCTATCACGAATTGGAAAGTACAAGACTTGAAAACATCTCAGCCTCCGCTGAAGTTCGGCATAAGCATATGCGGAGGGATGATAGATTGTTTTGATGTTCTTCAGTTCCTTTCGCCCAAAATAACTGACGGTACCTCTTTGGGGAC
>WOR8_10008352_pt1 | contig 15741 bp, 11 predicted proteins | sample DeeMarSeWOR38_10_FD_19890 | JGI IMG/M metagenome (IMG submission 19890) | reverse complement strand
TTTTTTGCCCGATGGCTGTGTTAAAAATCAGCTCCAAATACTCGCGTACTGGCGTGTACGCTCCGTTTTCGAGCTGATTTTCGCCGTGCCCTCGAACAAAATTGAAAGCCTTACAAACAATTCTCGAAAAATTCAAAGCAGGTACGGCAAAATACGAATTAAACTCGAATACGCGGTAAGAATAGAGCGGAGGGACTGATGGCGATTGCTACAGTTGGAGACCGGGTCAACAATGTCGGTTTTATTTCAACGCGCATTGCCGGCACCGATGGGGTGTCGCTGGAGCTCGAAAAATGGGCGAATATCTTTAAAAAGTTTGGCTGGACGAGTTACTATTTTGCCGGAGAGTTGGACCGGCCGCCGGAGCGATCTTATCTGGTCGAAGAAGCCCATTTTACCCATCCCGAAATAAGATCGATTCACAACAAGGTTTTTGGTGTCACAACTCGCGAGCGAGCGCTCTCTAAAAAAATATATCAACTGGCCATCATGCTAAAAGACCACCTGTATGAATTTGTCAAAAAATTCGACATCGATCTGATTATTCCGCAAAACGCACTGACCATCCCGATGAATATCCCCTTGGGCATTGCATTGACCGAATTTATTGCCGAAACTCATATTCCCACCATCGCACACCATCACGATTTTTACTGGGAGCGGGACCGCTTTATGGTCAATTCTGTCTCGGATTATTTAAGAATGGCATTCCCTCCGGTGTTGCCCTCCATCGAGCATGTGGTCATCAACTCGGTGGCGGATGACCAGCTGAGTTTGCGCACCGGCATCTCCGCTCATGTCATCCATAACGTCATGGATTTTGACAATCCGCCGCCGCCACCGGATGAATACACCTTCGATGTCCGGCAGGCCTTAGGTATCGAGGACGACGAGCTCTTTATCCTACAGCCTACCCGTGTGGTTCAGCGCAAGGGCATCGAGCATGCCATCGAGTTGGTGCACCGATTGGGCCGCAAAGCCAAACTGGTGATCTCGCATGCCTCCGGTGATGAAGGTTGGGATTATGAGCAGAGGCTGAAGGAATACTCCAAACTGATGAAGGTCAACACTATTTTCGTAGACGACATTATCGATGAGGAAAGAGGCACCACTCCGGATGGCCGCAAAATTTATACCCTGGAAGACATTTACCCCTATGCGGATCTGGTCACTTATCCGTCGACGTTTGAGGGATTCGGCAACGCCTTCTTGGAGACGCTGTACTTTAAAAAACCGATCGTCGTAAATACGTATTCCATTTATATCAAAGATATTAAACCCAAGGGGTTTAAAGTAATTGAAATTGATGGTTACGTCACCGATAAAGCGGTGGAGATGACCGAACAGATACTGGACAACCCCCAACTTCGTCAGGAGATAGTCGACCATGATTATGAGCTGGCCAAAAAGTATTTTTCATACACAGTTTTACAACAGGCGCTTAGAAACTATATGGTCGCCCACAACTGGCTGGCGCCGGATGAATGCTAAAATTGCATGAAAATTAATACCTGAATTTCGCATGAAAATTAATGAGAAATGAGGCCAGTATGGAAAAAGTAAAAGATGTGCTGATTAAAATATACGGGGAACAGAACGCCGCGCTTGCCCTGGAACGCATTGCACCCATCATTCAAAAGTATGGTGCCAATAAAAGAAAAAAAACATCCTATTTTTCCCAGGAAGACGTGGTTCTGATCACCTATGGCGACTCTCTGAAAAAAGACGGTGAAGCGCCGCTGGCCACTTTGCATGCCTTTGCCAATCAATACTTGAAGGGCGCCATTTCCAATATTCATTTTCTGCCCTTTTTCCCGTACTCTTCGGATGATGGCTTTTCGGTCATGGACTTTTTTGAGATCGATCCCGCCCTGGGCACCTGGCAGGAGGTTGCGGCCATCGGCCAGGACTTCGAGCTGATGTTTGATTATGTCGTCAATCATTTCTCCTCAAAGGGGCAGTGGTTTCAGAACTACCTGGCAGACCAAAAAGGATTTGAAGAATTTGCCATAGAGGTGGATCCCGCAACTGATCTGTCCATGGTTACCCGGCCCCGATCCTTACCGCTTTTATCGGAATACAAAAAAAATGACGGGCAAACGGTGCATATCTGGACCACATTCAGTGCCGATCAAATCGATTTTAATTTTAAAAGCCTGGATGTGCTCGCAAAAATGATCGATGTGCTGTTGTTTTATGCCGATCAGGGCGCCACTATCTTAAGGCTGGATGCCATCGCTTATTTGTGGAAGGAAATCGGCACCAACTGCATTCACCTGCCTCAAACCCATGAAATGGTCAAATTGTTCCGGGCGGCCCTGGACCAGGTGGCACCGGATGTCATCATTTTAACCGAAACCAATGTCCCGCATACTGAAAATATCAGTTACTTTGGCGACGGTCGCGATGAGGCCCAGATGGTCTATAATTTTACCCTGCCGCCGTTGCTGTTTTATTCCTTTGTCACTGAAGATGCCACTATCCTTTCCGAGTGGGCCAAGGGGCTGCACCTGGCATCGACAGATAATACGTTTTTTAATTTTACCGCTTCCCATGACGGCATCGGCGTGCGCCCGCTGGAAGGTATCCTGGAACCCAGTGAAATCGAAAAATTGATCGAGATTGTAAAATCCAATGACGGTCAGGTCTCTTATAAGCGAAATCCCGACGGTACGGATAGCCCTTATGAATTGAATATCACTTACGTGGATGCCATCCTGGGCGATACATCCTCGACCCTGGCTGACAAGTTTCTGGCCTCCCAGTCCATTCAATATGCCCTGCCGGGTGTACCGGCCACCTATATCCACAGTCTGCTGGGCTCCCGCAACTGGGTGGAGGGCGTTCAAGAGACCGGCCGAGCCCGGACCGTCAATCGCGAAAAACTTCAGGTTGAAAAACTGATCTCAGAACTAAATAATCCTGAATCGTTTCGGGCCCAGGTCTTTTTCCCCTATCTGAATTTAATCAAGATTCGTAAAAAACAGAGTGCCTTCCACCCCAATGCCGGATTTGAAATTCTGGATACCGCTCCAAAAGTATTCGGAATCAAACGCTATAGTCAGGATCAAACGATTGTTGCCCTTACAAACATATCATCTCAATCTGTATCGGTTTCCCTGCCCGCCGGCGCAGCAAATGGACCGATGGTGGATCTAGTGACCGGTGAGGGTATCGACACGACGGCCATTCAGCTGAACCCTTATCAGTATTTGTGGCTTGAAGAAAAAAGATAAAGGGAAAACATTATCTATTAGAAACTGGAGTAATGGAGTAGCCTACTCCGCCGAAGTAGCTTCGGCTACGAAGGCTGGATTGCAGTATTGACAAATTTGCAACACTCCAGTACTCCAGATGGCTTTAGCACGCTGATTCTTCAATAAAATATGGTTAAAGGAATGCGATAAATGAATGCGAATACCTTATTGACAAAAGCAAAAGACGGTTTCAGTACCCTGGATGTTTCAAAAAAGTATGTCGACGCTGCGCTTAAATGGCTGGAGGTCTGGTTAAGCGATCCGATGTTTAGCGAATATGTTCACCAGATCCAATATTTAATCGAAAACAAACGCTGGAATTTCTTGCTGGATGCGTTTTACCAGGTCATCCCCTTTGGTACCGGTGGCCGGCGGGGGCTCGTCGGTATCGGTCCCAACCGCATCAATACCTGGACCATCCAGGCCTCCGCCCAGGGCCATTCCCAGTACCTGATGAAAATGTTTGGCGATGAAGCCAAACAACGCGGTGTTGTTCTGACCTACGATGTCAGAAAATACGTCCAAAAAGGAATCTATGACGATTCGGCCCCCAATCCGGTCACGGATTTGGACGGTCGCCAGCTCGCCATTGCTGCGGCTGAGGTTTATGCCGCCAATCAGATCAAAGTGTATATGTACGATGGGACGCGCAGCACGCCCCAGCTGTCTTTTACCATCCGCCATCTAAACGCTGCTTCCGGCGATATGTTCAGTGCCAGCCATAATCTGCCGACCGACAACGGTAAAAAGGTCTATGATCAGTATGGCGGTCAGCTCATACCGCCTGATGATCAGAACCTGGTGGATGAGGTCACCCAGAATGTCAAAAAAATCAAAACTCTGTCGTTTGACCACGCTAAAAAACAAGGGCTCATCGAAATCGTTGGAGAAGAAATTGATGAGGCCTACTATTCGGCAGTGTGCCCGGTATCGCTCTCTAAAGAACGCAACTTAAAAATGGTCTATTCTCCCCTGCATGGAACCGGCTTAACATCGGTTTATCCGATCCTCAAAAAACTGGGTTTCGATGTTACCCTCGATCCGGCAACCTCCAATTTAAGTGGTGCCTTTGAAAACGTCACCTTCAACATACCCAATCCGGAAGTGGTTGAATCCTTTGACCACTCGCTGCCGTTTGCCAAAGAAATGGATGCCGACATTTTGCTCAGCACTGATCCGGATGCGGATCGAATCGGTGTGATGCTTAAACACAACGGCGACTGGCGCTTTTTAAGCGGCAATGAAATCGGCGTCATTCTTTCCCAATATGCCATTTCAAAAATTAAAGCGCAGGGTCGCCTCAATCCGGATAATGTGATCATCAAAACCGATGTCACCACTTCATTAATTCAAAAAATAGCGACTGATAATGGTATCCGTTGTATCGGCGATTTGCTCGTCGGATTTAAATATATCGGTGACCTCATGAACAAAATTGAAGCCGACAATCAAATCGATAAATTTATTATGGGTACCGAAGAGAGCCACGGCTATTTGACGGGCAATTACGCCCGGGATAAAGATGCCGCCTGTGCGGCGATATGGTTGGGCGAACATGCGGCCGAACTTAAAAGCAACAATAAAACGCTTCTGGATGATCTGGACGACATCTATGCCCGCTACGGCTATTGTCACAACTACTTAACAGAAATCAGGTTGTTGGGCGCTAAGGGCATGGAACAAATATTGATGATTATGAACCACCTGCGGGAGACCCGCATCGATGCTTTTGGAGACTTCAGTGTCCAGCAAAAAATTGATCGTCGGGACGGTGAACCGCAGCCCCATCTGTCGCCCACCGACACATCGGCCCGCAATATGCTCGTTTACCATATGGACAATACGCCGGATACAACCAGCCTGCGGGTAACTGTGCGGCCGTCCGGTACCGAACCCAAGATCAAGATGTATTTTGAGGTGTTTGGCAAACCGTTTAAAAAGGAGAATATCGAACCGGAAAAAGAAAAGATGATTAAACTTCGTGAGCGCTTGGAAAAAAATGTGATGCAGTATTGCTATAATCTGCTGGAGGTCGATTTCCCCGATAGGGGCTTTTTGCTGTTCTGGCAACTGCCGCTCGATGATAAGCTAAAATATTTTGAAATCGAAGAGGACATCATCGGTTTAAAAAGCATATCCGATGAAAACGAACGCAAAGAAAAATTGTTCAATTTATTGGAATTTTTAGGCGCTAATCCCATTCAGAAAATCGATAAGGCGTTCAAGGAAAAATATAAAATTGGGATTTTGCAATATTTGGGTCTGCCGGAGCAATAGTTTCTAATTTGGTTACACCATTATTTTCACAGAAGACAGAGGTCAGAAGCCAGAGGTCAGAGTGAATGCGTGAGAAGACAGAATTCCAAAAATACATAGATCAATCAAAATTTCATCTGCGATAAAATCACAGTTTTCTGTCTTCCGTTTTCTGTCATCTGTCTTCTGATTTTATGAGGAGAAATGACCTATGCCCTTCCCTGCCAATAAAACCAAAATTGTCTGCACCATCGGCCCGGCTTCGGATTCGCCGGAGGTTTTGGAAAGAATGATCCGGGCCGGCATGAATATCGCGCGGCTTAATTTCTCTCACGGTGATTTTGAAAGCCACGCGGAAACCATTCAAAAAATTCGCGCTGCATCCAAGGCTGTCGAAAAACGGGTGGCCATCATGGCCGATTTGCCCGGCCCCAAAATGCGCATCGGAGAACTTGAAGAAGAGCCGATTCAATTGGCACCCGATGATCTCTTTACACTGACAACCGAAGATATCATCGGCAACCAGAGCCGTGTGTCGGTGAGCTTCGCACGGCTGCACGAAGCGGTCAAAGCGGGAGACAATTTGTTTTTAAACGATGGTTTGATTGAAATGGCGGTCATGAATGTAGCGGGCCAGGAAGTCGAGTGTAAAGTTCTTGTGGGCGGACAACTCAGATCCCGCAAGGGGCTTAATTTACCGGGCATCGATCTGGGTATCAGTGCATTTACGGATCACGATCATGAATGCCTTAAATTGGCCATGGAAAATGGTGTGGATGCGGTCAGCCAGTCCTTTGTGGAAACCGGCCAAGACATCCACGCGGTTCGCCAAGCCGCCAAAGACCTCGGTCATGATCCGTTTATTATCGCCAAACTCGAGCGCATCAGCGCACGCGATCACCTCGACGGCATCTTGGAAGCATCCGACGGTATCATGATTGCGCGGGGGGATTTGGGCGTTGAAATCCCCATCGAAAGAATAGCCATCGCCCAGAAGCATATTATGCAGATGGCCAATTTGGCCGGCAAACCCGTTATCACCGCCACCCAGATGTTGGAGTCCATGACCCACAGCCGCCGTCCCACCCGGGCCGAAGCCACCGATGTGGCCAATGCCATTCTGGACGGCACCGACTGTGTGATGCTGTCCGGCGAGTCGGCCATGGGCGAGTATCCAGTGGATGCAACCGCCATGCTGGCAAAGATTGCTGCGGCTACCGAGCCGCATCGCACCTATAATCCCATCGAAGGACAACTGCGATCACGCCGTGAAAGCGATCAGATCAATAAGGGCGATTTGATCGCCTTAAGTGTTGATACCACCCTGAAACGGATCACCCCACCGACGGTCATCGTACCTACCCGCAGCGGTGCGACCGCCAGAAGAATCACGCGGTTTAGACTGCCGGTCTGGATTACCGCCATTAGCCGCGTTGAAAAAACCTGCCAGGATCTGCAATTTTCATACGGCGTTCAGCCGGTTTGTGAGCAGGACCATCCGGATGACTGGAAGCAATGGGTCCGCAACTGGCTGCAAATTATCGGAGAAAGCGGTGATTTAGTGGTCATGACCGAAGGGCCTTCAGAAAAACATCCCTATCGCAACAACCGCATGGAGATATTGGATCTGAGCCAGCCATAAAAAATGCGTCTCCGGCCATCACGGATGAGAAGGCATTTTTCGTCTGAGCGATGACAATGCATTTAGTGTCGTGTACCTTAAGTTTCTTTAATAAATATGCGGCGCCAAAACCGTCATTGCGAGCGAAGCGAAGCAATCGCTTCGGCTTTGACGCATGAACACCATGGCTTTTTAATCAGATTACTTCGTCGTTGCACTCCTCGCAATGACTCTGGCAATTGGAAAAATATTGTAAATAATTTCTGGGACACGACACTAGATTTCTGTCTTCGTGTCCTTCGTGAGTTTCGTGGTAAAAATGAATCTTTTATCGCCTAAGCGATTGCCGCCAGATCAACTGTGGTGTGAGCATTTGCAAAAGACCTGGAAATGATGGACCTGTTAGTCGCCAGTTCTCCCATTATTGTCCCGATCTACATGATGACGAAAAAAAACAGCGTTTCGTCGCATGTAGCCCTGCCGGTTGCGGCTGCCCTGGTATATGGCATTAAACTGATCTATTTCGGCCACGATCCGAATTTAATCAATGCCACTGTGGTCAATGGATTACTGACGGCCTGGACGCCGATCCTGATTATCTGGGGCGCCATTTTCTTATTTAAAACCATGGAGCATTCCGGCGGCATGGACATTATCAGGGCCTGGCTTAACACCATCAGCGACAACCGCATCGCCCAATTGATGATTATCGGCTGGGCGTTTGCTTTTCTGATAGAGGGGGCCAGTGGTTTTGGAACCCCGCCTGCCCTGGCGGCACCGATACTGGTGGGTTTGGGATTTGACCCCCTGAAGGTGGCCATTCTTTGCCTGATGATGAACACCGTGCCGGTGTCTTTTGGCGCTGTCGGTACCCCTACCTGGTTTGGTTTAGGCGGGCTGGGACTCGCTGACGATATCATTCGGGATATCAGCTTTACTTCAGCCATGATGAATGCAGTGGCTGCGCTGTTCATACCGCTTATTGCCCTGCGATTTGTGGTACCATGGCGGGAAATAAAGCAGAATCTGGTATTTATTTATCTGTCGATCCTCAGCTGTGTTTTGCCGTATGTCCTGCTGGCTAGATTTAACTACGAATTTCCGGCCATCGTTGGTGGCATGTTCGGTTTGCTGGCTTCCATATTATTATCAAAAAAAGGGATCGGACTCGCCCCGGCGTCTGAACAATTCATAGACAAAGCGCCATCGATGCCGATCAAAAAACTGATCACCGCCTTATTCCCACTCTGGGGAACCATCGTCGTTCTTATGGTGACGCGCATAGAGGAATTGGGATTAAAGGGCTTTTTAACCGATGCTACCCCGGTCTTTCAGACCGCATTGGGATCATTTGCAGATTTTACCGTCAGTTCATCACTTGTGGTGGCATTCGTTGGTTATGTTCTTTAGAATTGTTAAATTCACGCAGCAAAAAATGCCTAATTACCCGTCTTCAGGCGACTGGCCGCAGGCCGATCCAACAGCCAGGTTAATTGGCCATGGGTGGGCTTTATGTATTGCACAGGGAACCGCATCGTTTTCGAATCAGCTTCCAGCACGGCCTTGAGTGTATCCGCCTTCTCCCGGCCGGCGACAAGAAATAGGATATAAGCGGCATTGTTAATTACAGGGAGGCTGAGGGTTATGCGGTATGATTGAAATTTTTTGACCCAGTTGGAAACCACCAGCCGCTGGGTCTCCGCAAGAGCTGCTGTGCCGGGAAAAAGGGATGCGGTATGGCCGTCCGATCCCATGCCCAGCAGCACGCAATTAAAGCGCGGCACCTGCCCGGATTCGATGTTAAAAAACCGGCGGATTTCCTGCTCATAATCCGCTGCGGCTTTAGCAGCGTCAGGATTTTCAGCCGGTATGCGATGGATGTTCGCCGTTGGGACCGGTACTTTGGACAGCAGGGCAGTGTCAGCCATGCGGTAATTACTGTCCGGATGATCCGGTGGAACGTGGCGCTCATCGCCCCAAAAAAAATGGATCCGCTCCCAGGGAATCTGTCTGCGCAGATCGCGATCATCGGCCAGCAGGGCATACAGCCTGCGCGGTGTGGCGCCGCCGGACAAAGCGATGCTATGCACTTCTTGGGTATGCAGTGATTCCGCTATGTGCTCGATGAGCAATTCAGCCGCCGCCCTGCTCATGGCTTCGGCATCAGCGATAATTTCGCCGGAGGCAGACTGATAATTCATTCCGCTTTGATCGGGGATAGATAGCCGTTTTCGATAGATTGAATCCACATGTTCGAACATAAGAACGAAATGACCGCTTCGCAATTTAAAGAGACTGAAGCGACTTGTTAAAGTGAAAAGAAGCATTATGATATAACAATTGTGCCTACTGGGAGTTAACAAATGCTTGCCAAAAAGAATCCGACGACCACAAAAAGCTGGCAGAACCTCTGTCGTCATTACGAGAAGATGAAAGATCTTCACATGCGCACTCTGTTCGCCGAGGATCCCCGGAGATTCGATAAATTGTCCATCCGCTTTAACGACATGATTGTCGATTACTCCAAAAACAGGATCACAGAAGAAACTCTCAAATCCCTGATTGCGCTGGCAGAAGAATGTGACCTATCTAAAGCAATCGACAGCATGTTTGCCGGAAAAAAAATAAATGAAACCGAAAATCGGGCTGTCTTGCACACGGCCTTGCGCAATAGAGACAACGCCCCGGTTATGGTCGACGGTCAGGATGTCATGCCGCAGGTCAACGCCGTTTTAAAGCAGATGGAAGATTTTTCCAACCAGGTGATTGCGGGAGATTGGCAGGGGTATACCGGCAAAAAAATCAGCGATATCGTCAATATCGGCATCGGCGGATCTGACCTGGGACCGCTGATGGTCACGGAGGCCTTGCGGCCGTATGCCAAAGAAAAAATAAACGTGCAGTTTGTTTCCAACGTCGACGGCACCCACATCGCCGAAACCCTAAAGGATTTGAACCCTGAAACCACCCTTTTTATGATCGCCTCCAAAACGTTTACCACCCAGGAGACCATGACCAATGCGTTTTCCGCCCGGAGCTGGTTTTTAGATGCCGCCCGGGACCCAGAGCACGTCGCCCGTCATTTTGTGGCCATTTCAACCAACACCGCGGCGGTCGAACAATTCGGCATCGATAAGGAAAACATGTTTGTTTTCTGGGACTGGGTGGGTGGACGCTATTCCCTATGGTCGGCCATCGGTTTATCGATCGCTTGCTATATTGGATACGAAAACTTCAAGGCCCTTTTACGGGGCGCCTTTGACATGGATCAGCATTTCAAATCAGCGCCTTTTGACAAAAACATTCCGGTGTTGCTGGCCTTAATCGGTATCTGGTATAATAATTTTTTCGGGGCCCAAACCGAAGCCATCCTGCCTTATGATCAATATATGCATCGCTTCCCGGCCTATTTCCAGCAGGGCAATATGGAAAGCAACGGCAAATCAAGTGATCGTGAGGGTCAAAAAGTTGAATACCAGACCGGGCCGATCATCTGGGGCGAGCCGGGGACCAACGGCCAGCATGCCTTTTACCAGCTCATTCATCAGGGATCCAAATTGATTCCAGCCGATTTCCTAGCCCCGGCCGTCAGCCACAACCCCTTGGATGAACATCATCAGATTTTGTTATCGAATTTTTTCGCTCAGACCGAAGCCCTTTTAAACGGCAAGACCCAAAAAGAAGTGATCGCAGAGCTGCAAAAAGAGGGCAAAACCGATAAAGAAATTCAAAAACTGCTACCCCATAAAATATTTGAGGGTAATCGCCCCACCAACTCCATTCTTTTCGAAAAACTGACCCCAGGAGTCCTGGGGAGTTTAATCGCCATGTACGAACATAAAATTTTTGTCCAGGGCGTGATCTGGAACATCTTCAGTTTTGATCAATGGGGGGTTGAGCTCGGTAAACAGCTGGCCAAGAAAATTTTTCCCGAGCTGGCAGATGATAAACCGGTGAATACCCATGATAGCTCGACCAAAGGGCTGATCAATGCATACAAAAAGATGAGAAAATAAAAAGGGTGAAAGAGAGGAGAATTATGAAAATGAATGTGAAAAAATTAATGATTGCTGTTTCTTTGCTGCTGTTTTTAATCGGTTGCGCCCAGACCAACAGCAACACCGCCATTGCTTCGGCGACACCGGTCATCGACCGCATCCAGAAAAGCGGCACGCTGAGAGTGGGCATGACCGGCAATATGCCGCCATTGAACATGACATCCAAGGAAGGCGAACTGATGGGCTATGAAGTCGATCTGGCGCGGGCCATGGCAAAAGCCATGGGGGTCAAAGCCGAGCTAAAGACAATGCCTTTTGCTGAACTGCTGCCGGCCCTGGAGACGGGTAAGATCGACATGATTATTTCCAACATGACCATTACCCCCGGACGCAACCTGAAAGTGGCGTTTGTAGGACCCTACTTTATCTCCGGCAAAGCCTTTTTGACCAAAACCAAAACCATTGCCGCAGCCGACGAAGCCGAGGATATTGACGCTAAAAATACCAAACTGGTTGCCTTGGAAGGTTCCACCAGCCAGGCATTTGTCGAGGCCGCCCTGCCGGAGGCCCAGCTGTTTAAAGCCAAAGACTATGACGAGGCCGTTAAAATGGTGCTCGATGATAAGGTCCATGCCATGGTGGCGGATTATCCGATTGCCGTGGTGTCGGTTTTCCGCTATCCGGGTCAAGGCTTACTATCGGTTGTGACCACCCTTACCTACGAGCCCATCGGAGTCGCGGTACCGGCCGGTGACCCGTTGCTGGTCAACTGGGTCGAAAATTATCTGGATATCGCCGATAGTACCGGTTTGCTGGAAGAACTAAAAATGAGATGGTTACTGAACGCGGACTGGCTAAATCGGCTACCATAATCCGGTTTTTATGAAAAACCGGATTGTTATGGGTTATTAGGTATTGGTTATTAGTAGATGAAAAAAACGGGATGATCTGCCCGGCTATGCATTCGGGCAAGATCATCCCGTTTTGTTTTAACAAATCATATGTTAATCAACACCCGGTTTGCTTTGCCCGGCTTCTGGCTATTGGCTGCCGGCTTCTGACCTTTGGATGAATGGCAACCGAGTACGAGGACGAGTAGGATGACAAGAACGATTAAGCGCATCAGATATCGTCCTCGTCGTCGTCCTCGTGCTCGTCCTCGACATATACTACTCTATACTCGCAACCTGTAACTCGTAACCCGCAACCCGTCACTTGTCGCCCATAAACTCCCCGTATTTAAACTCACCGCTTTGCGTTTTACCGTCCGGATAAGTGAGGGTCCCCTGGCCGGACCACTCACCGTTCTCAAATCCACCGCTGTATTTTCGCCCGTCGGGATAGGTCATCGTGCCCTGTCCGGTGCGTTCGCCGAATTGAAAGTCGCCCTCATACTTGCGGCCATCCGGATACCAAAGCGTGCCTTTGCCGTGGCGCTGATCGCTTTTAAACTCACCAATATAGTGACGGCCGTCCGGAAAGGTCAGCTCACCCCGGCCATTTCGTTCGCGGTATTTCCACTGGCCTGAATAGCGGGTACCATCCGGCTTGGTATACGTACCTTCTACAATTTCATTATCCTGCCAGGTGCCTTCGAGTTTGCGGCCGCCGGGTAGAATGAAAACGCCCTTCCCATGGCGCAGGCCGTCCTTAAAATGACCGATGAATTTTTGGCCGGTGCTGGTTACCAGGGTGCCATACCCGTTGACACAATCACCCTCGATACACTCATCAGCCAGCCCTACAGATGCACTCAAAAAGCTGAAAAACACCACGATGATCATATGCGCTCTCATTTTATGCCTTCCTTTGCCGCATAATATTCATCAATTGCAGCAAATCATTATTTGATGCCGGGCCATATGGTTTTACTTCGACCGCTTAGACACATGCATGCCCACCAGCCAGGCCACCAGCACCACCAAATAGATCTGACCGGTGAGAGCCTCAACCGAGGCCAGCCCGGCCGCCCGATCCGTCAAGGGTGTCATGTCACCATAGCCCAGGGTGGTGATGGTCACCAGGCTGAAATACAAAAAAAGGAGCCGGTCGTTTTGCATCTGGCCATCGGGCCTTCCAAAGGATCCGGGCGCAAAGGTTTCAAGCAGTTGATATACATTGGACCACAGCAACGCCATCAGCAAATAGACGACCACGGCGGCATAGATCATTTCCCGGGTTACTTCTTTTTGTTTAAGCATAAAATGAATGATATTGAAAATCGCAAATCCAATGAATAAAATTCCACATATCTGAGAAACAACTAAAGTCTTCTCAGCGCTTGAAAAATAATCGACCCAAATGTCAGCAAACATCGGGATAACCAAGAAAAGGGCTAAAAACAAATTGTATTTCTTATCACTGATGGCATACATGGCAGCAATGAAAATGCCGGTAACAACTATATCGACCACAAATTGAAAACGGCTGTAGTCCCCGAGAAAAGGCACAATCACCAGCATGGCTAAAAGCATGATCAGCAAAAAGAAAAACCGCCTCTTAAACAGGAAGGATTTCAGGGTACTGTTTCGATTTTCGATCATGGCGGTTATTTTAAAAAGAATAAGTAAGATTTAAGGCCGCGGGAATTTGCCTGGTTTATAACCTGATATATTTGAAAAAATGCCACCAGACAGAAAGCATAACGAAATACTGAATTTTTTTTTAGTTTCTTGGCTTCTTCGCGGCAGTACAAAATTCAACCTTTGTGGTAGAATATGGAATATTCCGACAAATATAGACTACAAAGCTGAACATAGTCAGTTTGCCGACTGCAAGTCAACCTTTTGGGGCTTCCGGGTACTCAACCGGTTTCTTTTTTTTCTCTATTTTTCTGATTCTCTCGCGCACACGCTCAATCACCTGGTCCGGTGTTTCTTTGCGCAACAGCGAATTGAATTGGGCCCGGTAGTTGCGCACCGCGCTGACACCGAAAAACTGGATGTCGTAAACTTTCCATTGCCCTTTGCGTTTGATCACCAAAAGCGCAAGCGGTATTTTCTGCCCTTTCCAGACGACTCTGATATTGACCCGGGCCCGGGAAGGTGATTTGTATTCCTGACTTTCAAAGATAAGCGTTTCGTCTTTGTATTTTTCCTGCAATTTACCCATATAAAATTTACCTAAAAATTCGGTAAATACCTCGACAAAGGCTTCTCTCTGCGAGGGGGTAAAATCGTTCCAGTTCGAGGCCAGCACCCTTTTAGAAAATTCATAGAAATCAAAAAGTTGCTCTAAAATCAGGCGCAGTTTCTGCTGCTCTATTTCTTTTGAATCCGGATCATTCGCTCTGGGGCCTTGCAATAATCGCAAGCCCTCATCAACGCCTTTTTGCAATGCTTCGATCGGCTCATCGCCGTGAGCCGAAGACGGGGTTGCTGCCAGAACGAGAAAGCATAGGATTAACAGTATGCGCATGGACATTTCCTTTGTATCAGCGTGCACGCCGATTGTGTTAAGCAGACGAACGGTCACTATATTTCAAATGAGGATATCCTATTGCATATATCCGACAAATAATTATCATTTATTATGTTACCCCAAAGGGGTTTTGTAAACGCTTGCAAGGATAAAATTATGCACAAGAAAATGTCCAAAAAAAAGGCCGTTTGAGCAATCAAACGGCCTGCTGGTTTAAAAACCCTTTATGATTAACCTTAGCTCGTTTTTACCACGAAGCTCACGAAGGAAACGAAGTAAGAGCTCTTTTGTTGGTTTATTAGAATCTTCGTGTATCTTCGTGCTCTTTGTGGTGACGAAAAAAGTTTTATTTTTACCACGACGCCCACGAAGGACACGAAGTAAAAATTCGTAAATAAGTTATAGAATCTTCGTGCTTCCCACGCCCGCCATCGCGAGCCGCTCAGGCGAGGCGGGCGGGTGCGTGTTCTTTGTGGTGGAAAATTTCAACGGTTCAATTGCTTGTTCAGCTATTCACTTTTCGTTTTTTTTATCCCCTTAGCGAACTTTCATTCGGCGGCTTCCGCTTCTTCAGCCGGCGGTTCCGGGCACACGCTGGTTGGATCGGCCATTAGCGCCAGATCTTCATAGCGTGTGTTAAATTGTTCTTCCAGTTCGGCATGCAGCCTATCGGCCTCCTCCGGGAAGGTCCGCTTTAAGGATGCAAACCGGATCTCACCTTCCAGGAATTTGCGCAGGCTGCCGTCGGGTTTTTTAGAATCCAGGATAAAGGGATTTTCCCCTTCGTCCTTGAGCATCGGGTTATAGCGGTACAACGGCCAGTAGCCGGACTGCACCGCCAATTTTTCTTCCTCCTGGCTCTTGCCCATGCCGGCCAGAATTCCTTGATTAATACAGGGCGAATACGCCAGAATAATGGAGGGCCCGTCGTAGCTTTCAGCTTCCACAATGGCTTTCATCATTTGCTGCTTATTGGCGCCCATGGCCACACTGGCAACGTAGATATAGCCGTAGGACATCATCATCTGCCCCATGTCCTTTTTAGGTGTCTTTTTGCCGGAAGCCGCAAATTTGGCGACCGATCCGGTGGGTGTGGCCTTTGAGGACTGCCCGCCGGTATTGGAATAGACTTCGGTGTCCATCACCAGAATATTGATGTCTTCGCCGGTTGCCAGGACATGATCAATCC
>WOR8_10007884_pt1 | contig 15742 bp, 17 predicted proteins | sample DeeMarSeWOR38_10_FD_19890 | JGI IMG/M metagenome (IMG submission 19890) | reverse complement strand
CACATATCCAATAGTTCACTGAGAGCCTCTAAAACATCGGGTTCATCATCAACAATTAAGATCTTTTTCCCCTTCAATGTCTCAGTCATTGGTTAGCCTCTTGTGAAAAAACGAAAAAAAGGGACATCCTTTAATTTCCGAGTTAAGCTGTTAAGGTTTTTTCTACCGGCTCGATGCCGTTGGCGTAGACAGCCAGCATTTCAACTGTTTCGGCCTGGATTTCATTTCTTAATTCTTCAGGCTCAAGGACAATCGCTTTGGCGCCCCACTGCAATATCCAGGCTTTAAATTCCTTTGTACATGCAATGTCAGCCTCAAACAGAACGGACCCGTCCGGGTTGTCGTGCAGTTTCTGGCTTTTATGCCAGACCTTTTCTTTGATATACTCAGCGACGTCGGCGGAAAATAGAACTCTGACTTTCTGCGGTTTGCCGTGAAACGCACCAAAGCTGTTTCCCATAAATTCATCGATGTCAAAATCATCCGGCACTTTAAATATCTCATCGGTGAGGGCAAGCATTTTGATTCGATCAACAGCGAAAATGCGGATCTCCTTTATCCATTTGCAATAACCGATCATGTAGAAGGTGCCGTCAAAAAACCACAGCTTGTAAGGCGCCACTTTTCTCCGGGTCTCTTTTTTACGGCTCATCGTGTAATATACGATATCGATTACCCGCCTGTTGATCACCGCCTCTTTGATCTGGTCAATAACTTTGTCGAACTTGCGGTAAGGTTTATAAGGCCTTGAACCCACCTCCAGGCTTTGTTCGACATTTTTCAAATATTTTTTCGATTCTGGTGGAAGCGTGGTTTCAATCTTCTGAAATAGATCTTTCAGGGCGTCATAAAAGACCGTGCCTTTTAGAACTTTAAGGGCATCCTTCCCGAAATAAAGGGCCATGAGCTCAGGCAGACTAAACGGAGCCGGCATTGGGTTTTTGGCCGAATCCATTAGAAACCAGATGTTTTTGCCGCTAACAGTTTCGGTATAAATCGGAAACCCGGCAGCTTCGAGCGCCTCCAGGTCCCGGTAAACGGTCCGCTTATGGCAGTCAAGATTTTCGGCCAGATCACGAACTGATTTGGGGTGTCTTGATGTGACGAGTGTCTGAAAAATTTTCCATTGACGTGATAGTTGATCACCGCGTGCCATGATTGATGTCCTTTTGATTTTTATCTCACACAGAGGCACAGAGTACGCAGAGATTTTATTATTTTAATTTGCTTTGAGAGAACCCCGCGTGTCCGTGGCTAATTATCCAATTTCAGTCACAATATCGGCAAAAATCACATTAAACTTAAGTGCTTAAAAAATTTCAATAGTGTGACCGGATCTGTCACAGCCTGCTGATATTCTTTATTCAGGATCAGATAATGAATTTAAATTGTGTAATGTCAGAACAAGCTCAAAAGGAAATTTTGATGAGAGCTGCAAAGGAGACACAGGAAATGGATAAAGCTATCGCTGAAGCAATAGCTAAAGTTTATATTATCGAGAGTATGGCTAAGGGCCTCAGTTTGACACTGCATGAAGGGCCCGATTACCCAACGGGAATATATGGATTCAACCCCGCTGATCAGTATTTATTCACCTACTCTTCCGGTTCTTCTACCTGCATCGGGCGCTCTAACTATATTATTGTATCTCGGAGCTCCGGCAGGGTGATCAGCGCTGGATTTTATGGAGAATGAAGAAAATTAAGAGCGGATAGGTATCATTATGAATGATAAATATTACGAGCATGATACGCCTGCTGCTGAGTGGGCAGAGCAGTCAACAAAACACGCACTGGATGAACTTTTCAACGCGACCTATGCATACCGTTCAAGCAAAGAATTCTATAATCTCATTCAGTTTGTGAGAAGTTTTCACTTTTATTCCCCTTACAATGCGTTTCTAATTCACATCCAGAGGCCAGGAGCCAGATTTGTTGCACCGCCAATGAGGTGGAAATGGAAATACGGCAGGACTGTGAAACCCAACGCTAATCCTATTGTCATCTTACAGCCCATGGGCCCGGTAATGTTCGTCTTCGACATCAGCGACACTGAGGAAGGATCAAATGCAAGACCATTGCCAGATGGAGTTGTAAAGCCTTTCGCAGTTCAAGGCGGCAAGATAGGAGATGAGCTATGGCGAACTGAAGACAATGCAATAAGAGATGGAATTAGGATACACGGACATAAGACAGGTTCGCAAAGAGCAGGTTCAATCCAGTGTGTAGATGGCAGACACCTACCACTGTTAGTATATGAATACGGAAAAGACAACAAAGGAAACATAAGACGATATAGAGTGCCAGTAAGGTACGAGCTGCTGATGAGCCAGGAACTATCGCCAGAATCCCGATACGCAACATTAGTCCATGAGCTAGCCCATCTATATCTTGGACATTTAGGAACGCCGAACAAAAAGTGGTGGCCTGACCGACAGGGTCTATCAAGAAGCGCTGTCGAATTCGAAGCTGAAACAGTATCTTACTTAGTATGCAAAAGGCTCGGAATCGAAACCACCTCAGAAGCTTACTTATCTGGATATGTCAAAAACCATGAAAAAGTGCCCCAGATCAGCCTTGAATGCCTGATGAAAGCAGCCGGAATTATCGAGAGTATGGGCAAAAAGCGCCTGAAACCAAGGAAAGACGCTGATTAATTTTGCTATAACAGAGATTAAAAGAATAAGAATTCATGCTTTTGGGCCATGAAAGGAGAAACATGAGATTCAAAAAATTAGTCATTATAGCAATATTCGGCATCATTATGTCCGCCTATTATGCCGGCCTAGGTGTTGGCCAAAAGCAAGCCAGGCAGGAGTGCATCGAAAAGGTTTCCGAGAATTGCGAATACATTTGCGGAGTCGGTGCTGATTTTTATTTTCCGGATCAAGAGGAACGAGAATTGAATAACATCGAGGATTCGGATCAGCTGGAAATCAGAGTCGCGCACTTGAATGCGGATTGCGGATTTCGGATTGTGGATTGAAATTAGCCACAGACATACACAAACAGGAAAAAAAATAAAACCGGTGAAGGGTTTAGGGTATAGGGTTTTTCTATTTCGGATTGCGGAATTTAAACTAGCCACCCCAGTGTAAAAACGGGACGGGCTTGATTTTTCGTATTTTTAAGAGGGTATTTGAGTAAGATTTCGAGGTTAATTTATGAAAAAGTTAATTTGGGTCTTACTGTGTTTGGCAGTTGTGCCTTTTGCCAGGGCAGATGAACTAAAAATCGAGGGATATATCAGACCTGATCCACTTCGAGGAGGCAATAATTATCTTATCTATAATAAGCAAGGGAAAGCAACGGGAAGGATTTCTCCTGATCCACTTCGGCCTTCAAGCTCAAGCCATTATCTGATTTATGATAAAAAGGGCAATCAAACTGGTCGGATTCGCCCTGATTACATCGATAAGAGGCGATATATCATTGAAACGGTCAAAGACGATTAGTTAGGAAAACAAAAAGGGTCACATCTTAAATTATAAAGATGGGAAGATTTGCATATAAGAAGGGAATCAGGTTAAAATAGTCGCATGAAAAAGATTCCCATGCTGTCAAAATCGCGTTTCCTGGCGGGACTTCAGTGCCATTTGAGGCTCTGGTATCAGTGCTTTGAGCGGGAGCTGATCCCGGAGGTGCCTCCTTCCCAGCAGGCGATATTTGATATCGGCCACGAGGTCGGTGAGCTGGCCACCCAGCTTTACCCGGGCGGCTTTCTAATCGATGAACCTTACTATCAGCACAAAGAGGCCGTTCAATCCACCCTCAAGGCCATGCAGGATCGGGACGTAAAGGCCATTTACGAGGCTGCATTTATCTTTGACGGTGTGCGTATCAGAGTGGATATTCTGGAGCGTTCAGAAAACGAAATGTGGAACCTGGTGGAGGTCAAATCATCGACTTCGGTCAAAGAGGTCTATTACCCTGATGTTGCTGTCCAGCATTACGTCCTTGAAGGCTGCGGTTTGAAGATTGGGCGGGCCGGCATCCTGCATATAAACAACCAGTATGTCTATGACGGGCAGAACCTGGACCTCGGATCGCTGTTTTCATTTGAGGACCTCACCGACTTGAGCGTATCAATGCAGCCGGAAATACCCGGGCAGCTCGCCGAGCTGAAGGGTATGCTTGCAGAAGATGGCGCGCCTGCGATTCAGCCCTCCAGGCACTGCCACAAACCATACGACTGCGAGTTCTGGGATCACTGCACAAAAGATATGCCCGAATTCTGGGTTTATGACATCAGCGGCGTCGGGCAGGAAAAACTCGAAGAGCTGGCTGAAATGGGCATTCAGGACATCAGCGACATACCGCCCACCTTCCCCTTGAGCCAAATCCAGGATCGAATCCGGGCATCTGTAACTGACCGGCGGGAATACATTTCAGATCAGCTCGAAACCGAACTAAAGGATATGGAATACCCCATCCATTTCCTTGATTTTGAGACCATCGGCCAAGCTATCCCCCGCTACGCGGACACACGTCCCTTTCAGACCATCCCCTTTCAGTGGTCGAATCACATCCTTTACGAGGACGGGAAACTGGAACATCGTGAATATCTGTGCAATGAAGACAGGGACCCCAGAGATGAATTTACCCAGACCATGTTAGATGCTCTGGGAACCAAAGGCAGCATTGTTATTTATACAAACTATGAAACCGGAGTGCTGAATTCACTTATCGATCACTTCTCCCAATATGCCGACGAACTCCAATCGGTCATCGACCGCTTCGTGGATTTGTATGCAATCATCAAGCGGCATTATTACCACCCCAAATTTTACGGCTCTTTTTCCCTCAAATACGTGCTCCCTGCCCTGGTACCCGAAATGAGCTACGAAAATCTTTCCATTCAGGACGGCATGCAGGCATCTCTTGACTATCTGCGAATGGTTGACGCTAAAACACATAGAGATGAGAAAGCCAGGATCAGAGACGATCTTCTGACTTACTGCGGTCAGGATACTCTGGCCATGGTTAAAATAAGAGATGAATTGCTAAAGCGGGTTTAAGGTACAGTTACTGATCTGAATTTACTTATAGTTGAGGGACGGTGGACGGGGTTGATTTATTGCGTTTCTTGGAAAATGAAGAAGTGAGGGGCGCTCGTGAAATATTGAAATTATACGGCAAAGAGATGATGGGCGGTAAAATGGTCGCCACTGAATTGGCCCTCATGATTGGAAGGATCATGTTTAATTTTATTGATATATTCGAAAATATCACACATAGGAACAAGCATCAGTAACACCCTGATTTTCCACTTTCCGTGTAAAATGGATAAATGAAAAAAATGATTACCCTAAAGATTTCATCATAAAATTCCGATAATTTATTAAACAAATATTCAGATCCTGCAGTATTTCCACTTTAAATTGCGACCTGAGATGAATGCTGATGATCATACAATGTAAATCATGTCACGCCATATTCAGATTAGACAGCAGCCTTATTAATCCCATCGGATCACGGGTCAGGTGCGCAAAATGTCAAATGGTCTTTAGAGTATTCCAACCGAATATGGTTGATCGTAGAAAACATCAAAGGATTAAAACCCAGAATCTGATTTCCCACTTTTCGGTCGGTGAATCCGATAAGTTTGTCTCTGAAGGCTTAGGCAAGGCTTTAAATGTCAGCAGAGGGGGTATGTTGCTCGAAACACCATATCCTATCGGATCAGACCAACTTTCACTGATGGCGGTGGATTTGGAAGATAAGGTTTTTGAAATTAACGCCAGGTTAATATACTCAAAAAAATCGTCTGATCGAATGTATTTATCCGGGATCGCATTTGTCGGCAGTGACGAGCAAGTTCAAACTTTTATTGCCAAATTGGTTAAAGAATACAATTATCTGAGAAATAATATATTTATTCGCTGGTATAACCAGACGCCACTGAGCATTTCCCCCATAGCCACCTAAACTGAAAGTTTACTAAGTGGGAAAAGATAGGATGGGATTGATTTATTGGAAGAAAAATAAGGGTCAAGTCTGCACTCTTTACGCTATGACAAGAATGTAGATTTGACCCTTATTTCATTCTGAATGAAAAAAGGCAGATCCAATTTGGATCTGCCTTAATTTTGTGACTCCCCCGGATGCCGTTTTTTTCTCGGGTGCCGCCCATCCTGATGCAGGAGGAACGGGCCAGCAGAAAAGATGCACGATCATCCGAGAAGTCTATTTAATGTCACCGCAATACTCCTTTTTTAAATCATAACCTTTGGAAGCCTTCGGCTGTCACGTGGTTTTTTGAAAACCGTTGAAGTTGGGTGACATAAAATTCTATTGCATCATCATTTTTCTATTGGATCTAATTAGCTTTCTTTTGTTAATAATGACCGGAAAGAAACCATTTGCTTCAAGAGTTTATACCCCTTAAAGAAAGTAAATCCAGCATAGGCCAAGCCAATTATGATCCAAACCTTGTAATTGTTCCAGATACGTTTCATATTTAAATATGCTCAAATCTTAATGGATCATTCGCCTGCAAGATCAACAACGGAAACTATTCTGCAGGTATATAGGGTATTTCCTCTCCCCACCATCCGCGTTCCTCCGACATTTTTGCATATTCGGCAGTGGGATTTTGGTAGTCCCACCAGCTAAATTGAACGTGGTCCCAATCCTTAAAAGCAGAATCATGTTTATAAAACTCGGAGCTGCACCCTGCCATAAGCAGGGTCAGTGCGATTAAGAAAACTAACTTTTTCATTTTTGCTCGTCCTTTTCTTCGTTTACATTAATGGTTCAAGATTCAGGCGTTAAAAATTTAAAAGTTAAATGTGATTTAATAGAAAGTAAACCATTGTGCCAAGTGCTAACATAAAAATAATGTTTGGAAAAAATTTGCCCTCACTTCTAGGAAAGTTTTTAAACATCCGTTTACCATTAAGATAGTCGACAGCGCTGTCGATAACTGATCTATCAAAAGCGGTTAGAGTGGGTTTCTTACAATGTGGGCAAAGTTGAAGATATTTGTCTATATTCTTCGTATTATACTGGTACCTGCTTACATATCGTTCGGGAGTGCTGATGGTTTGATCTATATTTTTTTCCGGCTTAGTCTTAAGCAAAATCAAGGCCTTCTCTTCGGTTTTGACGGTGGCGTCATTTTCAGATTCAGCATAATCGTTTTCAATACGTTTTTGTTGATTTTCTTTCATGATATTATTCCTTCGTGTTTTGATCAGATTACCAATATTAAAGATTATTTCAATTTATCTGCTCTAAATCGAAGAAAAGATCAGTCACAACTAAATTCCAAAACGCTAATGTCGGTAACGTAGCAGTCTAATTCTTGCACGGCATATCAATTTAGGGTGTCAAAGAAAAATATTGGCGGGATTGATTGTTTGAAATGTGGTTTCTTTATTTAATTCCTTAGCGGCAAATTTACCCTAACAAAAAACTAAAAACATTGGATGTTCTGTCTAATACTTTTCTATATGCAAAAGATATTCCAATAACATTAAATAAAAAAATTGTAGTAATTACAAATTATTAGCTTCAGAATTACTATGGAACTATATATAAACATGAAGCTAAGTTCATAAATTTGGGCAAGTAATGAAATAAAGCCTGAAACGATTCTGGATTCAAGTTAAAAGGGGAATGAACTTCAGTTCGGTGTTTAAGAGTATGGTGGGGGTTTTAAATCCTGAATCTTTTTTAAGTGTTAGGGTAAAAATACCGGGTTAGCCCTTTTTCTTCTAAAAGCCCAATCCAGGCCGTAAAAGCGTCAACCCACCCGCATATGCTTGCGAACCCATTCCGGAATGGTGCTCAGGCTGTAATAATGACCCATCGTGCAGAAGCAGGTGGATGAGCACTGCGGCAAACACTTTTCTTTGAGCGCCTTCAATTCTTCCCGGTCGAAGCGCGGCTCCCAGATCCGACCCCAATTGTAATCGTAAAACATCATGTCAAAACAGGGCGAAAGCGTGCCGTCAGTCCTGATAAGAGCCCCGTTTAGGCCGGCCCGGCAGGGCCAGGCCCGCATGGCGCCCCGCGCCCGGTGTTTGAAGGCCTGGAGGTGTCCGATAGAATTAACCATCGGCCAGCCCTTGTGTTGTTTGTCAATGATCCAGTCCAGAAGGTCGTCGACGTCGTCAAATTCATCAGGCGTGATATACAGCCCCTCATCCTGATGTTTGAAATGCTCGACATCAATGAAGCTGTGGGGCTGTTCATTGAGATGATAATCGGTTCCGATATGGTTTTGGTGAGCGATCTCCGTCAGCGCCCTCACATCCTTGATGTTGGTTTTGCAGATGTTGATATTGAAGAAGACGAGATAGCCGTATTTCTTTTGCCGTTCGACAAGATAACGGAATTGCGGCTCAATAGGGAGCAGGGCCTTTGGCAGGCCTTTGCGGGGAGATACGCAGTCCACCGCCAGATTTATCGCGGCCACGCCTGCCCGACCCACCTCGTCGATGAAGTTTTTGTCCAAAAGATACCCATTGGTGGGCAGATACACGAAAAAACCTTTTTGGGCGCCGTAGCGGATAACTTCCAGGATGAAATCCTTCCGCAATAGCGGCTCCCCTCCCATAAGAGGAATGACCCGGCACCCTACAGACTTGAGCCAATCTATGGCGCTTTTGGCTGTATCCAACTCCATACCGGGTCTGTGGTTGTCGAACTGGAAACAGTAGTGGCAGTCTATGTTGCAGCGATACTCGGTGTAAAGATAGCAAAGAATTGGCCTGAACTCGTCCGGATGAATTCGGGAAGCGAGGTAGGGGATCACCCAGCGGTGAAAAGCCCGAACGCCGTTAAAACCCTTATAGTGCAGGGCAGCGAACATGGCAGGCCTCCTGTGTGGGAGATAGGGGTTAATTTATGCCGTTTTTTCGAAGAATGCAAGACAAGGATGTCTTTCTATTGATATATTTGAATAAATAGGCCCCTGCCAGACCCCAGGTTGAATCCCACTTTCAGTGTGGCAGCAGTGCGGCATTCAACGTGGCCGGTAAGCCGGAAAACGACACGTCATGGTTCCAGGGAGAAATAAGGGATGCGAACGGGGTCGATTTATTGCGTTTTTTTTGAAAGCGTGTATAAAGGGACGCGGTGGATATATTGCGTATTTAGGAAAGGCGAGCGGTTCTTTTATTTTTCAGTATTCATGCTTTGACCATTATTGTTCAGGCCACGGGGCGGTGATGGCGCCTATTTTTTCAACGGTTTTTCGAATAATCTTCCGGAAGAATCTGACTTTTCACAAATGCAGCATCAGCTAATGGTCACTCAGCCCTATTCATTTGCTCACGGAGGGCTTTGGTTCTCTCGTTCGCCTCATCAGCCATACTTTTGGCACTCTCTGTGTACTGTTTCGTTTGGGTTTCTATGACGCCGGTCGAACTGTCGACGCCCATATTTTTCATGACCAGTATTCCGATAATCAGCAAACTGATGACCATAACGATGATTAATACGCCACGCATGTCTATTTTCCTTTGAAAACTAATCGTTAACCGCAATACTGGAACAATTATAGCACAAAGCAGGAAAAAATGACTGAAAAGAACGGGACGGTCACGAAAATATACTTTTTTTAAAAAAAATATGCAAAAAAGGCCGTCTAAATAATATGGAGAATCGGCCGGCCATATCGCTAATCAGCTGCATTTTTTATGGCCGACTTCCATTGCCGATACATAGCAGCTATCTTCCTTCTTGGATATTTTATGAACATTAAGCCACTGGAAATGCAAAAACCAGATTCTTGTCATCTTATGGGTCTAACCGTGTTGGGGATTCGATGTTGAGATCGACTCAACCAGATCTGATCAATCCGGTGAGGCGTTTGACGTGGTTGGATGCGGATCGTGTGATCTCCGGTATGCTTCAAAACAATGGCAATGGGATCATCCGTATCGCTTGCCCAGCCATAGACACCGGCCGGATGAACATCCAACCAATTTCCCAACCGGACGTACCGACCCGCCGGCGCCGAAAACCGCATCTCAACATAAACCTTGGGCTGCGATTCAGCCCACTGATTCGCTCCTGAGAAAAATTCGATGGCCAGCCCCCTCGAAGCCTCTTCATCGTTTACCACACGAACACCGGTTAAGGATTTATCTGTGATGGATTCGGCACTCAATACGATATCCTGTTCAGGATCGAACCTTAACGGCATTGCAGATCGGTTTGCGCCTGGTTCTGTGGTTTGATTGATAGCCGCAAAAACGATCAATCCGACAAACAGGAAATGCAGGATAATCAAAACTTTCTTTTTCCGAAAGATGTCGAAAAAAGGATGGGTCGTCTTCATCCCGAATAAAAAACGGAACAGCTCTAGTTTTCGGACCAGGAGCATGTAAAGCATTATAATGATAATGAAGGAACTGATAAAAACGATCAACCACTTTAAGGCATCAGGAATTTCCCAGGTCATTGCGAAATAACCGATAGCCAGCAAGACGGTCTGGTGCAGAATAAAAAAGGGCAGCACACCTTCATTGGCATATCGCAGCACTGGTCGATCAAAAGCCAGGAACTTCATGCCAAATCCCAGGATGGAAAATAACCAGCTCCAGGCACAGAAAAAGGAAAGAAGCGTATATGTCCAATCGCTGATCCCGACCGGGAAAACCACACGCGACTGGCTAAACAACTGGTGCAGGTATGCGGTCGATAAAACCACGCCCAGTAAAAGAGAAATCCAGCGCTGATTCATAATATGCCGCTGGAGTCGGTCGCTGGAAAAAATCATGAATCCTGAAATCAGAAACCAGAGATAATACAGAAATCCCCAACCACCGGAGCCGACGTTCAGAACAGCCTGAGGAATAAGCGCTTTCATAATCAATAGCGGAATTGAAAACCATAAATACATCAATCCCGGTATGGCAAACAATCTTGTGATCCGCTTCAGCATCTCCCGCCCGCTTCCGTTTAACCAGATAAACAAGCGATAGCAAATCAGGCTGTAGATAAATAAAAAGAGCAAATACCAGAGATGCATCCCGTGCCATGCGTAATTCCCCGGCATGCCATATCCCAAATAAACACCGTTGAAATACCCGGGCAAGAATGAAAAGAAATGCGTGACCGATGCGACCAAGACCGGAATCATCAGTCTCATAAACTTATCAACATAGAATCTGGACCAGCCGCCGGATTTTGCGATGGCATGGTACAAACTCGCACCGGAGATGATGAAAAAAAGAGGCATCATCCAGCGGGTGGCAAAAACGTTCCATATCTCTACCCAGACAAACGTGTTGATATTCTTAACATGCCAATCCCCCAGATTAAAAAATCGGCTGCTGTGATAAACAAATACGATCAAAATGGCCAAAACGCGAAGCCAGTCAAGTTCATATCTTCTACGAGAAGTGTCTGAAGTCATCGGAAACCTCATAACCGGAAAGCATATGACGGCATTTAAGCCGGTTCATAAACGCCAGTATCTTGCCATTATAACAGGTTAAAGAGTGAGACAAGGGCCAAGGTTTAACGCGTCGCCTGCAGCTCATTGTTCGGTGTATCCCTGCTTTCTCATTACGTTTCGGACAAAAATTGCCACCAGGCTCCCCAGAACGAAAAAAGCCCGCCCTAAAAAGAAAATCCATTTGCCCCATTTCGGTAAATGATTTAGAAAACACGATCGTCTCAGTCCTTTTCTTCCGTCATTTTAATTCAGAATCAATATAGGCTATGAGCTCTTCCTCGAGAGCCGGATCAATAAGGGTTTCAGGGGCTGCCGCCAGAATTTCTTTACAGGTTTTATTGGCCCGCTGCACGATGTCCCGGGCGCCCTGCTTTTCCCACTCACTGTAGCTCCCGCAATACGAATATGGCGCGCGCCATCGATCGCGGCAGCGCTCGAACGTGACGTCGTGCAACAGATAGTTGCCTCCGTGGCCGACCTCTTTGATCACATCGATATTCATATCGCAGTCCGGACCATCGATGCCCTGCATGATGCGCTTGACACGACTAATCAGCTCACCATCGATGATGGTGCGCCGGCCAGCATGCCCATCATCAGGTTTTGCATGGTTTCAAAACCGGCCTGGTAGTCAACGATCTTGGCGTCCGTGATGCCGGTCATGGCCCGGGCCGGTATGTTGTAAAACCGGGTTGCAAGTTGAATGTTGGCGATATTGATGAGCATGCCTTCGGGTGTGCCGCTAAAGAAATCGCCGCTTCGCAAATCCGCCGCAGTGGCACTGGGACCGTAGACCACCGGCGCACCGGGCTGGATAATTTGCGCAAGCACTATGCCGGCCAGAAGTTCCGCGTTTTGCAAAACCACCGTATCCATCAAACCGATCGGTGCTGAAACGCCGGCCAGCGGCGCGCACAGCAGATGCACCATCTGATTGCGGCGCACATACTCTAGTAATGTCTCCAATGGATCCCAGGTATAGGTCAACGGACTGGTGGCTCCGATGCTGACGGCGATGCAGTGATGTTGATCCAGTGCATTTTTACCCCCCATGGCAATTTCCATCATATCCAGTTGAGCTCGCGCCTGGTCGCCGGTTGTCATAAAACCGTTTGCGGGTTTATCGGTATGCTTCAAAATCTCCAACATCAGGTAAAGGTGCTTGCGGTCCTGGCTGACATCGCTCGGTTCGCAGGGGATCATCCCGACCAGGTCAAAAACGTCCTGTGCCTGATAGATTTTCTGCAGGTTTGTATAATCCTGAAGCGTGCCCGGCCTGCGACCGCCATCCAGATCATGAACATACACCGGCCCGGCTGCCGGTTGAACCAGGGGGCTTTCCCCCATAACCACCGAGCGCTCATTGTTTCTGGCCTGCCATCTAAATTTTTGGGGAGCCAGCTTTATGCTGTCTTCAACTAATTTTTCGGGCAGTCTCACTAAATTGCCTTCGACGATGGCGCCGTGATCTTTAAATAGAGAGAGCACCGCTTCATGACGAAACACAATACCGGTCCCTGTTAACAACTTCATGGTTGCCCGGTGAATTTCCTCAAAATCATCAACGGATATGACTTCCAATCTGGGCTTCAAAGGCATGATATTCATCCTTACAAAATATTATGCTGACTTTTCATTAATTTTGATGAGGAGCCCCTTGGTATCATAAAATTAGACGCTTCATCCCGCGAAGCGGGGCGACCCACAAACCGCATAAGATCAGACGGGGAATCCAGCAACGCTGGACAAAATTCAGGTATTTATTTCTTATAAAACCATATCAAAATAAAATGATGCGCCTATGTCAATATAAAATGGTGCCAATTTTTATAACAGTTTATGATGTTTCTAATATTTTAAAACCTTGCTATTCTACAATTGAATTTAAAGGGGAGCGTCGCTTGTAACACAGGAGAATTCGTAGAGGAAATAAAGTTCGATTAGATTAGAATGGTCGGAACTGTATTGGCCCCCATGATTAGAAGGGTCACCTTTAATTTTATCGAGTTGCAGTATACGAATATATCACAACATTTTATGGCCTTAAAAACCTTTGATGGAGATATCTGAAAGATTTAATTTAATATATGAAGTTCATCTGAGGCAAAATTTCCCCGATGATTAATGGCCGAACCGTATCCCGATACCGCTGCCCCCAGAACCAGTGCCAACACCGATACCCGTTCCAAAGCCCCCGTCGCCATCTCTTAGCCAGGGAGTATCGGTATAGATCGATACTTTTTTAGTTTCATTATCAACTTTGAGAGTTCTTAGTCGTAAACTGGAATACCAGTAGCCGATCTGATTTCCTAAGGAATCCATAAGGTATGATCCATAGGCATTAGAATAATTTACCGGAAATCTCTTGACAAGCTCCACTGCCTTTTCCAATTTATCGGTCTGCGGATCAAATTCCGTCCATTGTTTGTCTGAAATCGTATAGCTGTTCTGCAAAGCGATAACCGCGTAAGGACTGTTTTCTAAATACAAATGATAATAGCGGTGCTTCGGATAGACGTGGTATGTTTCAAAGGCCTGTGTGACATCTCGGCTGTGCTTCAAGCTGCCGTAATTTGCCCCTGAACACCCGAAACAGTATAGAAACCCGATCAGGCTTAAAAATACGAAAATTGTTCTGGAAATGTTTCCATATTCTTTAAACCGGCGCAAAAATTGGGTCTGCGATTCTCTAACGCCAAATTTTAACCTCAGCATATGTCTCTCCTGTTGATCTTAGAATTCGTATCTACGACAAAAAAAATAGTTACTAAAATTTTAAGTGTCAATATCAGAATGTTAAGGTAAACATGGTGTGGCAGGCAGAGTGGTATTAGACGGGTAGTATTTCGCGTTAACTCTTTCTTGATATTCAGCTTGCTGCCTGGCCTCTTGAAGCCCTTTCTGTAAGTTGATAAGAAGTCGCTTTTTACAAACGGATCAAATTTATTTAGGGAGGATTGGCGACATTCTATAATACATAAATAACTATATTATGTCGCAAGGAAAAGCAAAAGGGACGCACCTGATAATATGCATTTTTTCTATTGTTCAGTAGAAACGCGTAAATTCATGACCGCCCCCTCTTTTACTTTTTTTTATTCCTGCGCGCTTGTTCCAGGTTCGTTATTTTTGGCGGAGCCGAATTGTGCCGGTGACTTGAGGGAAGATTTCACCGGTTTTGCGGTTTTCCCGGCGTTTGTTGACAGCATCCGGTCTGTTTGAGACGCTGCATTTTCTTTGGGCTTGATCATGCAATTACCTTCAAAAATGACCCCAGCATCAATTATGACGATGGGCGCATTGAGGTCGCCATAGACGCGCGCCGGGGGGTGAAGTTCAATCCGCTCTGTGGCGCGAATCGTTCCTTTTATTTCACCGTTAATCGTGGCGGCCCGGACAAAAATGTCAGCATGAATCACTGCATCTTCGCCGACAACGATCGCACCGTTGCGGCTTTCAATGGTGCCTTTTGCATGGCCGTTCATAAACAATGAACCTTCGAATACAAGGTTTCCTTCCATGACCGCCTGCGGTCCCAGCATTTGAATATCCTTGTCTGTGTTTTTCATATGCCTCATCCTCCCTTTGCGGCCATTCATAAAGTGCTAATTTTTTTGAGAGAGAATGGCTGCAAAACGGGCTAGCGGTTGCTTGAACTTGACCTTTGGATTATAGGGCGCTTTCGGGTAAAAAAATCGTGTGGACATATGCTGGATGCTCTGGGCGGCCTTTACGCGCGGCGCAGCGAGAAGCAGGGGCTTTTTTTTCGCCTCTGCCGCACGCAGTGCGACCCTTTCATAGGGGATGGCCCCCAGATATTCAGGTTTGATGCGAAATTGGCCTTCACGAGAATTGATCTTTTCATTCGCTGCTTTTGTGAAGGTATCAAAAAGTTTGAACCCCTGGCGAAGATTACTTACCTGATTGATCACCAGCATCGGCGCAAAGATCCACTGAGGTTCATAATTGGAGAGCTTTTCTTCCAGTCTTTCTTCGATCTCTTTAAATCGGGAAAATCCGGCTTTTGTGCATGCATAGCCGCTGATGAAGTCCTGGGGCGTGGTCACAACAATCGTGTGATCAGCGGCCAAGGCAAAATCCATCACCATACGGGATATGCCGGCTCCCAGGTCAAAGATGGCGAATTCGTATCGTTGACTTATTTTTCTAAAATGGTTGATAAATTTTACCTTCTGGGCGTAGTACAGGTTCGCCAGTTTAAATTCTCCATAGGAACTGGCGATAAGATCAAAGCCATACGCTGTGCGGAAAAGAAGCTCATCCATCTTTTTTCTATTTTCCATGAAATCCATCAGGTGGCATTTTGGAA
>WOR8_10003314_pt1 | contig 15742 bp, 15 predicted proteins | sample DeeMarSeWOR38_10_FD_19890 | JGI IMG/M metagenome (IMG submission 19890) | reverse complement strand
CTTGGGCTGGCCGCATCACCACGGCAGCCGCTCGCCATCAAAGGCCAGGAACTGCCCGGAGTTTGCCGGTGTCAGGCCAGCCAGCACTTCCAGCAGGTAGCCCGCGGTCTGCACCGGCGCGAACAGTTGCCCGGGCGACACGTTGCGCTGGAAGGGCTTTGACAGCGCGGTGTCGGTCGTACCCGGGTGCAGGGCAGCCACCGCCACGTTCGGCAGCGTGCGTCCCCACTCGATGGCAAGCGTTTTCAGGCACATGTTGAGCGCGGCCTTGGAAGCACGGTAGCTGTACCAGCCACCCAGCCTGTTGTCGCCGATGCTGCCGACCTTCGCCGAGATGGTGGCGAACACCGCGGGGCGTCCATGGCGGAAGCGTTTGTGCAGGTGCCTGGCCAGCAGCAGACTGGGCAGCGCATTGACCCGCATGTTTTCCAGAAAGAAGTCCGGATCGAGGTGCCGCACGGTCTTCTCAGGGCCCTGCTCCGCGGTGTGCAGCATGCCGGCAGCGTTGATCAGCCAGTCGATTTCACCCGTGCCCGCGGCCCAGTCGCGCACATCGGTGTCATCTGCAAGGTCCAGTGGCTGCCAGCTGACATTGGGGTAGTCCGCGGCGGGCGGGTGGCGATGGTAGGTCGCGATAAGGTGCTCGACATCTGCCCGACCGGCAAGCTGCTCGACGAGTGCCGCGCCGATCCCGCCCGAGGCGCCTGTGACCACCACCCTCACGATCTGCCCCCTATTGCCTTCGAACCGCCGGCGGCCTGCCCGCCGCGGCGGCTGCCGTGGCGCTCGAGGATACGCCGGCTCTCGTCACGCGCCTTGCCGCGACGCAGACCACCCATGCGCTGACGCGCCAGCCGCGCCGCCGCCATGTGATCAACCAGGGGCTCCGGGTAGTTGCGACCGATCAGGCAGCCGCTGTCCCGCTGCACCTGCTCATCCATCAGCCACGGCGTGTGGATCCAGCGATCCTCCACCCGCGCCAGCTCCGGCAGCCATTCGCGGATGAAGTGGCCTGACGGGTCCTGGTCCTGGGACTGTTTGACCGGGTTGTAGATACGAAAGGTGTTGATGCCCGTGGTACCCGCCTGCATCTGCGCCTGCGCGTAGTGGATCCCGGGCTCGTAATCCGTGAAGCGACGCGCCAGGAACAGTGCGGGTTCACGCCAGTGCAGCCAGAGGTGATAGCTGGCAAACGACATCAGCATGGCCCGCATGCGGAAGTTGATCCAGCCGGTCGACTCGAGCGCACGCAGACACGCGTCAACGAACGGGAAGCCGGTTTCCGCCCGGCACCAGGCGCCGAACAGTGCGGCATTGAACTCCAATTCGCGCAGGCCATCGCAGGCCCGGTGCATGTTCTCGAACTCGATCCGCGGCTCGCTCTCCAGCTTCTGCATGAAGTGACAGTGCCAGTGCAGGCGCCCCTCGAATGCCGCCAGGGCCTTTGCCCAGCCGCCCCGCTCCGCCACGGGCTGTGCCTTGACCTCCTGGCGGCGTTGCCGACAGGCCTGCACCACCTCGCGGATCGACAGGCAACCCCAGGCGAGGTGGGGACTGAGTCGCGAACAGGCGCTGAAGGCCGTGACCGGGCTGGACATGCCGGTGTGGTAGCTCTCGCCACGGCTGTCGAGAAAACTCCCGAGCCGCTCCAGTCCCGCACGACGTCCGCCCGGCTGCCGGCCGGGACAGGGGTCGGCGGCAAGGCCGAGTTCCGCCGGGCCTGGCAGCTCGCCCGGCGTGATACCGGCGAGCGTTAGCAGGGCGGCCGGTGGTACGACCCGGGGTTCGCTCATGCGCGCCTCCCAGCGACGCGACCAGCCATCGCGCGAGGCCAGCCGGCGCACCACGCCGTTCTGCGGCAGTTCGTGCCAGGCGATACTCCGTTCGGCCAGGTAAGCGCGCACCCGCTCGTCGCGCCGGTAGCTCCAGGCGTTGCCGGTCTCCTCATGCGACCACAGCGCGTCGATCTGCAGTGATTTGCGCAGCGCTTCGAGCACATCGACGACATCCCCCGTGCGCACTACCAGCGGCTGCCCCAGCCCTGCGAGTGCCTCGTTGAGTTCATGCAGCGACTCGCAGATAAAGCCCCAGTGCCTGGCGGCCATGTCGGGCTGCTGCCATAGGTCAGGTTCGGCAACGTACAGCGGCAGCACCGGGCCGTGCCCGGCGGCCAGGCTGAGCGGCGCATGATCGGCAATGCGCAGGTCGCGCTTGAACCAGACAACCTGGACCCGTGGCCTGCTCATCCCTGCCGCCCCCCGGGGTGGCTGTCCGTGCCCGCGGCAACCGGCGCTTCGTGCACGCCCGCCCCCCCGCGCAGGTAAGCCAGGCTTGCCGCTTCGAACGCGACCGGCAACAGGCCGAAGTCGGAAAAACCGTCAGCGCCGTCACAGGTATTGCCCTCCAGAAGCATGCCGAGCTGTTCTCGGGTCACCGGAAACCATTCGCAGCGGTCGAAGAGCAACGCCAGTGCCTTGAGCGGCAGCACCGGGGCGGGCAGCGCCAGCTTGGTGGTGCCCGCAGCATCTGCAATAAGCCGGATGATGTCGCGCCAGGTCAGCGCCGACGGCCCGCAAAGCGTGTAGGTGCGGCCGACCGTCTCCGGCATCTCGAGCGCCCTGACAAACACGGTAGCGACATCCTGCACATGCACGGGCGAGAGGCGAAACCCGCCGGCATTGAATGGCAGCAGGCCCTTGTAGAACAGCGGCGCCGGCAACGGTGATTGCACAATCTCGTGCTGCAGCCGGGTGGCGAACTCCTCCCGCCCGCGCGGCTCACCGAACAGCACCGAAGGCCGGAAGACCGTCCAGTCCAGCCCGGTTGTGGCCAGATACTGCTCGGCCAGATACTTGCTGCGCTGGTAGGCGGTTCCGTCGGCTCGCACGCCGTTTGCGCTCATAAGGATGAAACGTCGCGCCCCGTCGGCTTCCGCCGCATCCATGACGCGCCTGGCGCCCTCGAAGTGCAGCGCATCGAACGTGACGCCCCGGGACGGGGACTCACGCAGAATGCCAATGTTATAGATGACAGCATCGGCACCGGCGACAACAGCTTGCACGACCGAGGTATCCGAAATGCAGCCGGTCACCCGGGTGCAGCGATCCGCCTGTTCCACGCGATGTTCACTGCCCTCTCGCACCAGCAGTACGGGCTCGTGCCCGGCTTCGAGCAGCGCATCGACGAGGTAGGCGCCGACGAAGCCGGTGCCGCCGAACAGTGCAACCCTCACAGCACACCCTCCCCGCGGACCATCCCGGCTGGTGCCACTGGCTCTGCTGCAGAACCGCTGCCTCCGAACAGCCGGGCGTACACCTGCGCGCGGTAATCGAAGATCCGCACCAGCATGGGGCGCACGTAAAGCGCATGGACGATGCCCGTGACCGGCCACGGGAGCAGCGCCGGCAGCGCGTAGCGAACCTCGTCCTCCAGCAGGGTGCCGCCGCGCTGTTCGCTGAAACGGTGGGTGTGGTGCCAGAAGGAATACGGTCCGGCAAGCTGCTCGTCCACAAAACAGTGCGGCGGGTCGTAGTGGCTGATCAGCGTGCGCCAGCGGGTGGGCAGTCCCAGCACGCGCAGGGTGTAGTCGATGTGACGCCCCTGCTCCATGTTGACCGGCTCTGGTGTCAGTAGTCGAAAGCCCAGTGACGGCGGTGTGATCAGGACAAGGTTTTCGGGTTGGGCAAAGAACGGGAAGATCCGTTGCAGCGGCCGCGCCACCCACTGGCTGCGTGTCAGGCGGTAGACACGCATCAGGGCGCGCGCCTGCCCTGCGCGGTCACGCAACCATCCGCACTGCAGCGACGCCGGTAGCGCCAGGCCGCGAAGTGGCGGTAGAAAAATCCCAGCGGCCTGCGCAGCCACAACCCGCGGACCAGCTGCCCCAGCCAACGGTAGCCGGGCAGTTGCTGCCAGATAACCAGGAAGGCATCGACACCGCGCTGCCAGCGGCCGGCTGAATCCAGCACGTGCAGCTCCGCCATGGCCGCCTGCACTGACAGGCCATGCCTTGCCAGCACCTCCGTCTGTGCTGCGGCATCAACCCAGTACAGCCGGTCCTCGCGGTCGAGGCGGCGGTAATGTGCGATCTCGCGCCGGCACAGCGGGCAGTTACCATCGTAGAAGACCACGGGACGTGGGTTACTGTTCGGGGTGTTATGAGAAGGAGATGCAGTCATTGTGAGGGTGCAGCTTTACCTGAAGTTGGTTACGAACAAAGGCTTCCCGGGGATCACGCCTGTGCGCGGCTGAAACAGGAGTGCCAGGGGTTACCCGCCAAAGGGGACAGATTTATTTCGCCAAAGGGGACAGATTTATTTGGCAGGCCAAATAAATCTGTCCCCTTTGGCAATCCCGCAGATGCGTATAAGTGATTGTTATTGCTGGATTGTCTAGTACACAGACGCAGCCAACCGAAATGGCAACTGCAGGCATGGCTGCACTAAACTAACCCAGCGCTGCTGACAATTAAGCACGGCAGCGCTGCCAGCAGATGAAAACAGGGCCCGTCGGGTGCTAACCTTGGGTAAAACAACCACTGGTTAACACGCAGCCACACGCTGTCAGCCTGAATAAACTGCAACGATAACAAGCATCAAAACGATGCCATCCTGGAGTACATCATGAGTACATCACCGTCTTTCGTCGCCCTTGTTACCGCCGCCGTGCTCGGTATTGCCGCCGGCACCGCCTGGTCTGCCGATACCGCACCGAAAGCCGGTGGCGCGCAGGGCTGGTATCCGCCCCCGCCCCCGGGCGGCTATGCACAGCACTGGCAGCCGCAAGGCCAGCAGGCTGCGCAGCCCTATGGCGGGTCGCCCTACTACTATCCGCCCCGACAGCCAGAGCAGGCCGCCGCCAGGCCGGCAGCGGCCGAGACCACCACGGCATCGGATGATCCGCTCGCCGCCGAACTCGCCAAGGTGAAAGAACAGCTGGCCGCAACCAAGGCAGAGCTGGAGCAGTCGGAGAACAGTCACAAGGAAACGCGCGCCGCCGCAGCGGAGCTGGAGAAAAAACTGGCAGGCCTTGGCAGGGAGCACAAGGCCCTGCAGGTGCGCGCCACCGAGCTGGCCGGGGAGTTGAAGGCCAGCAAGGCGACGCTGAAGCAGCACCGCCAGCAGCTCACCAGCGACCAGCAGCTGATCCGCACACTGATCGCCGACAGGGCCCGGCTGCGCAACCAGGTCGCCAACCTGGACTACCGGCTGGCCGGTTTGCTGGATGACCTGCAGAACTCCGCCCAGGCGCTGCAGCAGGCACAGTCCGATCCCGCCGAGTGCACAAAACAGCTCGGCGAGGCCACCGCGCAGTCCGTGGCCCTGCAGAACGAGCTGGTCGAACTGGAGAACCGTCTGCAGAACGGTAGCAGCATGCTGGAGCAGACCGAGCAGCAGCTCGACGCGGTGACGGCCGAGCGTGACGGGCTGAACAGCGACCTCGCCGGCTGCCGCGAGGAGCTCACCCGGGCCGAGGCCGCCCTGAAGACCGCCCGTGCCGAGACGCAGGCTGCGCGCAGCAAGGGCCAGGCAGCGCCCGCCGGCGCGGCTGCGGGCAGTGCCGCGGCCGGCCTGGCATCGCAGGATCCGGCAGCGGATACGGATAAAGACGGTGTCCCCGATATTATTGACCTGTGTCCTGGCACGGGCGCAGGGATTGACGTGGAAGCCACCGGCTGCGTAGCAGGCGCCACCATTCTGCTGGCGGGCGTGGACTTCCACAGCGACTCGCAGGAACTCACCGGCGCGGCCCAGCGCAGCCTCGATCACATTGCCGGCATCCTCAACCAGCTGCCGGAGCTGCGCATGGAAGTTGCCGGCCATACCGGCACGAGCGGCGACCCGTCCTTCAACCAGTGGCTGTCACTGCAGCGCGCGGAGGCCGTCGTGGATTACCTGGTGGCGAAAGGTGTGAGCGAGGAGCGGCTCAGTGCCGCCGGCTACGGTGGACAGCAGCCGGTCTCGAGCGAGACCACGCCGGAAGCGATGCGCATGAACCGGCGCATCGAGCTGCGCCCGCGGCAGTAAACCGCAACCGCTAAAGGGGACAGATTTATTTGGCAAGCCAAATAAATCTGTCCCCTTTAGCTTGCTACATGGTTTCGAGGGCCTTTTTCGCGCCCTTGTGACCCTGGTCCGCGGCCTTGCGGTACCATTTTTCGGCCGCCTCACGGTCCGGCTTCACTCCCTGCCCCTTGAGGTACATGTTGCCGAGGTTGTACTGGGCCCGGGGATACCCGCGTTCCGCGGCCTCGCGAAACCACTTCATCGCCTCCGCGTAATCCTGGTCCACGCCCTGGCCCTTGCGGTAACGCAGCCCGAGGTTGTTCTGCGCACTCAGGTGGCCGTGCTTTGCCGCCTTCAGGTACCAACTCGCCGCCTCGGCATCATCCTGCTTGACGCCATTGCCCTTGGCATAGCGCAGACCCATGCTGTACTCGGCCGGCGGATAGCCCTTCTTCGCCGCCTTGCGGTGCCACTTCACCGACTCCACGTAGTCCTTGCGGTTGCCCTTGCCGGTAAAATAGCTGAGCCCGAGGTTGTGCTGCGCCACCGTGTCGCCCTTGGCCGCGGCCAGCCGGAACCACTCGGTGGCCATGCTGTCGTCCTTCTCCACCCCCTTGCCTGAGCGGTACAGCATCCCCAGCTGCACCATCGCCCGGGTGTCGCCCTCGCCGGCCGCTTTCTCCAGCCATTCCCGGCCTTTCGCCTCGTCGCGCTCCACGCCCTCGCCGGCGGCATACATCATGGCGAGGTTGATCATCGCCTTGCTGTCGCCCTGCCCGGCCGCCTTGCGATACCAGCCAAGCGCCTCGACTTGGTCCCGCTCGACACCGCGGCCCGCGCGGTAAAAATTCCCGAGGTTGGTTTGCGCCTTGGCATGGCCCTGTTCGGCGGCCTTGCGGGTCCATTGCACGGCCTGCTCCAGATCCTGGTCGACACCGCCCTTACCCGCCGCGTAGCGCAGGCCCAGGTCGAACTGGCTGTCAGCATCGCCCTGCGCGGCGGCCTTGCGGACCTCCTCGAGGGACTCGGCCGCGGCCGCGGACGCCGGTACGGCGCTGCCGGCAACCAGGACGAACAGCAGGGTGAGGAGGAGTTTTTTCATGATGGCGGTACCGGGGTGGAAGAGCGTCCGACTGTAACCCATCGCCGCGGTACAGCCAAAGGCCGCCGCGCCGCGCCTCACCTCAGCAGGTAGGCCTCGATGAGTTCCAGCCGGCGCCGGTGCACCGCCCGGTCACGGTCCATGAAGGGGTGGGCAAAGTCCGCCTCTCTGCGCACCGTGGCCCCGCACTGCTGCGCCTGTTCCAGAAGGTCGCGCGACATGGAAGAGGTAACTACGCCGTCCTTTTCACCGGCGATCAGCAGGAAATCGCCGCAATCGGCCGGCAGGTGGTTGACGGGATCGTAGGCCTGCGGGCAGCCGTAGTCCGATAGCCGCGCCGGTGTGGAATCAATCACCACGCGGTCGGCACCGTCGTGCAGGGCCAGGCCGTCCAGGTAGACAATCCCGCCGAACGACATGGCATAGACGAAGCGCCGCGCGCAGCCGGCGTCACGCAGTGCGTTGCTGATCTCCGCGTAATCACTGACCATCGCCTTCAGCCGCCGGCTGCCGCCCGAACGGCCATAGCCGCGGTAGTCGTAGACATAGACATCCAGCCCGGCGTCGGCAAAGCCCGTGAACTCGCCGAGGATGCGGTCCGCCAGCATGGCGTTGCCCTGCATCACCAGCAGGCAGCCCTGCGCGGCAGACGGTGGCTTGTCGCTGTGCCTCGCCCGCAGCCGGTAGCCCCGCAGCACCCGCCCGTCACGCGTGTCAAAGGCGATGTCCTCGACATTGGGCAACCCCCTTACCCGCGCGGCATCCGGGCTGCCGGCCAGGCCGCTCCACAGCCAGAACATGACCGGTTCCTGCAGCCCGCAGACGCTCTGCTCGAGCGGCGGCTCGTCCGCCTCGCCACCCGCCCGGGCACAGCCCGTCCACACCGCGAGCACCACTAGCCATATCACGCACCGTCCGGCCATATCGAATCCCCTGTCACAAAGCATAGCCCCCGGCGGGCCGGCCTGAAGGTTACAACCTCATACGCCACGATGAAGGCAGACAGGTTCCATCACCGGGGCCCTGCTACCCCACCCGGCGTTCGCGCGTAGAATGGCCGCATGCAAGCCGCGCAGACACACGCCATCGACTGGCCAACCGACGTCGCCGGGGCCCGCGCTGTCCAGGAAGCGCTGCGCACGAAGGTGGTGCGCGAGGACCGCCTCGGGCCGGTCGACACCGTGGCCGGCGTCGATGTCGGTTTCGAGGACGGGGGCGAGACCACCCGCGCTGCGGTCGCCGTGCTCGCCTTTCCCTCGCTGGAACCGGTCGCGCAAGCCATCAGCCGCCGCCCGACGGTCTTCCCCTACGTGCCCGGTTACCTGTCGTTTCGTGAACTGCCCGCGGTGCTCGAGGCACTGGCGCAGCTCGCGGCGGCGCCGGACCTCATCCTCTGCGATGGCCAGGGTCTCGCCCACCCGCGCCGCTTCGGCCTGGCCTGCCACCTCGGCGTGCTGACCGGCATCCCCGCCATCGGCGTCGCCAAGTCGCGGCTCATCGGCCGGCACGACGAACTGCCGCCGGACAAGGGTGCCTGGGTGCCGCTGCTCGACAAGGATGAGACCATCGGCGCCGTTGTGCGAACCCGCACCAATGTCAGCCCCGTGTACGTTTCGACCGGCCACCGCGTCAGTCTGGCGACGGCCATCGATTACACCCTGCGCTGCACCACCCGCTACCGCCTGCCGGAGACCACCCGCCACGCCCACCGCCTGGCATCGGGCTAATCCAAAGGGGACAGATTTATTTAACGAACCAGGCAGATCTGCCCCCACCGCCGAATGCCTCAGTCAACGACCGAGTCACTCCCGTTGCATCATGCGACTGTGGCACGGGAATCCGGACCAGAAAAAAGCCCGGCAATGCCGGGCTTTTTCCTTCACGTATCGACTGCCGGACAGCTACCTGGTCTTGCAGGTGCTGATGCCCAGCAGCGCATAGGGCGGGCACCAGCCGATGATCCCGGTCGCCAGCGGGATGACACCCAGCCAGCCCCATGGCGTCTGTGGACCGACGAACACCAGGCTGATCAATCCCAGCCCGATAAGAATGCGAATGACTCGTTCGATATTGTGCACGTTCTGTTTCATCTGGGTTGCCTCACGAGAGTTAAGACGGGTATGCGGTCCGTAGGATGGCGCAATGCGGCCATTTTCGCACATTCGCGAATGCCGGCACTACCACTGGCACCGGCAAGTTACGCATCAAAGGCAACACACCAGCCAAAGGGGACAGATTTATTTGCAGTGCAAATAAATCTGTCCCCTTTGGGTTGCCCTCCTTTTAGGATTGATTTCCAATGCGGTGATGTTACCTACGCTGCTCCGCGATAACCTCGCCGCTGGTGAGATCCTCGATCCAGCGCACGAACCTGCCATCTTCGACCCCGCAGAAGATCTGGTATTCGTGCCCGGCCTGTGCTGTGAATTTAACGAATCCCAGGCGCCCCTGGAGACCGGCACTGGAATCCGGCCCGAAACCGCGCCAGCAGTAAATGGTCACCCGGTGTTCACCCGGAAGAACATCGACCTTCTCCGGCATGGACCACCAGGCCAGCCTGAATGACTGATCATCCACGCCGGCGATCGAGGCCCGTTCGCTACGCAGACTCCCCGTGTAGGAGTCCTTGATCACGGCGACCTCCCCGTACGGTTTCGTTCTGCCTTCATAGGCATGGTGCGTGCAACCGACGCACAGGAGCAATAGCGAAGCGAAGCAGGCAAAGCGTGTGTTGTACATGGCACCCCCGGCAGGACTGAACGTATTGCGGCATATCGAGATCGCGGCCAAGTATACAGCAGCCGCAGCCGCACTCTACCGTTACCCTGGACCTGGGCTGCCCCGGGTGTACTTTCGCTCCCGGCGTCGGGGTCGCACACGGCGGGCGCGCTGCCGGGAGCCTGATTGTCTGTAGCTATCGAAAAGCGGTTTAACGTTCGCCCTGTGGCGTGCTGCACGGATTATCCTTTTTCAGCCAGTCCAGCACGCCCGGCATACAGCCCCCTTAAATCGGACCAATCAATTCAGCACGAAGATGGTCTCTTCGTACATGTTCCAGCACTTCTTTCGCACTGAGCTGGTCAGGATCGTAGTCAATCACCAGCAAGTGCGCGCGACCCGGTGTGAAATGCGCTTCTTCCACACCACCGTGTCTTTGCAGGTCACCGATGAGCTCGGATTGTTCGGTTTCGCCGAGCACATCGTCCACATGAACCACAATTTCAACTTTATGCGTGCTCGCCATATCTGATCCTCCTTCATGGCATACCGATATCCGGCAAAACATGAGGCATGATTTATCCTCATAAAATCAATGTACCCCATCAGGCCGGTATTGCATTGACATCAAACAAACATTCCCCGGTTAAGCGGACGGAGCCGGCAAGAGGCCTGTTACAAAACCCTGCCAATTCAGCCACCTCCGGGAAAGACAGCCTTCACCCCTGCTGTCATTTCCAGCCGGCCGGATTGGCCATAACCTGTGATTGAACGCCTCACCCCCCGTTCAATGACGGTGACGGCTTCCATTTTCGGTAAACTACCCCCGGACGAATAACCAGAGGATAACGACACACATGGCATGGTGGGGAACACTGCTGGGCGGAACACTCGGCTACATGTTCGGCGGGCCGCTGGGCGCACTGCTCGGTGCGGCGCTGGGGCGCAATTTCGACCACGGCCTGAAGAGGACCGCCACGGAGAGCGTCTTCCAGAGTGGCGAGCAGGAGCGCGTCCAGGCGGCCTTCTTCACGACGACCTTCTCCGTGATGGGCCACATCGCCAAGGCCGACGGGAAGGTCACGCCCGACGAGATAGCGGCCGCCGAGACGATCATGCGCCAGATACACCTGGACGCGGAGCAGCGCCAGGCCGCCATCAAACTGTTCAATGCCGGCAAGCAGCCAGACTTCGATCTGCATGCGGTGCTGGTGCAGTTTCGCCAGGAGTGTCACCGGCGCCGCAACCTGGTTCAGATGTTCCTCGAGATACAGATCGCCACGGCCATGTCGGACGGCCACCTGCACGCCAGCGAGAAACGCATCCTGTTCAGCATCGGTGAACAGCTTGGCTTCGACCGCTCAGCCATCGAGCACCTGTTCGGCTTTGTCGAATCCGGTGCCGCGATGGACAGCGGCAAGGGTTCCCTGGACGATGCCTACGAGGTGCTCGGCGTCAGCCGGGATGCCAGCGATGCCGAGGTCAAGAAGGCCTACCGGCGGCTGATGAGCCAGCATCACCCGGACAAACTGGCCTCGAAAGGCCTGCCCGAGGAGATGATGCAGCTGGCCAAGGAGAAGACCCAGGAGATCAAGGCCGCCTACGAGCAGATCAAGAAGAGCCGCAAGTAGCGGTCAACGGCCAGCACCGCGCTAAAGGGGACAGATTTATTTAGCTCTAACGAAAAAAGGGGACAGATTTATTTGTATGGCTAAATAAATCTGTCCCCTTTAGCGTGTCCCCTTTAGCTCAGCGGTCCCACATCACGTCGCATTCTTCCCTTACCGCGGCCTCGAGCAGCTCGATGAGCGGCAGGGCGCGCTGCGACAGCCTGACAACGGGCTCGTCCTCCTCGCGCTCACTGCTGTCGTCATTCGCCGGCGCCAGGGTGTCACCGTGCGCTGCAACGCCGGCGCGCAGGCGCTCCAGCGCCCGCGGGACCTCCGCCGCCCGCAGCGCACCGGGGACCGTCCCGCTGTGCCCCATGAGCTTGAGCAGGCTGACCGCCACGTTGCCGAACATGGTGATATCCGCATAGGCCTTGCAACTAAACGTCACCAGCATAACTGACTCCTTCCGTTATTAAAGGGGACAGATTTATTTAACCGGCCAAATAAATCTGTCCCCTTTGGATGCGCTATGTTCCGCAGAACGTGTGCTCGACCACCTCGTCGGGTTCGGGCGCCTGCATGTAAATGTCCCTGCCGTCCTGCCGGACATACGGCTGCTGCAGCACGGCATGCAGTTCGTGGAACACAGAGAAGTCGCCCTCGTCCTCCGCCGCGCGGATCGCGGCCTCGATCCGGTGATTGCGCGGGATGTAGACCGGATTGACGGCCTGCATGGCGGCCTGGCGGGCCGCGTCATCGCGCGTCTCCCGCGCCAGCCGCTGTCGCCACTGCAGGAGCCAGGCATCGATCGCTGCAGGGGCGTCGAACAGCTCGCGCAATTCATCGTCCTGCCCGGACGGCTCGCCCGGCAGCCGCGACAGGTGGTAGAACGTCAGGGTGAAATCCGCGCCATTCTCATCCATACAATCCAGCAGCGCCTCGACCAGCGCTCTGTCCGCCGTGTCCTGCCCGGGTGCACCGTCGCTCAGGCCACATTTCGCCCGCATGCCGGCCAGCCACTCCGCTTCATAGCACCCCGCGTACTCGCCGAGCACGTCCTGCGCGATCTCAACGGCCGCGTCCGGGTCGTCACCGAACAGCGGCAGCAGCGTCTCTGCCAGGCGCGTCAGGTTCCACAGGCCGATCGAAGGCTGGTTGCGGTAGGCGTAGCGCCCCTGGCGGTCAATGGAGCTAAACACCTGGTCATGCCGGTAGGCATCCATGAAGGCGCAGGGGCCGTAGTCGATGGTCTCCCCGGCAATGGACATGTTGTCCGTGTTCATCACGCCGTGGATGAAACCGAGCTGCATCCACTGCGCGATCAGTGCAGACTGGCGCCCGACTACCGCCCGCAGGAGTTCGACGTAGGGATTCTCGCCACCGCCAGACGGCGGGGCGTGCCTTTCGATTTCATGGTCGGCAAGTCGCCGGACCGCGTCGCGGTCACCGCGCGCCGCGAAATACTCGAAGGTGCCGACGCGCACGAAGCTGGAGGCCACGCGGGTGATCACCCCGCCCGGCAGCAGGCGCTCGCGTGCGACCGGCTCACCGGTTGTGACCGCCGCCAGGGCGCGCGTGGTCGGCACACCAAGCCGCTGCATGGCCTCGCTCAACAGGTACTCGCGCAGCACCGGGCCGAGGGCGGCACGGCCGTCGCCGTTGCGCGAGAACGGCGTGGGCCCGGAACCCTTCAGATGAATACCCCGGGTCGTGCCGTCCCCGGCGGTGACCTCGCCGAGCAGCAGCGCACGGCCATCACCCAGCTGCGGCACGAAATGCCCGAACTGGTGGCCCGCGTAGGCCATGGCCAGCGGCTCCGCCCCCTCAGGCAGGGTGTTGCCGGCGAACACCGCCGCCACGGCGACAGGGTCAAAGCCGTCAGCCAGACCGAGCTCAACGGCCAGCGCCTCGTTGAAGGCAATCAGCCCCGGCTTCTCGACCGGTGTTGGCGGGGTCCGGGTATAAAAGTCCTCACCGAGGGTGATATAGCGGTTGGTAAAGGGAATCTGCATCAGGTCCTGTCTGCAATGTTGGCTGCAGCGCAGTGTAGCGCAGCAGGCCCGCGACAATCTCCGGAAGAATGTGGGGTATCAGTTCCCGATCAATATCGGCCCAGAAACGGTACGCGCATTGTCGGGTTACGGACTCCAAAGGGGACAGATTTATTTAGCAATACAGCCCGCGCCAAAGGGGACAGATTTATTTGGCGAGCCAAATAAATCTGTCCCCTTTGGAGGGTGGATTAAGCTTCAGTCGCGCAGTGCGACGTGCTTCAGGGGGAAGCGGCGCACACGCTTGCCGGTGGCAGCATGGATGGCGTTGAGCACAGCGGGCGCGGCCACCGCGATGGTCGGCTCGCCGATGCCGCCCCAGAAGCCGCCGGTTGGCATGATGAGCGTCTCCACCTCGGGCATTTCATCGATCAGCATGGACGGGTAGTCGTCGAAGTTCGACTGCTCCACGGCACCGTCGCGGATAGTGCACTCACCGTAGAGCAGCGCCGACAGGCCGTAGACGAACGAGCCCTCCACCTGCGCCTCGATCTGCTGCGGGTTGACGGCATAACCGGGATCGGTGGCGGCGACGATGCGATGGATCTTCAGGCGGCCCTTGTCGTCCACCGACACCTCGGCACAGGCGGCGACATGGCTGGCAAAGGCCTTGCACACCGCCAGCCCGCGGCCACGTCCCTCGGGCAGCGGTTCGCCCCAGCCGGCCTTGTCGGCGACAGCCTCGAGCACCGCCAGTCCCTTCGGATGTTTTACCATCAGCTTGCGGCGAAACGCCAGCGGGTCCTTGCCGGCGGCGTGCGCCAGCTCGTCCATGAAACATTCCAGGTAGACGGCGTTCTGGTTGATGTTCACCCCGCGCCAGAAGCCGGGCGGCACCGGCGGATTGCGCATGGCGTGCTCCACCAGCAGGTTCGGCACGGTGTAGCTGAAGGCATGATCGCCGTCGGGCAGCATGCCCTGGAAGGTGAAGGTGTCCATGCCGTTGGTCATCCAGGCGGGATTGACCGCGGCGAGGATGGACTGCCCGGAAATGCGCACATGCAGGCCGGTCAGCTCGCCCTGCTCGTCCAGACCGCCCGTCAGCCGGCACTGCGTGACGGGGTGGTAGTGGCCGTGCTGCATGTCCTCCTCGCGCGTCCACAAGAGCTTCACCGGCGTGCCCGGCAGCTGCTTCGCGATGGCCACCGCCTGCTGGACAAAATCGTGAAACGCACCGCGCCGCCCGAAGCCGCCACCGAGGTGCAGCTTGTAGACCTCGCACTTCTCCGCCGGCAGACCGGCCGCCTCGGCAGCCGCCTGCAGCGCCGCCTCGCCGTTCTGCGTCGGGCACCAGACCTCGCAGCGCTCCGGTGTCCAGCGCGCCGTGGCGTTCATCGGCTCCATGGTGGCGTGGTTCTGATAGGGATAGGCATAGACGGCCTCGACGGTTTTGGCCGCATCTCCCAGCGCCGCCTTCGCATCACCGGCGCGGTTGCCGACAAAGGCCTCCTCCGCCGTCAGCCCCTCCGCCAGCATGCCCTCGATGGCCGCGCTGTCGAGCCGCGCATTGGGGCCGCGGTCCCAGGTCACCGGCAGCTTGTCGAGCGCGGTGTTTGCCTGCCACCAGGTGTCCGCGACCACCGCCACGGCATTGTCATCCACGCGCAGCACCGCGCGCACACCGGGCATGCCGCGCACCTGCGAGTCGTCAAATGACTTCAGCCTGCCGCCGAAGGTCGGGCACGCCCGGATGCTGGCATTGAGCATGCCAGGCAGCGTGAGGTCGGCACCAAACACCTGCTTGCCGGTAAGCTTGTCGAGGGTGTCGAGGCGCTTGACCGGCTTGCCGATGAGCTGCCAGTCCTTCGGATCTTTCAGTTTCACGTGATCCGGCGGGAACAGCCCGGCCGCCGCCGCGGCGACCTTGCCGTAGGTGGTGGTGCGCCCGCTGGGGCCGTGGGTGATGACGCTGTCCTTGGCACTGCATTCGGCCTTCGGCACACCCCAGGCCTCGGCCGCCGCCTCGATCAGCATCTCGCGCGCCACGGCGCCGCCCCGGCGCACGTAGTCATGACTGCCGCGGATACCCTGGCTGCCGCCGGTGGAGAAGCTGCCCCAGATCCGGTCGCGCGCCAGGCTCTGCCCGGGCGTGGGATACTCGGTCGTGACCTTCGACCAGTCGCACTCGAGCTCCTCGGCCACCAGCTGCGCGAGGCCGGTCAGCGTGCCCTGCCCCATCTCGGAGCGCGCGATGCGGATGATCACGGTGTCGTCCGGCTGGATCACCACCCAGGCGTTGACCTCCGGCGGCTGCTC
>WOR8_10003310_pt1 | contig 15747 bp, 13 predicted proteins | sample DeeMarSeWOR38_10_FD_19890 | JGI IMG/M metagenome (IMG submission 19890) | reverse complement strand
ATTCCATCTGTACTTCCTCCTCGCAAACGCGGCGGACGAGGCGCACCGGATACGGCTGCGATCTGCGGGGGATGACATGCCGGAGGTGGGGCTCGCGACTCCGCTTCGTCTTGCTCTCGGCTCGCTCAGGGGGAAAGCGACCGCTTCGAAAGCGGCCCGGCGGTTTCTCGAGGAAGCCAACATCCGTCCCGTCTTTACTGCACATCCCACCGAGGCCACTCGCCAAACCGTCCTGCAGAAGCTGTCAACGATCACTCGGCTGATCATTGAGAAAGACCGTGTGGAACACCATCCGGCTGAACAAGCACGGATCTGGGAACTACTCATGGCTCAGGTGGCACTGCTGTGGCAAACCAGCGAACTCCGATCGAACAGAGTCACAGTGCAGGATGAGGTACTGAAAGGAGTATATTTCTTCTCGGATCTCCTGTTCGACTCCATACCGCGTCTCTGTGAGACGATTCAAAGGGGGTTCGGGACTCTTGATCCGGATGCTGAAATGATCGCACCGCCTGTGAGCCTCGGGTCGTGGATAGGAGGTGATCGCGACGGTCACCCCTTTGTCACGCCCCAAGTCACGCGTGAAACGCTGGAACAGCACCGCCAGGCTGCTCTGGGGCGGTATAGACGAGAGATCAACTCCTTGTACACCGTTCTGAGCAGCTCTGAACGGATCGCCCGGGTCCCCGTGGCGCTAAGACGTTGGACACGCGCGCAGCTCCGGTCGGTAAAGCTTCCAGACTCTTCCATGCGCACCGAACCGTCCGAAACGTACCGATGGGCACTGCGTGTGATTCACGCAAAACTGGATCTAACCAGGAGAAGTGAGCGCGGTGGATACCGGGCGTCAAGGGAATTCCGCCGAGATATCGAGCGAATCGACACGGCTCTCCGTGAGGGCGGTGCTGCGAGTGTAGCAGATCACTACGTGAGACCGCTTCTCTGGGCCATTCGGGCGTTCGGATTCTCGCTGGTGAGCCTGGACATTCGACAGAATGCATCGCTCATTCGATCTTGTATCACAGTGCTCATTAGCCAGAAGACGCCCGGGCTCAAGTATGCTGTCCTTCCGGAGGAAGAGAAGCGGTTGCTCCTTCTCCGTTTGCTGAGCGGCAGGGGAAAGATGCTTCCTGGATCCCGCCGAGTTGATGGTAAGACTCTGCGAGTTCTGGAGGAGTTTCGAACAATCGCGTGGGCACGGCAAGTGTATGAGCCGTCTGCAGTCGGTTCGTTCATCCTCTCGAATACCGAACAGGTGAGTGATATTCTTTCCGTTCTGCTGCTTGCGAAGGAGGTTGGACTCGTTACCGTCAGGAGGGGTGTCGTCGCTTCCTCGAGTGTGGATATCGTGCCGCTATTTGAGACTATCGCCGACCTACGCCGGTCGCCACAGATATTGTGCTCACTTCTCGGCAACTCTTTGTACCGGTCTCAGCTCCGAAGGAGGAAGGACCGACAGGAGATCATGATCGGCTATTCCGACAGCAGCAAAGACGGAGGAATCGTATCCGCGGCCTTTGAACTCTATAACGCGCAAATCCATTTACATGCTGTTGCGCGCTCGTTTGGGGTCTCACCGGTCTTCTTCCATGGCCGAGGGGGCAGCATTTCGCGGGGCGGGGGGCCCGTATACGAGTCCATCCTGGCACAGCCGCGCGAGACGATGGGGGGGGCGATCAAGATCACAGAGCAAGGCGAGATGATCTCAGCCAAGTATCTGATCCCCGAAACCGCGATGTACAGTCTCGAGGTGATGGCGGCCGCCGTCCTGTACTGCATGGGTGCTCCCCTGCGGCGGAGAGACTTGGCCGATCGCGATTCGTATATTCAGGAATTTCAGGCAGTCTCGGCGGCTGCACGAGAGGCCTACCTGTCCCTGACTCGTCATCCGAATTTCTGGGATTTCTATCGTGCAGTGACACCCCTGGATATTATCGAGAAGATTGAGATCGGCTCCCGTCCCGTGTCTCGCACTCCCAAGGCAAGTCTCGAATCCATGCGTGCCATTCCGTGGGTCTTCTCATGGACACAATCCCGTCTTGCCATCACCGGATGGTACGGGTTTGGTGCCGCAGTGGAATCCGTTATACGTCGCCGCACGGTCTCCTGGGACGCGCTTCGTGGCATGTATCATGAATGGCCTTTCTTTCGTTCGCTTGTGAACAATATCGAGATGGTCTTGGCTAAAACAGACTTGGTCGTGGGCGGGCGATACCTGGTCCTTGGCGCACCCGTACCTTCCTCAAAGGCGCTCGGCTCGCTCATTCAAGAGGAGTATCTGAGAACCCGATGGGCCATCCTCCGCATTAAGCGGCAAAAAGAGCTGCTTGAGAGCGACGATGCGCTTCGCCAGTCGCTGCAGCTGCGCAATCCCTACCTAGACCCGATCCATTTTATCCAAATCAGGTTCCTCCGGGAGTTCCGTGCTTTCCGCCTAAGCTCTGCGTCTTCATCGAAGATGCTCGATCTGCTCAGGTCGAGTATCAATGGCATTGCTTCCGGGATGAAGAACACAGGCTAGAGTAAGGAGCGGCTATTTCCAGCAAGGTATGGTAACACATCCGATCTAGTCGAAGGGGGCACTGATATGCTCGATTGCCGACCTCGCCATTCAGGAACTGAGCCCTGTCCAATGCGCTAGCTGATTTGCTCGGTGAAGGCCTCTGATCCATTAATGACATCCCCTCCTCTATAGAACGACCTCCGCTGCAAAATCCGGGCCTGGAGATGATTGGTGCTTGCAGAAAGAAGTGGCACTACAATGGACGTCCCTGCTTTCAGGCTGTCCTAGGGGTTTCTCCTTGGCATCCCATAATGGAATCTCGGCAGCACGCAGATGGCTGCCCGAAGTCTTCCTCAGCGACTGGGTCGCCCGGCGGTGGATACCTCAAGGGTGACCCTCGCGTCATCCCACGGTGCGGAGGTTTCGAAGAAACCTGCCATCCCAGGCACCGTATAAACCAGGTAGAGATGATTCCGTTGACTACCAGAATGCAAGAGTATTGGGAAACAATACGATGCGAATTCTGCTCATAGAACCGGCAAAAGCTCCACTGACGCTCGGTGGAGAGGAGGTATTCCTTTTTGAGCCACTCGCCCTTGAGTATGTCGCGGCAGGGGTTGTTGCAGACCACGACGTCAGACTACTGGATCTGCGACTCCACCCTGAGCTTGAGCAGCATCTTGTCGATTTCCGGCCTGAGGTGGTTGGCATTACCTCGTACACTGTTCATGTCAACGGAGTGAAATCTCTCTTTCAACGGATCAAGCAGTGGAATCCGAACGTCCTAACGGTGGTGGGGGGGCATCATGCAACAATCAGGCCGGAAGATTTCTTTATGCCGTCTATTGACTTAATTGTCCTCGGTGAGGGGGTCTTTGCGTTCAGGGAGATCGTTCGAAGATTTCAGGATGGCGGGGGGTTCGACCATATCCCGGGAGTGGTGTGTGCGAACGGTCATCGCACGGAGCAATTGTCTCACGCTCCTGCGGACGACCTCGACACGCTACCCTTTCCAGAGCGGGGACTCGTGCCCGAGGACCGAAAGCATTACTACTCGGAATGGATGAAACCGCTGGCCTCGATCCGCACCTCAAAGGGTTGCCCGTATCGGTGCAGCTTCTGTGCGCTCTGGAAGCTCACAGGAGGACGTTACCTGAAGCGCGACCCCGACAAGATTGTCGCGGAACTCTCTACCATCAAGGAAGAGTTCGTATTCTTCGCTGATGACGAGTCCCTCGTGGATGCCGCGAGAATGACACACCTTGCCCACCTCATTGAGAGGGCCGGTATTCGCAAAAGGTACTTCCTCTACGGCAGAAGCGACACGATCGCAAGGAATCGAGATCTCCTGGCGATCTGGAAACGCATCGGGCTCGAGCGGGTCTTCGTTGGACTTGAATCTTTCAGGGATGAGGATCTGACATATATCCGAAAAGGTTCAATGGTACGCGACAACGAACAGGCCATCAGCCTTTTGCACGATCTGGATATCGAGATCTATGCCTCATTCATTGTCCGGCCGGAATTTGACCGGGAGGATTTCCGTGCCTTTCGCAAATACTGCAGGAGCCTTGGTTTGCGCTTCGCCACATTCGCAGTGATGACCCCGCTACCGGGAACAGATCTCTACGAGGATGTAAAAGAGAAAATGATCACCCACAACTATGATTTCTTTGACTTTCTCCATACCCTCCTCCCGACACAGATGCCCCTCAAGCAGTTCTACAAGGAATACACCGATCTGATCTGGAATGCTGTGTCGCCGCGTGACAGTATCGCGTTCCTCGCCAGGTATCCGGCGCGTGAAATGCTCCCTACCCTTTTCAAATCTTTCCGTCTCCGGAGACGCATGAGATCGGCATACCGAGACTATGAAATGACGAGCACCTGAAGGATTTGAGTGTGGGGAAGTGTGGCTCGACATGATCTTCGGTCAAGAGACCGCTCAGGAGAATAGGGCTCTAAAGGCGTGGAGCGAGTGCATCGATCTGTGCACCAAACTTGGCTTCGAGTGCATAAATGGCGGCTGGCATAGACAGGTGCTTCGGAAGCTCCCGGGCCACAAATCTGAAGACCCGGTGGGCGATCGGGATTCCCGTTGCGCTTTCGGCAGCCAGTGCCTGAAGCCTAAATCAACTACACAGGCACTGGAGTAGACGCCGGAGTGGGTTACAAGCTGCAATATCCAATGGCAAATCGACCTTCTCTCCAGGGGTGAGGTGACTGCATGAATTGCAATTCACGATTCCTAAAGTGGCACGATCAGCCGATAACCCTGCGGATCCCCCATGTGCCGGAGGTCGGTGTGATCACTGGCCGTTGGCATTAGGTTCTCTACCGCACGGCCACCCTGCTTAGCGCACGCAACCAGTCTAAGGGGCGCTGACGTGGAGGGATTTTCCGCCTGGATTGTTTAGATGGGCTGAAGGTGAGAGCGTTGACCGAAGCTCCCACCAAGGGGAAGAAGCGATCTCGAGATCGAAAGAGCACATCGCAGGGAACGTCCGATTCCCTCAGGATGTGGACCTGCGAGTTGCCTCTATGTACGCATGCTCGAGCCCGACCTGGCTCAGGGTCATGGACGTAATCGGCAGATCGCCGAATTTCTCGATCACAGTCCTCAAGGACATTTCCTCGGGTAGCAACAACGTCAATCTCCCCGCGTACGATCGATATCCCCAACCGAACGACCCTGCCCTGTCACAGATTGCGCCCTCATCCCTCGTGACAACGGTTGCCAGCTGCTTTGCGGGGACGATGCGACGCAGTTCATCGAGTGTGCCTTCCCGGAAGATCTGCCCGCTTTGGAGAAGCCCGATCCTGGTGCAAAGGCGTTCAGCCTCCTCGAGGTCATGCGTCGTTAGCAGTATGCTCACGCCGGTGTCTTTCAGAATGGTCACCAACTTCCACAAGTCATACCGTGCGTCAATGTCGAGACCGGCGGTCGGCTCGTCAAGAATCAGCGCGCCCGGCGAGTGAACCAGGGCGACAGCAATATTGACCCGGCGCTGCCAGCCACCGCTCAACTGTGATACTCTCGTGTCGGCATAGCGCGCCAGGTCGAAGTGCGCGATGAGCTCACTGATTCTAGTAACGCGCCGCTGCCCCTGCAGTCCGTAGATTGATGCAAAGAACAGCAGGTTCTCCCTACATGTGAGGTCTCTGTAAAGAGAAATCTCCTGCGGAACGACTCCGATCTGATATTTCGCAGACTCCGACATTGGCCGCCCATCGACAGCAACTTCACCCGAGTCCACCTCCAGAAGATTGCACAGAATGTTGATCGTGGTTGTCTTTCCAGATCCGTTTGGCCCGAGAAGTCCGTATACTTCACCCTTTCCTACCGAGAATGACATACCGCGAAGGACGTGAGTCGCGCCATAGGATTTGCGGATGTTGTTGACCTCAATCACCGTCATCCCTCCTTCTCTTTCAGCAGCATGCGCTTGTACGACCGGATACCCAAGACAAGGGACAGGATTGTAAAGGCCACGAGGGACAACCCATGGGTTTGAATCTCCACGAGGCCAAGTCCCTCGGCAGACACAGCACGAAGGGCCTGGTTCATATGAAATATGGGGTTGAGGTGTGCTGCAGTAAGCAAATACGAGGGAAGGATGGACACCGGGAAGAACGTTCCTCCCAGGACAAGAAGCGGCACCCCGAAGGCCGCTACGGGTCCGTTGACGTCCTCCGTTCTTTTCGTAAAGCGTGCGCCAAAGAAGAATCCCATGCCCACAAACGAAAAGACGCTCAGGCAGATTACGAGCAATCCCAATGCGACAGAGCCGTGAAACCTTCCGCCGAAGAAGAATGCAATGCCGTATACGATCACGGTCTGACCGAGAGCAATAACGAAGTGGGCAAGGACGATCCCCAGGAAATACGATGACGGTCTGAGCGGGGAAAGGAGAAGGCGACGCAATGTGTGGCGTTCCCGCTCTGCGACGATCAGCGCGACAGGGCCGCCGAGACAGCTGAAGAAGAGCGCGGCTCCAATGAGAATTCCGGGCGCGGTGAAGTCAAACGATTTGCCCGGACTCTTCCCCCCTGCATAGATAAGCCCGAACAAGAGGAGCATGAGCGTCGGGAAGACGAGCCAGAAGATCAGGCTCCTCCTCATACGAAGGAGCTCAATCATTATGCGCTTCGTGATCGCAAGGATCTCGTTCAGATGCCTAGGCATAAGACTCCCGCGGAAATGGAACAAAAACCAGTTCTGAAAACCCTGCAATATGCACCAAGCATGCCCATTCCTTTTCGTATATGATGCGTAAGAAAAAAGACCTAGAAGTGTGTAGCGATGGCTGCGCAAGGTGAGGAATACTTATGATCCTCCCCCGGGGGATTGTCGGCATGGTCTACAGCCTTTGCCGCCTTTATTGATAAACTGGTCGGAGTTGCCAATGCGTCTCTTTCGCGTCGTGAAATCAACATCGAGCCATAAGAACTGGGTGGCTTCGGTTATTCCACATCCCGTAAGGAGTGAGACACTTCTGACCTGCCCCATGACAAAAGAAAGACCTCTCAGAAAGTGAGAGTAATCTCTGTTTAAGCGGCCTGTCAATAGCCGGGCTGTTCTGGGAAGTATAGGAAGAATTGTGGAAAGAAGAAGCTAACTTGAGCCCAGGCCAGATGACCGAATCACCTCTCCAGGGCCCGGAACTGCACTAGACGATCTTGCGAATGACGGAGAGACCGAGGAATGGTGGGCGGTGGGAAAGACCAATCTGCCGTGGGTAGACTGCTACGCCTTCGAGCTGGTGAATGTGTTGCTATTCCCCTTCCCTCGGAGTAGTTTTGAGTACAAACATCGGTGCCTGACGGCTTTTCCAGTCATGGGCCGCAGCTCTGGGCCCTGATCCAGCTCCCTCGCTTTGAGCCTGCGCTGACCCCCCTTTGACTGGTACTTGATCTATTCCAGTGACTGTGCCTCGATCTTTCCCGCTGCCCGCAGAGCTGATGGGGGGGGAAGGGTGCACCAGCCTTGCGCGAGCAATGGGCTCAGATGATGCGGTGAAGCGTCGAGAAGCTGAAGTCGAGGCTCATCACCAAAGCGCGAAACGTGCCGCCCGAGAACTGAGGGGATAAGGTGGTGCTGAAATAACCGTTCCACAGCAGGTGATATGCACAGTAACATTTCAGACAGAGGACCCCGGTTTACCTTTCCGGTCGGATATCAGAGATTCCACAAGGACCAGCTCTTTAACTTCCAGTTGAACAGATGGTATTCCTTGGGGTATGCGAGACGGGAAGACATGGTTGAGGCGGGATCACACGTGTCGACATTCGCGGATTGGAAGCGGGAAATGCTTAGGCTTGCGGACCGAGCCCTGGCTGAAGAGCGACTCTTGAATGCGGCCTTCTACTACCGCGCTGCCGAATTCTACACTCACTCAGAGGATCCCGACAAAGTTATTCTCTACCAAAGGTTCATTGAACTATTCTACAAGGCCTTCGAGCGAGAGAGTATCACGCGACACCTGATCCCCTATGAAGGAGCATTTCTCCCGGCACTCACCATCCCGGCGGCATTGGACACGAAGGGGACCATCGTCCTCCACGGGGGTTTCGACTCTTTCATTGAAGAATGGTATTCGACGATGCGCACCTTCTCCGATTATGGGTATGATGTCATCGGATTTGAGGGTCCCGGACAGGGTGGGGCATTGAGAACCTATGACCTACCGATTACACACGAGTGGGAGAAGCCGACGAAGGCAATCCTTGACTATTTCCAGCTCACAGACGTGACTATGATTGGTATGTCCATGGGTGGCTGGTTCTGCTTGAGGGCCGCGGCATTTGAACCGCGGATAGAGCGTGTGGTTGCCTCGGGGCATGCGATCGACTACATGAAGAGCATGAACGTTGTACTTCGAGAGATTCATCTATGGTTTATGGACCACTTCAGAACTTGGATGGAGCAGATGGCAGAGAAGAAGTTCAGCGGCGAGGGACAAGGAGCGTGGGTTGTCGACCATCTGAAGTACATCACAAAACAACACCAAGCGCTGGATGCCCTCGAGTTCTATCTGCTCCTGAACGAGGACAATATCTGTCCCGAGCGTGTGACGCAGGATGTTCTGATTCTCAATGGGAGGAAAGACCATTTCATCCCATTCAAAATGCACAGGCTGCAGATCCAGGCTCTCACCAACGCGCGATCGGTAACAGGTCGGGTGTTCAGAAGAGAGGAGCATGCTGAGAATCACTGTCAGATCGGGAACTTTGGTCTTGCGCTACGGGTCATTTGGGAATGGATTGAAGAGCGGCGTAGACAATCATCATGAACCCGATTGTCTGTCTCAGTGCCTGGAACAGGACTTGAGCATGAACAGCATTGCGGACGCTAGCTCGTGATCTCAAGGTAACCGTTAACTGAGGTTGCCGAGGCTCTCCTGTGTCTTGAAGAAGGACACGCCCAGGGAAGAGTTGTCATCCCTGTGTGAAGACTTGCGACAAGCCGTCCTTCCCGGAGGCGTGTCCGCGAGCTGATACGCGTAGGGTCAAACACAAGAGGAGGCGTGATGTCCAACGCACACGGTGGCATATCGTCGATGGGAACAATGCGTACGTTCCTCAAAGTTGGAACATGCTCAGAGGCGCTTTGTAACGTTCTCGACCGCGCATTCGATCACCCCTTGGAACTCGAGGAGCACGCCGCCATGCCTCTCGCGGGCGGAATCATGCAACATGGCTACCAGTGCGGCCTGATTTGGGGCGCAACGCTTGCCGCAGGGGCACAGGCCTATCGACGGTTTGGTGCGGGCCCGCAGGCTGAAGCGGCGGCAGTTCTTGCAGCACAAAGACTAGTAGAATCCTTCCGTGCTCGTAACAACGACATCAATTGCCACGAACTGACCGATACAGAATGGCAGAAATCAATGCAGGTATTTAGATATTTCCTCAAAGGGGGTGCCATTTTTTGCTTTCGTATGGCAGCAAGATATGCCCCGGCAGCATTCAGCGAGATAAATACCGCGCTTTCGGAAAAGCACAGCGAAGCGCCCTCCCCTCCCGTAAGTTGCGCGGCGATGGTGGCGAAAAAGATGGGCGTATCCGACATGCATGCGGTAATGGCGGCGGGGTTTGCAGGTGGAATCGGCCTCTGCGGAGGTGCCTGTGGGGCATTGGGAGCCGCGATATGGATCATCGGAATGGACAGCGGCAAGGAGCGAGACGGCAAAATCGATTTTCAAAACCCCAGAGCCATAGATGCAATTAATAGATTTCTGAAATGCACCGACTTTGAATTTGAGTGCTCCGAAATTGTCGGCCGGCGGTTCGACAGTGTCGACGACCATGCCGGCTATTTGCACGATGGAGGCTGCTCGGAGATCATCGAAGCATTAGCTGCTGAATGATCTGCCGGATCGGCCTTCTCGGACGGCGAAAGGTATTGTACGACAAAACACCTCTACGTAGGATTCAGCCGTAATACAGCGTTGCAGTCGGCGGCCGGAAGCTGAGGTTTGTGCGAATCTTATTCGGCTGCGACGGGGTTCGGCTGATCGGACTCCCTTCGGCATGGCGCCGGCTCCACGGCACCTGGCACAAACGATGGGGGCAGCTCAGGTCTGACCGGAACTATTCTACAGGTTCACGATGGAACAGCCCGTCCTTGCAGACAGAGATCAGTTCCCCACGGAAGATGTCATCTACTCGCATCTTGGGAAGGCCAAAGCTCTATGGGTCTTGTTGTTTGAATGCATCCATCATGACTATCCGGACTTGACCGAACAGTGGAGATACTACCAGGACGCCAAGAGCTGGCTTCTCAAGGTGTCGAGAAAGTCCAAGACAATCTTCTGGCTCTCAATATCTGATGGCTCCTTCCGAACCACCTTCTACTTCCCTGACAAAGCAGAGCGTGCAATACTGAAAAGCCCCATTGCAGATGAATTGAAGAAACAGTACAGGCGTGGGAAAAGACTTGGTAGAATTCGGGGCCTCACGATTCTGTACAGGAACAAACGAGATGTCGAGTATGCCAAGCAACTTATCGAGATAAAGAGCGGCATCAGATGAACGGTTCATGGAACAGTGCGTCAGCCTAGTGAGTCGGAAGGTGTAGCGTGACCTGGGCTTCAGTATGGATGAGGATGCGGGCTCACGGTGCATCAGTGGACCGCTGCTCCTGAATCTGGAGGGACTATTCGGAGAGATGTGACGAGATAGGCATCGTCGCGTTGGGGCAGCGTCACTGATCCTTTGGTGCAGAGAGTACACGAGAAAACGGAAGCCGGATCACTCGGTTTCCAGGATTCTCCTTAGGCGAGATGCCAGAGCATCTGATGTCTGTTGTCCGCCGGAGACAGCTAGGACATACCGGCCCCGGTGCTCAAGCATTACAACCTCTTCGTTGCGCTGTTGGAGTCTCCACCTTCCCTTAGAATTTAACCTCATGGGCAAACGCAGCTTCTCCCACTCCGCTTCTGCGGCGCGGAGAGCGGCCTCGGCGGCTGCAACATTTTTGTACTCCAGAATCAAGTAACGGGATCCACCGGATTCCCCCACGACACCGTCGGCTGGAGGGAGGGATGTGGCCCACGCGTAGGGGAGCTGATTGCCCAGGGCAAGCTTTCCCCGGACAAATACCATCGTCCGCGAATCCAGGGCAGCCTCCCTCAGGAGCGTACAAAGGCCCGGCAGTGATCCCGTTTGACGGATTTCTGGGTCCAGGTGCCCTGCCAGCTGAAGCAGCATCGCCCCCGAAGCCGAATCGGCGGAAGCGTCCGTGAGCATCGCGACGTACGAACCTTTCCAGAAGATGCAGTACCCTTCCCCGAGCACGCCCTCCTGCCCGGCGGGCACGGAGGTACCCGCCCCCACGGTGAATGATGTGAACAGCCCGTAGGCGGCCTCAGGGCTCCCCATCTCGTAGAGCTCAGTTGTCGCACTCCGATCAGGCACACGCGAGTATTCCGAGCTGAAGACCCGCACGAATCCATATTCATAAAAGAGGTCAGCTCCTCCATCAATGAGGAGGAACAGATCCTTTCCCGCATACACATCCACGCTGTCTGTGCGAGTCCACCCTCCGGCTGTGGAGGGGAGTATTGCAGCCTGACTCAGCGATGGCGAGGGCGTGCCCGCTGTGAGGCAGACACCCGCTGCCGAAAGTAGGGCGGCAATACGGGTGATTCCGATCATAGCGACTCCCTGAGGGTCGTCAGCGCTTCGAGGTTTGTGGTGCCAATGCCATGTTTTTGAGCGCGGCGCAGCATGAGGACATCCTCCGGGCGAAAACCCAAGATCCCCGCCCCGCAGGTATCGAGTGCGACCGGATCTGTCGAGGCGACAACGCTGCGGTAATTCCGTACCGGTCCTGGTCCAAACGGTCCCCCCTGCACGATAACCTCAGTCGCGTCTCCAACCGAGAGTGTGGGCGTGCGCAACAGGTTTGCGTCGGCAATGGACTGGGAGAGGAACGCATAGTCATCTCGGTCCCCGCCGGGGTCAGAACCGAGGTGAAACGTCTGATTCGATCTGTCGGAGACTGCACCCATGAGGTTTTTCAGGCCTCCGGTGAACCATGTTCCCTTGTGGTCCTTAAAGATCGGGATGTTGATGTAAACGTCGCACTCCAGAAGGTCGGGGACCACATCGACTTCTCTGAGATTCACGCTCCTGGGAATCAAAACCGTACGGTGCGGGCGGGGGGGCTGGATTTCATCGAGGTAGCTCTTGTGTTCGGGCGAGAGTGTTGCATGCCTCCAGTAGCGAGCCGGGGTGTCCTCGAGGCTGACGATCTGGTCGGCGCCTGCCTGGCGACACATCGCAATGACAGCGAGGGTGATCTCTGGCTTGACGAATGTGCCGGGTTTTGAGTACCGGGAATTCACCAGGAGCCCAACACGGGTGCCGGGCGCAACAAAACGTTTCATCCCCCCCATAAGTTCGACTGCCCGTACGGTGGCATCGTAATAGTTCGAACCGGAGACAACAGCCAGGTCTGCCGGACCCGTCCCGCTGGGGGTGGCGAGGGAGCCGGGGAGCACGCCCGCGAGCGTGTCAGAGGCGAGGACAGCAGTGCCTGCGAGGAAGCTGTGCCGCAGGAAAGAGCGGCGTGAGATGTGGTGTGCCATGGTGGACCACCTTTCCAGTCTGCAGTGTCACAGTACCGGCAACAAAGGCCTATGGCCCTCGGGTACGAACCTCATGGCACAGACGGGACGCCTCGGCCACTATTCCTGCGTCATTGGCGTCACGTCCGCGCCACTGCTTCGGGATCCCGGGCCCTCTTTTGGTGCATTCGCCAGTGGTGATGTTCGGTCACGGCGGTCTGCTGGCGGATGGGGTGAACACCCATAACATACAACCCTTTTCTGACTAGTGCGAAAGGAAAAGACCCGGATTGAGGCGGGCCCTGCTGCTGATACGATTCCCTGGAGGAGAGTTTAGACCGCATGTCGAAGAGAGGCCCCCGAAAAGTTGAGATGGGTGATGTGACCCCCCCTGAGATGCCTTGCATTTGGGCCTTGATCCATGTATGTTCTCGGCGCACACATCGGTGTCTGATGTCTTCATCAGCCTGAGGGCCGTCGCCCTGGACCCTGATCCAGCTTCTTCTTTGGTATAGCCCACCACGACGACCCTCTGCCTGACAGGCCAGGAGTCATCGCGAGAGCGAAAAGGGGCGATACTTCATAGCCAATCGATTCGAGAGTGCAAGCGCCTCCGGTCTATGGCCTTGGATGGAGGGCCCCATCTGGCACTCAAATTTCTCCTGGCGTTCGGCCCTAAACTTGTGTCCATCTTCAATGGCACTTCGCCTCCACTTCCTGTGGGACGTGAGTAGGAAGGCCAGATACTGGCTGCAATGTTTCTGACCTACGTGATTGGTTATGCCTGTGGATGGTGGCGGTGATTGTGGGGAAGCATGATCATCTGCCTGGCAGCCGTTATGGTCTCCGCACCGTTCAACATCATACAGGGACACCGCGATTCCCTGATAGTTGGAATTCCGTAGTTCAGAGCTCTTGGCGCACAATGATTCGGTGCCTTGTGCCGAAGTGGGAAAGGTAGGTGAAATGCAGGAGGCACTCCGACGGCTCCACAAGGATTCAGGACTGAGGCGCCGTCTCGGGCTGGCTGCCGGGGAGGTATTCCGGTGCAGCCGTGTGCGGTTGGCTATCATGGATTCACTTGCAGCGCTCTATCGCAGCGTCCTCCAGGGCGCCGCGTCTATGGGGGACAGGGAGGTTCCACGTCGTGTACCGTGAAGCGCTGCAGTCGGCGATCCGGTCGACCGGATCGTTCAGGAAGTACTATGCCATGTTGAGAGAAGCCGACCTCTGGACTCCGGAGCAGGTGCGGAAGGTCCAGATCTCGCTCCTCCGCGACATGATCGGTAGGGCCTACAAATCCGTCCCCTACTATCGCACTCTTCTGAATGGCCTGGGCATCCGCCCGGAAGACATCAGAACCGCCGACGACCTCCAGCACCTCCCGCTGATGGACAAGTTCACCCTGAGATCGGAGTTTCAATCGCTCCGGTCGCACTCGCGCTTTGTGCCAGCGGTCCAGGCCTACACAAGCGGAACCAGTGGGACGCCTGTCGTGATCCTGCGCGGTCTGGACAACATTCGCTTCGAGCATGCGTCACTACGAATGCATGACCGATGGGCGGGGCTGACGCAGCCGATCAGGAGGTTCTCCCTCGTGGGGCGGCGGGTGGTTCCTCTCGAGCGGACGGTCCCCCCCTTCTGGAAGTACGACCCGTTCGAACGGGAGCTCGCCATGTCATCGCATCACCTCTCGGCGGAGCATGTCGATTCGTATATCCAGGAATTAAGGAGATTTCGACCTGATGCGCTGAGGGCATATCCATCGACGGCGCATGTCCTTGCCCACCACCTTCTGGAGCGCGGCATGACGATTCCACTGAAGGCGGTGTTCACACAGTCGGAACAGCTCAGCGAAAGCCAGCGAAGGGATATCGAGAAAGCATTCCAGACGCGCGTCTATGACAGGTATGGGAATGCTGAGCGCGTTGCAGCATTCTTCCAATGTGGGCACGGCTCGTATCACGAAGCGCCGCTCTATAGCATCATGGAGTACTTGCCGGTCGGCCAGGGCCTCTACGAGGTTGTCGGCACGACGGTTCACAATAGCGTGATGCCGCTCATCCGGTACCGGACGGATGATCTTGTAGAACTCCCGGCGAACGATTCATGTCCGTGCGGCCGGACATTAAGGGTCATCGAGCACCTGAGCGGGCGGCTGAAAGACCAGCTTGTCATGGAAGATGGAACCCTCACAACCGTGCACACGAGTTCCATCGTGAAGGGTATGACGTGGCTGAAGGAATCGCAGGTCCTGCAGGAGGCCGTTGACAGCATCGTCTTCCGGGTGGTGCCGATGCCTGGCGCGACTGTGCCGGGTCACGGCCAGATAATCGATCGACTGATCAAGGTCATCGGCGGGCGGCGCTCGAAATTCCGTATTGAGGTTGTGGATCGCATCCCGCGCGAGCAGAACGGGAAACTGAAAGCCGTCAAGAGTCTACTCCGTGATTGAACCCCTCGAGTACCCGCACGGGCATTCTATTCCTACGGGTGAGTCCTTCCAGGGCACGACAAGAGTCTTGCCTGGATGATCCATCGTCTCCGACGTATGTTGGTTCCCGGACCACGATGCGACGATGTTGCGAAGAACACTATGGCCCGGAACAAGGGGATTGTGGAGGAGACGCCCAAATAGTAGAGGAGTCCCCCGCACCAACAAGGGTGACGCTGTTCCGCCGAACAAACAATCCTGATCTGAGTAAGGAAGCGATTCACTTGGACGGCTTCCTCGAGTCTCTCTTGACGACCACAATTGTCGAATCATCTGCGGATGTTGTCGCTCCCGCGAACTCCGCTGTTGCACTGACGATCCGGTCGAGGATTCGGCTGGCGGGGAAGCCGGCTGTCTGCCGAATGGCTGCTTCGAGTCTTTCTCGACCAAATTCTTTTCCCTGCCGGTTGAATACTTCCACTATGCCATCGGTGTAGATCACCAAGTGGTCTCCAGCTTCCAGGGAGAGCGTTCCCGTCTCGTGGGCAGGATCCTCCACAATGTGTAAGGCTGGACCGACGAGAGGGAGTGATTCGATGAGCCCACTTGCCCGGATGATCAGGGGGAGGTTATGGCCCGCATTCGCATAGACCAGTCTGTGCGCTTGCGGGTCGAGGATGCCGTAGAAGACAGTAATAAAATCTCTCTTCCTTGCGAACCCGGGAATCGCCCTATTCATG
>WOR8_10004378_pt1 | contig 15753 bp, 14 predicted proteins | sample DeeMarSeWOR38_10_FD_19890 | JGI IMG/M metagenome (IMG submission 19890) | reverse complement strand
CAAATGGCCGGACACTACAACGGTCGGATACGGCTCCTTTCGGTAAACTGAAATTGCCTGCCATTCATGTCTTTACAGGTACCGAATCGCCCTATCATCAGCCCGAGGATGAGTACGGGCAACTCGATTATGAGGGCATGGCTAAAATTGCCGCTTATCTCACGGATGCCACCATTCAGCTCTCCGCAGTGGAAAAAATATCCGATTTGCCGGGTCCCGGAGAAGATGGTACCGTCAGGGAGAAGCTCTTCTCGGCCGGGATCAGAATCAATACAGGAACGGGAAAACACAACTACAAGGATGATTATTTTAAGGGAAAATCGGTATTTGCCTTCGAAGCCGGGGTATTTGCGAACATCCGGATCACAGATTTCCTGGCCGTACAACCTGAGCTCCTCTATGAAACAACCGGGAGTCAGCACCTGGAAGGTAAATTCCGAAGTCACGCGGTCACCCTGCCTCTGAACCTGCAGCTTACACTGGTTGATCAGGGCATGGTGAGGACCTTCCTTCAGGCCGGGGGGTATTACAGCTACCATTTTGGAGGTAAACTGGGTGGTGATCCCATTGATTACAACGAGGCGTTCACTCCGCATGAATTCGGGTTCACCTACGGAATGGGAATGGAAGCTCTTGGAATCCAGATGGGAATATACGTGCAGCGCGGCATAAGCTCAATCATACAGGAATCGGTTGCGGATCCCGGAGCGATCCTGTCCCAGGGATTCTATTTCATGCTCGGTTTCACTTTCTGATCCCGTGGTTATTTATATCCAGAATAAATAATCAGGAAATGGGATTTAACTATTTTTCAGCAAGTGAGAATTATCCAACATATCTAATTTTGTGCTCATGATCGATCATGAAGGAGTTATTGACCGCATCGAGGGCGACAAGGCCCATGTGAGGATCATGAGCGAATCAGCATGCGCTGCCTGTCACGCCAGGGGAGCCTGCGGTGCAGCGGATCAGGAGGAGAAATACATTGATGTTCCGCTCCGGGACAGCAATTACCGGGTGGGCGAACCGGTCCGGGTAGAAATTTCAAGGCATCTGGGGATGAAAGCTGTGGCCCTCGGGTACATCTATCCCTTTCTGCTGTTGATGGCTGTCCTGGTCGGCACACTGTCTGCCGGAGTAGCCGAATTGAAAGCCGGATTGATCGCACTGCTTTCTCTGATTCCATATTACATGCTCCTGTTCCTTCTCAGGAAACGCATCGATTCAAACTTTACTTTCAGCATGAAGAAAACATACACGGTGCAATGAACCAGACTATTCTCTATACAATCATTACACTGGTCTCCATAGGTGCTGCAGCTTCTGTTATTCTCTATCTGGTGGCACAGAGATTCAAAGTATACGAGGACCCCAGGATAGACGAGGCGGAGGAAGCACTCCCTGCCGCAAACTGCGGTGGATGCGGTTTCGCCGGATGCCGGAACTTTGCAGAAGCACTGGTCAAGAGGGATTCGTGGGACGGATTGTTCTGTCCTGTGGGTGGAAATGAGACCATGGCAAAGGTAGCCTCGCTGCTTGGCAAGGAAGCCATTGAACAGGCTCCCCGCGTGGCCGTGGTCAGGTGTTACGGCACCCCGGAATTCAGACCACGCTACAATGTGTACGACGGTGCGCATACCTGTACCATCGCACACAGCCTCTATACAGGTGAGGGAGGATGCCCCCACGGCTGTCTGGGTGAAGGAGATTGTGTGGTAGTCTGTGATTTCGATGCGATCCATATGGACCCGGTCACCGGACTACCTGAAGTGGACGACGAGAAATGTACCGCCTGCGGAGCGTGTGTGACTGCCTGTCCCAGGGATATCATCGAGTTACGCAAGAAGAATAAGAAGGACCGGAAAATATATGTCAGCTGCATCAATGAAGAGAAGGGAGCGGTAGCAAAAAAGAACTGCAGTGTGGCCTGCATCGGATGTTCCAAGTGCTTTAAGGTATGCCCGTATGAAGCCATCACCATGAACAATAACCTGGCGTTCATCGATTCGGATTTATGCAAGCTCCGTTGAAGAAGCCACCAAATAGTTTATCGATGCGTTTAAAAACATTTGCCAGGGGAGGCGTACACCCTCCGGAGCTAAAACTTTCCTCGGGACAACCGATCGAGGAACTTGCCCCTCCGGAAACCGTGGTCATTCCACTTTCACAGCACCTTGGTGTGCCTTCAGAAGTACTGGTGGCAAGGGGTGACGAGGTAAAAGTCGGACAACCCATCGCCTCCGCTGCCGGATTTGTGTCCACCAACATTCACTCCTCCGTATCCGGAAAGGTGCTAAAGGTGGATAACTTCATGGACAGTACGGGATACCGGAGGATGGCCGTTCAGATCCAGGTGGAAGGAGATACATGGATCGATACGGTGGACCGATCGGACGATCTGGTGCCCAAGACCGTACTCTCCGGCGGGGACATCCGTAAAAAAATCCTGGAGGCCGGAATCGTGGGCCTGGGGGGTGCCACCTTTCCCAGCCACGTGAAACTGACGGTGCCTAGTGGAAAAAAGGCAGAATACCTGATCATTAACGGGGTGGAATGTGAGCCGTTCCTGACAGCCGACCATGCACTGATGCTGGAGCGTTCAGATGAGTTGTTTTCCGGGATACAGATCATGATGAAAGGACTCGGGGTGGAAAAAGCGATCGTGGGAATTGAGAACAACAAACCCGACGCGATTGAAGCCATGAAACGGGTAACCGCCGGAAGCCCGGTAAAAGTTCAGGGACTGAAGGTGAAATATCCGCAGGGGGGAGAAAAACAGCTTGTCCAGGCACTCCTCAAGAGGGAAGTTCCTTCCGGAGGATTACCCATCGATGTGGGAGTGGTGGTATTCAATGTGGGGACAGTGTCAGCCGTGTATGACGCCGTCATGAAGAACAGGCCATTGATCGAGAGGGTAGTCACCGTCACCGGTAAATCACTGGTGAATCCCTCCAATTTCAGGGTGCGGATCGGAACCCCTGTCTCTCACCTGATCGAAGCAGCAGGAGGTTTGCCGGAGCAGACCGCCAAGGTGATCAACGGGGGACCCATGATGGGTAAGGCACTGGCATCGCTGGATGTACCTGTGGTAAAAGGCACTTCAGGAATATTGCTGCTCGATGAGACCGAAGCACGCAGGAAAGAGGTATTACCCTGCATCCGGTGTGCCAAATGCATCGGGGTGTGCCCCATGGGCCTTGAACCGTACCTGCTGATGACCCTTTCTGAGAAGGCCATGTATGAACGAATGGAAGAAGAAAAGGTGTTGGACTGCATTGAGTGCGGCAGCTGCAGTTATACCTGCCCCTCATCCAGGCCGCTGCTCGATTACATCAGGCTGGGCAAAGGAGAAGTGAATAAACTGATACGCGCCAGAAAATCTTAGTATGAGTCAATGTTTAATGAACGAACCCGATGAATAAATTCATTGTATCCCCGTCTCCGCATGTCTATTCGGACGAATCCGTTCCGAAACTGATGTACGGGGTGATCATCTCGATGCTTCCTGCCCTGGGCGTTTCGGTGTTTTATTTCGGGATCGGGATGATTATCATCACCACCGTGTCGATCCTCTCATGCATCCTGTTCGAATACCTGATCCAGACCTACGTCATGAAGGTCAGGCCCAGTCACCTGGACGGATCGGCAGTTCTTACAGGATTGCTGCTGGCATTCTGCCTGCCGGCCAACATTCCATTCTGTATGGTGATGATCGGTGCACTGGCAGCAGTGGGCATCGGCAAAATGACCTTCGGGGGCCTGGGCAACAACATCTTCAATCCTGCACTGGTGGGCAGGGTATTTCTGTTCATTTCATTTCCGGTGGCCATGACAGCCTGGCCTGAGCCCGGACAGTGGATGAAGTATACAGATGCTGTTACCGGTGCCACACCTCTGGGAATCATGAAAGAGGGCCTCGCCTTCCGCAATGTGGGCGAAATCATGCCTGAAGTGCCTTCATTTCTTCACCTCTTCATGGGCAAGATGATGGGATCAGCCGGAGAAATATCGGCTGCAGCGCTTCTCATAGGCATGCTCTACATGATGTTCAGAAAGATCATCACCTGGCACATCCCGGTCTCCATACTGGGAACAGTGTTTCTCTTTACCGGGATCCTCTGGCTGGTCAATCCCGACCGTTTTGCCGATCCGCTCTTTCACCTGCTAACCGGAGGTCTCATGCTCGGTGCCATATACATGGCGACCGATTATGTAACCTCTCCCATGAACAAGAGGGGCATGCTGATTTACGGTGTGGGGATCGGCATTGTCACAGTACTGATCAGGATCTTCGGGGCTTACCCCGAGGGTGTTCAGTTTGCCATTTTGATTTTCAACGGATTCACCCCCCTGATCAACAAATATGTTAAACCAAGCAGATTCGGAAAGGAGGTGGCCCATGGCTAAGAAGGAATCGACATTTCTGAACATGGTGGTTACACTGGTGGTGGTTACCCTGGTTTCAGCAGGACTCCTCGGTTCGATCTTTGCGCTGACCAAGGAACCGATCAGGCTGGCGGAATTGAAGAAAAAGAATGACGCCATCCAGGTAGTGGTCCCGGGTTTTGACAATGAACCCTCGGAGGAGGTCCGGAAATTATTCATGGACGGGGATACCCTCTACTTCTATACCGCCAGAAAGGGCGATCAGGTGCTGGGAACAGCTGTGGAGACATTTACCAATCTGGGGTTCAGCGGGGAGATCAAACTGATGGTGGGATTTGCACAGGATGGATCGATTATTGATATCGCGGTGGTCAGGCATGCGGACACACCCGGACTGGGAGATAAGATGCAGAAGGAAAAATCCGATTTCAGCGTCCAGTTCATGGGGAAACACCCAGATCAGTTCAAGCTGGCCGTGAAAAAGGACCGGGGCGATGTGGATGCCATTACCGCCTCCACCATTACCTCCAGGGCCTACTGCGATGCGGTCCAGCGCGCCTACGACGGCTACATGCAGATCTCATCTTCATCCCTAACCCCTAACCTATAACTCCTAACCAATAACTCCTAACCATTTACCATGCAACAGTGGAAAAACTTCAGCAAAGGATTCATTAAGGAGAACGCGGTTTTCACCCTCTTCCTCGGATTGTGTCCCACCTTGGGTGTCACCACCTCGGCCATCAACGGATTGGGAATGGGGCTGGCCACCACTTTTGTCCTGGTCATGTCCAACCTGGTGGTTTCCATCATCAAGAAACTGATTCCGGATAAAGTGAGGATCCCGGCATTCATCGTGATCATTGCCACTTTTGTGACAGTGGTGGAGCTGGTGATGAAAGGATATGTCCCCGCACTGTTCGATGCCCTGGGTCTCTTCATCCCGCTTATCGTGGTGAACTGCCTGGTGCTGGGACGTGCTGAAGCTTTTGCCTCAAAAAACACCATATGGACCTCCGTGGTGGACGGAACGGGAATGGGACTCGGATTCACCATGGCCCTGACGGTCCTCGGAGCTGTCAGGGAGGTGCTGGGCAGCGGTGCAATCTTCGGCCTGAAGATGATCGGCGGCGATGCCCTCCTGCTGTTTATCCTTCCCCCGGGTGCCTTCATCGCCCTGGGCTACCTGATCGTGCTGGCCAACATGATAAAAGAAAAAACGACCTGACCATGGAATATGTATTGATCATCATTGCAGCTGTTTTTGTCAGCAACATCGTGCTGAACCAGTTCCTGGGGATCTGTCCTTTTATAGGCGTTTCCAGCAAGGTGGAGACAGCTCTCGGAATGACCGGAGCGGTTACATTCGTTATGGTGATTGCCACCGTGGTCACTTACCTGATCTATTCCGGCATCCTGGTACCCATGGACCTGACCTATATGAGGACCATCACTTTTATCCTGGTGATTGCCTCGCTGGTGCAGCTGGTTGAGATCATCATGAAGAAGATCAGCCCCCCGCTCTACCAGGCGCTGGGAATCTTCCTGCCGCTGATCACCACCAACTGCGCCGTGCTGGGGGTAGCGGTCCTGGCCGTGCAGAAAGACTTCACCCTGCTGGAAAGTACCGTTTTCGCCATCGGGAATGCCATCGGGTTCGGACTGGCACTGATCACTTTCTCCGGCATCAGGGAACAGCTGGATCTGCTTCAGGTCCCTGCCCGGATGAAAGGGGTTCCCATCGCATTTATTGTGGCAGGCCTGATGGCCCTGGCTTTCATGGGATTTGCCGGAATCGTTTAGGTAAAAGTTTAAAGTGCAGAGGGATAAGAAGGGAAAGGGGAAAAGGGTGAAGGGAAAATCAGGGGAAAGTTGAAAAGGGAAAAGTCAGGGGAAAGTTGAAAAGGGAAAGGAAAGTTAGAGGTGATGTCTGATGCAATAGTTGATCGCTCCGTATCACATGTGAAAAAGATACTGGAAGGTGCCGAGGGGGGTCACGACTGGTATCATACTGAACGCGTGTGGAAAACAGCACTTTTTGTCAGGGAAAAGGAGGGGCAGGGCGATCTGCTGACCATCGAGCTGGCATCATTGCTTCACGATATATCCGATCCGAAATTCAATGAAGGGGATGAAGAGGCGGGCCACCTGCTCGCTACAGGTTTCCTTACCGAGCAGGGAGGGGACGCTGCAAGGATCGAACACATTGGACAGATCATCAGGAACGTCTCCTACAAGGGCGGGCAGGGACAGGTGGAGATCGATTCCATCGAATTCCGGATCGTCCAGGATGCAGACCGGCTGGATGCCATGGGGGCCGTAGGGATTGCACGGACATTCAACTATGGTGGTTACAAAAACCTTCCCATTTATGATCCAACCGTGCCGGTCACCGAATATGAAGATTCCCGCTCCTACTACCGTTCCAAAGCCCCCACCATCAATCACTTCTACGAGAAATTACTGAAGCTCAAAGACTTGATGAATACTGCCACCGGACGGGCCCTGGCTGAGGACCGTCATGCATTCATGCTTCAGTTCCTGGAACGGTTTTACCGGGAATGCCATCAGGTACCGCCGGACCATCTCCGTCAGTACCGGAGGAATGAAACCCGCTAAAACAGAAAATCCAGGCCTATATAGAGCCCCGTATCCCCGTCTTCTTTCCTGGCCGCAAATCCGTAATCAACAGCTACAATAAAATTGTGATTCAGTGCGATGTGGACACCGCCCCCGAAACCAAGATGCGGGGTCTCTCTGGTGTCCAGGTCAATGATCTGGGCCGGAAGTTCATCGGGTAGCTGGTCAGGCATCCCGGAGGTGTCGAATTTGTACTTCTGGGTGACCATCCCCCCATCCATGAAGGCAGAGAGTGCGATATAAAGGTTCTGGTTCCATACCGTGGTCCGGAGAACCTTCCCCCTCAGTTCCACATTAAGGAATGCGAACCCGTCCCCCACAATCCGGTTTCGTCTGACGCCGCGGACGGTTTTTTTCCCTCCCACACCATCCCTGGTAAGTATGGGTACTGTATTGAAGATATAGGGGAGCATATAGAACGGCATCTCCCCTGTCAGCTTGCCCTGGTAGGAGAACCTGTATGCAAAATTCATCCACTCCGGTATAAGGGTGAAATATTGCCGGTGGGTGAGTACGATCCGGCTGTAGCTGTAATCGGTATTGCTAAGAAACGACGGTGCATAATGGAGCTGCATTTCGGTCCAGATCCCTGAAAATGGATTGGGCTCGTTGTCGCGTGTATCAAACACCAGTCCTGCTTTCAACAGGGTATGCCCTCCCCCGTTGGCCTGGTCTTCGGGGATCATTCCCCAATCCACATAATTACCGTAAAGTGAATGGTGGGACAGCAGGTCATCCTCCTTCCCCTTATTCAGGTCATCGATATCCACAGAATCGATGTTGGTCCCGAAATAGGCGATCCCTGCAAGCCACCTGAGTTTCTGACCGATGATCTCCCCCTGGAAATCACCCTTTATTCTCAAAAGCTGCCTGGCATGCCGGTAATAGAGCCTGTTGGCCAATCCTTCCGGATCCCTTGAATCCTCATAATCCATATCATAAACCGCCTGGTACCCGTTAAACCCGTAGAAATCGAGGGCGATCTCCGTTAGATAGCTCACCTCGAAATAGGAGCGTACTCCAGGGATCAGCCGGTCCGAATCGTAAGTGATCTGGTTGATCCCCTGTCCTTTGGTGGTACGGGACCACTCCAGGTAGACCGAATGGTTAAATTTTGGATAGCGCGATCCGTCACCATACCAGTATAAATTGACCAGCGCTCCGTATTGCAATCCTATGTCCGAATCATAGGAAGCAAAGGGAAAGCCGCCCAGGGAAAATCCGGTCTTGACCTGGTCGTCCCTTCTCCTGGAGGTGGTGTCCTGATCCTGTGCCGGGAGAAGGAAAACGGAAATGAACAGCAGGGAAACGGGCAGGATGGTTCTTTTCATCGGGGGTGAATTAACGGGGTTAATATAGAAATATTTTGACGGATACCCATCGATCCGAAATTGAATAAATGTGTACATTTAATCTCAGAAGCTACAGAAAATGCGGATCCTGAGGCCACTTCTCTACCTGATCACCGTCCTGCTCGGTACACTGATACTCTTCCTTGTTTATGTCCGGGTGGAGGATTACCGGCCTCCGGACCTGGTAACCATTTCGGAGGACGACCAGGCCCCTGCGCTATCCGATTCATCCACCCTGAAACTGGTCACATGGAACATTGGTTATGGCGGGCTGGATGCTTCCATGGATTTTTTCTACGATGGAGGCAGGCAGACGCGGCCCAGTGAGGAAAAGGTCATCAGCAACATGAAGGGAATCGTGGAAAAGCTGTCTCCATTCCGGGAGTATGATCTTGTACTGCTTCAGGAGGTGGATCAGGACTCCAAGAGAAGCTATCACGTCAACCAGTACGAGATCCTTGAAGAGCATTTCGCGGGATTCAGTGCATATTTTGGAATGAATTACCGGGTTCCCTTCGTCCCGATTCCTTTGAAGGAACCGATGGGCAGGGTGCGATCAGGCCTGATGACCCTGTCGGGACCCGCACCGGCCAGGGTGACCCGCCATCAGTTTCCGGGGAACTACTCCTGGCCCATGAATCTGTTCATGCTCGACCGTTGCTTCCTGGTGAGCCGTTATCCGCTTACAAGCGGACGTGAACTGGTGGTGATCAATACACACAATTCCGCCTACGATGACGGTTCACTGAGGAGGGGGCAGATGAACCACCTGAAAGCGTTCTTATTGTCAGAATACAACCAGGGAAATTACGTTGTGGCAGGAGGAGACTGGAACCAGTCTCCCTATGGCCTTCCACCAGCACTGCCGGAACACCTGTTCGATACCATCAACCTGACCTATGTAGAGGAGGGATATCCCGCAACGGACTGGAACTGGGCCTACGACCCCCTGGTGCCCACCAACCGTCGGGTTTCCGTCCCTTATGATAAGAACAGATCCCTGACCACCATCATCGATTACTACCTGCTTTCTCCCAATATCAGGCTGAAGGAGGTGCAGACCCTCGATCTCGACTTCCAATACAGTGACCATCAGCCTGTCCGGTTGCATATCGCACTCATTCCTGAAAACTCCAGATAACTACCTGATAATGAAGTCTCCCAAAAGAGTATTAATCCTGATTTCCATCCTGATCGCTGCCATTCTCATCAGCGGGGTCATCTATCTGAATCACATCAGAACCAGGGCCATCCCTGATTACAGTGAAGATGTGGATCTGGAGAGGCTCAGGGAAGAGGTCGTGGTGTTTCGGGATTCCCTGGGCATCCCGCATATCTACGCATCGAACGATCTGGATCTGTATCGCACCGCGGGATATGTCATGGCACAGGACCGGCTGTGGCAAATGGACCTGATGCGCAGGGTCACCACCGGGAGGTTATCGGAAGTGCTGGATCCCGGACTGGTGGATACGGATCAGCTGTTCAGGGCACTTGAGATACCGGCAAAATCGGAACGGGTCATGGCTGCCACCGATCCCGTGATCGTGGCATGTGTGGAAGCGTTCTCCGACGGGATTAACCAGTTTATGGAGGGTCACCCCAAGAAACTGCCCTTCGAATTCACATTGTTGGGTTACAAACCGGAGCCCTGGGAACCCATCCATACTTTCAACCTGATAGGCTATATGGCCTGGGACCTCAGCTGGGGAGCGGGACAGGAGATTGCACTCTTTAAGTTGCAACAGGTGATCAGTGATACCCTGCTGATGGAATTGCTTCCCGACAACGGCTACCAGGGTCCTCCGGTCTTTCCTGAATTCAAGGCTGGAGGCGGCATCCCGGAAATGGCTTCATTCATTGACCGGGGAACTAAGGCCATCCGGGAAATGGGGCTTCAGGTATTCCAGGCTTCCAACAACTGGGCCGTGTCCGGAGCCAGAAGCGAGACAGGTTTCCCCATCATGGCCAACGACATGCACCTGGGACTGATGGCGCCAGGGATCTGGTACCAGATGCACCATGTGGTGGAGGGAGGGTTGAATGTATCGGGGGTAGTACTTCCGGGAGCGCCGTTTGTTATCGCCGGGCACAACGAAGATATCGCATGGGGGATGACCAACGTCATGGTGGACGATGTGGATTTCTATCTTGAAACCATCCATCCTGAGGATTCCAGCCTCTACCTGCTTGACGGGGTCTGGAAGGAGATGAGAGTGGTGGAGGAGAAGATCGAAGTGAAAGGCAGGAATGAGCCGGTAAAAAGGATCAACCGGTATACCCACCGCGGACCGGTGGTCAGCAGTTTCCGGAACGTGGATGATCATATCCTCTCAGCGCGATGGCAGGGAAGGGAATTCAGCAACGAATTAGAGTCCGTATACCTGTTGAACCGGGCTGCCAACTGGGAGCAGTTCAGGGATGCTGTCAGTTTGTTCAGATCCGTCGGTCAGAACATTGTTTACGCCGACAGGGAGGGAAACATAGGCCTGCAGACTGCTGCAGGGATCCCCTTACGCAAAAAAGGAGGCGTTCTGGTCTATCCGGGCGACACCTCGGCATTTGACTGGAAAGGGACGGTTCCATTCGAGGAACTTCCCCATACCTTCAACCCTGAATGCGGACATGTTTCCAGTGCAAACAACCTGACCGTACAGGAAGGATATCCCTATTATATCGGAGCCTGGTTTGTCCAGCCAAGCCGCATAAAAAGGATCAGGCAGATGCTGGAGGAAAAGGAGCAAATGGGCAGCGACGATTTCCGGAGGATGCTCCGTGATCAAATCTCTCCTTTTGCAGAGGAGTTAACCACCGCCTACCTGGGGTGGCTGCCGGACCGGTTGGAGGGAAGGTATGAGCAGGCAAGGCAGATGCTGGCGCAATGGGATTACAGCATGAGCGTATCATCCGGGGAAGCATTGATATTCGAGGTGATGTGGCAGCACCTGATCCGGGTCATGTTCCATGATGAGCTGGGTGAAGAATATTACCCTTTGCTGCTTCAGAACAGTTCCATCCCGGATCACCTCATTTACAGGATCAGGATGACTGGGGAATCACTCTGGTGCGACGATGTGGGTACCCCGGAAGTGAGGGAGACATTTTCAGACAACATCACCAGGGCATTCCGTCAGACCATCGATACCCTGGTTTACTCATATGGTGAGGACCTCTCCTCCTGGCGGTGGGGAGATCTTCATCAGGTGGCCATCATGCATCCTCTGGGGAGTGTAACCATGGTCGAAAAGCTCTTCCATGTAAACAGGGGCCCCTATCCGATCGGGGGAAGTGATCATACCGTCTGCCCATTCGGTTACTCCGCCGGGAGTACGTTCGTTTCCCATTTCGGGGCGTCTGAACGCCACATCTTTCATACCGCCGACTGGGACCGCTCCCTGACCGTGATACCCACCGGGACCTCCGGGATCCCGGCTTCACCCCATTACATGGATCAGACCCCGCTTTACCTGGAAAACAGGTACAACACCGACCCTTTTTCCAGAAAGGCGGTGGAAGCTTCGTCCATGTACAAAGCTGTTTTTCGCTGATCCTGGAGTTTCGCTTCGGAAAAAGAACTAATTTAGGACGTTTAATTCCGCATGAATCCAAGAATAAAGAAACAATGAAACTGAGAAAAATCCTCGGTATCGACATCGGCGGTTCCGGTGTCAAGGGAGCCATCGTCGATACCAAAAAGGGTATACTTATTACGGAGAGATACCGGATCCCCACCCCGCAACCTGCTACCCCGGAGGCTGTTGCAGAGGTAATAAAAAAGATATCGAAACACTTCAAATGGAAAGGCCCAGTGGGAGTGGGGTACCCCGGTGTCATTCAGCAGGGCGTGGCCAGAACAGCCGCCAATGTGGACGACAGCTGGATCGATAAAGATCTGAACAGACTCTTCTCCAAGGCTACAGGATGCAAGGTACACGTGGTCAATGATGCAGATGCAGCCGGCATGGCCGAAGTTAAATTCGGCGCCGGAAAAGGAAAGAAAGGAACGCTCATCCTGATCACGGTGGGCACCGGATTGGGGACGGTCATCTTTGTGAACGGCAAACTGGTCCCCAACCTGGAGCTCGGGCACATTATCCTTCATGGGGCCGATGCTGAGCTTTACGCGACTGACGCGGCAAGGAAACGCGAAGAACTGGATTGGGACACCTGGGCCTCCAGGTTCAATGAATACCTTCTCAGGATCGAGTCACTTGTCTGGCCCGATATGATCATTATTGGAGGAGGTGCCAGCAAAAAGGACGACAAGTTCCTGCCTCACATCACCACCAAAGCCAGGGTGGTTCCTGCAAGATTACTCAATGAGGCAGGCATTGTGGGTGCGGCTATGGTGAGCAAGTATTACAACAAACTGGAGAAAAAACAGGCAAAGGATAAAAAGAGCTGATCCTGATCCGCACGCTATGAATCGCAATAAAAAAATGGGGTGACCGCATCACCCCATTTTTAGTTACCAATTATTTCGCTACTTATTTAGCCGCCGACCAGTCTTTCAGGGTATCAGCCAGCTTCACCAGTTTGATGAACTCAGCCCTGTAACCTTCCTCATCTTCCCCCCTCGCATGGCTGGCCAGCGAAATGACCTGCTCCATGGAGGCATCCTTTCTGTACTCCGAATTCCTCAGGATGAGACCGAACTCAGCAATGGAAGCAGAGAACCTGAAATTGTCTGAGGTTTCTTCCAAATCAAGTGTTTTGCCTTTGACGGGGATCTCCACCTTGGTGCTGGTGTTTCCATCCGGCTGTTTATAGCGGAGTTTAATCGTCATCAGTTCAGCCTTGGGATCGGGTTTGATACTCCTTTCCGATCCGTTTGATTCATCTCCCTGCTGATATTTAAGGGGATCGATGCTGCTCAGCGGTTCATCGGATCCGGCCGGAATCAATTCGTACAACGCCGTTACGGTATGGCCCGCACCCATCTCCCCGGCATCCTTCCGGTCGTCATTGAAATCTTCGTCGTTCAGCAGCCTGTTTTCATATCCCACCAGCCTGTAGGCTTTGATCCTGGCCGGATTGAATTCGATCTGGAATTTCACATCCTTGGCGATGGTGAACAGGGTACCGCCAAACTCGGTAATGAATACCTTCCTGGCTTCCTGGATGTTATCGATGTATGCATAATTTCCGTTTCCCTTATCCGCAATGATCTCCATTTTGTCATCCTTGTAGTTACCCATTCCGAATCCGAGAACGGTCATAAATACACCTTCTTCTCTTTTCTTCTCGATGAGACGCTCCATTTCAGCATTGCTTGAAGGACCCACATTGAAGTCACCATCCGTGGCCAGGATGATCCGGTTGTTGCCTTCCTCCATATAATTCTCCTGGGCCACCTGGTAGGCCAGTCTCAATCCGGCCCCTCCGGCGGTGGATCCTCCCGATTGCAGCTTATCAAGTGCTTCGAGGATGGTGGACTTTTCGGATCCCGGAGTTGATTCCAGTACCAGGCCTGCAGCTCCCGCATAGACCACAATGGCAACCCTGTCCTCGTCTCTCAGTTCATTCACCAGCATCCTGAAAGCCTGTTTCAGCAAAGGCAGCTTATTGGCTGCGCTCATGGATCCGGATACATCCAGCAGGAACACCAGGTTGGAAGGGGGCAATTCTGATTTGTCAATGCTTTTCCCCTTCAGCCCCACATGCAGAAGCTGGTGGCCGGTGTTCCAGGGACACGAAGACAACTCTGTGTATACAGAAAAAGGGTGTTTCCCTTCCGGCTCGGGATAATCGTAGTTGAAATAGTTGATCATCTCCTCAATGCGGACCGCGTCCACCGGAGGCAACTGCCCCATGTTAAGGAACCTGCGGACGTTGGAGTAGGAAGCCTTGTCCACATCGATGCTGAAGGTGGAGAGCGGGTTGTGCAGGACATCCTTGAAACCGTTCTCATGGATGGTGGAATATCCCTCGGTATTATGCTGAATAAAACCAGACTCGCTGCTGTAAGCATAGGTGGCTCCGGTGCTTTTTACCATGGGGGCCTGAAGAAAGTGTATCCGTTTTCCCCTGTCCGGGGCAGCCTGATCCGCCACACTATAGAGATCGGAAGAGGCGGGTTCCCTTTCAGTGAAAACGATCTCTTCGGCTTTCACCGGTTTCATAATCACCCGGATCCTGCTTCTCCCGGAAAGTTTCACTTCCTTTCGCTCCATTCCGGGATAAGCAAATACAAGGATTGCAGCCTCCGAGTTCACATTGAGTAGAAAAGCTCCGTTTGCATCCGTTACCGTTCCGCGGGCGGTACCTTTTTCCGCCACGGTCACTCCGGCAAGGGGATTTCCGGCCTCGTCGGCCACCGTTCCGGTTACCGTCCACATTTGATCGGGTACCGATGTAAAGGACGCCAATACCAGAAAGGTAAATATTGAGATGATTGTTTTCATGATTTCCATTTTTTATGGTTCGACTTCACCCATAGGATGCAGGGTTCCTGTCGATTCCATAAAATCCTTCATTTTTTTTTAATTTTAAGGAGCCCACCGTTGCGCTGTATGCTTGAAATCAGTGGAAAACACCAGGATCAGTCCGATGAAGCGTTGCTTCAGCTCTATCTGAGGAGTAGCAACCTGGAGCTGCTTGGTGAACTCTATGCAAGGTACATGCACCTGGTCTATGGTGTTTGCCTGAAATATCTGGAAAACAGAGAGGATGCCTCTGACGCGGTCATGCATATTTTCGAAAAACTGATCTCTGAGATTCCAAGGCACCAGGTCAGGAATTTTAAAAGCTGGCTCTATGTCCTCACCAAGAACCACTGTCTGATGGAGCTCAGATCGAGGAAACAGGTCCGCATAAGAAGGGCTGAAATAAAAAAGGAGCTCGAATTTATGGAATCTGTCGATGAAATGCATCCCTTAGACAGAGACGATCATTCCATAGAAAATGAGCTCAGGGAGTGTATCAGACGACTAAAAGAAGAACAAAGATCCTGTATTGAGTTGTTCTATTATCAGAACCTTTGCTACAGGGAGATTGCATCGAAGTTGCAGATGGAAGAAAAAAAGGTGAAGAGCCATATTCAGAATGGGAAGCGAAATTTAAAAATCTGTCTTGAAAACAGCCATGCCAGAAAGGAAGAAACATAGAACCATCAACGAATTCCTCCAGTACCTGAAAGGGGAAACCTCCGGTCGTGAAAGACACTCTTTTGAAAGGGACCTGGAGCGTGATCCTTTTGTGCAGGAGGCCCTGGAAGGTTTCGAGCAGATCTCTGCTACGGAAGCGGAGGATGACCTGCTCTCCCTGCATCAAAGGTTGGCGAGAAGAAGAAGCAGAAAGCGCAGGATCACATGGTACAGCATGGCTGCAGCTGTAGCATCGATCCTGATCGTTGGCACCATTTTTATTCAGATTT
>WOR8_10003789_pt1 | contig 15754 bp, 11 predicted proteins | sample DeeMarSeWOR38_10_FD_19890 | JGI IMG/M metagenome (IMG submission 19890) | reverse complement strand
AAAACGGAAAGAAATGGGCAGAAAACATTGTAAAGACGACCGGGCAACCAGCCGGATTGGTAGCATCAGCAGATCGCAGTGAGATTCGCGCCGATGGCAGGGATTTGTCCTTTATTACCGTGCGAGTCACCGATAAAAACGGGCTCACAGTACCACGGGCAGACAATCCCATCTCATTCGAAATTAAAGGCAGCGGTGAGATAGTAGCGACAGATAACGGCGATCCGACGAATTTCGTGCCGTTCCCCTCACACGAGCGCGAGGCCTTCAGCGGTCTTTGCCTGGTGATAGTTCGTGGAAAGCCGGGGCAACAGGGAACTATCGAGCTGAAAGCGGAATCCGACTCCCTCGAAAGCGTAACTATCATTTTGCAAAGTATCGCGGAACATGCGAACACTGGTGTTGCACAACACAAGGTCGGCGAAGAGGAGCCTAAAGCGAAGCCGGGCAAAAATCCCATTATCTGGGCCGATGTGCCGGATGTTGCGGTCATTCGCGTGGATGACACTTACTATATGAGCAGCACCACCATGCACATGAGTCCGGGACTGCCCATTATGAAGTCCAAGGATCTTATCAACTGGGACATAATCAGCTATGCCTATGATCGATTGGTCGAAAACGATGCGATGAACATGGAAAACGGCAGGAACTGCTACGGTCGAGGTACCTGGGCCAGTTGCCTGCGTTACCACAACGGTACCTACTATGTGTCCACGTTTTCCGGCACCAGCGGTCGGACTCACATCTACACAACCCGGGATATTGAAAAAGGCGATTGGAAGGAGACTTCATTTGCGCCTTCCCTGCACGACCATTCCTTGTTCTTCGATGACGACGGACGTGTCTACATGCTCCATGGCGTCGGCGATCTTCGACTGGTAGAGTTGAAACCGGATCTGTCGGGCATAAAAGAGGGCGGTTTCAACGAAGTGGTGATCAGGAATGCCATTGCTGTAGCCGGTCGTAAAGACGGTCTGCGTGGTGAGGGATCACAATTACGTGATCCTTCATGACCAGGGTGTCGCCCAGGGCTGCCTGATCGACACGCCGGATGGCAAGTGGTATGCAGTTCTGTTCCAGGATAACGGTTCGGTCGGGCGCAGTCCCTGGCTGGTGCCGGTCCGATGGGAAGACGGCTGGCCGGTGCTTGGTGTCGATGGAAAGGCCCCCATGACGCTCGATATTGACGACAATGAAGAAGGGCTTGGTAATATCGTGGCCTCTGACGAATTCAATCGCAAGCCCGGCGACCCACTGCCCCTGGCGTGGCAGTGGAATCACAATCCCGACAATCGTTTCTGGTCGATCGGCCATCGCAGCGGCTACCTGCGCCTAACCACAGGACGGGTGGACAAAGATGTGCTTGGAGCCCGCAATACGTTGACCCAGCGAACCTTCGGTCCGGTGAGTTCAGCGACCACCAAAATCGACGTGGCCAACATGAAAGATGGCGACTACGCCGGCCTGATCGCTTTACAAAGGAGATATGGCTTTGTCAGCGTTAAGATGGATGGCGATAGCAAATCGATCATCATGGTCAGTGCCAAGACCGACCGGCCAAATCAACGCGGTCGACGTAATCAACCCAGTCAACCCGTCGAGATCGAGAGCGTTCCACTGTCGCAATCCACCGTGTATCTCAAGATCGACTGTGACTTCAGGGATCGTACGGACAAGGCCTACTTCTACTACAGCCTGGATGGCGAGACGTGGACAAAGATCGGTTCGGTCCTGCAGATGGTCTACACCCTACCGCACTTCATGGGCTATCGCTTCGGCTTATTCAACTTTGCGACAAAGATGTCAGGCGGATTCGTGGACTTCGACTACTATCGCGTGAGCGATGAAATCAGCGTTGAATAGCTGCGTTATGAATACCCTGTAGTCTATACACACTCGGCAACAGATAATAGCCGCACCATATAAGGGAAGGGAGCCAGCGAGTTTTTGCCAAGCCATTCCAGTATCCCACCGTCACTCCATTACTCCACTTTTAGGATACGCAGATCAAAAATACCACCGGCGGTGTGACCGCGATGAGGATTGAATCGCACCGTGATCCTAGTCTTGCCAGAAAGCCAACCTGCGGGTAAGGGGTACCGCACGGCCACAAAATCGTCCCGGTTCCATTGACCCACCGGATTTTCCGTGGCCAGCCGTTGTCCGTCAACGAGAATATCAACGGTGCGGCGGCCCCGTTCATTGCCCCAGTACAATACATAAAGAGCTAGCGACTTTTTGGGATCGACTCGTAAATCATAGCTGAACCATCCCGGAGACTTCGCATGCCGCAGTGAACGATTGCGATAGACGCCACTCTCCGAGCGTTCATGTTGCAGGTTGTGGTCTGCTTCAGGTTGTTGTTCGCCGGGTATAACCCGATCAAGGGTAGACCGATCCAAACGCAGCTTTTCTTCCTGCGCCTTCTTGATAGCAGCCTGAATGGCCTGATATGTCTGTGGCTTTGTGGTCCTCCAATACATTATGTAGCGGGCGTCGTGAATTCGGTAGAACGGCTCTAAGGTTAGGTCTTTGTAGGCTGACGGTTGTATCAGGGAGCGGGCCTGGAAATGCAGGGGCCGACCGGCCACATGTGTAATGTGGTCTGTGATGGAATCTTCGTCACTGACGAACATGGGGGCCTCTTCCAAAGGCAGCAGTTCACCATGAGCGATGTGGGCCCAGCGTGAGTCATCCGCAATCAATCCCTGCAAGTCCTCGGTACCAGTTTTGGCCGCCAGTACAATCGGCCCGTGTAAAACGGCCATATAGTCCGGCACATTGGGCATAGGCTCCAAGGTCGTATGCATTGGCAGGGTTACTTCCAAACAATCCGCGTTACGCCAGGTTCGATCAATCTCGATGTAGGACGAGGGTTGCGATTTAGGTTGCCAGGTTTTGCCATTCAGTTTCAAGGTCAGGCTCCCGGCACGGACCCATTGAGGATGGCGCACCTTTAAGGCCAAACGAGTTGGTTTGTCCGTCAACACAGTCAATTGAGTTTTAGTCTCATCGGGGAAGGAGGTCTCTTGGCGCACCCGAATGCCTTTGTCCTGCCAGTTCAATTCTGAAGCAATAAAAAGATTCACGTACAAGGTGTCGCTGCCCCGGCGGCTGTATATGAATTCGCCGTATTTGCCGTGGTTCTCCATACCCGATCCAACACAGCACCACATGCCCTGGTTCGGGGCGGAATAAACCCGGTAGTGACGCGGTCGGACCGGTGTAAAGTACACATAGCCTCCGTGTTCGGGATGCTGGGTCGAGAGGATGTGATTGTACAAGGCACGCTCGTAATAATCAGCGTATGCGGCCAGGGGATTCATGCGATGCAAGCCCTTGGTTAATTTGAGCACGTTGTAGGTGTTGCAGGATTCCGGACCTTCACGTTCCTCTACAAACTCGATACAGGCATCAGCACTTGGGAAGTGTTCGCGTCGACTGTTGCCGCCAAAAGCCAGACTGCGATTGTGTACCACAGTCTCCCAAAAGAATTGCGCGGCCCGCGCGTATTTAAGATCCCCTTCGATCTCGGCAATCCGTTGAAAGCCCACAGCCTTGGGCACCTGGGTGTTTGCGTGCTTGTTGTCGAGCATGTCACGCCCTTCGGACATGGGATCGAGCAATTGCCGGTGGGAAAACCGTTTGGCCAGGGCCAGATACTTGGGATCGCCGGCGATTATGCTGACATCCGCCAATACCTCGTTCATGCCTCCATGTTCCTGATCCAGCATGCGTTGCATTTGTTCGTCTGAAAGGTTGGCCACCACCGTCTGGCACCAATCCGATAGTTTAATAAGGACCTTTCTGGCCTGGGCATTGTGGGCGTAAAGCCAGGCATCGCGCAGACCGGCAAAGGTCTTGTGCAAGTTATACCAGGGCACCCAGGCGCGGTGAAGCAGCCGGAAGTTTCCCTGAGCCACCTGCTCCCAGATGGCTCTACTGTTTGGCACGCCGCCGACATAGCCGTTGCCGTGGGCCTCCTGGCACCGGGCCATCTGTGCAACCATGGTGTCCATACGTCGCCGACTCTCCTGGTTTCCCATCGTCGAGACATACATGGCCATTGCGCTGAGGTAGTGCCCCCCCACATGGCCGTCCAGACCGGTCCAGTTGGGGTACTTCTCGACCCTGGATGTCAATCCGGCTTCCTTAAAAAAGGGGGCCATCAAGCGATCTACATTGTATTGCAGCAGATGCTCCAAATTCAAATCCCGGGCATTCTTAAAAGGCCCATCCAGCAGTTGCACCTGCTGTAAAGGAAAGGACTGCACCACGCGGCCGGCCACATAATCTTTCTCTGCCACAAGCGGCGGTCCCTCCTGGGCCCAAAGCCCGATCATGTCACACGACAGCAAAACGATAATAGTCAACAGATAGATATGTCTTGTCATTGTATTCTCCTACGAAATTGTTTACCTCAGCATAAGATCTGGTGTCAAGGTGCTTCTGACTGTAATTTATGTGCAATAAGGTGCTGGAGTTCCTGATAGACAGTCAAGATTAGTTTGTCAACGGCCCTTTCATTTCCCGTCTCAATCACGTTCAAAATGCGTGCGATATTAGTCATCATTCATCTCGAATCTGGCAGTTAAAATTTATTCACACTATTATATCGAGAATTTAGAGTTGACTCAAATACCACGCTAATTGACCTCTACGAAGCCTGGAAAAAACCGGAAAAGGCCGAGCAGTGACAAATAAAACTGCCGCAAATTTAAAGCTGTGGAAGCGTGGCAAACCTTTTTTTATGCTTTTTATTGGTTTTTTGTTCGATAAACAGGACATCTTTGAACATGCTGTGGGATTACACCAATTATTAACCAGCTTTGACTATTGGAGTCATGTCTCGGACCCAAAATTTTAAGAATTCATTTTTTTTTGGCAAATCCCCTAAAATACAGTAGGATAATTACTATATATTTTGCGGTTCCCTTAAAAAAAACTACTGCTGATATTGAAAGTATCTTTATCGGTGATATATATGTGGATAGGAAGCAGATTAGCTTTAGGGTATTCAGAGATTGAGGGAGAATAGGAATGAATATCAGCTTTTTATAGTTATGTTTGCGCGGATGAAGATTTGGCATTAAAGTGATTTTTATTTAAGGGGTAAAATAATGGAGATTAAATATAATTCAGGATATATAGTGTGGCTCGCATTTATATGCTTACTGATGACCGGTTCCGGCGCAGGTGCGATTAAGGATGCTGAATCCGCCAGCCACGGTACCGATGCGTCACAGTATCAAATCGTTGATACTTACAAATTCACAGGGTACGAACTGGTGCAGATAAATCTGCCCGTTCTGTCTCACTATTCATACCTGCTGATAAGCGACGGTAAGACCCTGATTGTTGATCCGGGCAGAGATGTGCAGTACTATTCGGAACTGATAAAGGAAAAGAACCTGTCGGTCGCCGGTGTTTTTCTGACCCATAGTCACGCCGACTTCGTTGCCGGTCATATGGAATTGGTAAAGCTGTTCAACTGCCCAATCTACCAGAGCGCCAAGAGCGGAGCCGAATATAAGATAGAGCCAATCGCAGACGGCACGATCCTGCAGGTAGGCAAGGCCTATGTTAGATTCATGGATACGCCTGGTCATGTCCTCGATGGAACCAGTGCTACGGTCGGACCGGCAATGGATTCGCCGGAATTGATTCTGACTGGAGATTACCTTTTTGTCGGGGGAGTGGGCAGGCCTGACCTGGTTGCAGGAACAACTTCATCGGCACTTGCCGGCATGATTTTTGACACATGGGCGGAGAAAGTATCGAAACTCCCGGACAGTGTGAAGGTCTTCCCGGCACACGGAGCAGGATCTTTATGTGGCGCCCACTTGAAGGACCAGCCTTTCTCGACAATTGGTGAAGAGAGAACATCGAACCCGACACTTCAGCACAAAAACAGGAGCGAATTCATTACTACAGTATTGTCCGAATTGCAGGAACCGCCTCAATATTTTGGTCATAATGCGGCAATGAACCGAAACGGGCCTCCGCTTGTGAACTGGCAGCAACCAGTCTCGATAGTCAAACCGGATGCGCCTTTGACGGACTCCTCAAAATACTACATGGTTGATCTTAGAGACAGCATATCATTTGCAGCAGGACATATCCCCAATTCGGTGAACATTGCTCTGCGCGGTCGATTCGAGACCTGGACCGGGATTATGGTACCCTGGGGATCGAACATAGTAGTATACGGAACCGCAGACGAGCTTAAAGAAGCAACTCACCGGCTCCATCGGATTGGATATACCGCCCAGGGCCTTGTCTTCGATGAATGGGGTAAGGCAGGCATGCAACTGCTGACGAACAAACTGGTCTCTCCCAGAGAACTCTATGACCAGATGCAGTCTAATACCAGCCCGATTGTCGTCGATGTCCGCCTGCCCAATGAATGGATGGGATTGAGAATCGGGACCGTGCTGAATCTGCCTCTCAACAAGCTGTCTGAACTTTCCACCAAGTTGAATACCTCCCAGCCTGTTGTAGCTGTCTGTAACTCAGCATATCGCTCGAGCATGGCAATCGGTATTCTTGAGAGAAAGGGCTTCAAAAATGCCACCAGCCTGGAGGGAGGGAGCGAAGCGTGGATTGAGGCCGGTCTTCCTGTTTATGGCTCTGAAAAAGGCGGAACGGCAGCCGCTTCGGCACAGATTAGAAAAATGATTCCCCTGCCCGAACGTATCTGTGCAAGGGAGCTGAAAAGATTGATGATGGACCTGCCGGGCACCTTCCAGATCGTGGACATTCGACCAGCGGAGATGTTCGCCGATTATAGCATCGCCGGTTCCCAGAATGTCGATATCGCCGACCTCGCTTCGAACCCGTCTTACCTTGTGGGGACGACTCCACTGATTATCGTGGACCGTGACGGCTCTTATGCCATGGCCCTGGGAGGCATACTATCGCAGAAGACGCAGCGCCCGATCAAAGTATTGTATGAAGGGCTGGAATCCTACTGGATGGAGTCAGATTTTGGCGTAACGCCGATGCCGACGGGAACGATTCCTCAGATTCGTACCGCACCTCCGGCGCCGGGTCCTATGCCCGCGGCTCCTTCCGGAACGCAACCGGTGACTAAAAAGAAAAGTGCAGGATGCTGATATGAAAAACCAAGATATTTCAAAAAACAGATATATGAATCCCTACCTTGCGGGAATCGGACTGGGATTGACTTTGCTTGTGTCTTTTCTGGTTCTTGGAGCGGGTTTGGGAGCGTCTTCAGGACTGGCCCGAATGGCCGCCTGCATGGAACTGTGTGTCGCCAGAGCCCACACGCTTTCCGGCGAATACTTCGGCAAATGGGGACAGAATCCGATGCAATATTATCTTGTGTTTATGCTGGTCGGCACCTTTATAGGAGGCCTGTGCTCTGCTCTGCTGGCCAATCGAATGAAACTTCAAATCGAAAGAGGCAAACAAAGCACCGTCCGTCTCAGAACCGCATTCGCTCTGATGGGAGGCATTCTGGTCGGTTTTGCCAGCAGATTAGCACAAGGATGCACAAGCGGCCAGGCCCTGTCCGGGACTGCACTGCTGCTGACAGGCAGTTTTGTGTTTTTGGTTTGCATATTCGCTGGAGGCTATGCCGCCGCTTATTTGTTCAGGAGGCAGTGGAATGATTAACACAATGTATCAATTGGATACCCTTGATTCATCAAAGGCCTTCCTTGCGGCATTATTGATTGGTATAGCGTTTGGTTTTTTCCTCGAGCGGGCCGGTTTCGGATCGAGCAGAAAGCTCACCGGTGTCTTTTACTTCAGGGACATGGCTGTTATTAAGGTGATGTTCACGGCCGTGATCACTGCGGCATTGGGATTGACCTGCTGCGTTGTTCTCGGCATCGTTTCCATTGAGGGCGTCTATCTTATGCCCACAGTATATGGAGCATATATTGTCGGAGGTCTGATTTTCGGGGTGGGATTCGTGATGGGAGGCTGGTGTCCCGGAACGGCGGCCGCAGGGGTAGCGAGCGGCAAGATCGATGCCCTGATATTCCTGGCCGGAGCAATTATCGGCTCGATCGTTTTTAATGAGATGTTCAGCCTTATAAAGCCGCTCTATGATTCAGGCCAGCGGGGTGTCGTTTTTATCTATGACACGCTCGGCATCAGCAAAGGAACTTTCAACGTCCTCTTGGGTATTGCAGCGGTTGTGATGTTCTGGGGATGCGAGTGGATTGAAAAGCGAAAAACAAGTCAATCACTGGGTGATAACACTACTGTCTTGAAGACTGTATCCGTAGCGATATTATCAATAGCCATTGTACTGGTTGCAGTCGGATCTGGTCTGCCATCAAGCCGGCAGCCGGGGACAACGGCCGGTATTATTTCCTCAGAATCTCAGTTGCTTGAAGCCGTTGAGATGGCAGAGGATCACATTGAGCCTGAGGAACTGGCCGACAGGATGCTCAGGCAAGAACCTGGTCTTATTGTTGTGGATATAAGACCGGTTGTGGAATACCTGGGCTATCACCTGCCAAACGCCCTGAATATACAGATGAAAGATCTGCACCAGGCCCTTATTCCATATAAGAATGCAGGAACCATCGTTCTGTATTCCAACGGCATGACTCATCCGGTGCAGGCGAGGGATTCGCTCTTTCGAAGCGGGTACACAAACGCATACATACTTACAGACGGCCTCAACGGTTTTATTGAGAGGTGTCTTACACCTGTCTCGCTGCGAGATGAAATTCTGCCTAAGGAAACATCAGACAAGATCAGAGCCTGGAGGGCCTTATTTCTGGGATTAGCAGCTCCGCAAGAGACACCAGACACTCCCGATGTGCCGCCTTCTGACAGCTTGTTAATCGATGCAGATTGGCTTGAAAAACAACTTGAACGTGCTGACACAAAGACTCTCGACCTTCGAGGTCAACCTGAATACAACACAAGTCACATCAGAAATTCTCTCGCCCTTAATGTTGAGAACCTCAGAATGAATCTGGATGGCGCCGGCTCGATGCTCCAACCTGCCGACATGCTGGCCAGGCATTTTTCCGCAATGGGTATTCGGCCCGGCGATACAGTTGTCATCGTTTATGGCGACAAGACTCAGGATGCCACTCTTGTGGGCATAGCACTGGAACGTCTTGGACATACATCATACAGAATTCTGAACGGCGGCTTTGCAGCATGGAAGTCGGCCAATAAGGCGCTCGTATCCGAACTTCCTGAAATAGTATCATCCAGCTATCCCGTCACCGGAACAGACAATTTCTCAGTGGATTACAGAACAGTTCTGGAATATGTTAAATCCCAAAAAGGCATCATTCTGGACGTTCGTCCCTCTGATTATTACAGCGGTTCAAAATCCAATGAAGCCCGTGCCGGGCATATCCCTGGAGCGATAAATCGCCCATATACTGAAGACCTCGTTAAGGTCAACGATGTGCCTCAGTTCAAACCTGTCGAGGAATTGGCAAAGGCCTATGCCCAGATTATACCCGCCAAGGATTCAATGGCGATTATTCACTGCCGCACCGGACACCAGGCCAGCCAGACATTTTTTGTGCTTAAACGACTTTTAGGCTACAGCAATATTCTCTGGTATGACGCCGGATGGAGCCAGTGGGCGGCAAAAAAGGAATTGCCCATCGAGTGACCGGGATTCGCTCTTAAAAGCAGAACTGCTGCAAACCTAAAGCTGAGGAAGAGTAACAAGACCCTTTTTCATGCAGCAATATAAGAAAGCCCCTGTTCTGCACTAAGATGAGAATTCCGAGTGCGAACAGGGGCTTAAAAAGGCCTGTGAGTGTTGAACACACAACCTTTATAAAATCGTATTGCTACATCTGTCTAACTTATAGTGTTCTGCGCCTGCGCAACCAGCTTACAAAACCAACGCCGATACCGCCCAGTAAAATGGCGCCTGGAGCGGGAATAAAATCCCAGTGGGTTCGCAACTGGGAGTAATCAACCAGATTCATCCAGCCTCCACCAAGGGCGTCAATGTCGAGCCAGATATTTAATTGACCATCAGCCAGCATTGCCGGATCAATTGGGAAGACAGTCTCTGTCCAATTCTCACCGGTGTCGCCTGCTAAGGGACCAAGCAACACTCCGTCAGCATATACATTGTTTCGTTCTCCCTGGTCAAAGTCCACATCGTATGCCATGATTGTCAGTGACGCATCATATATCACTTTTTTCGTTGGATCAAAGGTGTGGGTCCACCCAAAGTCTATCATGGTATATTCATCCATACCGGCTGCATCACCGATGTACTGTATGGTGATCCACGAGTCGGCATCATCCGTCGATGTTTCCAACGCATTCATCTGCCCTTCAACGCCACCAAAAGGGCCGTCTTCCAGAGAAGGGGCTGCATTCGCCAATGGGATACTGACAAAAAGCGTTAGCGTCGATGCAATAAAAATCATTATCAATTTTTTCATCATAATTCTCCTAACTATTAAGTTACATCCGTGCAAACAATCTTTCTTGACAAGAGTCAGATCAACGTTTGCCCTGAAGGGTCTTGCGCACTGACCCTCCCTGTTGAACATAGGTAAAGTTGCTAACCAGGCAAGATTAGTGAGCCAAAAAATTATATGGCTGGAAAAGATGCGGGCGAAAAAAATTATTCTCCCTGTACCGCACCTGGTATAGGGTTCGCCTGACACCACTCCTCCGTTTCCTGCCGTATTACCTAATTTCCAACTGATGTCCCATTCCTGATCACGCATCAGGTTTTGCCCAGGAACCATGGATAAGTAATACGTTGTGAAATTAGGTTCCAGAAAAACACCTAACTTCACTTTTCTATTTATACCATACTTTTTATATTAACGTCAATAAAAACTTGCTGAAATTTATAATATTTTAGCTTTCTTTGCTTAAAAATCCGAAAAAAGCCAATATAAAGGTCATTTTTTGTCACTTCATTGGGGACATCAAAATTGAAAAGGTCTCTGCAAGCCCTGCAACGTCAATACGCTTAAAGCGAAAAAAGGCGTTTTCATTGTGCGAATCTAATCCTTTTGGATGTCGCTGCAATTGATGCTCAGGCCCTGCTCTTGCCGCCTGAGATGTTGATGACTGTACCGTGGATGTAACCGGCACGGTCGGAAGCCAAAAAGCATACGGTATCAGCAATTTCACTTAGTTTACCGCTTCTTCCCAATGGGATGGAGACCTGCTCGTATTTCTCGCGGAATTGTTCGACCGTGATTCCGCGCGTGTAGGCGACGGCACGCTCGTACTCGTCGGAGCGCAAATCCGTTGCTTCGACAATTCCCGGAGCGATACCTACAACCCGGATGTTGTGTCTGCCGAGTTCCTTTGCCCATGAGCGTGTGAGAGAATAGATTGCCGCTTTTGTAGCTGCATAAACACTCTGGCCTTCCGAGCCTTCCAGGCCGGATTCGGAAGTCATGTTGATAATAACGCCCCCGGTGCCTGATTTAATCATCTGCCGCGTGACCGCCTGAGCACATAAATAGTAACCTTTCTGGTTTATAGATATCATTTTGTCCCAAATCTGCTCGGTCAGCTCTTCTTTCCCCGCCGGATCAACAAGCAGCCGTGGTATCAGAATGCCCGCATTATTAACGAGTATGTCAATCCCGCCGAAAGCATCGAGAGCCGCTGCAACCATGGCATCGATGCTCGACTTATCAGTCACATCGGTCTTTGTGCTTATGTGCTCGCTGCCATACTGTCTTTTCAAATCAACAGCGAGTTTTATGCCGCCTTGCTCATCAATATCAGCAATGACAATATTAGCCCCGACTTCTGCCAAACCATGACAAACAGCCTTGCCGATGCCGCGAGCCCCTCCTGTAACGATTGTGACTTTTCCTTCCAAACCAAGCCAGCTCATTCAATTCATTCTCCAAAACAATTCTGATGCGAGCATAAACTTACAGACTAATCATGGCTTTGACAACGCCATCGTGGTAGCCGGCGACCAAATCGAAGGCCTTTTGAGTCTCTTCCAGCGGAAAATGATGTGTTACCATAAAGTCAACGTTGACCCGTCCTGAAGCAATCAAATCAACGGCCTTTTGCGTGAATTCATTTTGCCTTCTTATATTTACAATCGTGATTTCTTTTCTTCGCATTACATCAATAGGTAACGAGACCCTGTCAAAGCGTGGGATACCGGTCAGCACCAATGTTCCGCCGGGCCTGAGCAATTCCATGCACTGATCGACCGTTTCCTGCTGGCCGGCACATTCAAACGCGACATCCAACCCATCCGGTTGCCGCTCAAGAATTTCTTTTACGATATCCTGCTCATCCGGATTTCCAACCCACGTTGCGCCGGCTTTTTTCGCAATATCAACGCGCTCCGGGATCTTTTCAGTCATATAACAGGTATTTACATCTTTTGCTTTTGCACTAACGAAGGTGCACAGACCTATCGGGCCGGCACCGAGTATTGCTACATTCGCATTTTCCGGCAACTTTGCCTGATTAACCGAATAGGCCCCAATCGCCAATGGCTCACATATAACTGATTGTTCGAAGCTAAGCGCTCCTCTCGTCGGATAGCAGCACTCCTGCGACATAACAATATACTCGCAGAGGCAGCCGCCGCCCTGGCCGGGAGTGCCGAGAAAACGCAGGTTATAGCACGTATTCTCTCTGCCCAACCTGCATTGAAAACAATCATGGCAGGAAATCGCCGGGTCAACCACTACAGCGTCGCCGACTTTCACATTGGTAACCGATTTGCCGACAGCCGCGACCTTCGCAGCACATTCGTGCCCCACAATGAAAGGATATTCGACAATTTGCGCTCCGATTCTGCCAGTCTCATAGTAGTGCACGTCAGACCCGCATACACCAACCATCTCAATTTTCAAAAGAACATCCGTATCTTTTTGAATCTTCGGCTCAGGTATATCCCTGAGTTCCATCTGCTTCAAACCTGTCAGCACGACAGCCTTCATAAAGTCTCTCCAAAAAAAATAAACGCCGGCTTCAAAAATTTGTAAGGCATTATGCACATCGTATAACACCGGAATATTGTGCCCTTATACCAAAATTCCGCATTTCATGCTATCATTACTTAACTGGAATCAGTTTTATCTCGTAGAGTTTCGGGTAAAACTTGCCGGTCACGAATAATCTTCGATTAGCAGCATCATAAGCAATCCCGTTAAAAACATCGACCTCATTGCTATGATCCTCCGGGGCGAGGATACCCTCGATATCTATCCAGCCGATTACTTTGCCCGTATCCGGTTCAATTTTGAGGATTCTTTCGGTCGGCCAGACGTTAGCATAAATCTGGCCGTCGATATATTCAAGCTCGTTAAGTCCCCAGACCGGAGAATCCTGGTCGAGGACCATGATTTTATGACTTTGCTTAAAATTTTCGGGATCCAGGAAATACAGCATAGGTGTGCCGTCGCTCATAATCAGATTCTTGCCATCATGCGTTAAACCCCAGCCTTCAGTCGGATAGCTAAACTCGCGCAACAGCTCGAAAGTCTCCTTGTCGTAAACGAAACCTACATTTGATTGATATGTCAGCTGAATAATACGGTCTCCAAAAACGGTAATTCCCTCACCGAAAAACTCTTCCGGCAATTTATGGGTTTGTAAGACTCTGCCCGTTTCTAAATCGACTTTCCGAAGCTCAGAACGACCATTAAGTCCCGTTCCCTCGTATAAGAAGCCTTCATCAAAAACCAAACCCTGCGTAAAGGCCTTCGGATCGTGAGCAAATGTGTTGACAACTTTGTAAGTCCATCGTGTAGATGTATTGGGATTTTTAAAGAAAAGCAAAAAACAAATAAACGCCACAACTAACAGTAATATGAATCCCGGAATGAATAGCTTTAAGGATCGTTTCACAACATTACCTTAAAAATTTGCCAAGCTAAACATTAAACCTGAAATTGATAACGTCGCCATCCTGGACGACGTACTCTTTACCTTCGAGCCGGATCCTGCCGGCAGCCTTCAAAGCTTTTTCACTGCCGCGCTCTCGCAACTCTTCGTAACTGAACGTTTCGGCCCGGATGAAGCCCCGCTTAAGATCGGTATGGATCTTACCTGCTGCATCAACCGCTGTTGTGCCTTCATGTATAGGCCAGGCGCGCAGCTCACTGGAGGCGACCGTCAAAAAGCTGATTAAGCCCAATGCTGAATAACATCCCCTGACGAACTTGCCTGCTGCCGATTCGGTAATGCCCAAATCAGCCATGAATTCCGCCCTGCTGTCAGCATCCAATTGTGCTAATTCGTTTTCCAGCTTAGCGCAAATTGTAACGATGGGCACGGAACCGCCAACGCTATCGGCAAAATCGAATTTCTTGCCCAATTGATCTTCGCCTACATTGACCGCAACGACGACCGGCTTAAATGTCAAAAAACCGAGAGACTTAATCATCTCACGCTCGGCGTCCGTTTCAATAGCCGAGCTGATTGGCCTTTCCGATTCGATTGCTTCGGCCAGTTTCTTTTGCAGGGCCAGTTCCGCCTTGTCGCGTGCTTGCGCCCTGGTGGGCTTGTGAACCTGTTTTTCGAGATTGGTAATACGCGTGGCTACAAGTTCTAAATCAGCGAGTAACAATTCCGTCTGCAATTCAGCCAAATCTCTCGCGGGATCTACTGCGTTTCGATAAGGGGGCACGGATGGATCTTCAAACGCACGAACGACCAGAACAAGCAGTTCAACTGTTCTTATCTGACCAATTAATCGCCTGGCGGCGGCATGGCCGTGTTCATCGGTAAAGTTCAAGCCCGGCACATCCAGGCAGTCAATTGTGGCATGAGTTGTTTTCTTAGGTTTGTAGAGTTCTGTCAGCAAGGCAAATCTTTCGTCAGGAACAGGCACGATAGCTTCTTCGATCGATGTCGAACCAATCACAGGAATTGCCTTACCGCACAGGCTCGCCAAAATCGTGCTCTTGCCGGACTGAAGCAGGCCGATTAGCGCTACTTTCATATTGCTGCTTTCTCCCGTTTATACACACTATTTTCATAAAAAGTCATCACATATAAACAACCTGAGTTTACAATATACCACTGATCGTACGAGATATCGAACAAATAATATTGACACAACACCTGGATAGGAGTTGTAATGGATAAGTCCATGAAGTTATGCTGTTACCTTAGTACAACACACTAAGGATTTCTCAGCAAAAATCGAATGGGAGGTTAACATGAAAAAGCTGAATATATCATATGCCTTAATGATTTTGTGTGTGATTCTGATTGGCACAACTCGGATTACTGCACAGAATTGGCCCGGCTGGCGCGGTGACGGCCGGGGCATCTCACCAGAGAAGAATCTGCCCCTGAAATGGAGTGAGGACGAGGGCGTCAAGTGGAAAACGCCCATCCCCGGCGCCGGCCACTCATCCCCTATCGTCTGGGAAAATCGTATATTTGTCACTACCGCTGTCGCCGAAGATCCCAACGTCGAATCGTTTCGAGGCGGCGTGTATATGGGAGGTAACCGCAAAAAGCCCGACGAATCGGAGTATGCCTACTGCGTTATCTGCCTCGATGCCGGTCAGGGAAATATCCTGTGGTCGAAGGAAGTTGCGAGACAAAGCCCAAAAACGCGTCGCCATACGAAGAACACCTATGCCTCCGAAACGCCCGTCACGGACGGCAAATATGTCTTTGCCTCATTCGGTTCGGCGGGTTTGTATTGCGTCGATTTCGAGGGCAACGTTGTCTGGCAGCGCGACCTCGGACTAATGCGACGGCAAAGAGGCTGGGGCACAGGCTCTTCCCCGATTCTGTTCCAAAATACTGTTATAGTCAA
>WOR8_10003304_pt1 | contig 15754 bp, 15 predicted proteins | sample DeeMarSeWOR38_10_FD_19890 | JGI IMG/M metagenome (IMG submission 19890) | reverse complement strand
GCACCCACGCTGTAGGCCTATTATGTCTTTACTCAACCTTCTGAAGTGTCTCAGCAGATGGAGGTCATATGCCCATATATACCTATAAGTGCAACGATTGTGGTGCAGTATTTGATTTTCTTATGATCAAGCGATCGGAAAAACCCAGCTGTGAAAAATGTGGCAGTGGAAATTTAGAGAAACAGCTATCAGCACCAGGCGCAGTTATAATGGGTGGTTCAAATCCCAAGGGTACAACGTGCTGTGGGAGAACTGAACGCTGTGACACACCTCCCTGTTCAGAAGACGGTACGTGTAGGCGGGATTAAGTGGTACAAAGAAGAAAGGGAAGGATATGTCAGTGGTTTGTATGTACAGACATATCCAACTGGCGCATTAAACTTATTTCATCGAAAGGATGGTACTGATACGAACGAAGAAGCTGACGGTGAGAGTTGCATTTCGGGGTGCAATCACAGAGTACGATGGGAACGTTTGCTCTAATGAGATAGGATATTCGTACAGGAGATATCTTCCCATATTCACTGACATTGTCTACAGGAGGTATTGTGACAAAGAACGAAAATCCAAGTCAATCTCTTGAAAAACCTGATTTAAGAACCGATGCCAACACTATAAACATCACGATAATTTATGATAATTATCCATTCGATGGCCTCCTCAAAACTGAATGGGGATTTTCCTGTCTTGTTGAAGGTTTCGAGAGAAAGGTTCTTTTTGACACCCCGGGTGATGGAGCTATGCTTCTCACCAACATGCGAAAACTTAAGATCGATCCTAAAGAAATCGACATGATTTTCCTCTCTCATGAGCATCAGGACCACACCGGTGGCATACAAGATATTCTTGCTCAAAATAATCGAGCGATCGTTTATTTGCTCAAATCTTTCTCAAAAGGTATTAAGAATCTCGTAAACGATTCAGTGGCAGAAACTGTTGAAGTAACCAGTCCCACCTATCTATGCAGTAGAATAGCAACTACTGGAGAATTAGGTGTCGCGATCAAAGAACAGTCATTGGTGCTTGAAACAGAGAAAGGGTTAGTCATTATTACCGGCTGTGCCCATCCAGGAATTGTCAACATTATCGGGAAGGTAAAAAGAGATTTTGGACAAGACATCTACCTGGTGCTAGGTGGTTTTCATCTGGGAATTACCTCCGATACTAAGTTGAAACAGATCGTAAAGCAATTTCGAAAAATCGGGGTCGAAAAAGTAGGCCCGTGTCATTGTAGTGGTGAACGTTGCCGGAAGCTATTTCTTGATGAATACGAAACGGATTTCATAGAAGTTGGTGTCGGTAAAATCATTGAAATCGAATGAGAACTATCTTTGACCTTTATGCTGATAAGTATGACAGCTGGTTTGACGAAAATCACACTGCATATATGACTGAACTTCTAGCTCTAAAGAATGAATTTGCTAACAGTAGAAGGAGTATTGAAATTGGAATTGGTACAGCAAGATTCGCACAGATGCTCAACATTACGTATGGCATTGACCTTTCTGCTTCCATGCTAGAAATCGCCAAAGACCGTAGATGCCATGTCGCCCTTGCTGATGCGGAAACTCTGCCATTCAGAACGGGTGAGTTTGATTATGCGTTGCTCATGGTCACATTATGTTTTGTAAAGCACCCCGCGCGCGTGGTCAAAGAGGCGAAACGTATTCTGACTAAGAATGGGAAATTGGTCATTGGTATAATCGACAAGAGAAGTGCGTTCGGTAGGTTATATAGAAAACGACATAGCGCCTTCTATAGCCACGCACGATTCTTCACGGCCGAAGAAGTATTGCAACTATTGCGGGCAACGGGATTTCATGAAATCCAAGCTACCCAGACTTTGTTTCACGATCCATACAGTGTACGTAAAATTGAGCGTCTGAAAAAGGGACACGGAAAGGGCGGCTTTGTCGTTACCACCGGTATAAAATAACCATGATCATATCTTTCTTGAGATTTGCGGGGACATAATGAGCCAAACCCTTTACGATCGATTGAAACCCAAGGTTTTCAAAATGGTCGCAAAGAGAATTGAAGGTGCCGAAAGAGTCATTGAGATTGGTTGCGGTGATTGCAGGCTCGCGAATTTCCTGGCAAAGAAAAACTGCTGTACTGTAGTGGGTATAGACATAACTGATGCTGGTTTTTCTACGGGAAAAAGAGAAAGCCGAAGATTACATTTATCTCATTTAGTCAACTGCATAAAAGGCAACGCCGAATATCTTTCAAAATTTATAACAGACAAATTCGATGCCTGCATTTCTTTTTATGTACTACACGAGTTGAAGAATCCATCAGCGGTGTTGAAAGAAGTCAGAAAAGTATTAAAAAAAGAAGGCAAGATAATCGTGATTGATTTTCCAAAAGATTCTATTGCTGAAGATATTTGGTACGAAGATTTTTATCGCCCAAGAAACATGGTATCATTGCTTAGAAAATCGCGTTTCAAAAACATAAACCTGGAATTTCTGGGTGGCAAGGAATTGGTCTATTTAACGGCAGAGAAATGAAACTAATTCTTGTGACTACGGGCAAAAACCGCAACGGCAAGACGTTACATATACTGACAATTCAATACCGAGCGCAATAAGGGATAGATGGAAGAATCCATTATGAAAGAGGATTTTACCGAAAGGCTCCAAGAACGAATAATCCAGAATCTCAGAGAGATATATACCCCGATGATAATTAATCACTGGCAAAATCCCGAAAATTGGGGTATAATGAACGTGGCAAATGGTTATGCAAAGATAACCGGCCCATGCGGCGACACAATGGAGATATCATTGAAAGTTGAAGACAGAAGGATTGAAAAGTGCACATTCGATACAGATGGATGCGGCGTGAGCATTGCTTGCGGCAGTATTGTCACTGAAATGGTTAGGGACAGAACACTCGCAGAAGCAAGAAAGATAACACAGGATAGATTTCTAAAGCACTGCGGAGGCTTGCCTGAAGTCGACAAACACTGCGCATTGCTAGCTGTCAACACATTACAGAAAGCGATTGACGATTATGAAAGCACCAAGAGTGAATCATGGAAAGGATTATATCGAAGAACGTAGTTTCATTAAATGAGGAAATCATATGATGTTTGAAAATGATAGCTCATGTCAGACAAACTATCAACGGTTACAAAGAATCGCCGAGAAGAAAGGGTATATTTTCAATGCCAATCAGGATTGGGTTGAGCAAGTTATCAGGCTCATGACCGACAACTACAAAGAGTATGGTAAGTATTACTGTCCCTGCAAACAACACCATCCTGTGGACGAAAAGATGGACGTGGTATGTCCTTGCTCAACACTGGGCGATGAAGTGACTCACGATGGTTATTGTCACTGTCATCTTTTCTACAGAAAGGGTTTTGAGAAAGAAAAATTCAACATCCTAGAGACCATTACCTGTCCTGGGTGAGCGTCGAAGATGTCGGCTGCGCAGTTAGCGCAGGCTCTTTCTATCCTCCCTAGGATCAAAGACAAAAATCTCCTGGTCGGTGTAAATACTGCTGATGATGCTGGTGTATATCAAATAAGCAAGAATACTGCTGTAGTTTCTTCCATCGACATACTGACGCCGGTCGTAATAGATCCTAAGGTATACGGTATGATCGTTGCCGCGAATTCAATTTCTGACATCTATGCAATGGGCGGAGATCCAAAGCTTGCCTTAAACATCATCGGTTTTCCCGGAAATGGTGATCCAGAGGTTCTCGGAAACATACTATGGGGTGGTCAAGAAAAGGCACAGGAAGCTGGGGTGACCATCGTAGGAGGTCACACTTTTGTCGCTGACGAAATTAAGTATGGCCTTGCGGTTTTTGGCTACATCCATCCAGAAAGAATCATTACTAATGCCGAAGCACAACCAGGTGATATAATAGTGCTCACCAAACCCCTCGGAGTGGGAATCCTTGTTCAGTCAGTTCTGGAAAAGAAGGATCAGGGAATTGATCTTCGGCGAGCAATCAGTGCAATGACGACATTGAACCGCGATGCATCGTATGCCATGAGACAGGCTGGAGCACATGCTGCCACCGACATTACTGGCTATGGACTGGCTGGCCATATAGTGGAGATGGCGCAAGCGAGCAGGGTGGGAATCGAACTTACGCTTTCGCAAATACCAGTACACAAAGGAACCTTGGAAATATTGAAACAAGGAATTAAGGATCCTGGAATTTCCATGAACCTCGCTTCTTTTGCAGACCGCGTACACAGGAAGGATAATGATTCGCCCCTCGGTAACCTCATTTTTAGTTCTGAAACATCAGGTGGATTGGCGATCGCATTACCTGAGGATAAGCTGAGTTTTTTTCAAGAGAAGTATTCAAAATCTGCACCCGTTATTGGCAGAGTAACCGCAGAGAACCCGGGGACGGTTACAGCCCTACCGTAACGAGTGCTTAAGAACACATACGGGTATTCTGTAATAATGCACGTGAGCCATGAAGCCAACGGACTCCGTTAATAGTCTTAGGAATTCGAAATACCCGAACCGACTGTTAACATCCGTAAAAGTTGACAATGAATGGCAGGGAAATTGTACGGCATAAAAGTGATACGATATATCGTCAATTTCCGGCGTCAAAAGTTTACAAAATACAGCTTTAAAGGATCTACGACAGGTTGGTTGCAGGTCCTTGGACAGGTTGGTTCGCATGATACACGTAGTTTCTCCAGTGTAATCGAAGTTCTTCAATTATCCTGCGTATCGATCTCATACTTTAGTTACAAGATCAGTTGCCTTTTTTATAAATTTGCCTTTGGAAAGCAAAAATACCATATCGCCTTCATCCACAACATGACTTCCTCGTGGGATCAAGAACTCGCCTTTTTCTTCCTTATAAAGCCCGACAAAGAGACACTCACTGGGGAAGTTCTTTTTCTGAGCAACTTCTTTAATCGTCATACCCGCTATTTTTGCGGATTCTGGTATCTTTACTGCATAAATCTCTGCCTTTCCCCCACCAAGGGTCATGATCTTTCTCACCTTCGGCTGCTCTATTTCCATAATAATCTGATTTACTAGAAGATCAGCCATCCTGACGATAGACGTGACTCCTGCTAATATATATGCCTCTTCGTAGCGCGGATTCCTAAGACGCGAAACGATTCGTGGAATACCAAGACTTCGGGCAAGCAAAGCGCAAGCTATGTTATCTGCGGATTGATGCATAAGACACAGGACCACATCTGCCTTTGACGCACCCGCTTTTTCTAAAGTGTGAATATCCGTAGCGTTACCGTTGATGGTCAATGCGCCAGTCTCGGCATATATGGACTCACACACATCTGGATCTTTGTCGATGACGACAACATCATGTTTGCTTTCTGTTAAAACTTTAGTGATTTCCTGCCCAATGATTCCTGCACCGGCAACTATAACATACATTATTCCTCCTTGTTATATCTCATCCCCGCCACGCTCTTGGGCTCATGAGTAAGAGGACAGGCAGAATTTCCAAACGCCCTGCAAGCATGCCAAAGATATATGCGATTTTAATTGCAGGATTGAGCTGGCCCATAACCTTTACAGGTATGTAACACGGACCAATGTTTCCCAATGCACTGAACATACCAGAAAAGGATTCATATGCACCCAGCTGCGATAAAAGGGCTGTGATACCCCCGCCGAAAATAAGTAGAACGATCCATGCAAAAAACAATCCGCTTACCCGGTAAATCTCATTTGTTGTAACTGGCTTTCCGTCAATAATAACGGTAGACACCGATCGTGACGGTGTTCGCAGTCGGAAAATCTCTCTTTGGATAATTTTTGTAAGGATGCTAATACGAAAGACCTTGAATCCCCCACCAGTCGAACCAACACAACCTCCTATGACCATCATTATTAAGAAAAGTTGTTTGGCTAACTGGCCAAAGAAGGCGCTTCCGATATCCTGTGTGGCAAACCCGGTTGTGGTTATTATCGATACCACCTGAAAAAGAACAGCCCGGAAATTACTTTCAATAATTTTCAAAATATTGGAATTGAGCAACAACTGATTAGGTAATTCGAATTTCATGAGTCTTTCTATGAACACTATTGCAACAAAAATACCAATTAATGTCCACCAATATTTCATCTCCGTGTTATCGAACAAAGCTCTCCAGTCACGGCTTAGAATTCTGTAGTGTATTAGGAAATTGGTGCCACCCATCAGCATGCCAATGACCAGAATGTACTCAATCCAGATAAAATTGGGATGTCCTGATAATTGGTAATGCTGTATGCTCGCATCATGGGGCGAAAAGCCGCCTGTTGAAAGAGCCGTAAAACTGTGGCAGATACTATCAAAAAGAGATAATGACGCCAGTAGTAAGCCTATTATGATAATACACGTAAATATAACATAGATTACCCATAATGTTTTCAATGTATTGAAGAGACCAGGCACTGGCCGATCTGTTCCTATTTTGTGGCTTTCGGCACCGAAAAGACTGTGCGCACCTGCCCCACTTCGGTACGTGACAGCTAGGAAAAATGTTAATATACCCAGACCACCAACCCATTGCGTCAGGCTACGCCAGAAGAGTATACTCTTCGGCAAGCCATCAAGACCGCTGAACATGGTAATACCTGTTGTGGTAAAACCACTCATTGCTTCAAAAAAACCATCCAGATAACTGGCATTAATACCGATTGCATATGGTAAAGCACCAACCGCAGAAAAAACCAGCCATCCAATACTACACACCAACATTGCCTGAGTCTTATTAGGATTTGCAGCACGAAAGAGAAATCTACATAATACTCCGAGGATGAATGATAAGAGACTCGGAAGCAAGAATGCAAACAATGTTTTAGTTCCATCATTGACCTCATTATTTAGGAACAGAACAAGAAGGGGTATGAGTAAGACAAAACTCAATAATATAAGGAGCAGGCCTAAAAAATGGAATACAACGTGTGTTGCTTGAAATCGACTTCGCATTAGCCAATCATTTTTCCGAAAGGGTCAACTGCAACAATGTCATTTTCCGCAATCCCCTAATATTCTGTTTGTGTTCAAGGTGTAATGGGCTAGTAAGACTCTTCCCCATCATGGACGCCCTCCCAAAGTAGTTTTTTTCCACATTCATAATATCTAATATATAGCTTTCAGTGCAATTAAGTCAAGTCTTTCTTAACAACCATGCGCTTGGGACTTTCCTTTTATGTGGCCCTGGGTGCTAATCTCTCGAAGCACAAACGACAGACGGCTGCTGATATCCGATACGAGATAACCGATATCAGTTGAGTTACAACTCATCCCTTACCCGAGTAGACATACCGATGTCGCCATATGTCCGTGTACTCTGTGGTGGCCACGATGGCATCCATTTATTCATTCAAAATGTCCAAAGCGGCCATCAGATACTTACAAACGTCAGCAGAGTGTAACCCTCCCCTTTTAGGAATCTTAGGCCGGATCTACGACAGGCGGTCTATGTCAATGGTGGTTCGTGGTAATATATGCATAAGATTTCGCGTACCCGAAGCAGTAGCAATTAATGACTACCGAAAACCGAAGGAATGTCTATTAAGACGGAAAATTGAAAGCATTTAAATCGAGATGTCTGACTTGACATTCAGCTCCGTTCTCTTATACTGTTCTTATAGTCGTATAGTATATTTGTTAATTCTTTCTTAATTGTAATGCAAGATGATCGTAAGCCGGAAGGAGGAAAGATGAAGAGGCATAGTAAAGATGTAGTCCTCGTAGGGATATGCATGTTACTATGGGTAGCCAACCTACCTGCCCAAGCCCCTGATACCCTGTGGACAAGGATCTATGGAGGAATTTACGTTGATGTGGGTTTTTCAGTTCAACAAACCTTGGATGGTGGTTACATAATCACAGGATACACTGAATCTTTCGGTGCGGGGAGTACAGACCTTTGGCTTCTGAAGACTTATGCAAATGGTGATACCGTGTGGACCAAATCTTATGGAGGCACAGGTCTGGAGGAAGGCAGGTCTGTTCAGCAGACCTTGGACGGCGGCTACATAATCACTGGAAGCACTGAATCTTTCGGTGCTGGTGCGAGCGATGTCTGGCTTCTGAAGACTACTGCAAATGGTGACACCGTGTGGGCCAAGACTTACGGTGGGGGCTCAGTTGATTACAGCCTTTCAGTTCAACAGGCTTCAGACAGTGGATACATTGTCGCGGGGGCTACTAGGTCATTCGGTGTGGGGTCTGATGATGTTTATCTCATAAAAGTAAATGCCGATGGTACGCCCCTCTGGACCAACACCTATGGAGGAATCGGTTCTGATTATGGTCAGTCAATTCAACAAACTTCAGACGGTGGATACATTGTCGCAGGCAGAACCATGTCATTTGGTCCAGGTATTTCCAATGTTTACCTAATAAAGACCGATGCAAATGGCGACACAATGTGGACAAAAACATATGGGGAGGCGGGTCATCTTGCAGTGGGCTTTTCGGTTAAACAGACCTCTGATCAGGGATATATAATTGCTGGATGTATCACGTCTGGGCCGGGTCAAACTTACGGTTATCTTATCAAGACAGATACGATTGGCGATACACTCTGGACAAAACAATATGGAGAAGGGGGCGATTATGATTGGCTCGTATCAGTTCAACAAACCTCGGATGAAGGATATATTGTTGCAGGATTCACAGATTCGCAAGGCGCCGGCAGTCTGGATGTTTGGCTTATCAGGACATATGTTAATGGTGACACCATATGGACACAGACGTATGGCGGGACAAGTGATGAGGCAGGCTATTCACTTCAAAAGACTTCTGATGAGGGATACATTATTGTCGGAGCAACCAACTCATCTGGTGCTGGCTCGGATGACCTCTGGCTTATTAAGACCGAGCCAGATACACTTGGCATCAGAGAGCAGGAAGTCACCACCGAAAAAAGCGGCAATTTTGGTACCACCATTTTTGGCGAAGAACTATTACTACCCGAAGGTAAGAAATGCAGAGTATTCGACATCACAGGAAGAGCTGTAATGCCTGATAGAATAGGACCTGGCATCTATTTCATCGAATTTGATGGACAGATAGCAAGGAAGGTAGTCAAGACAAGATAAAGATTTCCTGGAAAGGAGGAGATATGAGGGGATTTCATTTTGTGGTCATTGCTGTAATAATCATGTGTGTTTTTTCCAATGCCCACGCTGTCGGTTTGACTGTACGCCTGGGTGGTGGCCTACTTTATGATGACCGCCCTGCAGATGGAAAATTGGGCGGTGGACAGCTTGCTCTGGAAATAAGATTGAACAAGGTTCCAATTGCATTCCAAGGTGCTGGCGAATACTGGTCAAAGGGCAGCCTTGAGCATGCCTATGAAATAGAAAGTTATGAAGCGATCAAAGTACTACTGTATGGATACATTGGAAATATCATGTCTTTTCTGTATACAAGACCAGTAACTACGAAAACCACATATGTTTACCTGGGAGGTGGCGCTGGCAGGATCAGTGTTCCTAAGATTGAGAACCCTGATGCGAGAGAAAGAGGTATAGCATTTGATGCGGTCTGTGGTGCTAACATCGGGTTATTCTGGAAGATAGGTCTCTTTGCCGAAGGCAAGTACATCTACAGCAGCAAAACAAGCAATAACACTAAAGTGATCGACTTCAGCGACTTCGGTTTCTTACTGGGTATTTCGCTTAATTTTGATCTATAGGTCATATACAATAGAACTTCATTGTAATCCCTACGGTACTACTGACGGTACTCTGAAGTCAACGTCAATGCGCTGGTCCGCCGCATGTGGGTAACACGACGCCCCAAGTTCCAGTGGTGTAGGTATCTGTTCTCTTGATTTAATCCCCAGGAATTGTAATATATTAGACAAAATGAAAACCATCAAACCAGTGAAACTCACAAGAGAGACTCCTATTGATGAGCTAAAAGGATTGAAGACTAAAACGAAGATTTTCGTTAAACGCGATGATTTGAATGGGCTACTTATCTCGGGTAATAAAGCAAGAAAACTTGAGTATTTGATTGCCGATGCAAAGAAGAATAAATGTGATACCATTGTTACCTGTGGTGCGGTTCAATCAAACCACTGTCGAACAGCGGCGGTATTTGCGAAACACTTCGGATTTGAATGTCATCTCTTCCTTCGCGTCCACGGATCCCCGCGTAAGGTTTATAGTGGAAATCTTTTGATCGATGAGCTACTCGGCGCAAATGTAAAGTACCTTACACCTACCCAATATGAGAGGCGCACGGAAGTCATGGAACGCTATGCGCAAAAACTAAGGAAAAAGGGAAAAACACCGTATGTTATACCAGAGGGGGGATCGAACGAAATTGGCGCTCTGGGTTATCTTGATTGTATGAAGGAGATGGCAGAAATTATTAAGCAGCAACAGATAGACGCGGTTTACTGTGCTGTCGGTTCTGGAGGCACTTACTCAGGATTATTGCTTGGCAAGAAGTTGTTAGATTTGAGAATCGCCCTGAATGGAGTAATCGTCTGCGATACTGTTGAGCATTTTCGAGAAAGAATTTATGGCATCTGCGTACGGGCAATAAGTAGATTCAAATTCCCAAAGGAAATCTCCCCTAATGACATTTACCTCATTGATGGCTATGTTGGCAAAGGTTATGGCATACCTTATCCTGAAGAATTAAAGACTATAAGACATATTGCAAAATTAGGAATTATTCTGGATCCAGTTTACACGGGTAAAGCATTTCATGGTATGCTGAATGAAATCAAGAAACACAAGCACAAAAATGTTATCTTTGTTCACACCGGCGGAATTTTCAGCATATTCGCATATCAGAGGGAAATAACAAAAGCAATCCTCAGGCAATAGACTGGGTTAGGTCCATTCCTAAAGGTTATTTAAAAGAGCCAACGTGTGCGGACCTTAAGGCACGAGGAGAATAATTCAAGGGACTTAACCGCAGCCTCTTCCGTGTGAAATGCTGGCGTTACTGATCGATACGAACGAGCGCTAGAATGAGTCCGCGGCCGCTGGCGACCCAGGGTGCCTGCACTCCGTCATACGTGTATTCATCAACAAACTTCAACCGCAGAGAATTACCCTCGACCCGATATTCACAGACGAGCCTACCGCCCACGAACTCAGGGATTCGAGCAACAATTGGATGCACCGTTATGGTTGATTCCGTGATCTCGTAAGTACCGGCATTGACCACCAAAGAATCATAACGCTCGATCTTCTCGGCATCTGTGGGATTCCAGCGCTCTGCAAATGCGCGCTGCGGCTCTGCACTCAGTACCCACACCATGCTATAGTGGTGAGGTGTGAAGATGAAAATGCTGCGTTTTGTCATATCAGCAACTGGTTCGCCACCATTCTGCCTCGCGACCTCTTTAATCTGCCACACACCAACAATTTCATGCAGACCTCTTTTTCGACTATTTCCTTTATTCATAATCAATCAAAAAAATGTTTCATAAACGAACATTCTCTCATACGGCTCAATTATGTCACATAAAACTATTGTGGCACGATAACTCAACATAAAAGGGTTTTGACACATATCAAATGAAACCCGCAATAATTAGCAGACTCCTATCCCAAGACTTTTATTATTTCCTCAGCAGCCATGACTTTGGCGTAACCTTTTCGTAACACCTTCAATTCAGGCTCTTGCATTTCGGGATCATCAGTTGAAGTTACATCACTCCCGAATATTACCTTGAAACTTCTTTCATATGCCTGGCGCGCCGTGGTACCGCAGCAACAATTGGTTAACGTCCCGCATATTATCACTGTATCTTTTTCCAAATTCTTGAGAATGGTTTCCAAAGGTGTATCATAAAACGCGCCGTATGATGATTTTCTTATAACTATCTCGTCTTCTCGAGGGGCAAGCTCATGCCAAACTTGTCCATCGACGAAGAAAACGGAAAAATCTATGTCCAATTCTGAATAGCGTCCAGGCATGAATTTGCCAGTTTTGGGACGGTCTAGGTATTTGTGCGTCTGTGAATATACCGTGTAGATTACGGGAACGCTCTTGCTCCTGCAGTGTTCAATCAATCGTCTGATACGAGGAACTTGTTTTGTCGCCTCTGGTACCCAATCAGGAGACCAATGAGGCTTTACGAATTCATTCTGCATATCAATGACTAACAGGGCACACTTGCCCGGAACAATGTCAAATTGTGCATCCCCTTCATTGTACGCTTTTCTTGCTAAACTTAGTACGTCTTGCTCCGTGAAGTCACCTATTTTCAGCATCGTACGCTCCTTTTGTGAGTCTTGCCATACTTAACCTCGTTTATTTCAGATAGAGTTATTTCAGTAATACTACCTTTTCTATTTCTCTGTGGTTCGCGTTTTCCAAGTGCACAAAATATACGCCGCTTCCCAGCATTCTGTTATGTTCGTCGCGACCATCCCACACCACTGATGACTGATGACCGATATCCGATGACGGTATATTCAGAAACTTCACCACTCGGCCTGAAGCGTCGAATATTTTCAGAGCGACTCCCCCACTGTTATCGGCTATCTGAAATCTGATATCTGTCTGTTGGCTGAACGGGTTCGGGTGAATGTCGATCAACGAAACAGCGGCAATGTTAGCCAAATCGCTGTCCGCAATCCCAGTGATGTCGGTATTGATCATTACGACATCTCCGCCACTTCCCATAACATTGGCGTGGACATGCTTACCGCACGCAGTAGCGTAGCTGCCATCGCTCGATATATCCACGGAAAACATCGACCCAGGCATATCCACGGTATAGTATACGTAAGGGGTGCTGTCTCGCCGGAATATGTGGACTTCTGGATTCAGGTTTGCATCATCCCCTAAACTGCCAACAATGAAGTATTTTCCGTCATCAGTGATATCAACATCCATAGGATCCTCCTGGTAGACGCCGCTGGAGAAGGGATAATCGTAGGTCCATAATGGAGTGGCGGAACCGACATCATGTACGACAACCTTGAGTGTATTGAATGAGAGTGTATACCAGCAGGAGACGATTGTCGTGCCGTCGTTGGAGATGGCAATCGTGCTTGCGTAATAACTTGCTCCGGGGTTATATGCCCACAGGTTTTGATATGACGATCCGGTCCACTCCATGACTTGGAGAGTTGGCCAAGCATAGGCAATCAAGTTGCCGTCCCCGGAAATGTCCATCGCATCATTGCTATAACCCATTGATATCTGGCCGCGTACGCTCAGAAGATCGCGGTCAAATACTACAATAGTGGCCAACGCAATGAATGCCGTGTATCGACCATCCGAGTTAATCCTCACGTATCGGGGAAACCCCAAGCCAGAGGCTACATAATCAATTAAAGGAGTTGCTGAATCTGCATCGAACAGTAAAAGGTGAGCGTCAGTTCCAGGAGGAGCAGCGATAGCAGCAATGGTTGAGCCATCATCCGAGACCGCAATTGGTCCATACGATGACACGCTGTACCCGGCAAAACTAGTAGTCCAGTCTGGGATGCTATCCGGACCAGTCCACTTGATCACCGTCACTCCAGAGGCATCCTCATCAACAGCGGCCAAGGTGAAAGTATTGTCACCCGCATCAGTGTAAAACTCGGTACCACTGTATCCCCATTCTGGCGCACCTCCTCCGCCCGATGCAAACAGTTCGGCTTCCTTCGGAGGGTTTAGATAGGTTCCTGCAAATACATGGCCACCCACGGTGTTGGATGTGGTATTATAAATAGCACTCGTTAAGTAGTGCGACCAAACCACTGCAGGGTCTTGTAACATCCTTACACTATTAGTATGTGGTATCCCCTGTCGTTGGATTATTATCGGCCCATTCACAGTATGCTGCACGAACAGTGCTTCTTCCTGGAGTGAGCTCGCTGACAATGACCACATACCAGCAATTAGGCATATCATTAGCCTCGACAGGAGTACTTCATTCCATTTTCGCTCCATTTTTCACCTTCTTTTCTGTCGCTTTAAGTTTAGTTACTCTACCGGGGGTTGTCAAGGAATCACAGCATTAGCCGTGCATTGGTTCATTGATTGAAAAACACAAGCTTTCGCCGTACTACCGTTGGTATTACATATAAAGAATTCACTTTCTCTAAGCCTTGACTCACATCGCATAATGAATACCATTGCAATAGACCGCATATGCCGGTGTACTGATTGACGTGTATGCCGGGAATGAAACCTAAGAAGATTTACATACGTATTATATATTGGACGAGGCTATAAAGCAAAAAGGGGGATAATATGAAGTGCCAACGGTTCATAGAGACACTGGGCGTGTCTTGTCTTGTTGTTCTTACATTACCTTGTATTGGTGCCGCCGAACTCATTCACGGCTCAGCCGATCCCGTCGAGGCATGGAATAGTGGTCATTATTTTGTTGAAGAAGGACCCATTCGTCAGGCTACACTATATACTGACGGCTCGGTCCATCAACTCCCGACTCTAATCGTAACGTGGCCAGTGACAAACAGCGATATGACAAATGTTTCCTTCGATGACTTTAGGAGAATGGTAATGACCTCACGTGAAGCATTTGGTAACGATCCAAATAAAATCGTGGTCAGCGGTGAAATATCACGTAACGGGTTGAATATTGTCTTCAATGTCTCCAGTCCTCCTCCGGGTGTTACTGCCGCGTTGGAATCCGTTGCAACGTACATCGAAAATGTGTTCAGCGATAGCGCCACCGTCACGATCAATATGAATTTTCAACCGCTTGGCCCTGGCATCCTTGGGATGGCAAGTAGTTCTATGGCGCCTGTTCCTTCCTGGACTGATGCACGTAACTGTCTGATCAACGATATGGATGATGACGATTCCATGCAGCTCTGGTTACCATCAGGCAACACGATCCCGGTGCGCTACGAGTACACCTTGCCGACAATCACCAATGAAGACCGCTGTTGGTTCAGAGTGGCAACATATAATGCTGCAATTGGCTATTGTCCCGGTGTTGCAGCTCAGATTACTTTCAATTCAACCATCACTTGGGACTGCGATCCAAGTGATGGTATCACGGGTTATTGCTTCCAGTCGGTGACTGCCCACGAGATAGGGCACGTGTTAGGCTTTGGCTGCGGTGCATGGATGAATTTTGATATAGAGGCGCTCGACATTTATCGCTTCCAATTTTCCGACAGCATATTTGATTACAACCCAGATGATTTGTACGAATTCCAGACCACGGCACGCATGGTTGATGAATCCCCTGGAGACAACGATGTCATAAGCGATTTGATCAGTGTTGAATACCGCATGTCAGATGGGAGTCCGTATCAGTGTTCGCACTTTATGCAGAACGCCGTCAATGCTATCATGCAACCCGCGATAGGTTCCAGCCAAACATACTACCCCTGCTTCTATAGGGCTCCGGATAGAATCATGTTCGACGCAATCGGGTGGGACTATTTACTTTCGTATTTTTTAGCAACCAGAACGCATCTTGGAAGTGGCACAATAGAAAGGAATCCTGACTCATCATGGTACAGTCCGGGAACAGAAATCGAACTCACCGCAGTCCCGGATGTGGGATGGGAGTTTGTTAATTGGTTGGGTGACCTTTCCGGGAGTGACAACCCGGATACTATAATCATGGACGACGACAAGACGGTATTGGCTTATTTTCAGACAGCGAATTGTACTCTGACAATATATACTGATGGAAATGGTTCAGTCATAAGAAATCCTGCTCTACCCTATTATCCACGCGGAAGTGCGGTCGAACTCACTGCCGTTCCTGATACGGGTTGGGAATTCAGCCACTGGAGCGGTAATCTATGGGGGTCTCAGAATCCGGATACGATTATCATG
>WOR8_10003302_pt1 | contig 15755 bp, 17 predicted proteins | sample DeeMarSeWOR38_10_FD_19890 | JGI IMG/M metagenome (IMG submission 19890) | reverse complement strand
TACACTATCCACGGCAAAGAAAGCGGTTACTCTGATGAAGTGTGCATTAACTGTGCGACCGCAAGCACCATAGAGAGCAGCGGTGATGGTGGTGGAGGAGGGGGGTGATTCATCGCCACCGCAGCCTACGGGTCCCGTATGGCAGAGGAAATAAAGGTGCTGAAAAAATTCCGTGACAATGTCTTGTTGGCCAATTCGCTGGGAAGATGGTTGGTTAGATTATATTACAGTGTATCCCCTCCCATAGCAGACTTCATCGCCAAGCATGATGATTTGCAGGAATTAGTACGCTGGAGCTTGTTACCTCTGGGGGGATTTAGCTGGATGGCACTGAGGATCGGTCTTGTACCCACCGCGATGTTAGTTGTCATGCTGCTGGCCCTGCTGATCACCTCTAGTGGGTTTCAAGAAAGTACAACTGTCAGGGGCTAGAGCGCTAATGAGCCGAAGGTGAGAGAGGATGGGAATTAAACCCGCCCTCTCTTTTTGATTTCGTAAGGACTGTCAAGTTCATATAGATCGTCAGTATGTAAACCCTCTTACCCTTTTCCCGGGAGTTCACATATTTATATCCAGACTTTGTCTTTTGAGAACTGGCCACCATATGTGGTCACAAAATAAAAGAGAGAGCCAGTTTTTCCGAATGGCGAAACCTACCTGCGCCGTAGCGGTACAGCCTGAACCCTCCGGCGGGGCTGGTCAGCTTCTAATATACCGAGACAGATCCATCGGTATCATATTGGAGTGAGCCCTAATTTGGCCTGACCTCGAATTGGAGTGTCTGCAGCACTGTACCTGCTGAGTCAAGAACGTCTATCCGCCATGCGCCCATCTCTTGGAACTGGATGATCTTCGAGCTGAAGGTTAGCCAACTGGCAGAGTTGACCGCAAGCTCTACCCCCGCTCGCTCGATACCGTCGAAATACCAAACATGTGTGATCTGAGTCGGGCTTTTGGCACCGGTAATCTTAGTATAACAATAGAGCTTGCCCAATGAGACGGGAAAACTAGTGTTGGCATCCACCGGTTCGCGATCAACCACATCCTTGCAGATGGCAGCAACAGCCACTTCCAGTTGAGACGTCTCCTGAGCCTGAGCAGTAGCACTCAGGATGAGGCACGTGATCCAGAGTATTATAATTATGAGGGGCGAGAGTAGTTTTTTCATGGCCGTTTTCTCCTCTATGTAGGGTATGATCACTCTGCAATTAGCTCAATAACCAGTGCAGAATCGACACAAGTATCTCTAGCCCGGATATTTCATGAATCACTTGCTGCGACCACGGATATGGCCGTCCTTCTCTCCGAGCTGTAAGCTCTACGAGCCGGAAGCCGAACGTCCTAGGTTGTCGGACCCTGCGACATATTGTTCAAGTAGCCTCGGATCCAATCCCGCGGCACGCGGGACGGTTGCCCGATGGCACAGCCACCTCCACGGTCTCGCGACGGAAATTCATGAAACATCCGGGCTAGGAAATACTGCTGAGTATCTTAAGATAGCAGCATCTGCAAATGACAATCTTTAATTAGAATGAGTAGTCATAATTTTATTCTTGAACTACATTTACGGTAAATTCTTCTAGTTTACTAATTCCTTTCTTGATAGTAATAGTCCATTTACCAGGCTTGCTAAGTTTGAATTGATCTACAACCCGATAGCGAACAGAACCTACAATTTTATGAGGTACTATACGCCAAGGCATATTTTCATATCTATATTCCACAAAGATGTCGTCATATGTAGCATCCTTAGGAACTAGAAATCTCATCCAAACCTTTACAGTTTCGCCTAATAGTACAGAATCAAGCTTTAACTCTTCGACGCACTCAAGTGCTTCCACGGTTTTGCATAATTTCGCTTCTGTCAGTATTGGCCCTTGTTCTTGGCCGTAATAATAATAATCGACAACCTCTTTTGCCATTTCAGATGTCGGTATTGCCATTGCTTGAACGCTGGTAAATAAAAGCATGCTAAATAAACTACTTGTTATGCAGATATATTGAGTTATCTTATTCATGGGAATCATCTCCTTTTGGAAAACACATCGATAAGATGGATTTTGGTGGAATAGGAAAAGCCTCACGTGCAATTCTTAATCACTCAGTCGACCTATATGAGTTAAGGAATTATCTTATCACCTCCTTCTTGGCTGGGTTCCAAGCTCTCGCTGGCTTGGTGACTACCATGACTAATTTGGGGCCGGCCAATGTCTGCCTTTCTCAATTTATCCAAGTCGGAGCAAAGGAGCTACGGATTGGATGCGACATTTTATTTATAGATAATGTTAATAAATAGCAACACCCTTTGGAAGCACGGCATATATACCAGATGGAAAGGGGGCGTGCAAAGAATAAATGAGACGGTGGTTAAAGGCTAAGAAGACCGGCAGGGACACATATGGCCGCCAACTTTGTAAGTCATTCTTGGTCTGGAGGGCGTTGCGCGCTGCGGTTACTTTGGTGCTGGCACAGGATGCGAGGTTGCATTCTATCCAACTACCGGAGTAGATGGGCGGGTGATCATCTGTGGCAGTCTTTTCTTACTCTATGAGTCGAGTGATTTGCAATTAGTAATCACATCTACGAAAAAAGTATTACCTCCCTATTCTGTCCTACTACCTGTTACTTAGGTGTTAGCGCCACAGAATAAGAACAAAAACAATGCGTTCTTCCGATTGTCTGTTGCTTAACGGAAGGATAAAGTCGTACCCATAGAGGTGTGACAAGTGACGCCTTCTCAAACTCCTTGTCACCCCCCTTGGTATAGCCCGGGGGGGATCCTTTCAAACCCCATTCTTCTTATATGCAGTTGCTCATCAAAGGCTGATATTTGTAACGATGGATGTGCAAAATGATGGCTATCTGCTTACAGTGTAAACGCCCATTGTCTGAGGATGATCAGACCGTTAACGTCTTTTGGGGCGAGTGGATGAAGTTTTTCTGCAGCGCATCGTGCAGAGATGAATTTGTCTACCCAAAGCTCATCAACCGCATGTGTGCTAGAGAAGGATGTAACGGCTTGGTGCCAGAGGCAAACAAGATGCTTTGTCTACGCTGTTACTGTGACGGTGACAATTTAGGAGAACGCTTTCCCTTTTTTGATATGACGGACAATGCTCATTTGGAGCAGCAGGAACAGGCGATACGGAAGCGGATTGAGGTAAAGGTGCGAGTTTTTAGCAGCCAATATATGACGCAGGAAGAACTCCGTGCTTTAGTGCCGAGTCTGGCAGATTCATGTGCGTAAACGCATAAGGGGCCTGGGATGATTTCACTGGCTAAAGTTATATTGTTATCTGCACTTGTATTCTTTTTGCTTCTGGTCATACTATTCCTGCGGTTGATTTGGGAAGATAGCAAAGCAGTGGAAATAGACCTTCGTGAAATTGAAAGATTAGATTCATAAATTTCACCATCGGACCCTGAAAGGCATCAACTCTATTGAAGGGTAGCCTTTTTTAGTAGTTTCAAAACCCACCTGCTGTGCTGGTGGTATAATTTAGCTTTGCTCGTAAAAAGATGATTAAGGGCCTGCCATTATTATGGTCAATAGTGCGAAGCCGACAAAACAAAACCTTCCCCTCCCCTGGCGGCCTCTGGATCCGCTTCCAGCCCTTAGGGCTTACAGGCCGGAGGGTAGAGCCGACGCCTCGGTGAGGAGGGGATAAAGGGGAGGGGGAATAATAAATAGATGCCTTCATTTTATCTTCTTTCACCCCCACCTTAGTCCTCCTCCGTCAAGGGGGAGGGGATTTGGGGCTTTAGTACCCAGATGAGTATCGTTCCCTAAATTGCTCCCTATGGGGGCGCCACCCTTTTGGGGTGGCTCATGGATCAAAGCCCCCGGCTGTGCCGGGGGATGCTTTACGAGAAGGTCGCAGAATGCCCGACTTCTAGTCGGGGATGAATGCGACGGAATAAGATTTAAATACCTCGCGAAGCCACCTTCTCGAGATGCTCCGACCTTTGGTCGGAGAGATTCACTTCACGCTGAGATGGTTTGGTCGGACACTTTCATTTACGAAGAGCCAAGGTCACATGGAGTGGGCTTGTCTTTCGAATTAAAGGACCGCCAATTTCTTGGCAACGTGGCCTTTGGCCACACTTAAGTACTAACGGTATTCCTTCTTGCGCTGCGTACGATGCTGGGCGAGGTTGCTAAGAATGGTCTTCATCACCTTACTCCTGTCGCCTTTGCACGCCCCCCGGGCCTTTTCGCTGGGCTGGTCAGTGGGGGCATTTTTCTTCTTGTCAGTCTTCCAAGAGTCGTTGTAAACTGACAGCGGTCCGCTCTTTCTCCAGTGATACATTACTCTTGCATTACTTCGCCCCAGGTGTTTGATTCGATATTCATTTTTCCCATATGTCTTCACCCTTCGGTCTGATGATGTTCAGAAGCGAACTCTGGGAGGTAGCGATGTTGAATACTTTCGAGAAAAACCGCAGGCGTGGCAGAGATAGAAGATCGGGCCGAGAGCGACGACAGACTAATGACACGAGATTCGAGCATCACCTAAACGAACGAAAGGGCACAAGGGGCCGGAGGATAATTGATCTTCGCAGTGGTAAAGAGCGGCGCTCTGGTCTGAATCGCAGAAAGTCTACTCTTAGACAAGCTAATTGAAGGAAGTCAAGCGTATCGGGTTTAAGAAGATAACTTGTGGAAACTGCGAAACGTTTTTTCTTGTTCGGCCAACCGTCAAGAGATGCCCTTTTTGTGGAAAGCCACTAAAAAAGCCAAGGAAAACATCCCAAAATAAGCGGCCGCAGTTGTATTGAAATTTCGCTATATCTTGTCCCAGGTTAAACCCCAGCCGAAGTTTAAGGGACGTAATTCACAGTCTCTCACTTTCTTGGTGAAGCTTGATTTTCTCATCAGTAAACGAGCGTTCCTTTTGCACTGCTCATGCAGCTTTTCACCTTCAGCAAAGCTGAGGGGTTTTGAAGTCCCTAAAACAATGATAAACTTCAAAAACCTCCCGGAGGCAAATACCCTTGAGCTATAAATTGCCGCAGAATTAATCAGACCGTTGAGAGGTAGAGTTGGGGGACTCTAATGAATTACAATATCCTGAAGACCGTAGCAAGAATACTGGCGAGTGTAGTCCTTCTCTGGGTGTGCGGTGGCTGCGCCGCCCTCGAAAAGACGACTAAGTCAAAAACAGAGGAAGTACCAGCGGAAGCCGTCACGACATCTTCCGTTGAAGCCGAGACAGGAACGAAGCAGCAGGAATCTGCCCCGTTTGTTCACACTGTCCGCTGGCCAGGGGAATCACTCTCTCTCATTGCCAAATGGTACACTGGTTCTTACAAAAAATGGAGGAAGATTGCCGCAGCCAATCCTAAACTCAATCCAAACATAATAAGAATTGGTGACAAGATAGTTATTCCTCAGAAACTCCTGAAAACCAAGGATCCGATGAAACGGGATTTTATTTCCTCCTCCAAGAAAAAATCGGAACCAGTAAAATCTGAGGAGAATTCAAAAGAGCCAGAGAGCGCGGAACTGTCCGGGCCTGAGAAGTAGGTAGTTTAACGTATTGTCATAGAGATAACAGAATTGCCGCACCAGGAAATATTTCTTATCTGGTTTTTTGCGACCTTTTAAATAATGTTACTTAATTACAGGTATGCTTTGCCATCAGGTCTACCGGCTACCCGTGTCCCGGATATACTAGTCCGGATATTTCATGAAATATCCGGGCTAGTCGTCTCCTTCGCGGACTCAGGATAAACTCACTGGGCAGTTGACGACAGGGGACTTTCACCCCATAAGACCCGCGGCCTTGTCGTCCGCTCCTGTAATTAAACCCTATCGTTGCAAACCTGAACCGGCCAAAACCGCTAAACTCGCACCAGAGCACGCCATCTGCGCCCTAACTCGCCTCGGGCAGAATTTCACGTACGGTCCAGTATGCTTCGACCTGCCCGAGGCTGCGTGAGGCCGCATCTGACGCACCCTGGCCCTTTTTTCCTCGATGAAGGTTTGCAACGTTAGGGTAAACTTTCGTACTAACCGAATTGGGCTGACATTTTTCATCATTTATCTGAACTACGTCCTTCATTGTGCAAGTCTTCTTTAATCGGATCTGAGCATTTCCTTTGAGGACAAGGTCCTTCAGAAGGCGGTAGCTATGGTGCTATTGGCTTATAAGTCATTCTCATTTCATCATACTAATTTCTTACACTTATTATATAGAATCATACTAAAATAATTACAATTCCATAACTTCGACTGATATATTTCATCTATTATTTTAGATAAGATGGGTAATAGACAAACCCTAGTTGGTATCAAGCCACAGGTAGATGCCTCATGAAGAAAAAGATAGCCCTAATTCTGATAGTGCTCCTTGCAGTAGGGTCTTTATTTGGATACTTACATACAAGAAAAAGCAAGAAGATAAATTATACGGCCTCATTTCTTGAGAAGCGTGAAAGGGACTGGCTCACGGTTAAAAGTACTTTGCGAGAGTTTCTAAATGCCGACTATGCACAGCAACAGTTTCTGTGCAGAATGCTTGCCGACTTGAATTTTACACATGAAGATAGGAAATATGATGAGTGGGTGTGGTGGTACTATCTTACTTCTTTTGATGAGTTGTCGAAGGATGATACTTACGGAAAAGCCACTATAGAAGAAATACTATACTGGACGGTTGTAGCTTCTGAAGAAGCCCGTCAGCGTAATACACAGAAGGGGAGGCGGAGTATTGCAGCGGATCAACGTTATAAAGGGAGTTTCCCTAACCCAATCAATGGATTTTACTGAACTAAAACAATTGCTTTATTGGACTTTGAAATGAGTGCATTTTATCATGTGTTAGTTCTTTTTGTTCTTTCCGTGGGAGTTTTCTCATTCAAACGCCTCAGCATGACCATTCTACTTTTCTTGATTCCAGTGTTAGGAGAAACAGTACAAGTTTTCATGCCAGGCCGAACACCTGACTTTATCGACGTACTCCACGGGTATCTCGGAATCGTTACAGGCTACTGTCTGGTAAGACTGTGGAGAGAAATAAAGCCGGCAGTAAGGAAGGATCGGCTTTATTTTTTGAAGAAAAGAGTTCTTGATAGGCATTGAGGTAGAAGTTTGTCCAAAAGAAGAAGATGTCCCACGATGGATGTAATGTTTTATCTGGGAATTGCGGATAGCTCAGCATTATCTACCCTTCTTCTCTCCCCTTCTTATCCACCCTATACAAAATAAAAATGGTAATTTTTCGGACTTACGTATCTGACTTGGCTTTTACTAAGGTACCAGAACGATGAGAGTTCATGTGGTGGCTCTTCATCATTTCCTTCAGCCCCAATCGGCTCAGAAGATCGAATGGGGTTTCTTCTCATCCACCTCACCTTAATCCGTATCCCGGATATTTCATGAATTGCCTGCTGCGACTTTGAATATGGCCGTCCTTCCGGGCGTCCTCGGGTGTCGGCCTCTGCGACGTACTGTTCAAACGCCTCGGGCCTAACCACCTCTGGTTGCCCGGTGGCAAGGCCATCTTCTTCGCGCTCGCTGCGCTCCGCTCAGTCCCGCAAGCTGGTTCCCAGTTTCGCGGCCTTGCGACGACAATTCATGAAATAGCCGATCTAGTCGCCCCGCCGGTCAGGTGCCAAGATGGCGCTTTCATTTCTTTGGATGGCTGTTTCATGAGAATTTACGTCTCCGAAAAAAGAGGAAATTTATTTCCACTTTAGAGAACTCGATTACCCAATACTCTGAGATACTGCATCGAAAGTAAGAAGGATAAATATATGTAATATATGATAAATCGGCAAATAATATAAGTTGGTACGATTTGTGTTAACAGAATTCGAGCAGTATCAATCCAAGGCATCAGGAATTTATCAATAGGTTGTTCAGGAGGTTTGGATCAAAATGGCTGTCACACCTTATGCGCGTAAACAGGCTTGTGGTACTTGCTATTCCATCTCGGGTGTTGAGAAAAAAAAGGCACCTCAGGATCGACGGGCAAACAGAGATAGACGATCCGGTACAGACCGGAGAAAGCTTTACGATGCTGACTACTTTTCTCGTGATGGTATCGAGAGAAGGCGTGGCTCCTGGGATAGGCGCTCAGGTAGAGATAGACGTTTCGCTAGGGACCGCAGACTGAGGTTTGATCCCAAATACATGTTCGTTCCCGAAAGGCGAAGTGGGCAAGACCAAAGGGGCAGAGCGGACCGAAAGATATGTGAACTTAGGAGTGGGATGGGTAGAAGCAGAACGCGCACAGAAAGTAGGCTACTTTCTGATCTCACTCGTTTGGAACATACCCTTGAGAGACGAAAGGTATAGAGAGATGAACTGGGCTCGCTGATTAACGAAAAGCAAAACTAAAAAATTATGGAACAATTGAGAATCCAGCGAAAAAGGATGACCTGACAAAAAAGACCCTGCATCTCTTTCAACTCTTCTTATCTAATTTGCCATATTCGCAGTATTAAACCCGGATATTTCATGAATCGCCTGCTCCGACCGCGGATATGGCTGTCCCTCCGGGCGTCGGATGTTCCTTCGGCTTGGCTCCCCGCGACCAAGCTCGGGACAAGCAGGACAAGCTCACCCTGCGAAGCACTGTTCAAGTACGGAATCCAACCCCCTGTGGTTGCCCGGTGGACCACCCTTCTCCACGGTCTCACGACGGCAATTCATGAAATATCCGGGTTATTAGTTTTCTCAACGAGTATTTGCTAGTGTCATTAATCTGCTTAGTATGCATGCTTTTCGTAGGGAAGCATAATCCCACCCTCGCGGAGAGCACTAACGTTCAGAACAGTCAAGATGAACTATTGGTTAATACTTGAGGGAGCAAAGACTATTAAATCAAAGTTTTCCAAGTTAGCAACCATAATCGTTGTATTATTTCTTATTGCTGGAGCGATTTCCGCGGTCCACAACATGAGCAATAAGCAGAGTCAGAACAAAAGACTTGTCTACTATAAGCACCCATGTATTGTGCTGAAGGTGGACAATCGTGGCTGCCAAGCAGAGATAGAAATGCGGACGCGTGTTGTAGTGGTCCCGAGACTAGCGAGATGGCGAAATTAGAAGTGCCTGCAAACAGTTTGATGGCCTGAAAGAATAGTCCTGCGTTTAGTCACATCGTTAGTATTCGGACTTCACATCTCATACTTAACCCTAACGTTGCACAAATCCTGATCCGAAAAGCCTGCTTGGCCACACTTGAAGCAGAATACGATTGCCAGATGCACACTATGCAGGAAAGCACCCGTGGTGAATTCCAGGATACTGAATAAGAAAGCTTCTAAGGCCGCTCAGACCGGTGTTTCACGGCCTTTTCACAACCGATTTTTTGCAACATTAGGGTTAATCTACAGTTTGACTCTTGAAGTCAAGCTGCCAAATTCTGTATTTGGTCCTTTAGGGCTGATACTGTGAATGAAGGGACGGGATTTACAGTTTTCCAGTTATCGAGTTGAGTCTACATTTTTCGAACTTATTTGAAATCATTTTCTTGTATATCAGGCTATTACTAGCGCATCAATACTTGCAGTATTATCTTTCCCATTAACTCACTGGCCTATTGCCTAAAATTGGCAATTTCGCCTTAAATATGACACTTTCGTTTCCACGCGGCTTTGGGATGATTCATTGCGCAATATGACTTAACTATTTATAAATTATAATAAAAATCTATAATCGTTAAATCTCGTATAATTCTTCCTTGAAAGACCTGCGGCATTGGTTAGATACAGGTCCAAGTTCATTGACAAGAAATGGTTTGATGTCGGAGCACAAGATATATGTTCTGTGAGTTTTTGAAATCGAAAGTGTTTGTCTTATTTGGTTTTATATCATTTCTGGTTTTGGCTCTGTTTGGTCAAAGCTATGGGGATACTTATGCTTACGTTAGCAACTCTTTTGATAACTCCGTGTCAGTGGTACGGACCTCAGACAATACTGTCACAACAACTATTGACGTGGGAGAGTGGCCTTATGGCGTGGCCATAAACCCTGACGGGGAGTATGTCTACGTAACCAATGGCGATGATAACACAGTATCCGTCATACGCACTATTGACAACTCAATCACCACATCAATTGAAGTGGGAACCTCGCCAGGTGGCGTTGCGGTCAGCCCCAGTGGTACATATGTATACGTAACCAATAATGACGATGATTCAGTATCTGTGATCCGCACATCGGATCATGTAGTTACTGCAACGATTGATGTGGGAACGTGGCCTGAGAGTGTGGTGGTAAATCCCAGCGGAGACTATGTTTATGTGGTGAATACAGGCGATGATACCGTATCTGTAATTAGTACAGCTGATAACAGTATCACCGCAACGATTGACGTCGGGTGGTGGCCTTATAGCGTTGCGGTAAGTCCTAGCGGGGAATATGTGTATGTAACAAATACAGGTGATAACACTGTATCTGTTATTTCTACCTCAGATCACATAGTTATAGCAACGATTGCAGTTGGCTGGGGGCCTATAGGCATTGACTTGACCCCTGATGACCAATTTGTTTACGTTGCAAATAGTCGTGCCAACACCGTATCTGTGATCCGCACATCGGATCATGTAGTTACCGCAACGATTGATGTCGGGGCGTGGCCTTGGGGCTTGGCCTTAACGCCCAACGGAGACTACGTTTATGTATCAAATCTCGCTGATGAAACATTATCGGTCATAAAAACCTCAGAGAACAAGGTTGCAGATACAATTGGTGTTGGAAGAGATCCATATAATCTCGGCAAGTTTGTTGCCGATATTCCAGGCGACATCAGATGGGTGAGTGCAGGACGTGGGGGCAAACAGATAGGGATCAGGGGCAAGACAAATGTCACCTTCATCGACTCGATTAGCTCTGTTGATCCAGACAGTATCTTTGACACTGCCAACAAGCCTAGTAGTCTACCATTTGGGCTTATTAGTTTTGAGCTAACGGTTGACAGTCCAGGAGACACTGCTGAAGTAGTCATATACTTTTCCGAGGTTCTAGGAGCAAACGCAAGCTGGCACAAATATGACTCGATAAATGGATGGCAAGACTATTCAGCCCATGCAACATTCAGTTCGGACAGAAAGTCGGTTACATTAGAGCTTAAAGATGGAGATTACGGTGATGACGACGGAGAGGCAAACGGTATCATTGTTGATCCTGGAGGGCCAGGCTTAGTTTCATCATCTTCTCTCAGTAGTAGCAGTAGCAGAGGTGACGGTGGCTGCTTTATTGCTACAGCAGCTTCTAGTTCGCCGTGGTATAGATGATCTCATCTAAGGTCTCCCTGTCTCTATAACGGTCCTGATGCCTATTCGAGGTGGAAGAAAAACCCTATAAGCCTTAACCTCTTCTGTGACTTGCATAGTACACTTCCTTTAGCCCGGATGTTTCATGAATGGCCTGCTGCGACCGCGGATATGACCGTCCTTCTCTCCGAGCTGTAAGCTCTACGAGCCGGAAGCCTGGCGTCCTCGGGTGTCGGACCCTGCGACGTACTGTTCAAGTACGCCTCGGATCCAATCCCGCGGCACGCGGGACGGTTGCCCGGTGGCACAACCATCTCCACGGTCTCGCGACAGCAATTCATGAAACATCCGGGTTAGAGACATTAACAATAGAGATAGAAGCCAAGCCTTCTTTCTTCGGCATAACACAGCTTGCTAAGCAGCTAGCTAGTCTCCATCCAGAAATACCCTCCCCCGTCCCCGCTAAACTGCAGCGGGATCTTCGACAAGGGGGAGGGAATTTGTGGGTCCGAACCTGGTTCATAGGTAACCCATGTCCGTGGTGGCACGCTGGGGTTTCTGGATGGACACTAGCTAAGTAAATGTGAACTATTTTGCGTCCTCATTAGTGAGTACTTTAATCCATTTGTCATTTCAGAAATGCCCACTATGTCTGGAGGCAATCCGAATATGTTATCTATTTTTCAAAGAAAGAGCGGGGCATCAGTCTCGCTTTTCTATTGGCATAGGGTTTGCGCGAGTGAAATAGTGAGGTGAGCATAGGGCTCACACACCTGTCCCGATGTATGGACCTCCATGATCAGCCAGTTCAGGTGGGGGTCCTTTTTTATTCCACCCCTCCATGCTGCCCACCTCACTTCCTTCCTGGCTGATTGCCCAATGAGTGCACTTTTATTCTCAAATTGATAAGTAATTTTCCATGAAACAAAGTCTGGTTTGTTTTTCCCTTTAGTTAATTTACTGAAATATTTATATATTTACTCATAAACAAGTCTGGCATAACCTTTGCTCTTTCTCCCAGTATCAGCGCTTGGCAGTTTGTACTTGGGCCATCCCTTCATATGCAAGATCCCTTCCTTGGGCTGGTGTGTCGCATCGCTTAGTCCGAAGCGCCTAAAGGTCCAATAGGGAATAAAAGTTTTAGTCTACGCTCAAAGGAAGCTGCCATGCTCCCTTACCTCCCGAACCCCCACTGGCCCTTGCCGGACAGGCCAGTGGGGGCTTCTTTTTCTCCACGTTGAGAGCCCTCAATATCTTGTGCCAGGGTAGATTCCAGGCAAAGTTCAGAGGGATGTATATAAAGTTTCCAAGCGATTGGGTAGGACTTCATATTAATATCATTTGTAATACTTGACCAGTGCGCCATTTGCGTCTTTTCAGTGAGGTTCATGTGGCCGACGAATATCACAAAATCTGACCAATAGAAGAATTTCTTTTCCAATTCTAAGGCCTTATTTTCTCAATTTTTTCATGTAGATATTTCGATATGGTATTGCTTAACAATTTGGAATTAATCAGAAATAAGTTGAATACTTCTCCCCTGCATGATCCTTGCTACTGCACTGAAATCTATCAGGTTAAATTAATCTCAGGTGAACTATGGTTGTAGTGGACTACATTTTCTTTTTTCTTACGGGCGTGGTATTTGGTTTTTCCTTCGGTGTTTTGTTCATCATTTGCAGAAAGACCGGCCTTATTTAACTAACCTAGCCCGGATATTTCACGAATCGCCTGCTGCGACTTTGAAGATGACCGTCCTTGCGAGCGTCCTCGGGTGTTCCTTCGGCTTGGCTCCCCGCGACCAAGCTCGGGACAAGCTCACCCTGCGACGTACTGTTTCAAGTACGCCTCAGATCCGACCCCCTGTGGTTGCCCGGTGGCACACCCTTCTCCACCGTCTCGCTACGGCAATTCATGAAATATCCGGGCTAGTAGTTTGATAGTGCAGCTATAAGCCTCTTCGTGCTATTTTCTTGTGTGGCCAAAGATCTAAAAGTATGCGACCAGCCACTGGCCCTGTCTTTATAATTGATTGATAGACGTCCCTGATCGTACTCGGGTAAGCGCCAACATCGTTGAGGTCTTTATCTCTGCTGCAGCTGACCTTTATGATATCTTTTGGATTCTCGCGAGGGCCTCAGTATCCAGCTGATTTCTTTCCAGACACAACCGTACTGCCCCCCCTGAAGCAGGGGAACGCACATCCCTCTTTTGCGGTGTCCGGAACTCGGCTTGTGGGTATCCATACTCCTCTATGTTGCCCTGCCAAGCTCGATGAAAAAGTGGAAATGTTTTTCCCTTGGGGTATGGAAAGTGTTTCTGAGATGCAACCCAGTTAGTTTTCCTGTTTTGGACTAACCACCCTAAATCTATAAGAATTTCAGATCTGATAATTCTGGCACAGCCTTTGCTACCTTTCGTGCAACGGCCTACTCTATGTAATAGATCCCCAACTCTTATTTGAGCATAGGAGATTGTGTACTATGCAGGTTTTGCTATATCTGCTCATTTTTGTCCTGGGTGGAACCCTTGGCTTTCTGCTAGCATGTATCTTAGCCGCTGGGGCGAACAGAGAAACCAGTCGCGGAGACAGTCAAGCACAGGAGAGAACAAAAATCTTCTTAAACTGAAGACTACCTTCAGGAGCAGACCGACAAAAGTGTTCTCTCAATTGTCTTTGATAATCGCTCCTTTTGCTAAAAGGTGCGAACTATTAGGTCAGCATACCCTTTGTCCCATCCTGGAAGGCGAAACTTTACCCAGTTGGCGCTCAGCCACCATCAAAAGAAAACCTTCCCCTCCCCTGGCGAGGGGATGAAGGGGGGTCTGAACCTGGTACATAGGTTACCCATGTCCGTGGTTGCACGGGAAGGGGGACCTAATCGCACAGCGCAAAGAGCCGAGCGCAGACCGTTGAGAGCAAGTCTTTTTCGCTATGCACTTGGCGCTAGCACTATGAGGATTTTCACCCCCACCTTAGCCCTCCCCCGTCCCCGCGACAAGGGGGAGGAGATTTGGAGCTTTAGCATTGAGACGGGTATCGTTGACTGAATCGCCCCCTACTTGACTCGCCATAGTCACGCCTTGGCGTGACGGCGGTTGGGGGCGCCACCCTTTCGGATTTGCTCTTGGAGCAAAGCCCCCGGCTAGGCCGGGGGATTATTCACTGGAGGTTTATATGGCTCGATCTTACATTCAATATCCAGTGGTAAGTTAGCACTTGCAATAACTCATCGTTACCTATACTTGATTCCCTCCCTTTTTGAAATCACTACACACTAAATAATAGCATCTCGCAATAGTAATGACGCCAAGAGTGCGAATTTTCAGTCCCTGAACACCGGCCCCATCATATTTCTGCTTGTCATAAAAAGTGGTATTTATTTGCGTATTCTATGGCATTGATTACCCAATATTCTTGGGCTGTCTCTTGGTGGTATGAGTGTAAGTACATGGAAATTCAAGAATTTTTTAAAACAAAATTAGAGGCATACTTCTTGTTACTAAGCCAGATAGTCAGCTTATTTCCCGCTCTTAGCTTCCAGCAAAAAGGCGATTGTCTAGCTGGGAGATTGATTGAAACGACTTCAGGTCACCAACCGACGATAAATTGAGATGGAGTTAAGCTTCTGGTGAAAAAACCAATTTATCCAGATCCTGATGGCTACATCAAAATGCGTGTCCGAGACATTATTGCAGGCGCACTAGTTGTATCATGCTTTGCCCTAGCGGTACTGCAGAGTTACATCTGGGGAAATATCGTGAAAATAATTAGTCGACGGTCACGTATTAATACGAAAATAAGGTCATTTAAGGAGAACAAGTAATCGGTACTTATCATTTGCGGTTTCGTAATGATATCTTATGAGTGAATCTACCAGTTTTTCTATAATTTTGTAAATTCCCCATATAAGGATATTCTTTTTGTATTAAAACCGAAGCTGAGACAATGAAAACTGCAGCTATCTATCTTTTGTGGGCTATACCAACTCTTCTTTTAATGGCATTTTTCGCCACATTTTTGGAAGCAATGTGGAAAGTCAAGATACCCGACTATGCTATGAATGTCGCGGTCATTCTAGTTCTGGTTGTGCTTCACTACTTTAAATTCCGCAGAAACTAGTGGATGAAACCAGGATTGCCTTGCTGCCGAATGATACACTGAGCTGTTTACTTGCCAAATAACATGAGAAATCTCGGCTCCGCCTTTCGATTGTGTTTCACCATGTAAAAGTGAGAGGTTGCGACCGGGTAAGTGCCTACCTACCCTTGGTGCTCCAGCCCCCATTGGCTGTGCTCTGTCCCATGGCATCTGGATTCAGATTTTCAGCTTCGCGATTCATAAATGGATGCCTGGACCATACGAGGCCTTGCGTTACACATCCTTATACTATCAGAAATAGGAGAATTGCTTTATTCGTTCTCCCATCGACTGACCCGGATATTTCATGAATTGCTGTCGCGAGACCGTGGAGAGGGCTGTGCCACCGGGCAACCGTCCCGCGTGCCGCGGGATTGGACCCGAGGCG
>WOR8_10003300_pt1 | contig 15759 bp, 16 predicted proteins | sample DeeMarSeWOR38_10_FD_19890 | JGI IMG/M metagenome (IMG submission 19890) | reverse complement strand
AAGACCTTGGCTGGAATATCCCGAATCCCTAATTATTTGACTAAAAGAGTTAGTTGAAGTCCCACCAAAAAGATAGAGAACTTCATATTACATACTAGCTACTCTTCTCTCCTCGTTTTTATCACTGACCCAAACAGCCTCAAAAGAGTGCTTTTGCTTGACAGCAAAAGCCTTAGTCGCATAATCTAAAATTAGTTCGATCTCCCATTCCGGTGCATTCTGGAGCGATCATATCTCCGAACCTGACCAGCCCTTTCCAGGCTCAATCTCACCGCATTTCATAGCTGACCTTCTCTAACCTTTGAAGGAGCTATTGGTATGGCTGCAGAGGACTTTAAACGTAAGCTCACGGCCATCCTCAGTGCTGATGCTAAAGGCTACAGCCGCCTTATGGCCGAAGACGAAGAAGCCACTGTCCGAACCATAACAGCCTATCGGGAGGTTATTTCCACGGTTGTCCAGAAACACCGGGGCCGGGTGGTGGACTCCCCTGGAGACAACATTTTGACTGAGTTTGCCAGTGCCGTGGATGCAGTGCGTGGTGCGGTGGAGATCCAGGAGGAACTCAAGGCCAGAAACGCTGAACTGCCTGAGAACCGTAGGATGGAGTTTCGCATTGGAGTTAATCTTGGTGATGTGATCCATGAAGAAGAGCGGATCTACGGCGATGGGGTCAATATAGCTGCTCGCGTTGAGGGCTTGGCCGATGGAGGAGGTATTTGTATCTCGGGGACGGTGTATGAACACATCAAAAACAAATTGGCCCTGGGCTATCATTATTTAGGTGAGCACAGCGTTAAGAATATACCCGAACCAGTGCGGGTCTATCGAGTCCTTATGGATCCCGAAGCAATAGGCAAGGTTATCGGCGAAAAAAGGGTTGAGCGGGCCCGGCGGATGTCAGCTCTCACGGTGGTGATCGTCCTCCTTCTGCTCGCAGGAGGGCTGGCGATTTGGAAATACTATACGGGTACAGTCTCTCCTCCAATAGAAGTTGCCTCTGTAGAGAAGATGGCTTTGCCACTTCCCGACAAACCCTCCATTGCCGTTCTTCCCTTTGACAACATGAGTGACGATTTTAAACAGGAATATTTCAGCGATGGCATCACCGAGGATTTAATTACTGATCTTTCTAAGATCTCTGGCCTCTTTGTGATTGCTCGCAACTCGACATTTACCTATAAAGGCAAGCCAGTGAAGGTTCAGCAAGTGGCTGAGGATCTTGGAGTCCGCTATGTTCTGGAAGGGAGTGTTCGAAAAGCAGGAGAAAAGGTGCGGATCAATGCCCAGCTCGTTGACGCTACAACCGGCCATCACCTTTGGGCTGAGAGGTTAGATGGGCAACTTGGAGACATTTTTTCCTTGCAAGACAGATTCACTCTGAAGATTGTGTCAGCGCTCGCGGTAAAATTGACAGCGGATGACGAGTCACTGCTTGCCCGCAGGGGAACTGACAATGTCGAGGCTTACGATAATTATTTGCGAGGTTTGGAACTTCACCAGCGGAATACACAGGAGGACTCAGTCAAGGCGGTTGAGTATCTAAAAAAGGCTATTGCGTTGGATCCTGATTTTGCCCGGGCTCATGCTCAGTTGGCCGCTGCTTACAACCTCATTATTACAAGACGATGGGATGTAGATCTGGGTTGGACGGACGCTCGCTCGTTGAGAAGCAAACATTTGCAGATTGCTATGCAAAATCCCACACCTCTTGCCCTTCGGACATCCGCTAGAATTCGCCTGTATCGACGGCAGTATGAGGAGGCCATTGCCGAGGCAGAGCGCGCCATTGCCCTCGATCCCAATGATGCCGATAGCTATTGGAGCATGGGCTACGTTTTGACTTACGCGGGTAGATCTGCTGAGGCCTTAGACCCTTATAAAACGGCGATGAGGCTCAATCCTCATTATCCAGGCTGGTACCCGTATTTTCTTGGAGTCGCCCAATATTGCTTGGAGCGATACGAGGAGGCTGCGACTTCCCAAGAAAGAGCCTTACGAGTTGATCCCAATTCCTCGACATGGTGGATTGCAGCCGCATACGCGCAACTGGGACGAGAGGAAGAGGCAGCAGATGTGCTCACAAAATATATCGAAAAGAGAGGTTGGGTCTTACCCCATGTGGAAAACACTTTTCGATATCAGCCATTTAAGAACCAGAGGGATCTAGATCGCTTTGGTGAAGGTCTGGTTAAGGCAGGTTTACCAAGGCCATGGAATCCAGTGTTTCGGCGTCAGTATGAAGAAGCTATTTCAGAAGCACAGAGCGCTATCGCGGTCAATCCCGATAACCCCGAGGCACAATACAACATGGGCGAGACTTTGGTATTTGTCGGCAGACCGGCAGAGGCCATAGAGTTTCTGAGGAGGGCGATGGAACTAAATCCCAAGTATCCAGTCAACTATCTGTGGACCCTCGGGCTCGCCCAGTTTTTTCTGGAACACTACGAAGACGCTGCTATTTCATTTGAGAAATACTACGAAATTGCGAAGAAGGTGGGGACCCCCAAATGGCTCCTTGCGGCCACATACGCGCATCTCGGCAGGCAACAAGAGGCTGAGGATGTGCTCGCAAAATACATAAAAGAAAGAGGGTATAAGGGCTACACCGTTGAAAAGGTTCTGAAAATTCATCTCCATGCGCTCAAGGATCCGAGAGATAGAGAGCGGTTTGCTCGGGGCTTGCACAAGGCAGGACTGCCGATGAAGTGAGGAGGAGGAAAGTGCGATCTCACTTCGACGTTATGAGATGAAGTCCAGCAGTAGTTTTCTGGGACTTCGTATTACATACTTTCATGCACACTTTGTCCTTTGAGAACCTACTACTATATAAGGTGCAGTGTCTTACGTCCCTGACACTACCCTGTCCACCCAAGCCTCCGGCACAGCAAGAATCGGGCATTCAGCCACTACCAGAGCGGGATGTAATCGTTTATTTCTCATGCGGGAGTATGCTGGAGTATGGAAAGGTGGAATACTGAAATTTAAACTCCAAGCACCAAATTACAAACAAATTTCAAATTCCAATAAACGCCTATGTATTTAGCTCCGCACGATGGCTACATATCCCCTCTCCCCTCAAGAGAGTGTGTCGGAAATCGTCATCCCGGCCAAGTTCCGCAAAGCGGGACGCGAGCCGGGATCAAGAAAGACTTTGATTATATTGAATTTTCACTGGATTCCGGATCTCGTCCGCTTAGGCGGATTCGTCCGGAATGACGGGTTCGGCGAATGGTGACATGGTTCCCATGGGGAGAAGAGATATTTGCGGAGCTAAATACATAGGCGTATTCCAATATTCAATGACCAAAACAAAAAACAGGTTTGGAATTTCGAATTTTGGTCATTGTGATTTGCCCTTCGACTTTGGCTCAGGGTGGTGAGTCCTTCGACTTTGCTCAGGACCATGAGCCTGTCGAACGGCTTGTCGAACCATTTGATATTTGTGATTTGCGATTTGGAATTTCTGATACTCCAGTACTCCAAAACCGCTTGTCATCTTTACCGGTAAGGCCATTGAAATTTGACCTGGTCCGAGGACCAGGTTTTCTATAGTTGATAAAATAGAAAGCTGTGTTGGCCTTCTTGAGGTAGCCTCTATTTACAATCTCCGAGGCGATGGCCGCTCATGTGGCTAATCATCCTCATGTTTGATTGGTCCGTTATCATCTCGAATTTACCCTCAAAACTGCTGCCGCTGTAGGTAATTCTACCAGTGCCTGTGGCGGCACCACCGTGGCCGTGACACTTGATGGTCCATGTCACCGTGTTACCCATGACCTTGGTGTTGGTGATTTTGCACTCCTTTCCTTGCTGAGAATCTTGAGGAACAAAGTCCTTTTTCGTCAAGCACTGAGTGCGGATCATCGGTGGCATGCTCATCGACGTCCCCACCATTTCCGTTTTGGTTGTAATTTCCCACTTACCCTCTTGCATGTCCGGCTCTGAACCGGCAATGGCAATTGAAAAAGAGGTTAGTATGACTATCGAAATCACTATTAACTTTCGTAACATCACTACTCCTCCTTGTCTTGATTACTCTTGAACTCGTACTATTTCCATTTCAATTACTCAGTTTTAGGGTTGGATTAATAGGCCTTTATTAAATTGCTGATATACCCATACTAATGCATCCACCCACGCTTTTCTATCACAGCAGGGGCATGTTGCAATGATTTTTTTGGGGTTGGCTGGAGTTTACTCTGGCACAAGATAAGGTTTCCCTCCAGCGTGGAGAAAAAGAAGCCCCCACTAACTCTGACAGCCAGTAGGGGCGGGGCGCGTCAAGGATAGGGTTTAGCCCGAGGAGAAAACAACCCTACCCAGTTCGCACTCTTGAAACATGAGAAAGACATTAGATGATGGTCTTAGCCATCTGTTCCTGTACGAAGTCCTTGGTCCATAGAAGTTTTGGGCATGTTGTGAGTCCGACCGAGTTCAATACTTCGTTCTCTGTTTCCCCCAGATGCTAAGATACACCCCAAGAGGAAGCCAAGAGATCCACCTGTGATAAAAACGAACAAATAACGCAACAGATCCATTGTAATCAACCTCCAAGCGTTTTGATGAGTATCGACGATTTACTTTATACCCGCAGCCATCTGTTTGATGTTTTCTTCACTTCTACCCGTCTAAACAACCTAATCTGCCCCCTCCACTTTCAATCTAAGGAGAATTTTCTATGTCGTTTTTTTCGTTTCCTTTGGTTCAAAATAATGGCATCTACCGCACACCGACTCGGCCTCAATTTGCATCGCTATCATTAAAATAACGGCAGGTATCTCACGAGCCCCCGCATGTAGATGTTGGCATAAGGGGTAATGCTGGCAATCTGCCGGGTCTCTGACGTTTTCCACAAAGTGCCTCCTGTGCCGATCTTCTTCCCTCACAATCTGCGATGCCTGCTCCCTCTTTGGATCTTGCCAGAGCAGAGAATAAGTAGGTTTCGTTCAAACGACATTTATCTTTCCCTTTCACTTTCCCGGTGATTTAGTAGAAAACATAAGTCGTAGAATCATTAAATGCTTGACTATAAGCGACAATCTTTTGACTAATCGCGTCAAATTTGATAAATAGGGAATACCTGATTTTGAGTTTGGACAATTGAGGAGAGGGGGGAGCCTGTATGATATACGCTACGAATAACGCCAGTCTCTTAAATGTTTTGTGGAATATCCTGGAATCTTACGGAATCGACCCCGAACCTCTGTTTTGGGAAATGGATCTGAACCCGGAGCTAATGAAACAATCCGGGGGGAGATATAGAATAGACAGTATCGATAATCTATGGCGCAAGGCCGCTGAGGTTATCGACGACCCCTGTTTCGGGCTCAAAGCTGCTGAGTTATGGCATCCTTCGAATCTCGGTGCCTTAGGCTACGCCATGCTTGCAAGCAACACTTTACGAACGGCGCTTGAGAGACTGGATCGTTATTATCGTGTTCTCTCGGATGAAGAGTTCATGAAATTAGAGGAGACGCAAGAGGGGCTCACTATCACTTTGGTTTCCAAGTACAATAAGCGTGAAATTCCAGTACAAAACGATGCCGCGTTAGCCGTTATGTTAAGCATGTGTCGGGTGAACTATATAGATGAACTGGCACCGGTGTCAGTTACATTTACCCAGCCTAAGCCTTCTTGTTCTGCTAGATTCTATGAGTATTTCCGCTCTCAGGTTGTATTTGAAGCTCCCACAAACAGTCTCACATTACCAATTGAAGCGGTTGATAAAAACCTGCCCGGTTCAAATCCCCAACTTGCCGAACTAAATGATCAGATAATGATTGAGTATCTTGCCAATCTAGATCAAGGTCACATCACCGAGAAGGTCAAAGGAATTATCATTGATCAGCTTCCTTCTGGTAACGTTACAGATGAAAGCGTGGCTCGAGCACTGTACATGAGTTCCCGCAAGCTACAGCGCCAACTTCAAAGTGCTGGTACGACCTTTGCCACTCTTTTAAATAAGACCCGTCAGGATTTGGCCCAAAAGTATTTAAGGGATCAAGATACCAGCATGACCGAGATTGCATTTTTGCTCGGTTTTTCAGAATCCAGTGCTTTCTCAAGGGCGTTCAAGAGGTGGGTAGGAGTCTCTCCGAGTGAATATCGGAAGACTCCGTGATTGAACAAAGCAGATCGGATGCATCAGATTGTAACAGAGGGGAGAAGATTACCTTCGTCCTCATACTGCAAATATCATTGAGCCTCGAAAACGACACTGACACTCTCCTCGAGGCCAATCTCACCGGCTTCAATTGGTGTCCGGGCCGCTGCCGCCATAGCCTCTATCCTGTAGGGACGTACAGGTCCACGGGGGCTATAAGTCAGTTTGATGATTTTGTTGATAGTAAGACCGGCTGCCTTTGCCAAATCTTGCGCGATTTCTTTTGCTCGACGCACAGCCCTGACCGCGGCCTCTTTTCTTAATTTTTCTTCCTGGTCAGTGCTGAAGGTGATGCTGCCGATGCGGCTCACGCCTGCATTGGAGGCTTCATCAATAAACGTACCCAACTTGTCAGTATTCTTTGTTTCCAGCATCACCGTATTACTTACCCGATACCCTTTAGGAAGAAACCTTTTATCCTTTTCATACACAGGTGAAAGTGAAAAGCCTGCAGTCTTTAGTTTAACTTCTTTGCCACCAATTTGTCGGAGGGTCTTTAACAACCGCTCTGCACGCTTCGCATTCTGGTCCACTGCTTGCTGTGCTTTGGTTGCGTTGGTCTCCACTGTAAAGGCAATAGAAGCCACATTGGGCATGGCCATGATCTTCGCCTTGCCTACCACCTCAATCGTAGATGCTTGGGGCTTTTCTTCAGCGTAGGTCATGCCGGCAAGGGCCAAGCAAACAATGATGCTGCAAAAGCTTATGAGTCTTCTTCTGTACATGGGGTATCTCCGTATCAAACGAAAAACCACTATATCATTTAGCCCGGATATTTCACGACCGGGCTAGCCCATACCCAGCGGCTTGAAAATCTTCTATATCATTTCAGGGCTGAGTTGTTTAGCCTAAACTTATCACGATACACCAAGAGTGGTCAAAATGGTTCTGGCTCACCCGGTCTTCATGCGGAAGTATGCTCGAGTAATGGAGTGGTGAAGTAAGGCGAACTTATGAAATCCCAAACTCAAAGCACTAAATCTCAGGGTGTCGGGTGTCAGGTGTCAGAATTGATAGACCTGAACACTGAAACCTGAAACCCACAATCTTGGTCATTGTGATTTGTTTGAGATTTGTGATTTGGAATTTCTATAGTATCAATGTATCATCCCTGGAAAATCTGCGGTTGAAACCCTGGCTCCAGCAATTGAAGGATAGAGTGCAGGTCTTCTCTCACCGAATCTTCCTTCTCTGCTAATGCCGTAGACGTGCTCCAGGCCGGTGCGTCCTCGTAGCGACACCAGCCCCAAGTCAGCCACAGGCAGTACCTTGCGGACAAGATCGGCTGTACTTGAACAAATTACAATCTCACTCGGCAGATCTTTGTTGGCAATGTTGGACAGACGAAAAGCGGAGTTGGTGCTGTCACCCACCAGAGTCAGATCGGTGACGCGCCAGCCATAGTGCGACATGGTAACTTTGCCTGTGGTGATTCCCCACCCCAGCCGCAAAGACTCTGCAGCCGGATTTATGCCTGTTAGCTTAGCCCGGATCTTTTTCACCGTCTGAGTCTGTTCCAGGGCAGTCAAGCAAGCAGCCACTGCCTGCTCCTGGCGCAGCTGGGAGCCATGTTCCCAGAAAGCGTAAACCTCGTCGCCGGTGTAGTCCTTGATGGTACCTTTGTGATCATGTACGATGGTGCAGAAGCTCTGGATTATTTCCTTCATCAACTCGTAGACCTGGTAAGACTCCTCAGTTTGGGACATACGGCAGAAACCTCTGACATCAGCAACCACGTTGGTTACTATCACCTCCCTGGGTCTGACCAGAGTTTGGGTTGACTTCATTGCCTCATTTTTGCCGCGCTCCATCTGCTCTGGATATCTTACGTGGACTTGAGTCTCGCCCAAACTTACCACATCGCCATCCTCAAGGGACCTGGTAGAACCTGCCGCTAAACGAACATCATTCACCCAGGTACCATTTTTGCTCAAATCCCTAATCTGCGGTTGTGACCCGGACATCTTGATCTCCGCGTGATCCCTTGAAACAGCAGGATGCTTTACTATGATCCGTCTGCTGTCTTCGATGCCCTGACAAATCCGCCCTAAAAAGACCCGGTCAACTATTTCAAGGCAACGCATCTTCTGGTTTTCATCCATCCATTCTAAATATGGACTTGGCATTGCTTGGATCCTCCCCCCGACACGTTTTAAAAAAGTTGATTAGAGTTGCAGTGGATTCTGGCCTGTCTATAGTGCAGCCGCCGTGCCAACCAGGAGATATGAAGGCAGGATCTGAAATTAATCCATAAATAGCTGATATAATAGTTATTTTTCGGAGGGGAGATGCCAGAGTTCAGATGAACCACAGTCAACCATCTATGCACAAATCGCCAATTGAGTTGACAGTTCTGGTGGGATTATTTGAAAGTATATGTAATTTTAATTACTTGCGTGGTGCAAACTAGGTTGACAGTTCAGTGTCAACTAACTTGACAAAAACGAAACTTGGAATAGATGCAAACTTGCTTGATTAGAGGCAGGAGCTACACGGAGTTGGTCATTCTCATTCAACCCTGGAGATTTCTAACCTAACCGTACCGCCTCCTGTAATTTCACAAGGATCCAGGCACTGTACATACGCTTCCTTTGAACCTCCTCGCGAAAGCCCTAGCGCTTTTGCCTGGACGCCTCTGCTGAGAGCCACGTAGTACGGAAGGATCGAGGCCAGAGAATGCATGCAAACCGTGTTAGTTTCTCCAGGATCCAGGATGTATCCCTGTTTCAAGGTGATCCTGTTGCCGATCTCATAAACGGGACATTTACCTTTAATTTCCACGACCTTTATGGTCAATCTCATGAGCCACCCCCATTTTTTTTGAATTATACAATACGAGCATTGCTTTTGCTCCTAATTCGAATGCTTTGAGCAGGTATGGCTAGGTAATTACCGCAGAGCCCGCTGAGATCGCAGAGGACTAAAATAGTCAACATGTCTATTGGAAAGGGGGAGTATCCGCAAGGACGCGAAGAACATGAATAGAAATTGATGTGGGATGAACGATAGAGACCTTTTTCTCACATCTCACATCCCATATCTCATATCCCACATCTATTAAACCTTAGCTTCTAGTGGACAAAAACTGGATAAGGGAGACAAATATGTGGTGAGCTCAAAACCGAGAAGAAGTGATGGGCATGGGTTTGTGTCTGATGATTCGGTTGATGAAAAGCACCACTGCCGATATTACGATTATTCCTAGATCCCTAAAAGCCCCAAAAACAACGGACTCTATTACTTCCCGCCATCCACTATGCCCCAGGCTGCTGTTGAGTTCCAAAGGGTACCAAAAAGAAACCGGTGTAGCTGTGAGTAGAGCATCCGCCAGGATATGAGATAGTATGAGTGAGAAGCAGAGCACATAACTTACCCTTGGAATTCTTGACCAACATCTCCAAGTGTTGGATACGAGAAAGGCCATAACCAGAGCAAACAGCAAACTATGAGTAGGACCTCGATGGAAAAAGTTGCCGTTACCGTGAAAAATAAGTCCGACTAGGACGTCCATGTCAGGCAGATTGGTAAGAACGATCACTAACGCTAATGTTTTCCAAAGACTGAGGGTATACCTGCCTTTGACATAAACGTCATGTATTGCCAGTCCAGCAGCTGTATGTCCCAGGGGCAAGGGCATTAGGAACCATCCTAACATTGTGGAATGCGGATTGCGGAATTTTCGTCAATTCTTTGGTTTGGATTTTATTATTTTGAATTCGATATTCGAACCCTGCAATCAAGAACATCATTCCTTTAACAAGATCTATGCCATGGTAGGCGCGTTTGACGATTATCTTTTTATTTTGGATAGATAGTCATCCAGAGTCTGAGAAAAATCATCTTCTCTGGAGCAATTCAAGTGAGGGCGAGGGAAAATAACTACTACTTGTGGACGCTTTTTTTCTTCTGCATAGGCATGACACATATGGATCATGTGATACACTTATAAACAAACCGACGTACCGTAGATTTTAAAAATCATGGGATTCCGAAATCCGCATTCCGCATTCCGAAATCGGAGGTTTTGAATGGCCACAATTAATCTCAGAAACGTTTCAGACGATTTGCATAGAAAGGCAAAGGCTCGCGCAGCAATGGAAGGAGTATCATTGAAACAATTGATACTTAGACTGCTAGAGGAATATTTAGATGGAGTGTGCTGATTGAATAGATTTGGAATTAAGCGGCAAGGTATAGATTACAGATTTACTTGCGGGCTATTCCGGTGTCCCTGCAGTTTATTTGTGCAAAGAAAACCTGCTACTTTGGACCAGATCAGAGTTCAATGGTTTTGCCGGTAAACATGACCAATGGTTTTGGAGTACTAAAGTATTGGAGAAATAGAAATTCCAAATCACAATGACTTAAGGTATCAGGTTTCAGTGTTCAGGTTTCAGCTTCCATGTTTCTTCTTCCTGACACCTGAAACCTAAGTCCTGGCTCCTAGCTACTGGCTACTGGATTTTTTATTCGCCCAGCATTGCCTTCTTCAAGTTTTTCTGAGCCGGTTTATCAGAAAGCCATATGCCGAACATAGCCTTCTTGAACGGAAATCCTTTTATTATGGATCTGGACTGATTATTTTTTGAGACTTGGACCCCTTTTCCTGGCACATAAATCAAATCGTAAATGTCGCCTTCTTTTATCTCTTCTTTGAACACTGAGATGAATTCCTCTATCTGGGCTTTAATGGCTTCGATATTGCCGCCTGTCGCATTTTCAAAGCCTTCCCTCGTTGCTTTTTCCATTTTCTTGCTGGTTATCATGGAGGAAATAATATGAAGCCTGATTGCCATCGGCTCATCTGCCTCTATAATCGCTTTGGCATCCTGACTCTTTTCTTTTAGATAGAGTCCACCCACATAGAGATCCATGAAGAATTTCTCTCGGACACCAACCCCGTTTAGCAACAATTTAGTCTGACCGGTCTCAAGGGATTCCGGCATGTTGATACCGCCTATTTCTGCACCATACCCTAGTGTGGCCATCATGAGAACTGCCAAAACCACAGCAACAAACTGTCTTCTAAGCATCTTTCCTCCAATCTTGCGTTGCCCTGACCTTTTAATCGTCAGATTGTAGGACCTGGTTTGCCCTATCACTTATTGGCCTTGCCCAGTTCTTTCTCTATGGCAGCATGAAATCCTTGAAAACTGCGATTTCTCAACAGTCTGCCATTGACAAAGATGGTGGGGATCCCACGCACCCCGGCTCTGACCCCGTCCTGAAAATCCCGCCCAACTATTGCCTTTAGTTCTGGAGCTTTCATGTCCTGGTCAAACTCTTCCATCTTCAAACCCACTTGCTGGGCGAGTTCTCGAATCTTCTGATCATTCAGTCGGTTGTAATTTTCATAGAGCTGGTCGTGTAATTCCCAGAATTTACCTTGTTTATTGGCAGCCAGGGCGGCGATAGCAGCCGGCTCGGCGAATTTGTGGTTTCTGAGCGGAAAGTTCTTGAATACAATTTTCACCTCGTTTTTATTTTGCTCGAACACCTGTTCGAGTAGAGGCGCAAGCCTGGCGCAGTAAGGTCACTGAAAATCGCCGAAGACAGCTATTTCCACAGGCGCATCAACTCGCCCCTTGAAGGGGGAGTTACTGATATCGAAGTTCTGAATAAAAGCAAGCAAAAGAATCTGAACAGTCTTGTTCTTGCGACTACTAAGAAGAAGTATGTCTTCTTCTGGTCCAACTTCTATGCCATCTATGTGTTTGCCAACTGAAACCTCGTCCTCCAGCTTTCCATCTCCCGAATAGATGAGGATACTTCCTTGCTGGGTAAGGACAAAAACCCACCTGCCGTCGAGTGAAACCGCAACATCCAGAGGTGTTCTTTCGATATTCAAAGTTTTTATTACATCCCACTCTACGGCGGCTTCGCCATGGGAACATAAAGTCAAGAGAACTACAGGTACTAACAGGAGTGCAGCGAGTTTATTGTTCATCTCAGATCCCTTCTTGTTAATCCAAGCCCAGAAGTTCAGTAAAGCAGCCCCCGGCATAGCCGGGGCTTTGGTCCATGAGCCAACCCGAAAGGGTAGCGCCCCCATAGGGGGCGATTCAGATAACAATGCCTGTGCTAAGACGAAAGCCATGCCTGTAAACGAAATCCCCCCAACCCCCCTTTACAAAAGGGGGGCATTAAATGGGATTTCTCACAGGCAAACAAGTATCTTCCCCCTTTTCTAAAGGGGGACCGAGGGGGATTTTGCTGCGGGTTCGTCTTCCCGAACATCACCGCATCACACTCACTCCGCAAGCAAAGCTAGACTATACCACCAGCACAGAAGGTGGGTTTTGAATCTACTAATCGCCAATCGGACCTTAGCACAACACAGCGGCCTTGGTCAAAGGCGATCACTCATTCTCATCATAAGGGGAATACTAGACAACGGTGATGGAATTTTTGCCCTGTTCCTTGCTGCGATACAGGGCTTGGTCGGCCAGCTGCAGCAGGTCCTTCTTGTCCGAGGCGTCCTGGGGATAGCTGGCGATACCACAACTTGCAGTTATCCTAATCTCGAGCCCCTCTGACTTCAGGAAAGAAGCATCGGACAACTCCCTGTGGACATTGCCCATCTTCTCAATGGCTGCCCCTCTGTCTTGAGCCGGTAGTATTACCACATATTCATCCCCACCATACCTGACAAGAAGATCGCTATCCTCCAGTTGAGAGGCAATGACCTTGGCCACCTCCTTCAGCATTTTACTGCCCATAAGGTGGCCGTGTGCGTCCACCACTTGCTTGAAATCGTCCAAATCCAGAAAAGCCAGAGAGACTAATTGGCTCTGTTGGAGGAATTTGTCCAGGCAATTATGCAGAAAACGGGTGTTGTAGAAGCCGGTCACGTCGTCAGTGATGGCAAGAGACTCTATCCTCATGTGGTTGCGGGCGTTGGTAATGGCTATGGAGACGTAATCTGCAAGAATGGAAAGAACCGGCATGGAGGTGTCTTGAAAAAGCGAAGGATCCTCAGGATTAACAATCTCAATAACCCCAATCACAGAGTCCTGTACTTTTAAAGGCAGACATATGAGAGACCGGGTCACGAAACCGGTAATATCATCCACTCGTTCGTTAAATCTAGGATCCTGCTTAACATCCGGCACCAATACGGGCTCCCCCGCAAGCGCCGCCGTTCCTACGACTCCCTCGCCAAGCTTCATCCTAACATCAGCAAGCAATCGCTTGTCCAGTCCTACCACCACCTCGAAATAAAGCTCTTGCGTTTCAGGATCCAGCAAATACAAGCTCCAATTGCTTGCCTTGATCAATTCACTTAGCCGGGTAAGAATAATGTTGAGGATCTGCTCCATATTTAAAGTGGAGGTTACGGCCTTACCGATCTCAACACAGGTCAGTAATTTATGGTCATGAGGTGACATTTTTCCTGACTCCGCCCCCTGGATCACTTCCACACATGTGCTTCTGCTGCAACTGCTTCCGGGAATATACTTTGGCAAAATACACTTATAGTTGTCAACCCTCTCCGCAATTGGGGTAAGGATGATAAGTCATTAGACCTGTGGCATATTTCCTGCACTCCAATCGCCCAATGAAAAGAGAAAACATAAGGAGCTACTGATGTATCGATTCTTGCTAATCCTATTTATCTTTACTGCAATTGGCTGTGCCCACGTTCCTGAATATCCCCTGCCCGACCCACCTGAGTTTTCAACTGTCCCTGGGCAACGATGCGCAATCAAATGTCGGAAAATCGACTATGACTGCAAAATAGCTTGCCAAGGAACCAAAAGCGAACAGGCTACGTGTGGCTCCGAGTGTAACCAGAAACTCGACCTGTGCTACCAGCTTTGCATTGAAATCTTTGAAGAGTAACGGTACTCCCAACTTCCCAGACACACTCTTGACATCCCTACTTCCAAAGCAACACCATCAGCCTCTATACATCTCCCAACATCTTGTGGCATTTTAGTTTTAGTAAGGAGTCTCCAAGGTAAGCGCGGGAAATGAGCTTTGGCGCGGACGATTGACACTTGGTCGCGCTGGCTTTTCCCACTGACCTTTGTCTTGGTTTCCCTGGAGACTCTGGTTTTTCTGGTTGTGCTGAGATAAACGGGAGGGGTTAGCCCGGATAATTTATGAATTGGCTACTCCGACTGTGGATATGGACGTCCTTCCGGACTAGTAGGAGGGGTAGTAATTTACAATAGTTCTCAGCTTATTAAACGCTTTCAGGATTACGCCATATCTCGAGCATAGTCAAATCGTCGCTTACTTCCGCTTTGCCCCGCCAGGCCTTAACCTCCTCCAACAGCTTGCTGCCCCGCGGGGGACCGCTTGCCGTCTTTACATATTCAGACAACCGGCGGCTACCGAAGAGCTCGTCTCGTTCGTTCTGTGCCTCAGTGACCCCGTCGGTTATGAACAAAATTGATTGCCCAGGTTCGAGGGTTATCTCTTTAGTATCGTACTCGGGATTGGGCATGACGCCCAGAGGTAGACCCTTCAAGTTAGGCACCTTTCCAATTCCATTTCCCACAAACCATATGGGAAACAGATGTCCCCCTCTCGCCAGTTGCATCTTTCCGGTTTCAGGCCAATATTTCCCCATCATGATGGTGGCGAAAAAGCCCTCCTTGGCCAGCAGGTTGTGCATAGCACTGTTCACGCTCTCGAGAAGTTTATTTAATTCCTGGTGTACCATGGCGTCGCTACGGATCCTCGCCCACAAAGCTACCATGATCAGGGCAGCCGGAAGGCCTTTGCCACAAACATCTGCCACATAGGTCAACCAACTGTCGTCGGGCATTGGAATGACATCGTAGAGGTCACCGCCAACAAAGGCCGCAGGCAATGACACCGCCCAGGCGTTGCTCCCCCCTGCCATCTGGGGGCATTCCGGGCAAAACTGCGACTGAATTTGAGATGCTGCTTCCAGTTCAATTTGCAGTCTTTGCTGTTTGAGTTGGTTTTCCAGAAGCCTTGACCTTATTATGGCCACAGCAGCCAAGTGCGCAAAGCTATCCAAAATCTCCTCATCCTCACCGTCAAAACATGGTTTGTCTTTGGAGTTCAAGACCTCTATCACGCCCAGTAGTTCTTCACCATAGATGATGGGAACGCAAAGGAGAGTACGGGTCTGAAAACCGGTGTAGTGATCAGCTTCCTTGAAGAATCTTGTGTCTTGCTGCACATCTCGGATGATAACGGGCTGGCGATTTACCGCCACCCATCCGGCGAGCCCCTCTCCCATCTTCAGCGCAATGCTGCTTTTGAGAATCTGTTCTGTTTCCTCGCCCAAAGCCTCATTTTTTGCTAGAGCGAACTTTAGAACGTCGAGTTTTGGATCGTACAGCAAAATAGATGAGGCCGCCGCATCCGTAACTTCCTGGGCCAGCTCCAGAAGCTGCGGTAACAGTGATTCGAGTGATTCTATGTCCGCCAGAGACTGACCAGCTTTGACCAGGTTCTTTAAGCGCCTGGCAACATTGGCTTCGCGAATATTTTGGTTATTTCTGTCCAAGATAAATCCTAATCTCAATGACTATTTACCAATAAGACCACCGCCCTCTTTCTATAGCTACCAGTCACCAAATGCTTTTTCAAGCAATCGACTTAAAACCCAT
>WOR8_10004957_pt1 | contig 15766 bp, 8 predicted proteins | sample DeeMarSeWOR38_10_FD_19890 | JGI IMG/M metagenome (IMG submission 19890) | reverse complement strand
AGCCCGCTAAAACACCCGAGGACGGCAATGAAAAGGATGCCGGGAAAATAGAAACGAATTACGCCCTTGAGACCAATGCGTTTACGGGTAATGTCTTTCATAATGTCACGGCGAAATACGGCTCATTCAAATCATCAGGAATGTGGCATCAAACCTTCGAAGAATGTAGAAAGGCACTCGAAGAAGTCAAATCAATCGACTATAACCTCGGCGTCGTTTCTGATAAACCTGTTATGAAGGATCCTGCAAACAAAGACTTCAGCCTGACCGAAGATTCGCCTGCTGTTGATCAGGGCGTGAGGTGTTTTGTGCCCTGGCCTCTTTATGCCGTGGTTGGTGAGTGGAACTTCTATCCGGCAGGAAATGATCCGACCAGGATTTTGGACGAGCACTGGTACATGACACCCTATTACTATGTGAGGGACAATTATTATAAACAGCCTATGTTTCCTTTGACCGGAGTAAATATCACAAAAGACAATTACGTTGACGGCCCGCTCGAAGACTGGACAAAAGGGGCGTGCACCTTCAACGGTGTAAACCAGTACGCGTTCTGTCCGAATAGCAAACTAAATCATACCCTTACCATACCGATCAGGTTCAGATGGGACAAAGCCGGACAAAAAGAGGATAGAAAGATTGAGGGCAGGGATTTTAAGAGCCCCCAGGTCTGGGATTCCAATTTTTGCATCGAAGCGTATTTCAAGACAGAATCGATGGACTGTGTTCTGGTACATAAAATGGCCGAATCCGGCTATGAATTGACCATTGACGAATCGGGCAGACTTCTGTTTACAGTAAAAGTACCTGGCACTTCATCAGAACTTAAAAGCAGAAAACAGATCAGTGACGGGAAGTGGCATCACGTGATAGCTGAAGCCGACCGCTTAGCTAAAGAGCTGACTATTTATATTGACGGCAAGAGAGATTCTTCTGGCCCCGGAATCGGCGGTGTATCCATAAACAATGACAGCGATCTATTCGTCTGCGGGACTCCGGATGGTAAGTGCTTCAAAGGAACTGTCGAATTTATGCGAGTATCACTTGGCACCATTAAAGATGCGAAAACCGATATCGAAGAATTGTATGCCTGGCAGTTTGATGGGCCGTTCCTGCGTGATTTCACAGGAAACAAGCCCAAAGGAAAGAGAGATGCCGGAGCACTTGAATTGATCGATTGACCAATACAAAAAATTCGGGCGATTTTGACATGAGAAAAGAATTAACATGAAATGGATGTTATCTCATTGAAAGGCACACTTGTGAACATTCATTCTATCAGAAATTCCGGCAGACTTTTTTGCCTTGTGACGATAAATCTCGTCGTTGGTCATTTTTTCAGTGGACAGTATGTGTATGCAACCGAAATATCATCAAAAACAGAGCAGCTCAATTATCATTTTGACCGGACTATCTCGCGGAAGGTGCTGGAGAACTACCTGGAGCGTTCAGTGACAATGGCGTATTTTTTAGTGACTGGAAAGACCGAAGGCAGCCGGGAATATCCCTATAGGCAGGATGATACACGTCTGATCCGGAACATCGGGGCAAAGTTCATAGGCCGGGCCATCTATCGCTGGAACGGAGAAGACCGCCTGAACGATCCCAGCTTCTGGTCGGACGCAAAAGTGTTAATGGATAAAGTCCATGCGTTCGACTCGGATGTTATCTTCCAGGGATGTCTTTTCGAAACCATCAGCAGAAGGGTAAACAGCGTAAAGATTCCCTCCTGGGTGTTCAAAGAGTTTGACCTGCCGGCAGAGGGCAGAACGTTTTCATACGAAGCCATGCTCAATAAGGACAGCAAGCTCGTCAATCATTGGGGTCGCAGCAGCGTGCCCGATGTCACGAGGCTCGAAACGCAACTATGGTTCTACTATCTCGCCGGCTCGTACATAAAACTCGGTTGTGAGGCCCTTCACCTGGGGCAGGTGCGACTCATCGGCATGGCCGATCCGGACTTGACGGAATGGTCCCGTTTATTGGCAAGGATACGCGCTTATGCAAAGATTCACGCCCGCCGTCATCTGGTGCTGCTGGATGCGCACGTGCCGACGTGGGGGATGATCGTCGACGGCGTAAGCCTTCTGGATTTCAACTCGTTTCCGCTGCGCATCAAAGAGGTGCCTGATAAGCCCTACGAAGGAGTGCTGGAAGTTGGCCATCTTGACGCCATGTTCCAGAAGAGTAAAGGGTGCATCTCACCCAGTGGTTGGAAGTGCCGGAGCCTGCCGTATCTCGTCGAATTCGACAACTACGGCAGAAACAGATCTCCGAATGTTGCCAATCTCAATTCGCATTTCGTCTGGGGCTGGGATGAGATTTCATGGTTCTCTCTCCAGGACGAGCAATACCGAAACCAATGGCTCGAATATGCCTACAACTGGATTAAAGAAACCGATCCCAATGGGTACCTGCAAATGCCGGTGAGTCGGATGATATCATGTCCGAACGATTCGTCGGGCAGCTATCGGGCCAATACCAGAAGTCCGAATTGTCCCATCGGATATTCTCAGGAAGAAACTATAAAGAAAATATGGAGCAATGCGCGCAAGTAATGAAAATCAAATAGCACGATTGTCAGGATTGTTTGAGATGGCTATAATAGTGGTCGTGTCAAGTATATTCTATACTGCAATTAAAGGAAATATAGCATGAGTACAAAACCGAAGAGAACGCACTGTTGCCGGTCATTTCAAATCTTCTTTGCCTTAATCGCTCCATTGCTTTTGATGAGTCGCCTTTGTGCGATGGAACCTAAATCCGTGACGTTCCAGGGCCGAATATCAGAGCACAAGTGGCCTCTGAAACAATTAGATGAGGACCTGCCTGCCGACTGGTCTGGATATGAATACTTAGTGCTGGAAATGCGGACTTCCACGCCGCAGCGTTTTGCCCTGTGGCTTTACACGGCCGACGGCCCGCGACGCATCATGCTCCAGCCCTTCGGCCAGAATGTCTGGCTGCGGGCATCTATCCCTCTTAGATTTTTTAAGGGCAGGGATCAATCCGGTCATGATATGGCGTCGGCCAACAACCGTCGCTCGGGATCCTTTTGGATGTCTGTTTGGGGGCCGTTCGGATCGATCGATAAGGTCCATGCGTTGGGCGTGACCATGACCTACCCCATCAACCAGCCGAAGTTGGAGATTCGCTCTATTAGACTGACGAGGGAAGATGTAGGATCGGATTTCCTGGAGAACAAGCCTGTGCTGGATGCGTTCGGACAATGGGCCCACGAGAACTGGCCCGGCAAGATTCACAGCAAAGAACAACTGGCTGAGGAACTTGCCGAAGAAGCCAAAACCCTGACCGATAGCAGCCCGATCAATACCTGTGAATACGGCGGTTATCTAAACACTCAGGCAAAGGCTACGGGTTTCTTCCGAGTGGAGCAGATTGATGGAATCTGGTGGTTCGTCGATCCCCACGGGCACCTTTTTCTATCCACTGGCTCAAACTGCATTCGGGGTCGGGGCAGGCGCGCTGCTACGGTCGATACCAATTTGATTGAGCGTCGCATGACTGCGTGGGGCCTCAATACCGTGGGCAACTGGTCCTCCTTTCGGGAATCCGAGGACGGTCGCCGCAAGGCCTACGTAGCGACCTTTCGCAGTCCCCGGACACAGCCCTCGTTTCTGGGTATGCCGGATGTCTATGGCGAGGAATTTACCCGTCGTTTGGATGAAGCGGCCCAACGCCAATGTGAACGCCTCAAGGACGATCCCTGGCTGATAGGTACGTTCATCGGCAACGAACCTCCCTGGCCCGGACGCGAGAGCGAACTCGTCGATATGTTCCTCAACGGACCGGATACGGCTACCAAGACGAAACTCCGGGCCTTTCTGGCTCAGGGCGATACAAAGACACGCCGCGAACACTTTGTCCATACCATGTTCGAGAGGTACCTGGATCTTATCAACGCAGCAATCAAGAAATATGACGACAATCACCTGAATCTCGGCATCCGCTTCGGAGGTAGTCCGCCGGAAGCTGTCTGTCGTATGGCGAAGAAATTCGACGTATGCAGCATCAATGTCTACGAATACGAGCCTACCCGACAACTCAAGCGCACCTTTGCCCTGGCAGGGCGACCGATTGTGATTGGTGAGTTCCATTTTGGTGTACCGGCAAACGGCTTGAGTGCAGGCCTGGTACAGACGCAGAATCAAGCCGAACGGGCCGCGGGTTACCGCTACTATGTGGAACAGGCTATAGCCCTGCCTTACTTCCTCGGGGCCCATTGGTTTCAGTGGCAGGACCAGCCTGTGCTGGGACGCATGGACGGCGAGAATTACAATATCGGCCTGGTAGATGTGACCAACCGTCCATACCCCGAACTGGTGCAGGCCCTCAAGGCCACACACAAGGTGCTTTACGACGTACATACATGCAAGGCCAAGCCCTTCAGCCGGCGTCCTCTGGCCTCGGAGGCCGGCACACCGAATTCTCCGTGGGATTAATGCCTAAAAACAACTTGTTTCAAATGAAATCTTAGTATTCTGGTACTGGGGCTTACAGAGGTAGAATCAGCTTTTTATAATATCATTTATAGTCGCTTAAAGTCATAACCCATAGTCTTCAATCGACTAATTATTTCCGGCAAAAGCTTATAGAATTTATCTTTTCGTGCAATATCAGTTCCCGGATGAATTAATATGACACAACCATTTAATCCGTGCGAATTTTCCTTTTCGAACTGAAATACACTGCGTAAAATGTCGTCGGACGACACGTAATTTGACATATCGGGCGTTGTATAGTCGGCATTTGTTCTAATTCCGGGAGTAAAATTAACCACAGAAATACCCATTGCTCTTGCCCAATCAACGATAATATTGTTATACCATTCGTAAGGCGGCATGAACCATTCTGAATTTGAATGGGCAATGCCGAATTTCTTTAATTCGATATAGTTCTTCTTAAGATCATTCTCAAAACTATGCCTATTGACCAACAATAAATCTCTATTCTTCCAATCGCAGTAAAGCAAATGCTTGTCTGAATGTGGCCCAACGTAATGACCATTATTAATGATTTTTTTTATAAGAGTACCATAATCAGGATTTCGCAAAAAATTTCCTGTAAAGAAGAAAGATGCTTTGATGTCATTATCATTTAAAACCTGAAGTATATATTCGCCTCCTTCAGCTTCTTTGTCAGCCGTAAATGCAAGATATATGTCCTTACGGTCAGGGTTCATTCTTACAATGGCGCCTTCTTTATCCATTACATGCCTTGATCGATTTCTACTGCCTTCTTTTTCCATCGAAGACAGGTAAAAGCTAAGACTTGCTGTGCCATCCATTGTTGGTTCGTTGGTAGAATAATCTCCCATATCATCATGGTATACTGCTTTGCCATTTTGAAACGGAGCATACTCGTCTTTTTTCAGCAAATGGATGCCTCGCAAGTTGCTGTAGATCGATCCGTCTACCGGGCCATCGATCAGTCCTCCGAAGGTAGTCTCATTCAGCAGATAGGTTATTGACGAATGCGGCAACTTGGGATAATCCCCTCCTGCCGGCAAACCACAAATCATGCTCGTTCCCCAGGGATTACATCCGAACAGCCAATCGCGTAATGCAGCTTCCATTTCGAGATACGCCGGATCTTTTGTTGTGTTATAATAGCATCTGGCCTGAGTTAAAGCGGCTACCACCAAATTATTGGAGCACCAGATAAACGGAATCCCATTGAGAAATGGGTCTTTGTCACATCGCTCGTAAATAAATTGCAGCCCATCCTTCAAATATTCTGTATAAATATCCCGCTTGCCGGACAGATAATGGTGTCCTAAATTAACAAAGGGATAAAACTGATAATGTCTTGCACGACCGGATGACATCCATGGAGTAACAGGTTCAATGTCACCCCACTTTACCGCCTGCTCAAGATAGTATTCCTTGTTTGTCAGACGGTGCAATTCACAGGCCGCCAGTTCGAGGTCATCAACGTAATTTTCTTCTTCGTAAAAATACGGTGATACATTGCAGGCCGTCTGGCAGGCTCCCAAATCACTTAACGCAAATTCATAGGCTTCAGCGGCTTTTTTGGCGATTTTCTTGGAAAAAACCGGATCATATTCCTTCAATAAGTTTGCTCCTAACGCAAATGCCGATGCGAATTTTGCCGCACTGGATGAGACACCTGTTGTTCGGTTCTTATGTTTTGCAAGTCCCTGCGGTTTTCCTGTGATATAATAAACGGGCCTGTGTCTGCCCAGTCCATAGCTTGCCGAATCCTTGTTGGGCAATCTGTATCCTACGTGATCACGGTCATCGGCAATCTGGTTGTACATTTGGCCATAAGCCGGATTCATTTTCTCCAGCCACTCCAGGCCCCATTTGGCCTCATCAAGTATGTCCGGGATGCCATTTTCACCCTTATTCCCTTTAGAGTCATATTTATCGCCATACACTTGTGGATTGTTTAACCAGGCAAACAGCATTTGATAAGTCGCATTGGCAGATGTGGTAAGGTACTGTAAGTAATCCGATGCATCGTGCCAACCTCCTGTAACATCTATTTCCTGTCCGGTTTTTGTGGGATGGTCAACAATTATTCCATCGTGTAAGTGGCACGAATCTTTCAAATAGGGATTGTAGCCGCATCGTTGCTGTCGCATGTAATTTAGAATGAAATCAGCAGTACCATTATACACGTCATTTGCTATTCTGAAACAGGGAGACTTGATGTCATCAATTTGAATGTAATAGCCTCCGACGCTCTCAAACTTTGAAAAATCAAGCCGATAAGCAGATTTCATTCCCCAAACAGAGGCATCATATTCTTTTGTTTCTCCCCTATATACAATGGTGTCTGTAACGGCATTTCTCAATTGGAACTGTTCAATTCTTATATCTTCTTCGGAAATCAACACGGCTACTTTTACAGCATCAGGCAGGTATCCCAGTTGATTAATCCTTATCCAACTGTCACCGGCATTAAGAGAATTAAATGTTGAAAACAGAATAGAAATAAAGAGCAGTCTTGTTCGCATGATTTTAATATCTCTTGTCCGACTCAATGCCTCCGAAGTAATGACGAAAAAAGCTCATCGTATTTATGTAATCTATCCCTGTCTATTAACCGAGGGTTTCCTTGCTTAATAGCATTAAAAATTTGTGTGACATCGGTCATGATTATTCTCTGTTCCAGGTCTCTTAATAGAATTACGCTATTGTAGCAGGAATTAAGTTACGATTCAAATGCTAACGGATACTTACTTGATATGCAGTTTTTGGGCTTTCTCGGTCAGTCACACAGAGGTGTTTTCAAAATATGCTTGTTATACTTGTCTGGCAGGGCGCGGTACTTTAATATATAGTAATCCTATGTTTGCCCTAAACAGACCAACATTGGAACCCAATAACGGATTTAAAGGTACAAATAGATTGGACCATGAATAAACCGATTTTATCACTTTAAAGGAGAAATCTGGTGAAGATAAACCGTCGTGAGTTTTTGAAACTGGGTTGTACCGGATTATGCTTCGACACAGCGAGAAGCCTGCCTGTCTTAGGCGGTTCATCAGGTACGAAACCGAACATAATTCTTTGTATGGCTGATGATCAGGGGTGGGGCGATATGGCCTACAATGGCCATCCCATTCTTAAGACTCCAAATTATGATGCAATGGCAGCTTCAGCGTTGCGTTTTGATCGTTTCTATGCTGCAGCGCCGGTTTGCTCACCTACACGCGGGTCCGTTATGACCGGTCGACATCCGAACCGATTCGGCTGTTTTAAATGGGGACATACTCTTCGCCCGCAGGAGCTTACTATCGCTGAAGCATTAAGAACTGCCGGATACGTTACCGGCCATTTTGGAAAGTGGCACCTCGGCTCTGTATGTAAAGGCAGTCCGGTCAATCCAGGCGCCAGCGGATTCGACGAATGGTTTTCTGCGCCGAATTTCTTCGATAATGACCCCATACTCAGCCTAGAAGGCATCGCCGTCCAAACTAAGGGTGAAAGCTCGATGGTCACTGTTGATGCGGCAATAGAATTCATTCGCAAACATGCCGGTTCACCCAAACCATTCCTTGCCGTTGTCTGGTTCGGCTCTCCACATAATCCACACAAAGCCATTGAACGCGACCGCACTTTATACGAAGACCAGGCCGAGAAGCTCCAAAACTTTTACGGTGAAATAACAGGTATGGATCGTGCTTTTGGTAAACTCCGCCGACAGTTGCGTGAACTGAACATCCATGAAAACACAATCCTCTGGTATTGCAGCGACAACGGGGGGCTTCCCAACGTCGGCTCGACCGGCGGCCGTGCTAATAAGGGCAAGGTCTATGAGGGTGGACTTCGCGTGCCGGCCATACTCGAATGGCCTGCCCGCATTCCTAATCCGCGGGTTACTGCTGTTCCTTGCAATACATCGGATATTTATCCAACCCTTCTGGAGATTGCGGAAGTGAAGATGAAGAACCAACCGCCGTTAGACGGAATAAGTTTAATATCGCTAATCGATGGTAAGATGAAAGTTCGTCCTAAGCCAATGGGCTTCTGGGATCATCCTACCGGGGGTATCGGCACTCCAAGCAAGAAGCTGATGAGCGAGCTATTGGAATTACAGAAAACCGGCAGAGAAGTTGATGATTCATCACGCTTGCGTTTGGACGCCGGTCAAATCACCAAAAGGTATCCCGAAGGCAGCTTCCCCGGCCATGCGGCCTGGATGGATTGGCCATGGAAACTTCATCGGATTGAGACGAAAAAGGGCCTGGAGTTCGAGCTGTACAATCTTGCAAAGGATCCGCAAGAGAAAAACGACTTATGCTTGCAAAATACTGAACACTTAGACTTAATGAAGGGTCAGCTTGAAGAATGGCAGAGATCTGTTGTTAGAAGCCTCAATGGGCAGGACTACTGATCTTTAGGAAATATTCAAAAAAAGCATAAATCTGGTCATTTGATTCGGGTGTCGGGCTGTGGCTTTTCCGATTGGTCATTGCTACGCGGTTGACATATCCGAGAAGCGTATTGACAGCGACCGAATGATTAAGAGCCTTCCAGCGTTTGGGCGGGTCTTCGGCGCCGCCTGAAACAAGGAAAGGCCTTGGCGCCATAAGAGCATGTAATTCATGGAGGTCATGGCCTTCGAGAATCAGTTCTTTGTAGGCCCCTGTTCGAGGATTTATAGCGCTGGGGATACCTCTCTGGCGTGTCGCCTCCGGCTCATAACCGAGATACCAAGGCTCCCAGTAGTTGATATTAGCTCGGCTCTCATCGAATACGATACCGGGATCGGACCAGACGGCACAGGCGAATTTGTCATAAAGGCAGGAAGCGAACATTGCCCATTTGCCCCCATAAGAGTGACCAATGATGCCAATCCGTTCAGCGTCAACATTGGGCATATTCGCCAGAGCATTATGGCAATTAGCTGCGACATACGCCAGTGCCGAAAGCGGTTGGAGCGGAGGTTCTTCTTCGCTCTGTTTGCAGAGTGGCTTATAAGGAGGATTTAAACTGCAAAATTCCGGCGTACCGATCGATAGAGTGACGAATCCCCGTTTGGCTAATTGATACCCGAAATCGCGTAGCTCCTTGCCCAAACCCGCTCCAGTCTCGGCATCATAATACACAACAAGCACTGCAGGAAACGGACCATCTCCGTCAGGAATAAGTAGATAACCAGTTACAGTTTGATCATCCGGTGCGATTTCAACAGATATTCGATGCTGAGTGATATTGTTCCGACGCGTTCGTTCAGAGTACCGGATTTTCGGCTTTCCAATTAGATCAGGCCAGGAGCCCATACTGCTGCGCCATGCAGCGAGTATTTCTTTTCTTCGCCTTTGCCAGTCTGCTGCTGTCTTTACGGGCTTACCATTCTGGAAGGTCAGCAAGGATTTGTATTTCCCGAATTCGCCTACAAAATCCGGCGGAGGCGTGAAAGATGATTCGATTACCTTAGGTATCTCACCTCTATTTTTCTTAGCCTTGGAATCTAACAGGTTCGAATCCTGATTACTCGCAGATGTCGGCTCTGTTGTGACCAGGAAGGTACTACAAACTATTAGGGTAACATTTAAGATTCTCAAAGACATTTCAACCTCGCCCTGTCAACAATAGCAAGAGTATTACCTGCACATGAAAACTATATTATAATTGATTCGATTTTATCCAGGACAGCTACTATTATTTTACATGCTGCTGCAAACGAGTCAAGTTTGCCATATTGCTTCGCGGCGACGTGAACTCAAACACATCAGTTGCCAATGTCAGGCATAATACGCGCCGAGTCCGGCAGGTCCCTGGTTCGCGGACTTTTCCGGCTGAACTCGACGAGTCGCTTCCAGACTACCGGCATTCTCATCCTGATTTTCTCGCGAATAGCGTGTGAGAGATTTGCGCTACTCATAGGTACACGTTTGACATACTCCCATTCGAAGTGACCGGGATCGCGGCCGTATTTGTAATCGTAGGTGAATCCGCCGGTTTCGGTAAGCTTCATACCCGGTAACGAGGTGTTAGGCACTGAAATGTAAAATTCATCCACGGAAAGGATAGACTCATCGCTTCCCTCAATCAGAAGTCCCGAGCCAGCAAGAGTCTCGTAGAGGTCTCTTGCTGTCAACTCGGCCGGGTCGATGAAACAAGGACGATCGAGAATGAGATTTTTGTAAGGCTCATCGCCATTGGGCTTGTGGAAATCATGCAGTCGTCGCAATGATTCCGCAATTTCGTTCTGATAGAATGGAAAATGCGTGCAGCCCAGTATTACAGTGCTTATCGGCTCTGAGCCTCCGCTACGAAGATACGACTCCATAAGCGATGCTGTGTGATAGCGGATGTAGTTCTCTACAGAGTTTAGCCGCCAGGTCGCAGGCTGATCAACGTCTCCAAGAAGTCCTTCAGCCTCGAAGTCGTATTGTGTTAGAAGTCCAAAATCGATTGGTGCTGTAAGATTACCCACTGCAGGTCCTCGGTAGTCCGCGGTTCGAGCTCTTTCCGGCAAGCTTATGTAAGATGGATCACCCTCGATTGCACCGGCAAGACCCAGACAACCTTGCTGAATGACATTTGGTGGCATGATACCGGCTTCATCCGCCTTCTGTTCAATCGCTTTAACATAGCCCTCACTCCTGCAGGTGCCCACAGTGGCGAATACAGCGACAGATCCTTTCTCGCTCCGCTCGGCGATAGCTCTAACCGCGCCGGTTGCGCCCACGTCGACGATTCCAATGACTTGAACCGGTAGATGCCATTCCTTCAATGCCGTATTTACAATCTCTAATCCATATGCAGTGGCCGTGTTACAGGCGATGACAATAGCTTTCACCGGCGGCTTGTCGCGCCGCGGCATTTGTGCAGTGGCAGAAGGCCAGTAACGCTCGCCGAGCAGAAACGTGACGTCTTTAATGATCAGCTCTTGCAGGAAGTCTGTCTTCTGCTCGGACGGGTAGTTCCCATAAGGCATGTTTGCCTGATCACCCAGATAGATGAAGCGCTCGTTTTCAAAATCGGGGCGGCCGTCTGGTCCGGGTTCATGAGTAACATTGTTAAAGGTGTCCAGCTCAAGGATAGCCGTAAGGACTGTGAGTCCTCCGATACCGGAGTCAAATACTCCGATGGGAAGCTCTTGCATCTCGTACGAGTAGCGGTCAAATGGCACTCTGAAGAATTCGATTTTGTCCTGTTTGACAATTTCGACAAACGACGATGACCCTTGCTGGTTCGCTGTATCATCTGGTTCGGTACACGCTGAGAGAACGAGCGAGATTGAAATCAGTGCGAATACTGTCGGTATGTACTTTTTCATGAACGTCCTTTGATTACCGGTTCGGTGAATGTTTAGTTGTTGCCTATCAAATCCGGGCAATTTTACTTTCTTGACAGCATGTATACCAGAGGAAACACTACAATTTTCATAAACTTTCATACCTCAGAACCTTCCTTGTCAATCACGTATTCATGAGCAATATTAAGAAAACATAATCAGCAAGTGACAGAACAGGATTTCAAGATAGGGGCAGTATTATTAGACAGAATTGTCTTTTGCAATTTCGCATCTAAAAAGATTAAACTGCGAAATGCGTTAAAAAACCAAGCTTTGCAACAGAATGCAAAGCTTCAATGGGCGATACAGGATTCGAACCTGTGACCCGCTGATTAAGAGTCAGCTGCTCTGCCAGCTGAGCTAATCGCCCTGATTTCTTTTTGATAGAAACCGATTGGCACGTACTTTACACTCAATGGCACGATATTGCAAGAAAAATAGCCGCAAATTTCCACTTGTTGCTCTCTGTTCCCGGCTTCAAGTGAAATATCCTTGCAAAGCTTTGTCATTTGAGCTATAAATCGCTCAAAATATACTGAGTTTCGAATTGATGATGAGACAATCTATGATTGACAGGCCATAAGGGACGAAATATGAGATACAGCCGGATGTTCATACCTACGGTAAAGGAGACTCCTGCCGATGCGGAAGTAGCCAGCCACCAATTAATGATTCGAGCGGGTTTGTGCCGCAAGGTCGCCAGCGGCACATATACCTACCTGCCGCTCGGCTGGCGAAGCCTGCTTAAAATTATCGCAATCGTTCGCGAGGAAATGGACAAAGCAGGCGCCCAGGAGATTGTCGTGCCGTCAATGCAGCCGCTTGAGCTTTGGGACAGGACCGGTCGCAGTGTCGATTACGGCCCGACAATGTTTCGCCTCGAAGACCGTCATGGAAGGATGAACGTACTCGTGCCGGTCAATCTTTATCAGATAAGCCCAAAATTCCGCGATGAATTCCGGCCTCGGTTCGGTGCGATTAGGTCACGTGAATTCATAATGAAGGATGCCTACAGCTTCGATGTCGATGCCGATGGCCTCGATAAATCATATCAGGCGATGTATGATGCTTATTGCCGGATTTTCAAACGCTGCGGGCTCGAATACGTTATCGTCGAGGCAGAATCCGGCGAGATGGGTGGCTCAGGCTCACATCAATTCACCGTGCCCTGCGAATCCGGCGAAGATACGATAGTTTATACCGAAGACGGCTCTTATGCGGCAAACCTTGAAAGAGCGGCAGTGGATGCGCTGCCGAAAGAAGAAACAGATACGGAAATTCCACGGCTAAAAGAAGTTCACACTCCAAACGTTGGCACCATTGAAGCGGTCTGTGGTTTTCTCGGCTCCCGGTCTAAAGATATGATTAAGACGCTGATTTACAGTGCTGGAGAGCAAACCATTGCCGCTCTTGTACGCGGCGATCATGAGTTGAATAACGAGAAACTGACACAAATCATCGGCGGCGGGCATATAGACCTTGCTGCCGAATTAACGATTGAAGAAGTGACTGGTGCCAAAGTCGGCTTTGCCGGGCCGATGGGTATAGCCGGCAAAGTTTCGAAAATGATCATCGACCACGCTGTTGCCGCAATGGAGTCAGGTATCACAGGGGCCAATAAGACCGATTATCATGTTAAAAATGTTGTGCCCGGCAGAGATTTCCGTCTTGAGGGCGAGAATATTACTGTTGCCGATATCCGCTTTGCTGGCGAAGGGGATACGCATAACGGCAAAAAGCTGCTCTTTAAGAAGGGCATCGAGGTTGGGCAGGTCTTTAAGCTTGGGACAAAATACAGCACAAAACTCGGAGCAAAGTTTCTCGATGAAAATGGACATGAAAAGCCCTGTATTATGGGCTGCTATGGCATTGGCATAAACCGAATCTTTGCTTCGGCTATCGAGCTCGGTAATGACAAGAACGGCATTATCTGGCCGATTAGCATCGCTCCGTGCGAGGTTATTATTACTTCCGTAAATCAGGATGACGAAGAAGTTGCCCGGGTCGCTGAAGACATCTATGAGCAATTGCTCGGCAAAGGTATTGATGTATTGCTGGATGACCGGGTTCTGCGCGGTGGAGTGAAATTCAAAGATGCCGATCTTTTAGGTATCCCTATAAGAGTGACAGTCGGCCAGAAATCACTCGCTGAAGGTAATGTCGAAGTAAAGCTGCGTAGCGAATCACAAAGTCAGAAAGTCCCTATTGAAAAATCAATAGAAAGAGTTATTGAAATTGTACATTCACTATGGGCAAAGCTAAGAGTTTAGAATGATTGCTTTTTCAACACAAATTTGGATTAGTTTGGTAATTAGTGTTTTAGCAGGTGTCATAGTTACAATCGTAGTTTTGTTAACAAGAATTCTTTTTTACTACGTCCGAGATTTACTTCCAGCCGGTTCCTTATTCTCTGGCATAAGAAACGCTTCAAATAATTGTATGATCTTCATTAGGAGAATGACTGATTTAGAACAAAGTGGTAGATATTTAAGCCCAACTCCCAATTACTCACCAATTTCTAAAGATTCAAAGATTCAATACTCAGCACAGTTTAAAAAAAATCAAAACATTCCTTGGGTTACAAGTACAGCTACTGCAATGGCAATGGCCCATATTCTAAATGTTTTAGGTCGTATAGGACGTTCAGAGAATATTGAAATTACTTATCATGATAAAGATTATGAGAGATGGGATTCACCAATGATTATTATAGGGGGTGGTTGGAAAGCTCATCGAGCTTTAAAGACCTGTAATCCTTATTACCAGTTACAACCTAACGGTTTCACATTAATTTCTTCAGGCGAGGCTTTTCCTCCAAAGTGCGATGAAGAAGATATAGGTCTGCTTGAAAAAATGATTAATCCAACTAATAACCAACCAATCTGGCTTATCCATGGTTATAGAGGTGCTGGTGTGGTATCTGCATCTTATGCTCTTGTTCGTTGGTGGAGATATTTAGGCTGGATCTATGGCAAGAAACCTTTTGCTCTCCTTGTTTCATTCAATGATAGAGATGGATGGCAACAATCGAATATAATTAGCCTTTACCCAAAACCTAACTGGTTTACCAAACTAATACATCCTCATTCATGGCACAAATTGAAAAATATGATTAAAAGGAGATAATGATGAACTACAGCAAACTTTCACGGCGGACCTTTATCCGCAGCAGTTCGGTGATTGCCGCTGGGACCATTGCCGGGGCATTGACTCGTGCCGGGCAGGCTATTACCGCCGACGATGTCGAACGGATTGTTAAAAACGGCCGAATCAACCAATCCGTCAGCAAATGGTGCTACGGCAAGTTCTCACTCGAAGAGATGTGTATAATCGGCAAGAAAATGGGCTTAAAAGCAATTGACCTGCTCGGGCCGAATGACTTTCCGACACTGAAAAAACACGGTCTTGCCTGCTCGATGATTAACACGCACAATCTGACGAAAGGTATTAACAGAAAAGAGAACCATGCCGAATGCCTGGATAAAATTCGTACGGCAATAGATGCCGCCGCCGAGTACAATTATCCGAACGTGATTACCTTTCCCGGCAACCGTGCAGGTATGCCGGACGACGTCGGTGTTGAAAACTCGGTCATAGCTATGAAGAAAATTGCCGGTTATGCCGAAAAGAAAGGCGTCACTATCTGTCTCGAATATCTCAACAGCAAGGTCAATCACAAGGACTACATGTTCGACAACATGGCATGGGGCGTCGAAGTCTGCAAGAAAGTCGGCTCCGAGAGTGTTAAGATTCTCTATGACATTTATCACGCCCAGATTATGGAAGGTGACATAATTAGTACGATACTCTCTTTCAAGGACTACATCGCCCATTATCATACGGGCGGCAATCCCGGCAGAAACGAGATTGACGAGACGCAGGAGCTGTACTATCCGGCAATAATGCGAGCCATTGTTAAAACCGGCTATAAAGGGTATGTAGCTCATGAGTTTGTCCCGAAAAAGGA
>WOR8_10003298_pt1 | contig 15774 bp, 14 predicted proteins | sample DeeMarSeWOR38_10_FD_19890 | JGI IMG/M metagenome (IMG submission 19890) | reverse complement strand
GGAAGGGTCATTGGTTCTATCTATTCAGCGCCCTGTTGTAAGGGAGGTAAGGGTGGAGACATTTACTATTTTGGAGTGTGCAAGGGTGACATCATTTCGCGTCTGGCGATTGCAGACGTCACCGGTCACGGAGAGGCTGTTTCGGAAATAGGCCAGTACGTATACGATATTTTAAAAAATCATATGTGAGAGCCTGACAGTCGAGTCATCCTGGGCGAAGTTAATGAACACATCAGCCAACGCGGCCTGGATGCTATGACAACCGCGGCAGTTGTCGCGTATTACAGTCAGGAGAGTATCGTAAAAATTTCTTATGCCGGTCATCCCCCTGCACTTTATATGCGAGCGGGTGACCGGATCTGGTCCTATGCCAGACCGCCCCAGCGCAAAGGCCAAAGTGACGGTTTCCCGCTAAACATACCCCTTGCCATTGATTTGGATACGCTCTACAGCCAGCTTACGATATCGATGGCACCTGGTGATCGGCTCTTTGTTTATACCGATGGCGTCATTGATGCGCCCAATCCCAAGGGTGAAAGTTTTGGATTGGCGCGCCTCAAAGATGCCCTCGATGCAAATACAGGTGCCCCGCTGTCTGAGCTTAAGTCGGCAGTACTTAAAAGATTGCAAGAATTTACTGAAAAAGAGCCAGCTCATGATGACATCACCATGATCGCCATGGAGATTTGCTAGCGTTTAATGCTTTTACCGTATAAGTGGTTAAAGTCGAAGATAGGCATTTTGAATGGTCGGTAGAAATAATGCAATCCTATGCTGTTCGGTTATGAGGTTCTAGTGACTTCCAACACTTCACGCAGAAGATATGAACTTGACTGGCTGCGCGTTCTGGCCATCTTGACCGTATTCGTGTATCACAGCAGCCGATTTTTTAACCTGGGTGACTGGCATGTTAAGAATAGCGACACTTATGTCTGGGTAGAGATCTGGAACATCTTTGCCACCCGCTGGATGATGCCTCTTTTCTTTATCATCTCCGGTGCGAGTTTGTTTTATGCCATCGCAAAATCCGGTCGTTGGTCCAGATTCTATGTCGATAAGTTTATGCGACTGATGATACCGGTCCTGGTCGCGGCGGTCACGCACGGCGCCCTGCAAATATACCTGGAGCGGTTGAATCATGGTCAATTCTCAGGGTCATTCTTTTCCTTCCTGCCCGAGTATTTCAACGGCGTTTATCTAGCGATCGGCATGCCGGGGAATTTCGCATTTCACGGGATGCACCTCTGGTATTTGCTCTTTTTATTTATCTACAGTCTAATTTGCTACCGCCTGTTTGTCTGGTTGAAAGCGAGCGGGCGGGATATTCTGGAGCGGATTACGTCTTTGTTTGCCATACCGGGATTGATGTATCTATGGTTTGTCCTGCCATTATTGATCATGAAAGCGATCATTCCTCAAGCTGTTTTGAAGGCCGGCAGCGGAGGTTGGGGAGGGTTGTATTATATCTGGTTTCTGATCGCCGGCTTTTTAATCATGTCCAGTGACCGCCTTCAACGCAATATCAAAAATCAGCGCTGGCTTTCGCTTCTGCTGGGCGTGGTTTTAATGTCAGCCTACCTATACCTGCTGTTTAGCCCGTCCCGGGCGCCTTTTTCAGCTCTGATAACGGATTGGACATATGCCCTCCTTAACTTTTTCAGTGCCTGGTGCTGGCTATTGGCCATCCTGGGATTCGGCATGCGGTATCTGGCTTTTGATCGTCCCGTCCTGCGATATGCCAATGAAGCTGTGCTGCCTTTTTTTATTCTGCACCAGACCGTCTTGCTGTTCGTCGGTTATTTTGTAATGACCTGGGAAATTCAAGATGCCTTAAAATGGATGGTCGTTTTTATCGGTGCCTTTATTATCATAATAATGCTTTACGTGCTTCTGGTTCGGAAATATGAGCTGCTCCGTTTTTTATTCGGGATGAAGACCACCCGTCCGTTTTTCGACATCTTCCGCAAAAGGGGCGTCGTGATTCTCCTGCTTGGGCTGTATGTTGCTTTAATCGTTTTCGCGGCTACCGGGGCAAGCCAAAGCCGGTCTGCAATGCCGCTGATGTACGCGCCTGAACAGGATATCTTATTGAATGCCGAATCCATCACCGCTAAATCCTTAACCGGTGTTGAGGTGGTCACCGATCAAGAGGCTTCAATCGGCAAGGCCATCGAGTTTTCCTCTGGAGCAAATCAAAGGGCCGAATCGCAGCCCAAAGTCTATGTTGAGATGCGTTTTTCGGCGCCGGCGGGTCGATACTTTGTCTGGTTAAGAGGCAAAACCGTTAAAGACAGCGGTTATACGGATTCAGTCTGGGCGCAGGTGGACGATCAAATCGGAACTCAAACCCGGAGTGTCCGCCTGGGCAATTGGTGGGATGTTCATCCGGTCGGTGTCTACGGCTGGGCCAGTGACACGGATGATCCCATTGCCATTGTCTTGAAGCATTCCGGGGATCACACGATTCGCATCCAACCCCGTCAAATACCGCACCGGATTGATCAGATCTGGTTGAGTCGATCGCAACATCGAATCCCCGATACGCAGAAGCCCATAAGATGATCAGGATCCGGTTTTTGCATTTCTGGTGGCATAATTTTCATCTAGCTAGCAAGGCAGCTGCTTTGTTTCGGCAGTGAAAGTCAGTTATGAAAAATGAAGATATTTCCAACATATCGGCAAAGTTGATGGTGCCGAAAAAGCAGTAGTGTAAATGATAGAAAGTCGCTCTTTAAGAGTGCAAGAGTCAAAAAAATATGATTGTATAAAGAAACGAAGATATTCAGTTCAGGGGTGTCTGCCATTATTTGCATCTCATTTATATCAGCACAGTGATATTAGGATTAGCGATTGGTATTCGGGATGTCAACTTTATCAAAAACCCAATTGTTTACCCTGTAGATGTCAGGTAAGGTTGACATAACGATGCGGAACTGCCGATTACAGATAGCAGATTCTATTGAGCCGCGGCAGCCCTAAATAGATCTACCTTGTTGGGTTGCGGGGTGCCGCCACATAAAGTAGTTGCTAACATTGAATATGCCGGTTTCTTCAACGACATGAAAACCGAAACGCTCATAAAATCGGACATTTTTGTCTGTATCTGTTTCCAAATAGGCCGGGGCTAAACATGCATCCACTTCCTTGCAGAAACGATTTAATAGCATTGTGCCAATGCCTTTTCCCTGATGGGACGGTAAAACACCAACGGGGCCAAGATGCCAGTGCTGTTTCAAAGGATCCTGCCGTGCCCATTCGTTGCGCCAATAGGATTGACGCCACTCCAGATTGTTGACTTCCCCGGTTTGGGCGTGTTCTTCGGTGACCATACTGCCATCACAGGATTTCATCCGCATTACGCCTACTATTTGGGTGCCAATCGTTGCCAGGAAGGTAATACCCGGTAAATCCGTCAAAAGCTCAAAAAAGATTTTTGCGATTATGTTGCGTTCTTTTTCGCCCTGACCCTGAAAAATGGCGATGTGAATGGGCACTTTGAGCATTGCCTCACTGAGAACGTTTGAGGCCTCCGGGATGTCGCTTTTTTGCAAAAATGAAATCCTGCATGTATCCATTTTTAATCCTATTGCCGTAATGTTTCAAAAATGAAATCAATCTATGAAATTGACCAATTGATATCCTGTTCTCTTTTTTAACCCACTTTTGCGATTTTTTACTTTCCCCCGGTGGCTATCATAAGCCCGAGCTTGTCACGTGTTGCTTCGCTCGCTGCAAACAGGCCAACAATACGACCTTTAGACATGACGGCGATGCGATCGCTGAGAGCCATCAGCTCGTCCAAATCCTCGGATACCAGCAGAACGGCGGTGCCGGATTCGCGCAGCCGCATCAGCAGCTGCCAGGTATGATCGATGGCTTTGGCATCCAGGCCCTGGGCCGGATAAACCGCCACCAGGCATTGCGGTATGCGCCAGGTCTCACGGCCCAGAATCAGGCGCTGGATGTTTCCGCCTGAAAGGATGCGAGCCGGGGTCTTCCACAGATCGGAAACCAGGGCCCCGAATCGCGTCACGATCTCTTTGGTGTGTCCGGTGATATAGGATTTGTTGATAAAGGTGCCTTTTGAAAACGGCGGCACACGGAGATCTTTGAGGACGACATTTTCTGCGGTGGTCATCGGCTCCACCACCCCCATGGCGCGTCTTTTTTCCGGAATATGGGCCACGCCGGCATTGATGATTTTCCGCGGCGTCTGATTGGTAAAATCTTTTCCGCCGATGAACACCTGGCCGCCGGTGGCCTTGCGCATGCCCGTGACGACCTCGGCCAGCTCACTCTGGCCGTTTCCGGAGATCCCCGCAAAGCCCAATATTTCACCCTGCCGGATCGAAAAGGAGACCCCCTGTAAAGCCGGCTCCCGGTCCGCCGCCAGGGCTTTAAGATTTCTGACATCCAGAACGATCGTATCGGATTTAACCGCTTGGCGTTCAAGATGGACCGGCGTGTGCTCACCAAACATAAGTTTGACCAGCTCGTTCTTGTCGGTTTGCGCCGTGGGCCGGGTCCCGGTGGATTTACCGAGGCGCAAAACGGTCACCCGATCACCGACTTCCAGAGCTTCTTCGATTTTGTGAGTGATAAACAAAATCCCATAGCCCCGCCGGGCCATGTTTTCCAGGGCCTCGAAAAGGCGCGCGGCATCAGCTGAGATCAAAGAGGTGGGTTCATCTAAAATCAGAATTTGCGGGTTATGGTAGAGGACTTTGATGATCTCGGCCCTTTGCTGTTCGCCGGCTGAAAGATCTTCGACTTTGGCCAACGGGTCCACGGACAGTCGGTACGTTTCCGAAAGCTCCCGCACCTTTGCCTCAACTTCCGGCAGGGGAAAAGAAAAATCGGAACCCGGCAGACCCAGGGCAATATTTTGCGCCACCGTAAATGGCTTGACCAGCGCCAGCTCCTGGTGAACCATGCCGATGCCGTGGCGGATACCGTCGGCCGGCGATTTCAAGCTCACCGGCCGCCCTCTGACATAAATCTGTCCTTCAGACAGGGAGTAAAAGCCCGAAAGGCAGTTGGCAATGACGGTTTTGCCGGCACCATTTTCTCCGAGCAGGGTGTGGATTTCACCGGCCTGGATATCGATATCGATGTGATCCAGGATCAGATGCTGCCACACACCGGGAAACCCCTTGCACAGGCCCTTGCCTTCAAGCAGTTTCTCGCTGTTATTCTGTGACGGTGTGCCTTTTGGATTCAAGATGGCGCTTCCTCATATTTTATTCGCGCTGATAGGGAATACCCATGGCCGCCGGAAATTTGGCGCGACCGATAACCCCTGCGACGACCAGAAGCGTGACCGCATAGGGGGCCATGGCAATAAACTGCCAGGGAATGATTTTTTGAACCGCCGGCATGGTGGCCACCCAAACCGCCAGGTTGTCAAAAAAGCCGAATATGAAGCCGCCAAGCAAAACCAGCAGCGGGTTAAGCCCGCTGAAGACGACGGTAGCCAAAGCAATAAAGCCGCGACCGGCCGAGATCTCCTTGGTGACCGAGCCCAACCAGTCTATGCTCAGATAGGCCCCGGCCAGCCCGGCCAGCGAAGCGCCTGCGGCCGTCGCCAGCAGCCGCAGCAAATGGATTCTGATGCCGGCCACATCGGCGGCCTGCGGGTTTTCGCCCACAGCCCTTATCTTCAGGCCCAGTTTGGTGCGAAAAAGCAACAGATAAATTAAAACCGGCAATGCAATGGCCACGAATATCATGGGGCTCAAATCCCCGAAAGGGGTGGCAATGTTTGCCAGCTGGTGCTCGGCGGCCAAGGCATGATGCCCGGGTACGCCCAGGTGGATCAACCAGAACGCCACCAGGCCTGCGGCGAACAGATTGATGCCCACCCCGGCGATCAGCTGGACGCCTTTAAAATAGGTGCACACCGCTGCGAAAATGAGGCCGATCACAAATCCGGTTCCCAGACCTACCAGCAGACCCGCCATCGGCCCGCCGGCTTCCGCCCCCAGCGCTCCGGTCATGGCACTGATTAGGATGATGCCTTCAAGGCCGATATTGAACAGGCCCGCCGATTCACCGACCACCTCGCCGGAAGCCGTCAGGGTAATGGGAACCATGGCATGTAATGATCCCAGTAGAATCCCACCAGCATATTCAAAGTTCATCGCTATCTCCGGTTTTAGGGGCGCTTTGCCCGAAAATTAAGTGAAGGCGCTAATTTGCGCAACCAGGAAAATAATTTGACCAGCTCAGGGATAGCCAAAAACAAAACGACCATTCCCTCCACCACCCGGACCAGCTCCAGGGGAACACTTGCCAGCATCTGCATCATTCTGCCCCCGGCCAGCAGTCCGCCAAAAAAGACGGCCGCAAAGATGATCCCGATCGGATGGTTCCTTCCAATCATGGCCACCGCCAGGCCTTCAAAGCCCAGCCCTTTAATGGACGGCATGCCGCCGTAAATCGCGTAAACCGGCGGGCGTCCCATGACATGGACCGCACCCGCCAGACCGGCGGTGAGCCCACCGGTGATGAAAACAAAGACAATTATTTTCCACTCTTCGATGCCCGCGTAGGCGGCTGCCAGCGGATTATACCCGGTGGCGCGGACATCGAATCCAATGACCGTTCGCCACAATACCAGGTAGACGATGATGGCGGTAAAAACGGCAATGAAGATGCCGTAACTGAGGCTTGTCCCCGGCACGAGCAATGGCAGGCGGTTCGATTCGATGATGCTGACCGTTTTTTCGGCCCTTTGGGGGTCGACCAGAATCTCGGTAATCAGATAAAAGCACAAAAATTGAGATATCCAGTTGAGCATGATGGTTGAAATCACCTCATGCACGCCGCGGGAGGCCTTTAATAAAGCAGCCGGCAAACTCCAGAGGGCCCCCGCCAGGACTGCGATCATCATGCTCAGGGCAAGGCCGATGGCCCCCGGCAGATGAAAATAGCTGACCGCCACCGCGGCCAGGGCCCCCACATAAAGCTGGCCTTCAGCGCCGATGTTGAACATCCCGCCCCGAAACCCAATGGCAAAGGTCAGGGCCGTGAGGATCAGCGGTGTGGCGTTGGCTAAAGATTCCGAAATGCTGTACAGATCACCAAAGGCGCCGTTGAACAGGGCGCGGTAGGCCGCAAGCGGATCATAACCGTAGAGCCTGATAATCACTGCGCCGACCGCAAATCCAATGCCCCCCGCAATAAGGGTTTTGGTCAACTCATCGATGCCTGCCGGGTATCGCATGCTTCTCTCCGGAAACGAAAATGGCCGCCTGCCAGCCCGACGCATGCCGACGGCTAAAAAACGAGGGGGAGGCACGATGCATGCGGTCCCCCTCCTTGACGATCGATGCTACCGGGTCAGCGGATATGTTGATCGCACCGCTTTCATTTCATCCAGGCTGTTGGCATTCGGGACGGTGATTTGCCCTATGATGATCTGCTTTTCCAGATCCGCCACGGCCTCCCAGATCCAGGCCGGAATCTGGGCGCGCATCGTTTTCCAGTTTTCAACGATCTTGGTCTTATCGGCAGCGCTTATTTTTCCGGCACCGATGCCAAATTCCATGAAGGTCAAAAGCTCGGGTTCTCTGCTCATCGCCACGCCCTGGTCACCGAGGCCCATCACTGCCAGCCCCGGTTTAAAGGTGCCTTTGACCACAGCCTCGACGGTGTTATAACAGGCATTGTCCACCCGTTTGAGCATACTGGCTAAAACCCGGTGCCCATCGCCCATCCAATCCTGATTGGCGTCCACCCCGATCATAAAGGGCGGTCCGGCTTCCTTGCCTTTGGCCTTTATGGCTTCGGTGATGGCCTGAAGATCGCCAATTCCCAGAGGCCCGGCAACATTGTAAATCAGGCCGGCCTGCTGGGCCAGCATGGCCCCGGTGGCTTCCTTGCCCTTGGCGATGTCACTGAAAGTTCCGGTATAGGTATACAGCAAGCCAATCTGCGGGTCTTTGCCGGTCTGTTTGGCCACCCTTTTATTGCCCCAATCAATACCGAAGCGATACCCCGCTTCAAAGTGGAACAACACCGGAATCTCGATGCCAAGCACCGCTCCCACATTGGGGTAGCCATAGTGCGCTGCGGCCATGGCTGCCAGGGCGCCGACAAGAGCCGATCCTTCATTTTCCCTGAAAACAATCGACATCACATTGGGGGACTCAACAACGGAGTCGATAATCATAAATTTTTGTTCGGGAAACTCCTTGGCGGCGGTGGCGATGGCATCGGTCAGCAAAAATCCGACCGCAATGATCAGATCAAAGGAGCGCGAGCGGGCCGCGTTGCGAATATTGGGAAGGTAATCGGCAGCGGTGGCACTCTGAATGCTCACCATTTCCAGGCCGAAATCGGCTGCTGCCTTTTCGGTTCCCTTGAAACTCATATCATTGAAGGAAAGATCTCCCCTCCCACCGACATCACTGACGAGGGCGACCTTACCTTTGGACGCGGCCTGGGCCATATCCGGTGCGATCATCAGCCCGACGATCAGCACCGCTGCCATTAAGATGGTAACGATCAAATTTGGACGGTTTTTCATTTTGAGTCCTCCTTTCGCGATTAGCGTAAATCATCAAGGGCGTGTGAACCAAACCTCCTTTCTTTGTTTTGGCAGTTAAGGGTATCTGAATGCTTGGTTTGGTGTTCGGTCGAAACCGTCTATGCCGCTTGTCATACATACGTTCCGGATAAAAGGATGGCGGCATAAGCGCTTGCAGCAAAAAAATCCTCCGCAAAAGGAACGTTTTATAGACAACCGCTATCTATCAACAGCGAGTCGGCTGGTAAGAATATCCGGGCAGGCCTTCGGCCAACGTCAAAATGGCTGCATAAAAGCAAATCGACACGAATTGACTGACAACCTGTCAAAATGAGATAAAGATGATAACGGGTAAGTGTGGTCTAGTGTTGTGTCCCGGAAATATTGTAAACTATTTCCGGGACGGCACGCTAGAACCTATGTCAAAAAGTGGGTTCGATGTCAAGATTTCAGAATAATCTCTCCATTTGGAAGAATAACGATTACGGATTATTCAATTGCTATCAATAGCGAAAGTTGGTAGGTGTTGCACGAGGCGGATTTCTTTGATCCATATTCTACAGGCGCGACGATAAGCTCCGGACACCGGGTCCAAAAAGGATATGATCGATGAATGTCTATGAGCTCATCAAAAGGAAAAGAGATGGGCTGCAGCTGTCCAAAAAGGAAATCGGATTCCTGATCGATGGCATGCTGAGCGGCGCTATTCCCGATTACCAGATGGCGGCATTTCTAATGGCCGTCTACTTCAGTGGCATGAGCGCCCGCGAATGCTCCGATCTCACGATGGCGATGACCCAGTCCGGCGAGCAGGTCGATCTGTCCGGCATCAGGGGTTTTAAAGTTGATAAACATTCCACCGGCGGTGTCGGGGATACCACCACCCTGGTGCTGGCACCGCTGGTTGCGGCCAGCGGGGGGATCGTGGCCAAAATGACCGGCCGTGAGCTGGGCCACACCGGCGGCACGGTCGACAAGCTGGAATCCATCCCCGGTATGCGGGTGGCGCTCGATAAGGATGAATTTGTCGATGTGGTCAACCGGGTTCACGTGAGTCTGATCTCCCAGACCGCCCGTCTGGCACCGGCCGACCAACAGCTGTATGCACTGCGAAACGTGACCGCCACAGTGGATTCCGTTCCGCTGATTGCGGCTTCGATCATGAGCAAGAAGCTGGCGGCCGGTTCCGATGGCATTGTGCTGGATGTCAAAACCGGCCAGGGGGCATTCATGCAAAAATATGAGGACGCCTTGGAACTGGCCAGGACCATGGTGAACATCGGGGAGGACGCCGGCCGGCGGATGGTGGCGCTGGTCACCGCCATGCAGCAGCCGCTGGGCCGTGCCATCGGCAATGCCATCGAAGTTGTAGAAGCCATCGATACGCTTGCCGGCAACGGTCCGCCTGATCTGGTTGCGCTGGTCACCGAGCTGGGCGGCGAAATGCTGCTGATGTCCGGTGTTGCCGCCACCCGAGAAGCAGCCATATCGATTATCGCTGAAAATCTGGCAAACCGCAAAGGTCTTGCCAAGCTGGCGGAGCTGATTGCCGCGCAGGGCGGCGACCGGTCCGTCGTCGACCATCCGGATCTGCTGCCACAGCCCCGGATGAAGCTCGAGATTCCTTCAGAAACATCCGGGTACGTGGCCGCCATTGACGCCTTTGAGGTCGGTCTGGCATCAAGAATCTTAGGAGCCGGACGGACCACAAAGGATGGGCGCATCGATCCGTCGATCGGCATTTACCTGAACAAGAAAATCGGGGACAGCGTCAAAACAGGTGAGACCCTGGCCGTATTGCATTCTGACGGCGATAATCAAAAGATCAAAGCCGCCGGAGATAAATCTTTGAAGGCTTACGCCATCGGCCCGGACAGGGTCGAGCCGCCCAAATTACTACTGGCCCGGATAACGGGCGCCGGCATCGAAGAGCTGTAAAAAAATGAGTGACCGCCAAAGCCAGTTTAAGCAGTTTTTGGAGACATTTCCGCAGCCGCTCAGAAGCGCCCTGCAATCCATCCTGCAAAACAGCGGCAGCCTGGACGCGCGGCATTGCGCAGCTGCCTTACAAACAGCAGCAATGTCAGCCGAAGATTTAATGGTGAAGCTTTTGCCGGTGGCCAGGCTGTATGCCCGGGTGCCGATTTCGAACTTTGAGGTGGGCGCGATTGCCAGGGCCCGCCTTGCCAACAACCCGGATGAATTCAGCCTTTTTCTGGGGGCCAATATTGAATTTGCAGGGCAGTCCCTGTCCCAGACCATCCATGCAGAACAGACGGCGGTCGTCAATGCCTGGCAGCAGGGGGCGGCGCAGATAGATGCCATTGCCGTATCGGCTGCGCCTTGCGGTCGTTGCCGGCAATTTCTGTACGAACTCGACCGGCGCCAGTCACTGACCGTTTTTATTCAAAAAGCGGATGGAAACGGCTATTCAGCTGAACAACTGTCGGATCTTCTGCCGCAGGCATTTGGCGGACAAGACCTGTCGGTAGATGACGGTTGGATGTCTTCCCGAAGGAGTTTACCGAAGTTGAACTTAAAGACATTTTCAGATGATTCCCGCGTTCACGAGGCGCTGGCGGCCGCCGCGCGAACGTATGCGCCCTACACGCGGAATTTGGCCGGCTGCGCGATTCAAGTGGACCACCAGAAGATCTATACCGGAGCGTATGTGGAAAACGCTGCCTTTAACCCGAGCCTGTCGCCGCTGCACGCTGCCCTCATTTGCATGAATATGGACGGCCTGGCGATAGGAGCCACCATAACCCGGGCGATTCTGGTGGAAAAGCCGACAAGCATCAGTCAGCGGGGTGTCTGCAAATTGCTCCTCGAATCAGTGGCACCCGACATACGGTTAGAATATTACGAGATCCGGTAATCCATCCGTCCATCTGCAAGAAACCCGAATTCAGGGAGGCTGATTATGGACCCATCGAAGATATCGGCTGCCGAGATGGCCCAACGAATTGATCATACGCTGCTGAAGCCTGAAGCTTCAAAGGCAGCCTTTGACCGCCTGTGCAGTGAAGCCGTCCAATATGAATTTAAGGCCGTATGCGTGAATTCAGGCCGGGTGGCGTATGTTTCCGAAAAGAGTGCCGGCAGTGCGGTGGCCGTGTGCGCGGTGGTGGGGTTTCCGCTGGGAGCTACCCACAGCTCGGCCAAAGCCTTTGAAGCCGCAAAAGCCATCGAAGACGGCGCGTCCGAGCTGGATATGGTGCTGAATATCGGCGCTCTGAAAGACGGTGATCTGAAAAGCGTTGAAGCCGATATCCGGGCCGTGCGCCGGGCAGCGGCGGGCAGGATTGTGTTGAAAGTCATTATCGAAACCTGTCTGCTGACAGACTCTGAAAAAAAGACGGCCTGTGGAATTGCCAAAAGCGCCGGCGCCGACTTCGTCAAAACCAGCACGGGTTTTTCAAGCGCCGGCGCCACTGCTGAAGACGTTGCCTTGATGCGGCAAATTGTCGGGCCCGAAATGGGTGTCAAAGCCAGCGGTGGAATCAAAGATTGGAAGACGGCCGTGGCGATGATTCATGCCGGTGCTGACCGCCTCGGCACCAGCTCCGGGGTGGCGATTGTTGAAAGCGCACCGGGTCAAGGTGCCTATGGCGCCAGCTCATAGCACTTAGCTGATAGCTCAAAGTTATCCGCAGATTACGAAGATTATCACAGATTTTTTCAAATTATTTATTAAGATTTAAATCCATCAACGAATTAACCAAACAGCTGACCAATCAACTTTTTTTATTTTCGTGGTTTAATTGGAACCGACGGCCGAATTGATCCAGGTAGATAAATTCCTCAACAGCCTTTCTGCCCCTGGCGACATGCCTTCCGGCGGGCAGGCCCAATGTCATACAGATGACCACTTTTTTTGCTTCCGGCACGTTCAATACGCTTTTAACCTGCGCTTCATCAAAAGCGCCGATCCAGCAGGTGCCGTATCCCAGCGCCACCGCCTGGAGCGTAAACTGGGTCAGCGCGATGGTGATGTCCACCATGTGCCATTTGAGAGCGGGGTCCGCCACACCGGCGATAAAGTAGGCACAATCTCTGACAAAGACCTGGTTGTTGCACGCTGCGACCAGACGCTGTTTGACTTCCACATCCTTGACAAAGACAAATTCCCAGTTCTGGTAGTTGTTGCCCGAGGCCGCCAGCTGCAGCGCTTTAAAAAGTATATCCAGATGCTCAGCCGGAATCGCGGCATCGGCATAGCGCCGAATGCTGAGTCGTTTTTGAATCGCTTCCTGTACCTGCATAAAGTCAACTCCTTTCGTCATCCTTTCTTGGCAGCATGCCAGGCTCGACTCGCTCGGGTCAAGCAAATTTGCTCAATGGGTAGCCTTTTCCGATCGGCGGCTTTTTCTTAAACCCTTTTTGCCGGGACGGATAACTGCAAAGATAGGGTGGTTTAGAAGGATCTTTGAAAATGACCAGCTCGGCGACCCCTTTTTCGCGGCAGATATTTACCAGCCGACGGCAGGCGTTGCGGGTGAAATCGTTGAGGGTCAAAATCACGGCCAGAGATCCTTTTTGTGTTTCACGGGACCGGTTTAAAGCCGTTTTGAGTCCGGCGAAGTGCTCGACATGCTCGATGAGCGGCAGGCTGAGCAAAACTGTTGAGGCATTCTGAAAACGCTTGATTTCAGGCCGTGTCACCGGCCAAAAATAGGCAAAAATATCCAGCAGGCTTTTTTCGGTCCGGCAGACGATCAATTCCGGCAGACCGACGTGAAAATAGGTGCTGTCTTCAGGGCGTTGAACGGCTTTTTCAGGTCTCTGCAGAAGCGGATCCGGCAGTTTCTGTGAAAGCCCGTAGACATGCACGCAGACGCGTTCCTCATCGAAATAATCGACCAGGCGGTATCCGAAGAGAGCTGTCGGCAGAACAACGCTCAAAAACCGCAGCATCTGTCTTCTGGACAATTGGCATTCCACCTCCGGCTCCTTTTATCAATTCTGAAGTCTACCATCTTAACGTTAAACTTCGGTCAAACCTGCTGCAGTGCTGCTTTGACTCTTTCGGGTGTCATGGGCAGCTGCAGCACAGCGGCACCGACGGCATCGTATATGGCCGTGGCAATCACGCCGCCCATGCCGATGATGGCCGGCTCCCCACCGCCCTGGGGCGCCAGGTTCGGGTTTTTCAGGATGACGGTGTCGATTTTCGGAAGCCACGAAAATGTGGGTATGGCATAGGTGTCGAAATTAAGATCCAAAAGCGCGCCATCTGAAAATCGAACTTCCTCGGACAACGCATATCCCAAACCCATGGTGATGCAGCCTTCCATCTGCGTGGCGGCTCCGTCGGGGTTGACCACAACCCCCATGTCCTGAGCGCAGACCACCCGCTTGACCGAGACACTGCCGCTGCCTTTGTCCACTTCCACTTCCACCATAAAGGCTACGTAGGTGCCGGCATCGATGCCGCAGGCGATGCCGTATCCCCGACCGCTGGGGGTCTTTATGGGCTGCCAGTTGAATTTTTCCGCGGCAGCCTGCAATACGCTGATCATGCGTTTGTCCTTGAGGTGTGCCAGACGAAATTGAAGCGGATCCGCCCCCGCTTTTGAAGCCATCAGGTTCAGCTGCAGGTCGCGGGCATAGGTATTGGTATTGTTGGCGGGTGCCCGCCACGGGCCGACGGCGAAAGGATGATAACCGCCTGATAGACCCCGCCAGCGCCCGTGAACGACCTCTTTGTGGTGCGGGATCTCGTAGAACTGCTCACATCCACGCATGCCGGCGTAGTAAACGTTATAATCCCACAGGATAATTTTGCCGGCGCTGTCGAGGCCGGATTTGATCTTGACAATGGCTGCCGGTCGAAACGTGTCGTAAAAAAACTCTTCCGCCCGGCTCCAGGCCACCTGGACCGGTTTCCTGAGGCGTTTCGCCAAGCGGGCGGCTTCCAAAGCCTGCTGCGAAGCCGATTTTCCGCCGAATCCACCCCCCAGATAAGGCGTAATGACCTGCACGGAATCCGCCGACAGACCTAATTGGTCGGCAATCATATCTTTGACACTAAAGGGGGTCTGGGTGGAGGCCCAAACCGTGAGTTTTTTCCCGTCAAAATCGGCAACAGCCGCATGCGGCTCCATGGGCGCGTGGGCCACATAGCTGTTGAGGTATGTTTTTTCGATGACGGTGGCTGCCTGTTGTTCACCGGTCTTGAGGTTGCCGGCCTGGGAGGCGATTTCCGGGGTGGGGGTCGATTTCATTAAATGGTCAAAAATCGTCCGGTCGTTGATGCCGGTTGTCGGCCGGTCGAAGTGGGCTTTTATCTGCGACAGCCCCTTTTCGGCGATATCGGGATATTTGTGAAGCGCGGCAATAAAATCGCCCTCTTGGACGATTTGAAGCCCGTCTATTTGCTGGGCCGCGGCGGTATCGGCCTTGATCAATTTGGCACCATGGGCCGGCGGCCGGAGTATTTTGGCATAAAGCATCTCATCGCGCCGGATGTCACCTGAAAATTTAGCCGCACCGGTCACTTTTTCAACGGCATCCCGCCGGGGGATCGATTTTCCCATGGTTTCAAACGCTGACGGCGATTTTAAAGGCGGCAGATCTTTGAGGTGTTTTTCGATAATTTGGCCTTTGGTGAGTTCTCCGTAGCTGACCCGGTGGGCAGGTTTTGACCGATCAAATACAGTGCCGTTTTCGGCAGCCAGACGGTCGCCGGGGATTTTCAATCGATCGGCTGCCAGCTCCAGCAGCACACCTCTGGCCTCGACGGCAGCCTCGCGCAGAAATACCCCGAAATGGCGGATGGAAAGGGAACCGAAGGTTCCGGCATCCCACGGGCACAGGTCGGTATCGCCCATAACGATATCCACAGCGTCAACATTCACATACAGCTCTTCGGCCAGCACCGTGCAGGCGCCACACAATCCTTCACCTCAGCCATACTTCGGCCCTGTTACGCCCAGATCGGTGCGCAAAACCCACATCAGTGTGCGCTCGCCGTCGACCTTCAGGCGCACCGGACGACCATTCAGTTTAAAACGAATTGTTTCCAACATAAAAGGCCTCCTGATTTTAGACATGTGTGATGAAAACACCGACAATTGAATATCACAGAATATAACCATAGATTTCAAAAATTTCACAGATTTTTTTTCAACGCAAGGATGCTGAAAGGTTAGAAGTGGTTTCAAAACCCCATCTAAGGCCCAATGGCTGCGTTGCCCCGCTGGGCGGGATTCGCATCTGATTTTATAAATTAGGGTGCAGCA
>WOR8_10003531_pt1 | contig 15777 bp, 12 predicted proteins | sample DeeMarSeWOR38_10_FD_19890 | JGI IMG/M metagenome (IMG submission 19890) | reverse complement strand
GGATACAAGGATGATGTTGTGAAAGTTAAACCAGGTTATGGCAGGAATTATTTAATCCCTAAAGGATTGGCTATCCTTGCCAATGAATCCAATAAAAAAATGGTAGAGGAAAATGTAAGGCAGGCTTCGCATAAAGCAGAGAAAATCAAAAATGATGCTTTAGATCTCGCAGAAAAAATGGGAGACCTTGAACTGGAGGTGGGCGCTAAAGTTGGTGAAAGTGGGAAAATTTTTGGAGCTATTACAACCTTACAGATTTCCGATGCATTAAAAGAAAAAGGATTTGAAATTGACAGAAAAAAAATTACTTTTAATTCTGACGTAAAAGCAGTTGGTAATTATTCTGTTACTTTGGACCTCCATAAAGAAGTAAAAAAAGAAGTACCATTTAAAGTTATTTCTGAATAAATTCTTGTTAATATTTAATACCAAAGCGTTCCAACTTTTTGGAACGCTTTTTTTATTTTTATAACTAATAAATATGTTCAGAACAAAATTAATTCCTCGAGATTCGGAAGAAAAAATAAAATATCCTATCTGATTGGATCTTGTTTCTCTAAAAATATAGGCGATAAATTAAACGCTTATAAATTTAATGCACTTTCAAGCCCATTTGGCATTATTTATAATCCTTATTCGATTTTTAAACTGTTACTTGCAGCCATCGATAACCATTCAATCAGTACCAAAGGAATTATTAAGCATCAAGGTGTATACCGACATTTTGATTTTCATTCAGATGTCTCGGCACTTACCAGGGAGGAAATCTATCTGAAGCTGGAAACCGCTTTTACATCTACCCGGAAACAGATTCAAAAAGCACAATGGCTGATTATTACCCTGGGTACTGCAATCGTATTTAAGCATCGTGACTTTAATGATATAGTAGCCAATTGTCATAAGATACCGGGTAAGGAATTTGAGCAACGTATGCTGACACCAGAAGAAATTATCGAATATTTCGATCGTTTTGAAAAAAGGCTCAGAGAAATAAATAAAAATATCGGAATTATAATCACCGTTAGCCCTGTGAGACATATTAAAAGTACACTGGAAACAAATAGCCTGAGTAAAGCAATACTTCGATATGCAACTGATCGTATAGCTACTACATATGATTTTGTCAAATATTTTCCTTCTTACGAAATAATGATGGATGATCTGAGGGATTATCGTTTTTATAAACCAGACATGCTTCATCCCAATGAAGTTGCAATTGAATATATCTGGAATAGGTTGGTCGACTCATTTTTTAATCCTGAAGCACAACATTTTATAAAAAAATGGACGAAGATCAGAAAAGCACTGGGTCATAGATCCTTCCACCCTACCTCAAAAGAACATCAGCAATTTCTACAAAAAACGATCGAAGAACTGAAAGCATTTAAACATCAAATTGACATACACGAAGAATTGGCATATTTAGAAAATCAATTGATATGAATGATTCCGGCAATACCAATCGGTTGATTAAAGAAACAAGCCCGTACCTTCTTCAACATGCGCATAATCCAGTGAACTGGTATCCATGGGGAGATGAAGCCTTAAAAGAGGCACAAAAGAACGATCTGCCTATTATCGTTTCAATTGGATATTCATCCTGTCACTGGTGCCATGTGATGGAGAGAGAATCATTCGAAGACGAAAAGATTGCGCAATACATGAATGATCATTTCATTTGCATTAAGGTAGATCGTGAGGAACGGCCGGATGTGGACCAGATATACATGGATGCGGTTCAGGCAATGGGCATCAATGGTGGATGGCCTTTAAACGTTTTTCTTACTCCAGATCAAAAACCATTTTATGGGGGTACCTACTTCCAATCACAGTCATGGTTGCAATTATTAAAAAATGTCATTAATACATTCTCGAACCAGAGAGAAGAATTAAACAGTTCGGCTGAGAAATTAGCCAGCCATATCTCCGAGAGTGATGTATTGAAATTTAACCTGGTACCTGAGGAGGAGCCATTTTTACTGGAAAATCTAAAATCTTCCATAAATGAATTAAGCGATCGGTTTGATCTGAATAAAGGTGGTCTTCAAAAAGCTCCAAAGTTCCCAATGCCATCCATATGGAATTATTTATTGCGGTATGCACATTTCACTACTGATAAAACATTAACTGATCATGTATTAAAAACACTTGAAAAGATAGCCCGTGGTGGCATTTATGACCAGATCGGAGGTGGATTTTCACGTTACTCTGTTGATGCTGAATGGTTTGTGCCACATTTCGAAAAAATGTTATATGACAATGGACAACTGATCAGTTTATACAGCGATGCCTATCTGGTATCCGGAAATAAAATTTTTAAGGAAGTTGTTTATGATACTATTTCCTTTGTCGATCGGGAAATGACCAATCCCGCTGGTGGTTTTTATGCTGCACTCGATGCAGATTCAGAAGGGATAGAAGGGAAATATTATACATGGGACTATGAAAACTTTTGCCATGTGGTTGGAAACGAAAGTAAATTCTGGGCAGACTATTTCAGTATAACTCCTAATGGCAACTGGGAAAAACAAAGAAACATATTAACACAACATATTAACATCAATCTGATTAAAAATGAGTTTAAAATAAATACCGACGCTGCGCTGGAAAAATTCCGGGATATCAAAAGAAAATTGCTGGTGGAAAGAGAAAAAAGAATAAGACCCGGTCTGGATAACAAAATTCTGGCAGGATGGAATGGACTTGTTCTTAAAGGGCTTATAGACGCCTATCACTCATTCGGTCAACCTGAGTTTTTAAAACTTGCTTTGAAAAATGCTGAATATTTGAAAATCCATCATTATAAGGAAGAGATTTTATATAGAACTCCATTTAAGGAATATAATGCTGTTCAAGGATACCTGGAAGATTATGCTTTCGTTATCCGCGGTTTAATCAATCTATATCAAGCGACATTTGATGAATCCTGGCTAAATTGGGCTGAAAAATTAGTTAAATATAGTCTGCATTTTTTTTATGATGAATCGGAAAACCTGTTTTTTTTCAATGGAAACCAGACAAACAAATTAATTGCACGAAAGAAGGAACTATTCGATAACGTAATCCCATCATCCAATTCTGAGATGGCTATAAATCTATTTTTACTAGGGTTATTAAAAGATCTTCCAGAATATTCAAATTTAGCAGAGAAGATGATAAAAAGAATGAATAAACTTATCGTTAAAGAACCGGAATACCTTGCCAACTGGAGGAATCTATATATGATGTATGCAGCTCCATTCGCTGAGATAGCAATCATCGGAAAAGAATCACTTGAATTGAAAGACCAACTTTCAAAACACTACATACCAAATAAAATTTTCTGCGGTACGGACACCAACTCGGAATTACCTTTATTGAAAGATAAAAAAATAACCGGTCGAACTACTATTTTCGTTTGTTATAATAAAACATGTAGATTACCAGTTCAATCAATCGAAGATGCTTTAGAATTAATACAGTAGATTGAATACATCGTCCGATATCACACAAAATATTGACAGGTCCATCTTTGCTGATGTGCTGCTACCTGTACCAATCCCCAAATTATTTACATATGAAATCCCTGCCCACCTGGTTGAGCATACGGCTAAAGGTTACCGGATTATTGCCCAATTCGGACGTAAGATACTCACAGGAATTGTTTGGAATATCCACGAAAAAGCACCTGAGAATTATAAAGCCCGTTTTATACTGGATACCATCGATAACGACCCAGTGATATCTCCAAAACAAAAAGATCTTTTTGAATGGATAGCAAATTATTATATGTGTACTCCTGGCGAAGTGATGAATGCTGCCCTGCCATCTGGCCTGAAACTATCCAGTGAATCAAAAATTCAACTTCATCCGGAATTTGATATTCAGGATCTTGATCTCGAATTCTCTGAAAAAGAATGGGAATTGATAAAATCGCTTGAATTTGATAAATCTTTAACGTATCCCCAGGCAGCCAAAATACTGGATGTTAAAAATATATATCATATTTTAAAATCCCTTCTCAATAAACAGGCGATTATCATTTTTGAAGAAATTAAGGAGAATTACAAACCGAAAAAGGAAAAAAGAGTAAGGATTTCGAACGAATATCTGGAGGAAGAAAACCGCCTTGAAATCTTATTTACGGAACTGGAAAAACAGCCCAAACAGGTGGATATACTTCTGGCTTATCTCCAGTCAGTACCAGTGTATGATAATCCGGAATCTAATGAGAAAGGTTTTGGAAAATCATCATTATTACACCATCAAGTTTCAAAATCGGCCTATCAGACATTAAAGAAAAATGGGATTCTGGAAGAATTTGAGGTAACTGTTCCCAGATTTTCTTTACCGGAAGGTGGCCAGCATGAAGTTATCTTAAGTGCTGACCAATTAAAGGCCAAAAGTGCACTTAATGATTTATTTGACCAAAGAGACACTGTATTATTACATGGCATTACAGGAAGCGGGAAAACTGAAATTTATCTTAAAATGATTGAGGAATATTTGGCAAAAGGCAAACAAGTACTTTACCTTTTGCCAGAGATAGCGCTCACTACCCAGATCGTAGAGAGATTAATTCGTGCATTCGGCAATTCTATGGGTGTTTATCATTCAAAATATTCAGATAACGAAAGGGTTGAAGTCTGGAAAGGTGTGTTATCAGGCCGATTTCAATTTGTCATTGGGGTCAGATCAGCAGCGTTTTTACCTTTTGACAACCTGGGATTAATTATTGTGGACGAAGAACAGGAAAATTCATTTAAGCAAACAGAACCAGCGCCGCGTTATCATGCAAGGGATGCTGCATTATATTTAGCCCATTTGTTTGGGTGTAAAACCCTACTGGGTTCAGCTACACCTTCTCTTGAATCATATTACCTCGCTATAACAGGAAAATATGGATATGTTCAACTGGGTAAAAGATTTGGAACTGCGGTGTTACCAGAAATCAGGCTTGCAAATATTCGGCTTGAAAGAAAAAATAAGACGTTAAAAAATAATTTTTCCTCAGAGCTACTACTAGAACTGGAAAAAACATATCATAAAGGAAAACAATCCATTCTGTTTCAAAACCGTAGGGGTTACTCCCCTTTTGTCATTTGTGATGATTGCGGCTGGATTCCTCAATGTCATCAATGCGCAGTAAGTCTTACCTATCATATGTATAGTGACGATCTGAGATGTCATTATTGCGGATATAAAAGTTACATTCCAGCATCGTGTGCAGCATGTGGTTCAACCCGGATTCGGACAGTTGGATTCGGAACTGAAAAAATCGAAGACGATCTGAAGATCTATTTACCCGAAGCAAGGATCAAAAGAATGGACCTTGACACTACAAAAAGCCGGTTCAGTTACCAGCAGATCATTCAGGCTTTTGATACTGGCGAAACAGACGTACTGATTGGCACGCAAATGGTTACGAAAGGACTTGACTTCGGGCTGGTTACCCTTGTAGGTATTATGGATGCAGATCGAATGCTGAATTTTCCCGATTTCAGGGCTGTAGAAAAAGCATTCCAAATGATCGTTCAGGTAAGCGGCCGGGCCGGAAGAAGGGAAGAAAAAGGTCTGGTAATCATACAAACTTCCATTCCTGAACATGATCTGTTTGAGAAAATAAAAAAGAATGATTATAAAGGTATGGTATCCACTGAACTTAAGGAGAGAAAAAAATACGGATATCCGCCATACACAAGGATCATTGAAGTGGTCATAAAGCATAAAGTAAAAGAAACGGCCAGGCAATTATCTGATGTATATACTCATGAAATCCGACACGGACTGGGTGGTCAGCGTATCCTTGGGCCGGAAGAACCCTTGATCTCAAAAATCCGGAACGAATATCTTTTTCATATTATAATCAAACTTGAAAGAGATAAGATAAATCTCAGCTATGTAAAAAAATTCTTACAGGACACAGCTGTTGCTGTAAAAAGCTCCAAAGCGTTTAAGTCGGGTAAAATAATATTTAATGTCGATCCGGTTTAGCAAGAGTTATTGAGTTATTAGGTTATTAGGTTATTGGGTTATTTGGTTGTCTCGTCCTAAATAAAGATGTTATGGACTTGCAATAATTTTTCGGACAAATAGTTAAGTAGCATTTTAAAAATTTAATAATATCCTTCATCTTCGGTCTTGGTGATCGCACGGAATTTAGATGCTGTGTAAAGACCCATCCAAATTTATTATATACCAGATATTCTTTTGAAAATCTATTGTTCCTCTCCCTGGAGGGGTGCCCGCCTGCCTTAGTACCTAGTACGGCGGGCAGGTAGGGGTGGGTTAACAACTTAAATATCTCACATCCAACTATTATATAATCTCAGAACAAAATTCTATTTGGATATTTTATTTTGAGCTATCCTTTTCACACAGCCTCTTTCTTCCGTCCGGAAAATTTCCTTTTTTGTTTAAATTAATTGTTCCATGGTATTTTGATATTTCGGGTTAAATTTGCCAGGATTCTAAATTTTTAATTTGAAGAGATTTTTAAGAAAATATCTGATATATCTAATCTTAATTCCACTGGTCTATTATAGCTGTCAGGAATGTGATGATTGTGGTCCGAGCCAGAACGAACCAATCGTAAACCTGAAATTTTTCAATATAGACAGCCTGATAAAAGTTGAAGATACTCTTACCATTATCGAAGATAGTCTCGAAGTAGTGAACCAAAAAATAGATGAAGGAGATACGACGCTTTCAGATATAAAAGTAAATCTGGAAAACCAGCAAGCCTTTTATATTCAGGTAAAAGATAACATCAACCAGGGTAAAATTAAAATCGATGAGGTGTTTGGAAGTAATGGAGAAGGACCACTGTTATTCAAAGATTCCCTTACGAACGATTCATTGACCAACTTCAGATTCCCCCTGGATATGAATCGGGATGAATCCACCTTTGTAGTGAATATCCAGGACAGAAATGATGAAATTGGTTTTAGATATGACCGTGAAATCGACAAAGGCGGGAAAGAAATTATAATCAGGATTTATAACATTACCTTGTTGACATCTTCTTATGATTCGGTAAAAGTCATATGTAATAAAGAGATCTGTACCAGTAATGAGACTACGTATAAAATATATTTTTAGTACCCTGCTAATCTTTCACACTTCCATGCTTTTTGTGTATGGGCAGGAAGAACAAAACATGAGAGCCGATTCATCCAGGAATACTGTAGACGCAGAATCAAATATTTTCACCCAGCGAACAGATTCAAGCGGGATAAATGATACATTACGAATTCCGTTTATCCGTCGTATCGAATTGTCATTTGACTATTCAAAATTAGTGAGCTTTGCACTTCCAAACGAGAATAAGATTGAAGGAGGACTGGCCATCGTTACCAAACCAAACATTGGTATCAGTCTGGAATTTGGATATGGTGAAAAAATGCCAGAAGAACATTTTAAGAATGCGGATTATAAGGTTACGGGCTTATATGGACGAGCAGGCATCAGTTACCACGCACCGTTCAATCCTGGAACAAATTTTATCATTGGTGCAAAATATGGTATGAGCAATTATCAGGATGAAGCAACCTATACTATAGAAAGTAGCCTTTGGGATCCATTTGTTGATAGTTTTAAAAGAACCGATCTCTCAGCAAGGTGGGTGGAATTTATACTGGGTTCAGAATCAAAATTTAAGGGTAATTTCTACTTCGGTTTCATCTTCCGGTTCCGTGCATTAATCAGTCATGATAATTTTTCTCCATTTGAAGTATTTTCCATTCCTGGGTATGGGCGGACGCTGGATAAAACCATTCCTGCTTTAAACCTCTACATAAAATATATGATCAATTTTGGGAATAGGTAGAATGATAAAGAGGAATGGATTTTTCTCATGGAATCAATTTCATTTTAATTTGATATTTTAACCCGAAAAATTTATTATTTTTCACCCTTATGGGCCGATGAAGCACAATTTTCTGATAATCAGCAAGATAAGAATGTATTAAAAATTTAAGTATTATCTCTATAGCCTAAAAATGGGCTATTGAATTTGTGCTTATCGATCCCGATCCTTATCGGGACTGATATATCTAATTGAATATAAATGAGTTATATAATGCAAGATTTCCAACCTTTTGATAATGCATGAATAATCGGGATTAACTTCCTTTTACATTTACTACCCTTAAAGATGTTTACTCTCCAGAATTATTATGGATTCTTTTAAGATTACATAATATTAACGTTTAGAGATCCCGGAACGGCGTCCGGGGAGGGTATACTTGTTCCGTTAAAGTATTTAATAAGTTACTGCTCAATATTGTATGTCTGTTTAAAAAGGTTTTCCATTATAAACACACTTTTGGGGCGGTATGTTTTTACCCACTCCTTCCCCCTCCGAGGAGGGGAATATTAGGAGTCCTGGTAAAGTTTATTATTCCAATTAATGTTTAGCATACAGGAACTCATTTCAACTTGAATGAAATCCTTAATCTGACGTTCGATATTCCCCTCCTCGGAGGGGGTGTGATGGACTGTGTAATGGTAAGAGGTGGGTTCTTTTCTATTTTCAATCCAACAAAAAATAGTATTTAGTACATTATCTATTATTATATTTTACTTCTTCATCTGAGAATCTTAAGAATGAAACACTGTCTCCCGCCAGCGGGAGACATTTTTAAATTAAAAATAATGAATAATTAAGATAATAATCTTTGCTCAGGTATAAGTTACTTTCGTTTGTAAAAATCTCCTATTCATCCTGATTAAAATTTTTCTTCAGGGACTCAATTATATGATGTGCTGTCATATCGAGCTGAGTCGGCACGACAGATACATAATTATTGGAAATAGCCCATATATCATTATCAGTGTTATCATCCATATTGATAAAATCACCTGCCATCCAGAAATATCGTTCCCCATAAGGATCGATTCTTTCATCAAAAGCTTCCTTCCATCTGGCTTTTGCCTGCCTGCAAATTTTAATTCCTTTCACTGGCCCAGCGTGGGCTCCCGGAAAATTCACATTCAGGGCTATTCCATCAGGCAATCCTGATTCAAGAACACGTTGGGCTATTTTTTCAACATGCCCTGAAACATGATCAAACTTGGCCTTTGGTGAATAATCGCAAACAGAAAATCCAATAGCAGGAATACTATCTATAGCAGCTTCGAGTGCAGCTGCCATAGTCCCGGAGTAAACAACACTGATGGATGTATTGGGTCCATGATTAATACCACTTACAAGCAGGTCGGGTTTTCTGTCTTTTAGCACATAGTGCTTAGCAAGTTTAACACAATCTACCGGAGTTCCGGAACACTGGTATGATTTAATTCCGTTAAAAACTTTTGTTTCGGAAAGTCTCAAAGTATTGCCAACTGTAATGGCATGCCCCATACCTGATTGCGGGCTATCGGGAGCTACAACCATTACCTCACCAAGTGTTGACATTACATTTACAAGAACTTTAATGCCAATTGACGTGATACCATCGTCGTTGGTTATCAGAATAAGTGGTCTATTCATGAAATATGAAAAATAATCAGTTAATTATTGGCCTAAAAGCGCATTATAATATGCAATGATCCTAACCAGATCCCGTCGGCTATCGGTCTTTAATTTATTTTTTTTAATATATTGCTTGATTTGAGGTTCCCTATTTTTCATCACTTCAAATAATTCATACTTTTTATTATTGTATTTAGTAAAATTCCCCTTCTGATCCAGGAAATAATACTCATAATCCAAACGGGTTCGTGTCATGTTGATTGACGATCTGTACATATAATTATACTGTGGTACAGTCTCTGTTACGATCGCTTCCCTGGCAAGCAATGATAATTTTCCTTCATATAAAACTTCAAAAAGAATGGGTATTTCGTAATTGGGTTGTACTTCATATGGGATAGAGTAAAATGATCGAAACATATCAACCGTTTTATCATAAATACTGAAATACAGTATTTTCCTGGCACTGTAAGTCTGGACAGTTTCATTTATTACCATCTGTATAAGATCATTTTCCAGATCGTATTTGATCTGACCTTTCAGAGTATCCCCATTAAGCAGTACGAGTTTCCCTTCATGAAGCATTTCAGATGGAAAATCCTGCCCGTATCCTGAGTTGAGGGTAAAAAATAAGATAAAAAAAATAAAAAATCGTTTAAGAAAACTTTTTGTTTTTATGCAAAATTTCATGACCCATCTTATCTCTTTTTGTTTTTAAATAACGAATATTATATTGATTAGGTATTATCTCTATCGGTAAAACCCCCACAATTTCCAGGCCATAGCCCATTAATCCGACTCTTTTTTTCGGATTATTGGAGATCAGCTTTATTTTGGAAATCCCAATATCGCGCAATATCTGTGCTCCCACACCATAGTCCCGTTCATCAGGCTTAAAACCAAGTTTAACGTTCGCTTCTACTGTATCAAGTCCTTTTTCCTGCAATTCATATGCTCTTAGTTTATTTAATAGACCGATACCGCGCCCTTCCTGATTCATATACACAACTACACCTTTTCCTTCTTTTTCAATCATTTCCATCGCCCCATGCAATTGCGGGCCACAATCGCAACGGCAGGAACCAAAAATATCTCCTGTTACACAAGAAGAATGCACACGTACAAGAACCGGCTCATGCTTCTCCCATTCTCCTTTAACCAATGCGAGGTGAATTTCATTTGTATTGGTTTGTCGGTACGCTTTTAATTCAAAATCTCCATACTCAGTTGGCATACTGACGTGAGTAATACGTTCAATAAGGGATTCTTTCTTTATCCTGTATTCAATCAGATGATATATTGATACCAGTTTTAATCCGAATTTATCTGCAATTTTTCTCAGTTCAGGCAGCCTGGCCATAGTACCATCCTCATTCATAATCTCGACTAAAACACCTGCCGGATTGAATCCTGCCAATCGTGCAAAATCAATCGTGGCCTCGGTGTGCCCTGCCCTGCGTAATACCCCGCCTTTTTTTGCTTTTAAAGGAAAAATATGCCCGGGACGTCCCAGATCTTCAGGTCTGGTATTTGGATCAACAAGTGCCTTAATAGTATAATACCTGTCTTTAACTGAGATACCCGTAGAAACTTTTTCATGGATCAGATCTACAGATACAGTAAACGGTGTGTTATGTATGGCTGTATTTTTCCCCACCATCAAATCAATGCCTAGTGCATCACACCTCTCCTCAACGAGTGGGGTACAGATCAATCCGCGGCCATGAGTAGCCATAAAATTTACTATCTCTGGGGTAATACAGTCGGCTGCGCAAATAAAATCTCCTTCATTTTCCCTGTTCTCATCATCAACCACAATAATTACTTCTCCATTTTTTATTGCTTTAATGGCCTCCTCAATACTATCTAATAGATTTTCATTGTGCATTTGCTTAGGGTTTATTTTATACAAAAATACGGTTTTTAGTATTAAATGTTAGATCAACCGGATATTGTTTGATTGATAGTCGAGCCAATCTTGATTTATAGTTTCACAGATAAATACAACAGGAAAATCTTGATTTATACTTTTAATCAGAAAAATCTCTAGTAAAATTTGCGTGTTTAAACGGGCACCAATCAACAAAAAAAATAATTTAATCGATCCGAATTTATTTGTAGCTTTTTAATCCATCGCCGATCGTTTTCCTGAAAAGTATTTTTCCGCAATCTTGTTTGCACATTTTTCTCCATCCAGGGCTGCCGAGGCAATACCTCCGGCGTATCCTGCTCCTTCCCCGGCTGGGAAAAATCTTTGCAAGTGAATATGTTCAAATGTATCCGGGTCTCTGGGAATACGTATTGGTGATGATGTTCTGCTTTCAACAGCTACCAGTTGAGCTTCATTTGTAACATAATCCTTTATCTTTTTCCTGAAATCCTTAAATGCTGCTCTCAATCGATAAGTGATCTGTTCGGGTAAAACCTCAGATAGCATTACTGAAGATAAACCTGGCTGATACGAGGATTCCATCAAAGTTTGAGATATCTTTCCCTCCATGAAATCTATTAGTCGTTGTGCCGGAGCAGCCTGAGTCTTTCCACCCATTTCAAATGCTTTTTGTTCTATTGATTTCTGAAAAGCTATACCTGCCATCACTCCTAAATGTTCAAATGATTTGAGGTCATCATTTTCAATAGAAACAACAATACCTGAATTGGCAAATCTGGAATTTCGTCTTGAGGGAGACATACCATTAATAACTATTTCTCCCGGGGCTGTAGCTGCCGGAACAATAAATCCTCCCGGACACATACAGAATGAAAATACCCCTTTCCGTTTTTGTTGATAGGTAACCTGGGTGACCAGGGAATAACTGGCGGCAGGTAAATAATCCCCTCTAACAGGGCAATGATACTGGATCTGGTCGATTATTGATTGAGGGTGCTCGATCCTGACCCCAAGGGCAAAAGGTTTTCGTTCGAGAGAAATTCCCTTTTGATTTAGAAGTTCATAAATATCTCTCGCGGAATGACCTGTAGCCAGCATGATCGCTTCTCCATTATATATTATCCCATGCTGATCTACCACACCTTTAATTGCTTCTCCTTCGATCACAAGATCCACGACCCGCGTGTCAAAATGGATCTCACCTCCCGCATCAATGATACTCTGTCTTATATTACCAACAACTTTGGGTAATTTATTCGAACCTATATGAGGATGTGACTCTACCAGGATCAAAGGATTGGCTTCATGAGCAACGAAAATCTCAAGTATCCGATCAAAATTTCCCCTTTTTTTAGATCGTGTATATAATTTCCCATCGGAATAAGTGCCGGCTCCGCCTTCGCCAAAACAATAATTTGAATTTGGATTTATAATGTGGTCCTTATTAATGGCAGCCAGATCCCTGCGTCTTGCCCGGACATCCTTGCCACGTTCCAGGATTACGGGTTTAATCCCTAATTCCAGAAAACGAAGCGCGGCGAACATGCCGGCCGGCCCGGATCCGACGATGATAACACAGGGGGCATTTTTTACATCAAAATATTTCTTTTTGTAGTTTAATATGTTTTGTGGCTCTTCATTAATAAATAAATTAGCCCAGATATTCACTTTTACCTTTTTCGAACGGGCATCAATTGAGCGTTTTATCAATTGAACATGACATTCATCCCTTTCTGAGATCCTATATTTCCTGATCAAATACGATTTGAGATTATTCTCGTTAAAGCCAATCTCAGGAACGACAATATCATGTATTTCTTTTTTCAATTTCCTGATTTATATTAATTTGCAAACCTATAAAGCCTCCTGTAAAATTGTGAAAGCCAAATATAAAGATATTCTTATCTTTCAAATTATTGCCTGGATTTTCGCCTTTAATTTTTTCGGATGAAGTGGGTTACATCAAAAAGGAAATTGCCTATCATGGGAATGTTTTTAATACCGCGGCCAGGATTTGGAGTGTTTGTAATGATTTTAACAAAGACTTATTAGTTTCTGAACACATAATCAGACTTTTTAATAATAATGATACTATTCAATTTGAAAGCCACACCGTGGCGCAGATTCCCCGAATCTGTGCAAGATTTGGATCAGAATCCTTATCTAAAGATTTTCACGTAATCACAAAAGGCCTTGGTGAAAAAGAGATCACAAAAACAATCAGTGTTATCCATCCCAGAATTTTACTACCGGGTGTAAGAGGCCGATCCTGAATCGCTGGAGGATGATAGATCCCTAGCAAACGGCCTATGATAAAGACCCAAACCAGCCATCCTGGATATCCCCTGACCATTGGAAACAGGAGCACAGTGATAAATTGTGCTGTAAATATCGCAAGTGCAATTGTAAGTCGTGTACGATTGGTAATGCGCATTCTCAGCATAGTGATAAATAAAAAGCCAATGTATAAAGGTATGTACCATATCAGATCCTCAAGCGGGTCAAAGGGCGTAAGAAGGCCTAATCCGGCATAAAATAGAAAGATAATAAACATACCAGTAGAGATGCGTTTATGATTTTCCAAGCCAAAAAGGCCATATAGAGCATGCCCTCCGTCCAGCTGACCTATTGGCAGAAGGTTCATAGCAGTGAAAAATAAGGCAAGGAATCCTGCAAATAACCAGGGATAATGGATGATCTCATATGGATTCGGAACCAGAGAAGGATCCGGAGCGATATAATTCTCAAAAAACCAGAAAGTCAGATTACCCCCCAGATACATACTTCCTTTTTCATTATAAACATGATCAGCATAATCAGCTCCAAATTGTTCATATTCAGGATGTATAGAATAAATAAAATCAGCTGGTGGTAGGTTAGTAAAACCAAAGTAAAGAACAAATAGCGCAATTACAAATCCGGCCAGGGGGCCGGCAATTCCTATATCAAAAATTTCCTGTCTTGATTTAATAGGTTCTTTGATCCGGATAAAGGCGCCCATCGTCCCAAAGGTATAGGGGATCCCAATAAATCCCAGCCATAGAGGAATATAATAAGGAAGGGTGACCTTTACCTGGTAGTACCTGGCTGTAAGATAATGCCCGAACTCGTGAACAGTGAGGATGGCCAGGAAAGGAAATGAGAATTGGATCCCTGATAGAACTTCATCCAGGGATAGTCCGGGATTAAAATACATCAGGGGCCTGCCGTACATCCATTCCGCTCCTGAGATTGTGGTAGTGATCAGGGTAATGAAAAAAAGCAGTGGGAAGATCCACGGTTTAGATTTTTTTTCTTTATTATCGTTTTTATCTTCCATTCATTTTCAAATCTATCTTCATCTGGTTCCGTTCCACGTGAAGGGTTTGCATTCCCAGGGATTTTGCCGTTTCAATATTTGGTAAACTGTCGTCGATCAATAAAGTTTCATCCGGAATCAGTTTGTTTTCCTGAAGCACCTCTACAAAAATATCCTCATCAGGCTTTCTTTTGCCCATTTCATAGGAATAGTACACTTTTTCAAAATAATTTTCAATATCAATCCCTGTTGTATCTTTCATCGTTTTAGAAAATTTCAACTGATGGATATGATTGGTATTACTTAAAAGAAAAGTCCGGTACTTTTCCTTCGCCTGTGCTAATAAATTTACTTTCTGGCGTGGGATATCAAGTAATAGAGCCCCCCATGCCCTGTCGATCACTTCATCAGGTACATTTTTACCAATAAATTCACAAATATGCTCTCGGAATTTTTCATCTGTAATTTTTCCTTTCTCATATTCTGTGAAAAAGCTATGTGACTGATGAAGTTCCATAATATCAACAGGATCCGAACCGCTCAGGTCTGCAAATGCCTGAGCCGTTAAATGAGGATTAATATTGACAATAACGCCTCCCAGGTCAAAAATTATATTTCTTATTTTATGCCTATCCAATTATGATATGTAAATTTGTGTATTAAGGAGCAAATATGTAACATTGCGTTCCCAAATTCAAGCTGGAATTGGATTAAATAATATTAGCTCGAAGCTCGAAGCTCGAAGTTGGAAGCTATAAGTGGGCAGGAAACATCCCTGAGCCTGTCGAAGGGTGGAGCGCAGGGCATGGTTAAATTGTTTAATTGAAGAACTGAAGAATAACCAAAGGCTGATAGCTTACTACTAAAGGCTCAAAGTTACAGGATAATTTAGTTATCATTACGTCCATCTTCGAGCTTTCTACTTCCAGCTATCTTAGGGCCCATAGCTCAGTTGGTTAGAGCACCTGACTCATAATCAGGTGGCCGAAGGTTCGAGTCCTTCTGGGCCCACAAATTAGCCCTTTATTTAACGTAGAGGGCTATTTTATTTTTTAGGTTATGGTATAGGTAATAGAAAACTTCCCAATTATAATACTATATAATTTAGGTTGGGTGAGCTATAATTCAATCCTT
>WOR8_10003297_pt1 | contig 15779 bp, 16 predicted proteins | sample DeeMarSeWOR38_10_FD_19890 | JGI IMG/M metagenome (IMG submission 19890) | reverse complement strand
TAAGCCATTCACCGGACGGATTAACTTCCGCCCGGGCTGAGCCCGAGGGATTTCCGCCTGGGAAGTTAATCGGCCATTCACCGGGCGCACATGCCTGCCGGGAATTAAAAAGTAATTCCGGAAAGGTTGGCAGGGCATTCAAAGGATTGGGAAACCAGCGCTTGTAAATAAAAAAAGGGAGGATCGGGATCAGTCTAGGGATTGGGGGGTGGAAAATTCCCGAATTCGCAGTTCACCGATTCCAAAATACATACAATTAAGAAAAATCTATTAATCTTGTGTCTCGTCTAGACCGGATCCACATTAAAATGGATCTTTCCCGACTTAAAATCGCGGGTAGTCAGCATTCCCACGGCCGTATCGCGGAGGAGGCTTTTTACATAATGAAGATTGACTCTGTCTCTTTCGAGCTTGATTAACATATGGTATAAATATTCATTTCGTATTTTGGATATAAGTGGTTCTTCCGGACCCAGCATCCGTTCCACACCGAGCCCCGGTCGAATTTCATGTGCATAAACACTTGCGATCTGCCGGGCGATATCTTTATCCTTATGTTTGAAGATAATTTCAATGATTCTGGTATATGGGGGGTATCCATACTTTTTTCTTTCCTTAAGTTCCGTCCGGGCCATTTTTTCGTAATCGTTGCGTTCAATCCATTTAAAAATTTCGTGATCCGGATTTGATGTCTGAATGATCACGAGTCCTTTTTCCTCTCTTCTGCCCGCCCGTCCACTTACCTGGACCATCATCTGGAATGCTTTCTCCACGGACCTGAAATCAGGAAAATGCAGCATTCGATCTGAATCCATTATACCTACCAGGGTTACCCGTCCAAAATCAAGTCCTTTCGTAATCATCTGGGTACCGATTAATATATCCGTTTCACCCGAATCAAAAGCATGAAGAATTTTCTGATAACTGAACCGGCTTCTAGTCGTATCCAGATCCATCCTCCTTAGCCGGGCTTCTGGTAAATAGATTTTCAGGTCATCTTCAATTTTTTCAGTGCCAAAGCCTACTGTACGGATCCTGGTTGAACCACAGGCAGGACAAGCCGCGGGGATTTGATTTTTGAATCCGCAATAGTGGCATCTCAGGTCATCACTGTACATATGATAGGTCAGGCTCACTGCACATTGCTGGCACTGGGGAATCCAACCACAATCATCACAGATCACAAAAGGAGAATAGCCCCTGCGGTTCTGAAAAAGGATCGATTGTTTCCCTTTTTTATATGTTTTTTCAAGTTCCAGCAATAATCCGGATGAGAAATTGCTTTTTAACGTTTTATTTTTCCGTTCCAACCGGATATTGACCAGTTTAATATCCGGTAAAACGGCAGGACCATACCGTGTCTTCAACTGAACATAACCGTATTTAGCTGTGATTCCCAGGTAGTAGGATTCAAGCGATGGCGTGGCTGAGCCCAATAAGGTTTTTGATCCATGTAAATGGGCCAGAAAGAGGGCGGCATCCCTGGCATGATACCGGGGGGCAGGTTCAGTCTGTTTGAAAGAATTTTCCTGCTCTTCGTCGATAATTATCAATCCCAGTTGATCAAAAGGCAGAAAAAGGGCCGATCTCACACCTACTACGAACCGGAACCTTCCCGATAAAACCCCTTGCCAGACTTCCACCCTTTCGTTATCTGAATATTTAGAATGATACACACCCATGATATCGCCAAAAACCCCAATCAGTCTTTCCACAATCTGTGTGGTCAATGCAATTTCCGGCAACAGATACAATACCTGTTTCCCTTTCCCCAGGTATTCTTCAATTAGTTTCAGGTATATTTCGGTTTTCCCACTGCCCGTTATTCCATGCAATAAAACCGTATTTTTCTCTTCCAATGATTGACGCAACAATTCTTGCGCCCTGGCCTGTTCATCACTCAAAACTAGTTGATGGCGTTCCCCTTCAGGAAGAGAAAAGCGGGGAATGGTTTCTTCAAACTCTTCCAGAATACCTTTATTCTTTAATGTCTGAAAGGAGGATCTGGATAAATTCTGTTTCAGCAACGTGGTCTTATCGATACCCTTACGATTGCTTCCGGGATCGTCGTAGACAGGAACAGACTTGAGATATGCCAAAAGGATATCCACCTGTTTGGGCTGCTTTTCGAGCTCGTCGAATAAGGCTTCAAGTTTATTTTCTTCCTCCAGGTATCCATCCGAAATCCGTACTCTTTTTTCTTTTTTTGGCCGGTAGGATTCTTTTATTTCTTCGAACAGGATGATGACCTGTTTGTTCAGTAGTGATTTTATAACATGATATATATTTTTAATGTCAAGAATTTTCGCTGCCTGTGGATAAGTAAGTGATTTGTCAAACTCAAGCGATTTTATCAGTTCCCATTCTTTATCCGAAATTTTCAGGTTGCCCGCCTCCGGATCAAATCCCGGGTGTAGTTGAATTTTCGATTCACTGGATAATTTTAATCCGGTGGGTAATGCCGCGTTCATGACTTCACCCGGTGTGCACATATAATATTCGGCCATCCATTCAAAATGATCTTTTTGCTGGGGGGATATTATTGGCGCCAGGTCAATGGCATCAAGCATATAGCGGGCCTTATAATTTTCGGGTTCCTTTTCATGAATATCCCATACGATTCCGGTTAGTATTTTGCTGCCGAATTGAACAATTACCCGATAACCGAAGCCGACCTGGCCGGCCAGGTGACCCGGGACCTTATATGTAAAGTATTTCGGGATAGGTACCGGCAAGAGTACATCCGCAAATGTTCCAGGTTGCTTATCATCAGAAATTTCAGATGTGGTTTCCAATCTATTGGATTAATTTTAAGGCTTCTTCTACGGTCTTTACGGGTAGTTTGCACACCTTATTATAACATACATATACGGTTGCCGGGCCCGTCTTTTTTTTGTCCCTTAGCAGCGGGAGCTCCGAGTTCGAAGCAGTTCCACAGAATATTCTGTTAGGAATATAAAATTTAGTGAGTTTATTTCTTATTTCCGTTGAATTTTCTCCCATTATGACGATCTCCGCAAAGGGATTTGCAAACATCAGATAAAGAGTGCCCCAATTTGAAAGATATTCCGGCTCATCAAACAATAATTTCATTACCCGACGGATCATATTTCCCGCTATTTCTGTATATTCTCTTTCATCCAGTATATGTCCGGCCAAAAAAAGGTTGATGCCCATTTCCGAATTGGAGGAGGGGATTACGTTGTCGAACAATTCTTTTTTCCGCGCAATTAATTTTCCGGCGTCACTTTTGCTGAAGAAAAAAAGATTTTCATTTTCATCATAAAAATGCCGGAGTGTATGTCGGATCATCTCCTGTGCCCACGCTAACCAGGTTTCATCAAATGTAGCCTCATACAAGGCCAGCGCCCCCCTGATTACAAACGCATAATCCTCCAGGTATCCGGGAATGGGATTATGAACATGGACTCCAGTACGGTAAAGGATACCCTCATGATAGTGATTCGTTTTAAGATACCTGCCATTTTGTATGGCCAGTTTCAGGAACTCGTTCTCTTCAAAGGAATGAAAGGCGTCTACCAACCCCTTAATCATCATTCCATTCCAACCAGCCAGGATCTTACTATCAAGACCGGGTTTTATCCTTTTTTCCCGCTCCCGTCTTAATTTATCTTTAACCTCTCGTAAATATTTCAGTGTGGTTTCGGTATTACTTCCCATTTCCTCCTTTAAAAAATCAATATCCCGGTTCTGGAAAAGGATATTCCGCCCGGATTCCCAGTTGCCCTCCGGTTTGACGCCGAACCAGGATGCCCAGGTTTCTTTCATTTCACCGGTTACCCTTGCAAGATCTTCTTCGGACCAGGTATAGTATTTCCCTTCAATCCCTTCCGAATCCGCATCCAGTGCGGAATAGAATCCTCCTCCCGGGCCTGTCATTTCCCGTTTTATAAAACCAACGGTATCAAAAACTGCCTCTTTAAAAATGCCCTTACCGGAAGCCAGCCAGACCTGACTGTACAGACTGAGCAATTGGGCGTTGTCGTACAACATTTTTTCGAAATGCGGAGCAAACCACTCGGCATCTACGGAGTACCGTGAAAAACCACCCCCGATCTGATCAAAGATCCCGCCCCGGACGATTTTTTCCAGGGTAAAGATCACATGATCACTGAGCTTTATATTTTGGGCAAAATGGGAATACCTGAATAAATAATTCCATAAAGTAGGCATCGGGAATTTAGGGGCCTTCCGGATTCCTCCAAATGTAAGATCGAACCGCTCCATGATTTTTTCGACCGATGGATTCAACTTGTCAAGCGAATACGTGTCATCGAGGAGCCCCAGATCAAATTTCAACACGTCACTTCTTGAGATATGTTGTGCGAGTCTTTCAGCCGAGTCATTGATCTCGAACCTTTTGGAAACGAAAGTACCGCTAACATTCTTTAACAACTGCAACCACGACTGGGGTTGGAAATAGGTGCCTCCATAAAATGGTTTCTGGTCGGGCGTTAAAAATACATTTAATGGCCAACCCCCGTTAATACCCATCGCCTGTACCGCATCCATATAGATCTGATCCACATCCGGCCTTTCTTCCCGGTCTACTTTGATGCAGATGAAATTTTCATTCATGTACCCGGCAATGGATTCATTTTCAAAAGACTCCCTTTCCATCACATGGCACCAGTGACAGGCCGAATAGCCGATACTCACCAGAATGGGTTTATCTTCCTTTATCGCTTTTTCCAGCGCTTCGTCTCCCCAGGGATACCAGTCGACCGGATTATAGGCATGTTGAAGAAGGTAGGGACTTGCTTCACGGATCAATCTGTTTGCCTTGCGCGTCTCACTCATAATAACTGATTTTCCAAAGTTACTAATTCTTCGCCTATATCTATTCTGGGCTCAAAAGTCCGTAATTTTTTAATTGTTTCTTTTATAAAACGCTGATGGGCCACAGACCCGGGGTAAAATGGCTTGTGATCCATTGCTTTCAGGATATGGACCCACTCATGAATAAAATCCTTTGCTTCCCCGTCCAAATATGTATCTGTGAATTTTTTCCAGATGTAATCGATGGCCACTTCATTCGGATGAATCATATCCGCCCTGTAAAAACGATAATCTCTTAAATCATCCATCATCATTTCAAAGGACGGGAAATATTGAACCTTGTCAAATTTATCCGATAAGGTTCCGGCCACATAGCGTAAAATCGCTTTACTCTGACTATTTTTTTCAATCGTACTTTTGATATGTCTTACGGGGCTGACGGTTAGGATAATGCTTATTTTCTCATTTACTTCCCTGATTTGCTTATAAAACGAATCAAAGGATGTAATCATTTCTTCCGGTGTTAACATGCGTTGATCAAATTGCCTGCCCGGTAATTTGTGACAATTTGACACAATTTTTTGATACGTACGATGTTCATAAACAATCGACGTCCCCATCGAAATGATTAACCATTCTGTATTTTTAAGAAAATCCCCTGATGCAGTAGAAGCACTTTTAAAAAGGCTATAAAATTCCTCTTTTGAACCTGCAGAAATATCCGAGTGAAAATCAAAATGCCTGTAGATACCCTGGTTTTCGAAAAGTCCTTTTTCATCTAGTTCCTGACCGGTAAGGGAATCAACCATCGCCTTAAGAATCGAATACGGATTGTAAATTACCCCAAATGGATTCAGAAGGGTATTGAACTTGTGAACTTTCAGGAGATTTCCAATGTGATCGGCAAAACAGGACCCGATGAGATAAATTTTATCACCTATCCGGATTTTTTCTTTAGCGGGCCTTGGTATCAGTTCGGTTCTGAACATTTAAAATTTGACTATCTCACTATAAAAATAAAAAAAGCGTTCCAATTAAATGAAACGCTTCAGCATCAAATGTGTTTAAAGATCTATTCCGAAACAACCTTGAAAGGCACCTCTTTTTTAACTTCTTTATGAAGATCGAGGGTGACGGAATAACTTCCGACCGCTTTGACATCGGAATTAAAGGAGATTTTTTTACGGTCGATTTCAATACCTTTTTCCTTCAATGCATCGGATATCTGCAAGGTGGTGATCGCCCCGAAAATTTTACCGCTTTCCCCAACCTTAGCACCAACTTCCAGTTCAAGATCACCTATTTTCTCAGCCAGCTCCAAGGCATCATTTTTAATCTTTTCAGCTTTATGGGAAGCCTGCCTGATATTTTCCTGAATCATTTTTTTGTTCGATTCATTGGCCAGGATGGCTAATCCTTTTGGGATCAAATAATTTCTTCCGTAACCTGGTTTTACATTCACAATATCATCCTTGTAACCAAGGTTCTGAACATCCTGTTTTAAAATCACTTCCATCTTTCCACTGAGTTTTTTATTTTAACGAATCCGTCACGTAAGGTAAAAGTGCCAGGTGCCGGGCTCTTTTGACAGCCTGGGCAACCTTTTTCTGATACTTGACACTCGTGCCGGTAATTCTGCGGGGCAGGATTTTACCCTGATCGTTTACAAATTTAAGAAGGAAATTAGCATCCTTGTAATCGATGTATTTGATTCCGTTTTTTCTGAAACGGCAATATTTCTTTTTGTTCTCGTTCCTGTTCAGAGGTTCATTCTGTAATGTCATGCAGCTTGCTCCTCCTTAGCTTCTGTTTTTTTGTTAAACTCTCCTTTTCGGCGTCTTTCGTTGTAGGCTACCGCATGTTTGTCTAGGGCCGTAGTTAAAAAACGCAATACTTTTTCATCCCGCCGATACTCCAGTTCCAAAGCTGCAATGGTTTTTGTTGTTGCTTTAAATTCAAACAAATTGTAAAAGCCGGTGGACTTATGAAGAATGGGATAAGCAAGCTTACGCAGTCCCCAGTTTTCTTCATGGATTATTTCCACATCATTTTTCAGCAGAACCTGCTTGAATTTTTCAACAGCATCCTTCATCTGGGCTTCAGACAAAACGGGAGTTAAAATGAATACTGTTTCGTAATTTTTTATTTCCATGCTTTAATCTAACTAAAATTCGGACGGCAAAGGTACAAACATAAAATTTATTACCAAAGCATTCATGCACGAATAAATCTCAGGGCGGTTGTTTTATTTTACCAGGAAGGATTTATCGCCCATCAGGTAATCTTCTGTGAAGATCTGTAATTCATATTGGCCGGGAAGCCATTCGCTGCCCTTATCGTAATCAAAGACCAGTTTCTGACGTGTATTGTCGAAAAGGATCTGCTGTTTCGCCGTATAAAATTCTTCTTTTCCCTTAAACATAAAAGTACCCGATCCGCTGGCGACATCAAAAAGAACATTTTCGTCGGGACCCACCACACGGATCATGATATCCTTACCTTCTATGGGAGCAATTTCATTTTCTTCGATATTAAATTCAACCCTGATTTTTTCGATGAATCTTGCCTTGAAATCATCTTCCCGCACCCGGCCCCTGCTGTTGATCGCATAGATATTAATATTTTCAGCTTTGAGCCGAGCAGCAATTTCCATCTTTTCCTCAAGTTGTTTTCTGGATTGAAATTCCTGGTTGAGGGAAGCGGTCAATTCGTTTTTTTCCGTTTTAAGTTCAATATTTTCTTCGGCAAGTTCCGTGTTTAGTGTTTGGAGTTGAACGATTTCCGCATCTTTCAAGATCAGCAATTCCTGAAATCCTTCTACCTTATTTCGGAGCCGGGCTAGTTGCGTTTCCGTATACTTTTTGTTCTGAATGAGATTATCCTTTTCTTCCTCCAGTTGTTGTACAGCTTCTTCCAGATCACTTACATCTCCACCTAATTTCAGGATCTCATCTTTTCTTTCCGTTAGTTCGTGCTCCAGGATGGTGATTTCTTCTTTTGCTTGTTCTATTTCCGCATTGAATGCCTTATCGGACCTGATTTTGATAAATAAATTCACAGCTTGAACCAGTACAAGGACAACAATGATCGCAATTATAATATCCCTGCGATATTTTTTTTTGCTCGGTTTGGGTTGTTCGGTATTTTCAGTCATCTCTTAGAAAGATTAAAAAATTATATGTAAAAATAGTGCTTATATCACAAATTTTTAAGTTTTATCGTTAGAAAATGCAATTTATTGTTTCTGTTTCAATAAACAAGATGAAAGTAACCTTCCGGACCTTCTTCATCGAAAATAAGGATTCCCATCTGAAAAAAATCGAGGCAGAGTTTCCTCTGTGGGTATGAACAGATCTGGTTCCAGGCTTTCGTCATTCCCGCCGACCAGTAAATATCATCAATTACAAGGATAAATGGCCGGACTAACCAAGTTATTGCAAGCTCCACATAGCGTGCAGTCGCTTCGGCTGTATGATTGGCATCCAGAAATACAAAATCAATCCGTTTATTTTGTTCTAACCATTTTTTGAAGGTGTGATCGATATTTCCAATGACCAGATCAATTTGGATATCCGGAATCGACTCGAAATGGGATTGTGCGATTTCAGCCAGGTGCCGGTTACCTTCAAAGGTGATGACTTTTTCCACGAATTTCCCTTTGGACAGGTATAAGGTATTAAGGCCAATGGAGGTTCCGAGTTCCAATACAATCCTGCACTTGAAGTAATTGATCAATGACAATAACAAGACCGAGTATTTTGACCTGCTAAGCCCCCTGCGGGTAATATAGCTTAGTCTGTTCGCCTTTTTTTTCCGAAACCGTGAACCTGCTCCGAAAACATCTCCCGGGACAATCTGATGATCCTTTTCATATAATTTCCGTAGTTCTTCAATCCGTGAATCCGGCTGTATACCTTTTGCGGATTTGATCGAACTGGTATATAAATTAAAGAGATAAGGGCTATGAAGAGAATGATTGTCAATTTCCAATAGCCAGTGTTTGAAAAAATTAAAAAACATGTGGAAAAATTCCACAACATTAATTCATTAAAAAGGGAGGATTCATGACGAATTCAGGAATGGTTACCCTGAATTTTTTCCCATCTACAATGCGTTCCATCAGATACGTCCCGTACATTTTTCCTAACCCGGATTTGAGCTGGCAGCCGGATACATATTGATGTAATTCACCGGGTTCCAATACAGGCATCTGTCCAACCACTCCCTGACCCTCCACTTCACGTTTACCAAATCCTGCATCATGGATATGCCAGTGACGTCTTAAAAGTTGAATGGTGTATTCCGAATGATTTTCGATGATAATTTTATACGTAAATGAATAATTATGATCATTGGGAGATGAATATCCGGGCTGGTATTCCGTCGCAACGCTAACCCTTATTCCTTCAGTAACCTGTGTGACCATAATTTCTTATTTTAAGCTATGCTTACAAACTTTAAAAATACTAGATTCGAATTAATTTTATTCGAATTTGTTTTAAAAAATTTTTTTATGGACGTAAAGATTGAACCAACCTGGAAGACCAGAATGAAAGATGAATTTGTCCTGGATTATTTTAAGAATCTGACCAGTTTTGTCCGGGAGGAATATAAAAAATTCAGAATTTATCCGCCTGGCCGGGAGATTTTCAGGGCATTCGAATTTTGTCCGTTTGATTCTGTCAAGGTGATCATAATTGGGCAGGACCCTTATCATGGTCCTGGGCAGGCAAATGGCTTATGCTTTTCTGTCCGGGACGGGATTCCCTTTCCGCCTTCCCTGGTCAATATATTTACCGAGATCAAACAGGATCTTGGAAAGGAGATTCCGGGGAGTGGGGATCTTCAACGATGGGCAAAACAGGGAGTCCTTCTCCTGAATGCAACGCTCACCGTCCGGGCCAATTCACCCGGATCCCATCAGAATAAGGGATGGGAGGCATTTACAGATGCCGTAATCAGGGAACTCTCATCGGAAAGGGAACATCTTGTATTTTTGCTTTGGGGCTCTTATGCTCAGAGAAAAGGGGAAATGATCGATCCGGGAAAACACCTTGTACTAAAATCCCCTCATCCATCCCCTCTATCCGCTAACCGGGGATTTTTCGGGAATGGCCATTTCAGCAAAGCCAACCACTATTTGAAGTCCCACGGGATTAACGAAATTGATTGGTAATAGTGATCAACGGATCAGGGAAAATAATCTCGACCAGCGGATCTTATTGATAAATGATTCCGTATTGTCGATGGATAGCCAGATAAAAAGAGCTTTTCCCACAACGTGATCTTCCGGCACAAAACCCCAGAAACGGGAATCTTCGGAATTGTGACGATTATCTCCCATCATGAAGTAATAGTTCTGTTTAAAAGTATATTCGGTAATCCGTTCCCCATCTATAAATAACTGACCGTCCTCCATCCTTACATCATCCAGTCTTTCATAATTCAGGATGACTTCCCCATACTTGGTCAGGTTTTCATGGTTGACCGGGATCGTTTCCCCTTTTGATGGAATCTTAAGGGGGCCATAAAAATCTTCATTCCAAGGAAATTCGGAGGCATCCGGATAAATCCGGGGGTTGGGCTGATCCTCAGGCATTACCATCTTGATCACATCCTCAATAAAGGTTAGATTTTTCAGTTCAGCGGCTGTTTCAGGCGAGGTCATGACCGCATAACCTCCCTGTACCCGTTGAAATTCAGATATATTGTTCGATTTAAATACGCGGTCGTTAATGAATTCCTGTGTGACCACATAATACCTGAACTGCATTTTCGGAGGATTTTCAACGGCTGCCCCATTTATAAATACCTGGGTATCCTTAACCTCGATTATGTCTCCCGGGGTGGCAATGCATCTTTTAATATAATTCGTTTTCAAGTCTACCGGGTGTTCAAATTCGGGAGGATAATTGAAAACTACCACATCATCATTTTTAATTTTTGAAAAACCCGGCAGTCTGAATTGGGGTAACTGGATCCAGTCCAGGTAACTGGGGATATCGGTTCCCCAGATGGTTTGATGCGTGAGCGGAATTTGAAGTGGGGTTTTGGGAGTTCGTGCACCGTAATGAATTTTACTGACAAATAAAAAATCACCCACGAGCAGTGATTGTTCCATGGAGGGAGTAGGAATGGTAAAAGCTTCAAGGAATAACCAACGGATAATGGTGGCTGCAATGACGGCAAAAAGAATGGCATCTACCCATTCCCTGACCGCCGATTTTTTTTGCCTGGGTTTTTCTTCTGAGTTTTTCTTTCTCGATAATTTAAGTTTCATAGTCCTCCGCTTTTTTACATGCGACGCAAAAATAATGGATTGAGATCAATCGATTGCTAAAATCCCAGAAAATCATCCATGGTAAGTATTCCCGAATAATCCCGGATCCATTCCGCAACTAAAACCGCTCCCAGGGCAAATCCTTGTCGGCTGAAAGCTTCATGTTTAATTTCGATCTGATCAATTCCGGAAAAATAGGTAACGATATGTGTCCCGGGAACGGCTCCCTCCCTGAAACTTTCAATTCCCAGTGATCCGGAAGGAGCGTTTCCTCCTTTTTCCCAACTTTTTATCCGGTGATTATGATCCATGATCCCTTCGGCAAGGGTGATGGCAGTCCCGCTGGGGGCATCCTTTTTTTCGGTATGATGAATTTCTTCAATCTTTACCCCGTACTCCTCGTAATCCGACATTAACTGTGCCAGGTGACGATTCAGTCTGAAAAAAAGGTTCACACCTATGCTGAAGTTGGATGCATAAAAAAAGGTGCCTTCTTGTTCTCTGCAAAGCTCTTCGATCTCTTGCTTTTTATTCAGCCAGCCGGTGGTACCTGAAATTACCTTTAATCCGCATAAAAGGCATTTCCTGATATTCTCGAAGGCTGCTTCGGGTTGACTGAATTCAATGGCTGCATCGATCCGGGAATAATCCAGGTTGTCCAACATGCCGGCATTTTCAACGTCAATTTTTTCAATAATTTGATGTCCACGGGTTAGGGCAATTTCTTCGATGGACCTACCCATTTTTCCATATCCGATTAAAAGTATATTCATATTTAATCTAATTGAAACTGATTACAAATTTTAATCCATACTGCAGGGAGGCAGTGTATCCATCCGGTTGAAATGCCGGCTGTATCCTGAAGGTAAGATCTTCCGATATATTGAAATCCATCAGGTGCGCATCGACATGTGCATCCACGATCTGGAGGAAATAGATTCCCCCGAGCAAAATCATTAGGAGATCCCGGTTACGTCGATAAAAATCAATTCCTCTTTGAAGATTATCTTCACTTACATTAATGGCAAGGGGATCAGTCCAAAACTCTTCCGGAAGGGATCTCTTTTCAAGAAAAGCATTTCTGTATTGCTGGTATTTTTTATTATTATAGTCAATATAATATCCCATGGTAGCTGCTCCTCCATAAAGGATGGGTAATTTCCAGTATTTTTTATTGTAGATCTGCCCAAGACCCGGCAAAATTGCGGCATAAAGAGCTGTTTTCGCGGGCCGATCAGCATCCCCCGTGTTGATCATTACGGTGTCGATCTCATTCTTGAAGGCGGTTGTATCCATACCCGGTTGAAGAATGAGCAGGGAATCTCTGCTGACTTTCTGCTGAGCCTGCGATTCAAGGGACTGGAAAAATAAAAGAATGAGTGCAAGGAATAGTAATCTCCGGTGCATTACAACCTGATTTCAAGAATTTCAATGATCCGGTTCAGATCTTCATGAGACATAAAGGGAATTTTTATTTCGCCTTTTTCGGATCCTTTAGAGGAGATTTCAATTTTTGTGCCAAAGTGCGTAGATAATACTTCTTTTAATTTCCTGAGTTCAGGATTCAATGAGGACGGTCCTGGATCGGAGGATTTTATACTATCCTGGATATTTGAAAATTTCTTAACCAACGCTTCCACCCTCCTTACAGAAAGTTCATCCTTGACAATCTTATGAAAGAGGCTTAGTTGAAGGTCGATGTTTTCAATATTGATCAGGGCGCGGGCATGCCCCATTGAAATTTTGTCGTCCCGGATGCCTGCCTGGATATCGGGAGGAAGTTTTAATAAACGGAGGTAATTCGTAACCGTAGTTCTCTTTTTCCCCACACGGTCACCCAATTCTTCCTGTTTGAGGTTACATTCACTGATCAACCGCTGATAACTTAGTGCGATTTCGATGGCATTCAGATTTTCCCTTTGAATATTTTCAATCAGGGCCATTTCCAGCATTTGCTGGTCGTTGGCCTGCCTTATATAAGAAGGTATCGTCTCAAACCCGGCAATTTTGGAAGCCATGAGTCGTCTTTCTCCCGAGATCAGTTGATATTCATTTCCAGCCACTTTGCGTACCGTAATGGGCTGGATGATACCTTGTGTTTTTATCGATTCGGCAAGTTCTCCAAGGGCCTCCTGGTCAAAATCCGATCTCGGCTGGAAGGGATTTGAATGAATAAGGGATATGTCAATATCATTGATGGTGTTTATCTGAGGGGAATCCGAAGCCAGCCTTGGTGTGGATTCATAGGAAGAATCATCCAATAGCGCCCCGAGGCCACGGCCCAATACTCGTTTTTTGGAAGGTTTTTTCTTTTCCATCATATAGGAATATTAGGTCATTCCATTCTTGCTTAATACCTCACGCGCAAGATTCAGGTAACTGACAGCCCCCTTGCTTACTGCATCATAGTATAAGGCAGGTTTACCGTAACTGGGAGATTCACTCAACCGGATATTTCGAGGGATGATGGTCTCAAAGACCATTTGTTTAAAATGCGTTGTGACCTCCTCTACGACCTGATTGGAAAGATTCAGCCGGACATCGTACATCGTCAGAAGAATTCCTTCGATTTCCAGATCCCTGTTTAACCTGTTTTGAATAATTTTTATCGTATTCAGTAATTTGCCTAATCCCTCGAGTGCAAAATATTCACATTGAACGGGTATCAGAACTGAATGGGCAGTGACCAGGGAGTTGATGGTGATCAGGCCCAGAGATGGTGAGCAATCAATGATCACAAAATCGTAATCATCCTGGACCGATTTAAGTGCATTTTTCATTTTTTCTTCCCGGTTATCTATGTTCACCATCTCCACTTCCGCACCTACCAGGTCGATGTGTGAGGGTAGTACGTAAAGGTAATCAACGGATGTGCTTACAACGGCATCTTTCGCATCCGCTTCTCCTAACATGCATTCATAAATACTCAGGCCTACATCTTTAGGATTAATGCCCAGTCCGGAGGTGGAATTAGCCTGCGGATCCGCGTCTACAACCAAGGTTTTATGTTCAAGAGCGGCAAAACTGGCTGAAAGATTTATGGCGGTTGTCGTTTTACCTACCCCTCCTTTTTGGTTTGCAATAGAAATTACTTTACCCATGAATTGATGATAAATTGCCTCTAAAAAATAAAATTTTTAATTTTTTCCTAGCTCGCATACAAATATAGAAGTTTCAAAAATAAATCAATGTGAATAAACGATTCTCGTCATTTCATTTAACTTATTTAATCCGTTGTGTGATTTATTATGTCGCGACCTGGTGTCCTGAAATTTACTTGCCTGCAGTAAACAGGTCAAAAGAACTTCAGGGATGTTTTTATTTTACAGCGACCAACAAATTATTGTTCTTTGCCACCACGGCTCCAAGCCGCGAAGGAACCACTACTAGGTTGACTGCATGCTTAAAACATAGAGTCCACCATCGATAACATACATACCTACAGATTATATTCCTGATTTTTAAACGGATTAAAATAAGCAGCAAATAACAAATAAAGATAACGAGTCCCCCGGGAAATTATGATTTATAATCGGATTATCTTTTTTTCTTCTTTTTAACATCCTCACTTGACCGCATCGCTTCTTCCAATTTCATCTGAAATCGGGATTTCTTTTTTGTAACGTTTTTCTTTCGGTTTTCATCCAGTATTTTCTTAATCTTTTCTTCGTCAACGAACCTTCTGATCAGTGCCTGTTGTCCGAATGTGACCAGGTTGGAAACAAAATAATAAAAACTTAGGGCAGCCGGAAAACTATTTAATACAAACATGAATATAAGGGGCATAAAATACTGCATGGATTTCATGGGCCCCTGTACTGTACTCACCTGGGCGTTAGACCAGGTATATAAAATAGTGGATGCCGTCATAAGCAAGGTAAACAAACTGACATGATCTCCATAGGCCGGAATCGTAAAAGGGAGATTTAGAACGGAATCGAATGTCGAAAGATCGTCAGCCCATAAAAAGCTTTCCTGACGCAATTCAATTGAGTTCGGGAAAAAATAGAACATGGAGAAAAGAATGGGCATCTGAAGGAGGATGGGGATGCACCCACTTAAGGGATTGACTCCTACCTGTTGATAAAGTTTCATTTGTTCGGATTGAACCTTCTGCATATCCCCCCCGAATTGTTCCTTGATGGCATCCAACTCAGGTTTGAGTACCTTGGTTTTAGCCATGGAGATGTAGGATTTATAGGTAAGAGGGAATAACAGGATTTTTATAAAAATAACCAGGAGGATGATGATAATCCCGTAATTGGAGATAAACCTTTCCAGGAACTGAAAGGTGGGAATGATCAGAAATTTATTAACCCAGTTTACGGGTGTCCATCCCAGGTATATGTTTCTGGCAAAGCCATCGGATACTTTTTTTAATATCTGGTAATTGTTGGGGCCATAATAATAGTCATGACCCGCTTCATAATTATCAACTGGCACGCTGATTTTAATCAGGCAGGATTTTACTGTGTTGGAATCTATGCCGACCGGGTTGGAAGAAATATATGCATTAGGGAATCCACGGTTGGATAAAATAGCGGTGGTGAAAAATTTCTGATTGAATGAAATCCATTCAATGGGCTGGTTGATGGTTTCTTCTTCAAGATCAGAGGAGGATTCACTAAGGTTATCAAATCCGTCATCAACCGTATAATAATTGACCGTTGATTTCATCTGACTCGTTTTTAAATCTTTT
>WOR8_10008474_pt1 | contig 15787 bp, 18 predicted proteins | sample DeeMarSeWOR38_10_FD_19890 | JGI IMG/M metagenome (IMG submission 19890) | reverse complement strand
CCCGAATCGCCGCATTTCGATATTCGACCGGAATAATCCACTTCACCGGACTGATAGCGTCGAGGCGTCAATCCCAGGTACGCGCCAACCTGCGTCGACTTGGCGAATCGCGATGCATCATCCACTGTGGCAATGAATGATAGCGCAACTAAAGGTCCCACACCCGGCACGCTCATAAAACGGGTGGCCAGTTCATTACCCCGAGCCCGGCGCACCAATTCCTTCTCGATAGCCGCACACTCTTTGCAAGCGGCCTCGTGGGCTACAATGAATGAAGCCGCAATGAGTTCCAGTGCCGGACGATCCTTGGCCACTGCGCGGAGCTGTGTACGGAAATTGGCGCGCTGACGAGCTGCCGTTACTGGCGCAAGACGGATACCGTAGGTTTTCAATACACCGCGAACATGCCCTTCAATGTCTTTACGGATACGTAGCAGGCGCTCACGGGCACCAATCAACATGCGTAATTGATCACTGCTTTCATCCTTGATGTGGACCGCCCGATACCAGCCGGTATGCGCCAGATGCGCAAGGCCTTCGGCGTCTACGCTATCAGACTTATTCAGTCGCGCTGAAAGTGCCTTGTGCGCCAGGCGGGCATCAATGCAAATGACCGGCGCTCCGCGTACCAGTAACTCTCTCGACAGCCAGGTCGAGAGCTGCCCGCTCTCATGGACAATCCGCTCTACCTGCGGTGCGTGCTGCTCAATGAAAGCCATGACAGCTGCCGGATCTGTTGGGGTGCTCCCACGGGCGAGTACGCTACCGTCTCCACCCATAACGCACATAGAGACTTCTTTCAGTGATACATCCAAACCGACGAAATTAGACATGGCAGATCTCCTGTGTGGTGGCCTGTGTAACAGCCCGAGATTATCGGACTGCGCTCATCCCTTGGAGAGCCACTAGCCGCGATCACACCATGTCATTCCCGGAGCTGGTTCTGGATGGCGGCTTCCGACGTCATCTCAGTCATTCGCAAGAGATTGAAGAACGGGTACTTTGTCCTGAAGCCGGACATTCAAATTCAGGCAGACATTACAAATCTTGGAGATAATATGGCTATGCAGGCCAGGGTCAAGACAATCATTGCACCGGCCGGCATATCGAGCATTGCAGATAAGAGCAAACCCAGTCCATAACCAGCAGCGCCTATTCCATATGCAATCCATAATCCATTTGTGCCTGCTTTACGCACCGCCAGCGCCGGGATAATTAGGCTGGCGAACACCAGATACACACCAACTAGCTGAACCGAGGCTGTGACGGTCACCGCGAACAGGAGGTAGAAGAACAGATGATTTCCGTGGCGGACCAGACCGAACCATAAAATCAGAACAAGCGCGTAGAGTCCGACTATGATAGGAAGCTGTTGGTAATCCACCCACAGGATCTGGCCGACCATCAGGTCCTTGAGGTGTTCTCCGGCATGGGGATTGCCGGCCAGCATCAAGATACCTGCGCTTGCTGCCAATATGAATGCTGTGCCGATAATGGCCTCCTGCACCTCTGGCCAGCGGCGCTCACACCAGTACAGCAGAAGTGCGCCGCCCAGGGCGGCACCAAATGCTGTTGCCTGAACCGTCCAGTCGCCAGCCTCCCAGCCGAAGGCATGCGCGGCAATCACACCCAGTCCCGCTATCTGCGCAATCGCGAGATCGATGAAGATAATACCGCGCGCCAGCACCCGGCGACCGAGCGGTACATGCGTGGACAACACCAGCAAACCGGCGACAAAGGCCGGGCCCAGTATGCTGGTATCGAGGCCCTCCAGGTTCATGTCGACGCCTCGAGCAGCCGCCCGATGATGTCGTCGAAGAGCCCGAACAGGTCCTGCGCCGCCTCGGTACCACCCACGGTTGATGGCAGGAGTACGGCCGGCATCCCTGTACGTTGCGAGAGCCATTCCGAGGCGCGGGCGGGCTGGTAAGCGGAACGGATGACCATGCTTGCGGGTCGCTGCTCCAGTTGCGATAGCAGCCGGCTCAGGTCACTGCTGGACGGCGGAATGCCGGGTTTGGGCTCCAGCGTGCCGACAACCTCGAGTCCCAGCCAGTGCTCCAGATAAACCCAGGCATTGTGATGCACGACGACGGCTACTCCCCTGAGTGGTCGGGCACGTTCCTGCCATTGCGCGATTGCCTCATCCCAGCGTCTGCTGAAATCCGCGAACCGCGTCCGGTAGTCGTCACCGTGAGCCGGATCGATGACGGCCAGTCGTTCCGTGACAACTTTGGCGATGTGTCCGATATTGCGCGGATCAAGCTGGACGTGCGGGTTTCCCCCGGGATGGATATCACCCTCGGAACGGTCCAGGCGGGTGGGGCGGTCAAGTAGTGGGACATATTCCGCCACTTCCAGGTAACCTAAGGCGCCGACCTGCACCAGTGGATTGTTGGCGCGGCGCTGCAGTACCGGCAACCACCCCTCCTCGAGGCCGGCGCCCGTGCAGACCAGCAGGTCTGCCCGGCGCAGCCCGGCGATCAGGCTGGGGCGTGCCTGGATGTGATGCACATCCTGCTGTGCGGTTGTCGCACTGCGGGTGTTGACGTGCCCACCGCCAAGCTCCTCAACCAGTGCGGCCCACTCGGGTTCACAGGTGAAAACCTCGATGGCCGCATGGGCCCCCGTAGTCAGTGCTAGCAGCAGTGTGCCGCTCAGAGCCAGCATTCCTGTTCTTTTCATGGCATCACCCCTAAAACTCATGCGCCCCATGGGCGCCCAGGCTCATGATGTACTGCAGGGTCCACTGGTGGTCCGTGTCATTCGGACGGGACTCGTCGCGGTTGTACTGCGCCCTCAGGCGGCTGAACTCGCTGGGGCTCCAGTCGAGCATAAGGCTGTAGCGTTCCGGATTGTGGCCATCGTCATCCAGGCCGGACTCCTCCAGCACCTCATCCGGATCATCGAAGCCGCCGAGGTCGGTGATGCGGAGGTCATTGTCGGCGTCCAGCCAGTCATAACGGGCACCGATGCGCCATCGTGGCATGAACTGGTAGACTCCCTGGACATACAGGCCCATCTGCTTACCGTCATAATCCAGCCTGGCCTGGTTGCCATCCTCGCTGAATTCCACCGGCCCGTCTTCCTCGCGGTAGAAGAGTTCTGTCTGGAAGGTGAAGTTACGCTGCCGCGGATTACCCGCCGGAGCCCATTTCCAGACCAAATCGGCAATGTACAGATCCGAGTCGCCGGAGAATGATGTGCCACCGTCATCACCGTGCCCGTGACCGTGTCCGCTCCTGCGATCATGCACGTCGGCTGTCAGTGCGGACAGGCCGGCTTGCCATGCATGGCTGTTACCGACATCGCCGCCGATGTCGAGAAACAGGGTCTGCACATCGCCCTTGACGCTTTCCGAGTCACCGGCCGGGAACTCGTTACCGGCCAGTGTTTCAGCGCCGATATTGAGATCCAGATCCGTGGGCGCCGTCCAGTTCAGACGTACGCCGTCATCGCGATACTGTTTGCCGAGGAAGGCACGGTAGGCGAGCGGCGCATCGCGAAAATCCCAGGCATGCGTGTGGACAGGGTTGAGATAACCGATTCCGGAGTAGAACCGGCCGGCGCGGCCCCCAAGCCCCGCCGGCAGCATCGTGGGTTCAAAGAAGGCCTCCTCGACATCGATCTCTGTGCCATCCTCTTCGTCCTCATGCAGGGCTATAGTCGTTTCGGCATAGAACAGCTGATCCACACTGGCCGAGGCCATTAGCTCGGTCTCGTCCAGGGTCAGGCCCTCCGGCGCCAGCCCCGCCTCGCCGCCGATCTGGAATCGGGATCCTCGGAATAGCTGTTCAGTGATCCCTGCAGGATCAGCGAGATGGCCGGGTTGAAGGCATTGGTCTTTTCCCGAAGGGTACTGGCCAGCGACGGTTCGGCGCTGGTGGGTTCGGCCTGCTGTGCAGCGCGTTCGGCTTCGGCCTCGCGTGCACGGGTCTCGGCCTGCTCGAGATTCTGTTCCAGTGCTCGGATCCGGGATTCATATTCGTTGCGCAGCGATTCGATCTGTTGCCGGATCAACTCCAGCTCTTCACTGTCGGCGGCTCCGGCGGAGTATGGCGACCACGCAAGCACAATCACAATACATACAGATACAAGACGCATAACGTCCTCCTCTTCATGCAAGCTTTGCGGAAGGAGGCAGGCTCAGGCCGGCGCCCATCCACACTTGTGTAACTACATGGGGTGTTTAGATCGGGAGGAGGTCGAAAGGAGGTGCCCTGGCCAGGAAGGTCGGCGTAACGGGCGCAAGATCGGTGTATTCCTGCCAGGTACCGGCCAGGCTATGTAGTGGTTGAGGCTCGACAAATGCTTGCTCTGGCCCCAGCGCCTGACCCAGTCCGGCAGACAGCATGCATAATTCACATGGTTCATCGTCTGCATGGCTGGCCAGGTCGACCGCGTGCTGCTCAATGACCAGCTGAGCCAGAATCAGGCCAATCACTAGCAGTGTGGATATGAATTTATTTTGCACGTCTACGTAGATCTGGATGTACTTCAAACCCGGAATTTGAAACCGTTAAGCGATGAAAACCTAGCATATGACCAAAGGGATTTCTATATCAACACCAAGTTGCTATAGCATGGACGATTATCACCTGATGGCGCCATTACTTTTTAAGTAAAACGAGAAAGGGCGATAAATGCTCCTTATCGATATCCTCGCGGGCATACTCGTCAAGGTGTCTATGGGATTGGTAGCGAGGCATCGGATACAATCCAGCCAGACGGCTGATCACAACCTGCGCGAGACACCATGACTGATACAACAACAGAAAAAAACCAGCCAATTCGGGTTGCCACCAGCAGTTGCCTGCTCGGTGAGGAGGTACGCTTCAACGGAGGGCATAAACACAACGGTTACCTCACCAAGACCCTCGCCCGCCACTTTGAACTGATCCCGTTTTGCCCGGAGGTGGCAATCGGACTGGGCGTGCCCCGCCCTCCCATTCGCCTGCTGTTGAATGACGGACAGGTGCGTGCGGTCGGCGTCAAGGATCCGACAGTCGATGTCACCGAAGATCTGGTGGAGTATGCTCACACGGTCGCTACCCAACTGACCGATGTCAGCGGATATATCTTCAAGCGCGCATCACCCAGTTGCGGGATGGAGCGGGTCAAGATCTATTCCGCCAAGGGTATGCCGGTAGATTCGGGCTCGGGACTCTATGCACAGGCAATTATGCAGGCGCTTCCACTGCTCCCGACCGAGGAGGAAGGCCGGCTTATGGATCCGGTATTGCGTGAAAACTTCATCGAGCGAATATTTGTCTATCATCGCTGGCAGTCACTGCTCCGGTCGGGACTGACGCCGGCCAGACTGGTCGATTTTCACACCAACCACAAGTTCAGCGTCCTGGCTCACGACGAGGCAGCCTATCGCGCGCTCGGGCGAATCGTGGCCGAATCCGGCAGTGCCGATCTCCCGCAACTTGCGGAGCGTTATGCCACACAGCTGATGACGGCAATGAAGAAGCGCGCCACACGCAAGCTTCACAGCAATGTCCTGCAGCATATCATGGGCTTTCTCAAGGAAGAGATCGATGGCGACGACAAGGCGGAACTGCTCGAGGTAGTCGAGAAATACCGGCACGGGCAAATCCCCCTCATCGTGCCCATTACGCTCCTCAAGCACCACCTCAGGCGTCATCCCGACCCCTATATCACACGCCAGCATTACCTCGAGCCTCACCCTGAAGAGCTGATGCTGCGCAACAGCCTGTAAGACCGGATCAAAAGAAAAATGCAGGTGACTGCCCTGCCCTTAATCCGGCTACAGGCTGATATTCAGTCGCTCCGCCGGCACATCGGGCAAAATCTCGAATCCGGGGTCCGCAGAGTAGTTGCCCTGAAACAGTTCCACGCCCTGCTTGGCAAACCAGGCGACCTCGCTGATGTCCTCCACACCCTCGGCCAGCAGGCCGATATGCAAATCCCGGCAAACCTGTATAACAGCGCGTGCAATTGCCTGACGCGGCGGACTCAGATGTATGCCTGTGACCAGTTTCCTGTCCAGCCTGATGAAGTCGGGCCGGTATTCAGCAAGCAGGTTGAGGCCCGCATACCCCGAACCGAAATCGTCGATGGCCGTACTGAAGCCCTGTTTTTTGTAGTAGTTGATGATATTTGACAGGTGCGCATGGCCGCGGATCGCCTCGCCCTCGATCACCTCGAATACGATATTTTCAATGGGAAAGCCCTTTGCCCTGGCCGCAGCCACGGTGGTGCGGATACACAGCTCCGGCTGATAGACTGCGTTGGGGAAGAAGTTGATATTGAGCCGGCAGTCGATGCCGAGCCTGCTGGCCAGGTCGATGGCCTTGACCCGGCAACTCTGGTCGAAACGGTAAAGATTGTCCTGGTTGACCTTCTGATAGATTTCTCCCGCAGGTTCATTAGATACCCCGCGCACCAGGGCTCCACAGGAAAAGATGCGACCTTTGCCGATATCGACTATAGGCTGGAAAGCATAACTGAAATCGAAGTCCAGATGTTCAAGACCTGCACATTTGCGACACTTGATTTGCGCGGTATCCTTCTGGTCCATACCTGTCTCCAGTTGCTGCGGCTTCTCATTTTGCAGCATTACCTTCCCGCAAAATAAATGTTATCAACAACTGCAGCGACCGAATACGGTTCCGGGTGCATATGCGAAAGAACCCGTGACATGTTGTTGTACGACAGAGAATAGTAAGTGAATGGCGCCAGATCACATTTTTATCTAATATACTATGCAAATGTGCTCTGACACCCTCTCCTACTTTGCTTTGCAGACTCTTGTGATCGACAGGATGTCTGCTGGTTGGCAACGGGTTTGACGATGACAACACAGGAGCAACTGCGACAGACGGTTCGAACTCTGCTGGATACCCAGGCCCAGGGTGTGCTGGCGACACAGCATGACCGACAACCCTATACCAGTCTGATGGCCTTCGCCGTCACCCCTGACTTGCGCTGGATCGTGTTCGCAACCTACCGGGAGACCCGGAAACACGCAAACCTCCTGACGAACCCGCACGCCTCATTGCTGATCGATAACCGCACCAACAAGTCGGCCGATTATCACAATACCGTGGCCACCTCCGCCCAGGGCATGGTCAGCGAGGTCGATGTGACACGACGTGGCGAACTGTTGCAGCTTTACCTTGACAAACACCCGGACCTGAGTGATTTCGTGAGCGCCACAGACTGCGTGCTGCTGAAACTTGAAGTTGAATCCTTTTATGTGGTCAGCCAATTCCAGAACGTCGCCGTGCTGCAAATGTTCTGAAGTCAGCTACCAAGGCGGCTACCACAGCCGTTATGAGCGACAGACGCAGGAACGGATGTGCTACTACACCACCTGCCTCACGGCGCTGGTGCCGCGACCCGTGGTGAATCCGACCCACTACCACGGTGTGTTTGCTTCGAACTGTCACTGGCGCGGGTCGATGCTGCCGAGTGGGTCGGGTTGGGACACAGGCGTTCGATTCGGTCAAATTCACCGGGTGAATTCAGATCAGCCTGCAAGGCTGCTGGCCCGAGAGGGAGGCGGGCTGGAGTGATTGCGGCCGGATGGCCCGTGGATTCGGGGAAAGGGCTGAAGGCCGGCGGTGGAGAGTGGCCTGAGTGTGGCCGTATTGGGGAATTCAGCAGCCGGGATACCAATGTGACGGCCGGCTCCCAGGTGAATTCTTTCGAAATGCGTGGATTATGCTCCCTGCATGCACGCAGGAATGTCTATCTGCTAATCTCAATCATAACCTCGTTGCGACGCAAAAATGGCAAGGTCCAGGGTGGATTGAAAAAAGCGTAAGTCGGTTCCGAGACAGTCTGCAGATTATTTTCCAGAATGAACGCTTCCAGCTCTTTGGTATGAGCTGCAAGGCTATTGGCCCTTGCAAGGCCAGAAAAACGAATAACCGCGAATCGTTTCCCGGCAATCTCTTTAAGGATTACTTCGGAATTATTCGGCTTCGGGAGCGTTTGCATCGTATAAGCAGAGGGCATAACAAACCGCACCACCCAAAGCCCCTCACCGCCTTGCTGGATGACGGGTGCCGTCATGGCGATTTTCTCACCTGGCTGCTGAATAACAGGTGCAGTCATTGCCACTTCCTGAGACGATATATTGTTGCCGAAAATATAATCCGCAATCAGCCGGAACCCATCGCTTATAGCTTTCTCACGATCGCCAGGCACGCTAACTTCTGCAACGATCATTGGAGCATAGTCACGAATTTCAATTACTCCATGTGTTTCAAACACATCGTACTTGGCCTGCTCAACATTACTCATGATCGGCCCCCACAATATGGCCGCAAGAATAACAGTTCCTGCCAAAAGCCAGATGATCGGTTTTTTCATGCTTGTAATTCCTCATATTTAGACGGTTCCGGTCATCTGGGCTGTTTAACGCAGATGACGGAATCGTCAGGAAAATAATATCTCAATACGTATGATTACTTTGATCATGCTGACGTGATACAGGAAAGCACATTATGCTGAGGCCAGCGAAAAGATTTATCAACGATTGTCGGCCCCGGGCATCATTTCCATCCCGTGATCCAGCGTGTCGAATCCTGGAGTTCCCGCCAGTCAATTTCTTAGGTGTTTTTGTTGATCACGGCTTCAAGTACACAGCCGATGATGGTTTCATCCTCGGTACGAATCAGCCGGGTCACGATGAAATGCCGTTCACGCTGTCCAGCGTTGAGCGGTTGTCCACCTGGAAGTCAACAACTTGTTGGGATTGAGCCGGTTCATTTGTATTTCTGCGCCTATCAAAAGTGTTAAATTACACCAGGCAAAGCCGGGGGCTTATTGGGTGAGTGCCTCAAAGGCGCCTGTAAAACCTGGCGCCGCCCAGGGCGGCTATCACCCCTCCAATCCAAACTGCATCTGATCATAGCGCCTGTCCCCAGATTCCTGATTACGGATATACACCCTGACCATCGCTTCATCCAATCCCACCGTCGATACAAAATACCCTCGGGCCCAGAAGTGCCCACCGGTAAAATTGCGCTTCCTACCGCCAAAACGACGTGCCACCTGTATCGCACTCTTGCCCTTGAGATACCCCACCACATGTGCCACCGCATACTTCGGCGGAATACTGACACACATATGCACATGATCCGGCATCAAATGACCTTCTACGATACGAGATTCCCTCTTGCTTGCGACATTTCTGGATAAATACTACGTGATACTTACAGTCCCATGTAGTATGACTCAGACTCAGATACTCATTCATGTGTGAATCTCCTTTTCTTGGTGGAGATTCGAGATTCAGGCCGACCACCATATAGGTCTAACCCATCGGAGTCCCCCGGCATAGCCGGGGAATTTCCTTACTGAATAAATAGTCGTACACCAACGTGACCCGATCGTGACACACTCAGGTCACGTACAGGCATTTCGAGTCCATTTGAGTCACAAACCCGCGGGGCAGGTGTGCGTATGCAGTTGATTTTAAAAGACCCTGGAGAGGGTTACGGAATTCGCGAGGCAGGGGTAGGAAGTTCGAATCCTCTCACTCCGACCAATTCAGTCAAGTACTTTTTCCAAGTGTTTTTCAGTATCCTTCGTTCCTGCATGACACTTACGTGACTTACCCCTGGTCCGGCTGATCGCTGGATAGAGGCCAAGCAAGGAGCAGCGGTGGAACTCGTTGACGGCACTTTACAGATAAGCGGCTTGTTATCGGTAACGCTTGGCATCGTGGTGCTGTTTGCCGGCAAGCGACTGAACGATGCCATCGGCTTTCTCAAGAACTTCAGCATACCGGAACCGGTGTCCGGTGGGCTGCTCTTCACCCTGCTGTTTCTGCTGGTCTACATCTTCACCGGCATCGAGGTCGAATTCCATCTGGCGGCCCGTGACATTCTGCTGGTCTACTTCTTCACGACAATCGGTATTAACGCCAGCTTCAGGGACCTGCTGGCCGGCGGCAAACCCCTGGTGATTCTGCTGTCGATCACCGTCGCCTATATGTTCGTGCAGAACCTGACCGGCGTCTCTGTTGCCGCGCTGTTCGACCTGCCCACGGCGGTCGGCATGCTGGGCGGGACGGTTTCACTGATCGGCGGCCATGGCACCGCCATCGCCTGGGCGCCGAGAATCGCCGAGGACTTCGGCGTCGGCAATGCCATGGAAATCGGCATAGCCTGCGCCACATTCGGCCTGATTCTCGCCAGCCTCATGGGTGGCCCGATCGCCAAGTTACTCATCAACCGTCATAAGCTGACGCCAGTCAAAACAGAGCCGATGGATGTCGGCGAACTGGATGACCAGCCCTCAAAGACCGTTACCCACCTGGATTTTCTCGACGCCGTGCTCGCCATACATATCTCCGCCATTGTCGGCCTGCTGCTCAACTCGGGCCTGGAGAATCTTGGCCTCAAGCTGCCGCTGTTCGTAACCTGTCTGTTTGCGGGCATCCTGATCACCAACCTGATCCCGAAGAATTTCCCGCGCATATCCGGCACACAATGGCCCACGCGCACCCCGGCAATGGCGCTGATCGCCGAAATCTCCCTCGGCACGTTCCTTGCCATGTCGCTGATGAGCATGCAGTTGTGGACCCTGATCGATCTTGCAGGCCCCATCATTACCATTCTCGCGGCGCAGTTCGCAGTGGCCATCCTGGTGAATATCTACATCGTCTTCCCGCTCATGGGACGCAACTACGATGCGGCCGTCGTCTCTGCCGGTTTCGGCGGCATCTCGCTGGGTGCCACCCCGACGGCAATGGCAAACATGGCGGCGGTGACACAGCACTACGGCGCATCGCACACGGCCTTTATCATCGTGCCACTGGTTGCCGCCTTCTTTATCGATCTGGTCAATGCGCTGCTGATTCCGTTCTTCCTTAACAACTTCTGACGGAAAATAACGGGCAGCTGCAGCGGGACCCACCCGCTCCCCCGTTACCTGGCCAGCAGGCGGTCCAGCTGATTGGCAAAGGCCTGCCGGTCAGCCTGACTGAGCGTCGCCGGTCCGCCGGTATTCACCCCGCTGCCGCGAAGGGTGTCCATGAAATCCCGCATGCTGAGACGCTGGCGGATATTTTCCTCGGTGTAGAGATCGCCGCGCGGGTTCAGGGCCAGGCAGCCCCTGGCGATCACCTCGGCAGCCAGCGGGATATCCGCAGTTATCACCAGGTCACCGGCCCGCGCCTGTTGCACAATATGGTTGTCGGCGACATCAAACCCGGCAGCGACCTGCACCGAACGGATATGGCGGGACCGCGGGACCTGGAGTGGCTGGTTGGCAACCAGGGTCAGGGACATGCCAACCCGGTCCGCGGCACGATACAGGATTTCCTTGATCACTTTCGGGCAGGCATCGGCGTCGACCCATATCTGTCTTGAATTCATTATCTTTTCGGTGGGGCTGTTATAATTGCTGGATAGCGCATTATACTGCGCCGCCCGGTCACGCCCATGACCGTGCCCCCTCTTACCAGGAACCCCCGATGTCCGATGCCAGCCCACCCGTCTCCAGCTTCCAGGAGCTGAATCTGCCTGCACCCCTGTTGACCGCGCTCGATGAAGTCGGCTACGAAACCCCCACACCAATCCAGGCACAGACCATCCCTCACCTGCTGAGAGGACTGGACCTGCTGGGGCATGCCCCCACCGGCACCGGCAAGACCGCCGCCTTTGCACTGCCCCTGCTATCGCGTATCGACATCAAGCGCCCGCAGGTACAGGTGATGGTACTCACCCCAACCCGCGAACTGGCGATCCAGGTGGCCGAGGCCTTTCAGCGCTATGCCTCGCACATGAAAGGATTTCACGTGCTGCCGATCTACGGCGGCCAGGATTATGCCCGGCAGATAAGCCAGCTGAAACGCGGCGTGCATGCCGTGGTCGGCACCCCGGGACGGGTAATGGACCACATGCGCAAGGGCACGCTGAAGCTGGATGCCCTGCAGGCGCTGGTACTGGATGAAGCGGACGAGATGCTGCGCATGGGGTTCATCGACGATGTCGAGTGGATCCTGGAGCAGACACCGGAAAAGCGCCAGATGGCGCTGTTTTCGGCAACCATGCCGCAACAGATACAGCGCATCGCGCGACGGCACCTGCACGACCCGCAGGAGATTGCCATCAAGGCCCGCACCGCGACCGCCGAGACCATCCGCCAGCGTTACTGGCTGGTCAGTGGCCTGCACAAGCTGGACGCGCTGACCCGGATCCTGGAGGTGGAGCCGTTCGACGCCCTGCTCATGTTTGTACGCACCAAGACCGCCACGACGGAACTGGCCGAACGCCTGGAGGCCAGAGGTTACGCGGTCGCGGCGCTGAACGGCGACATGGCGCAAAAACAGCGGGAGCAGATGGTCGAGCGCCTGAAAAAGGGCTCACTGGATATCCTGGTTGCCACCGATGTCGCCGCACGCGGCCTGGACGTGGAACGCATCAGTCACGTGATCAACTACGATATCCCCTACGACACCGAGGCCTATATCCATCGTATCGGCCGCACCGGCCGGGCAGGCCGCCAGGGCGATGCCATCCTGTTTGTGGCGCCCCGGGAACGGCGGATGCTCAGTGCCATCGAAAAGGCAACGCGGCAGAAGATCAAGCCGCTCGCGCTGCCTTCAACCGAGATGGTAAACAATCAGCGTATCGCCGCTTTCAAACAGAGTATCAGCGACACGCTGGCCGCCGGCGAACTGGATTTTATGCAAGGCCTGGTGGAGCAGTACCAGCAGGAGCATGATGTGCCGGCAGTCGAGATTGCCGCGGCGCTTGCCAAAATATCCATCGGTGATCGGCCGTTGCTGCTGCAGCCGGATAAAGAGAAGCCTGTCCGATCCAGGCCCGGGAAAGAACAGCGCAGGGAAGGTGGTGAACCGCGTGAGCGAAAGCGGCAGAAACGACCCGCCAAGGGTATGGAACAGTTTCGTATCGAGGTAGGACACAAGCACGGCGTCAAGCCCGGCAACATCGTCGGCGCCATTGCCAATGAGGCGGGACTGGATGCCCAGCACATCGGCCATATCGATATTCACACCGACTTCAGCCTGGTCGACCTGCCGCTGGGCATGCCGAAAGAAGTGTTTCAGGACCTCAGGAAGACCCGGGTATGCAATCAGCGCCTGGACATCTCACGGCCGGGCCAGCACGTGAAAGGCAAAAGAGACGGGCACAAGGCGAAAAAGAGAAAGAAAACGGACCAATAGCCTGGTTTCTGCTATAGTACGCGCATTCCGGGTGCCTGACCGGTTAGCACCCTTAGCGATGTTACGTCGCCGGAACAACTCTTGAGCCGTTTGCCCCCGCCTTCATCAGGGCCTCCCGCTACACAAGACTTACCTTATCCAGCCCGGACCGGCTCCCGCCAGCACATGCTGCCGTTGGGAGGGCAAGACTGGAGCTATACACCTATGTCATTTGATACCCTCGGCCTTTCGGCCGGACTCCTGCGTGCCATCGGCGAGCAGGGTTACAGTGAACCCACACCTGTGCAGCGCAAGGCGATTCCCGTCATCCTGCAGGGCAAGGATGTTTTGGCCGGCGCACAGACCGGCACCGGCAAGACGGCAGGTTTCACCCTGCCGCTGCTGCAGCGGCTGAGCGAAAAACCCGCCAGGAACGGTCGACGCCCGGTACGGGCCCTGGTCCTGACTCCAACGCGTGAACTGGCGGCCCAGGTGGGCGACAGCGTGAACACCTACGGTCGTCATCTGCCGCTGCAGTCGGCTGTGATCTTCGGCGGAGTCAAGATCAACCCGCAGATAGAAAAGCTGCGGCGCGGCGTCGATATCCTGGTAGCGACGCCGGGCAGGCTGCTGGATCACGCCAGCCAGAAGACAGTGGATCTGTCGCAGATCGAGATCCTGGTACTGGACGAAGCCGATCGCATGCTGGATATGGGCTTCATCCACGATATCCGCAAGGTGCTGGCACTGCTGCCCAGCAACGGTGACCGCCAGAACCTGCTGTTCTCCGCGACCTTCTCCAGCGAGATCAAACAGCTTGCCGACCGGCTGCTCAACCGCCCCGAACTGATCGAGGTGCCACACTGCCACAACACTGCCGGGCGAATCGAACAGGTAGTTCACCCGGTCGACAGGCACCGCAAGCGCGAGATGCTGAGCCACATGATCGGCTCGCAAAACTGGCGCCAGGTACTGGTGTTCACCCGCACCAAGCACGGCGCCAACCGCCTGGCCGAGCAACTGGATAAAGATGGCCTGAGTGCCGCCGCCATCCATGGCAACAAAAGCCAGGCCGCCCGCACCCGTGCGCTGGCCGAGTTCAAGAGCGGTGACGTTCGGATTCTGGTAGCCACTGATATCGCGGCACGTGGCCTGGATATTGATCAGCTGCCCCATGTCGTGAACTACGAACTGCCCAACGTGCCGGAAGACTACGTTCACCGCATTGGCCGGACCGGTCGCGCCGGCAACGAGGGTGAAGCCGTTTCCCTGGTGTGCGTGGACGAGCACAAGCTGCTGCGGGATATCGAAAGACTGTTGAAGCGCGACATCCCCAAGGTGGTTCTGGATGGCTATACCCCGGATCCCGCCATTCGTGCCGAACCCATAGTGAACGGCAGGAGCGGCAAGGGTCGTTCCCAGCCTCGCAAACAGACCGAGAGTCGCAGCCGGGGCAAATCTCCGGCCAAGGCACCTTCGCGCCGCGCCGCCGGGCCGGCCCGTCCCGGGGAGAAGCGCACTGCCTGGAAACCCGCACGCAAACAGGTCCGGCGCAAATCCGGCAATTCCGCGGCAAATCCGCAGCACCGCCGCTCCGGTCAGGACAGGGACAACGCAGCACTGTTTGGCGGCAACTCGCGGGACGAGTGACGAAAGCCCCGATCGGGCATCGATGTGCAGGCCAGCCAGCGTGTGGCAGCCCAGGTTTGCAGGGCATGCACCTGCAGAACTTCAGCATTCACCAGCAACATCAGTTCAGGATCCCGGGACGGGGACAGGATTTAATACTGTCCCCGTACTCCCGCTGCCACCCGGCTCGAAATAAATCTGCTCTTGGGCAAAGAAATTGCTTGTTATTCCCAGACTTAACATATACTCTAGCTGTATCAGACGGGAAGCCGGTAAACGATTCTGTTAGCAAGCCCCGTCTGTGTTACAAATTAGTTGCAAGTCCTTTAGGTCTACTCAGAAGACCCACTTCGGTATCTCCTGTAATTTTCCTTTCCCGAGATCTGCAATTGATTGGTTTTTTATTCATATTTCAAAGGTAATTTATAATGACGACAGGTACCGTTAAGTGGTTCAACGAATCCAAGGGTTTTGGCTTTATCTCACCTTCTGATGGCGGCGATGATGTATTCGTACATTTCTCCGTAATCCAGGGTGGCGGTTTCAAGACCCTGCAGGAAGGACAGTCAGTGAGTTTCGACGTGGAAAAAGGCCCCAAGGGGCTGCAGGCCACCAACGTCACAGCCAACTAACAGGCTGTCAGGCCCTAACAGGCAAAAAGACCCCGCTTCGTAGCGGGGTTCTTTTTTTGGGCAACGCTCATCGCAAGACTGTTGCCCGGAGGAATAACCATGAAAAAAATGTTTATCGGCAACCTGCCCCAGGATGCAAGTGAAGACTCGGTACGCGAGATGTTTTCCGCCTTCGGCACAGTGCGTTCCATCAGCGTGGCATCCGACATCTTCACCGGAAAATGCAGAGGCTTTGGCCTCGTCGAAATGGAAGGCCACGAGGCCCGTGCAGCTCAGGCCGCACTGGATGGCAACATGGCTGGCAATGCCGAACGCCCCCTGCGCGTGCGATTCGACGACCCGCGAGCGAAACACGGACGCAGACGCCGCTAGA
>WOR8_10009000_pt1 | contig 15794 bp, 9 predicted proteins | sample DeeMarSeWOR38_10_FD_19890 | JGI IMG/M metagenome (IMG submission 19890) | reverse complement strand
ATAATAGGAATCCTAGATTATCTTATAGGTCCTGACTTCTCCTCTCTTCTTGCCTATCTGATCCCTGTCATCGTTGTCACCCGTTTTGTTGGGAGAACGGCAGGGATTTCAACTTCTGTGGCGAGCGCCACAATCTGGGTACTTGCCGACATTATGGCGGATCCCAATTATACTTTTCTACCTGTGCACTTTTTAAATCACATGGAGAATCTGGTCATCTTCCTGATCATCGTATTCATTTTGATAAAGCTAGCACAAATAGAAGAACAAAGGAAAAATATGATATCAATGCTTGCCCACGACATGAAGAATCCGGCACTGGTGGCAAAAGGATTTTCTTCGCGACTGCTCAGGGGGAAATCGGGTCCGCTTACTGAACATCAGACAGAGTACGTCAACTTGATAAACAATGAACTCTCCCGGCTGGAACGACTAATATTCGATTTCCTTGAAATGTCTAAGCTTGAGTCAAATAAGTCTAAACTTAATCGCCACCCGCTATTTCTGGATTGTCCAAATGAAACGGTGCCGGCGGTATATGCCGATGCTGACCAGATTGACAGAGTAATTAGAAATCTCTTGGGGAATGCCATAAATTATACTAACGAGGGTGGAAGTATAACTATAAAGGTTTCTCTAAAAAATAAATATCTTCTTGTTCAGATTAAAGATACAGGCAGGGGAATTCCTAAAGAGCATATTAAACATGTATTTGCCCCATTCCATAGGGTTAAAAATGATGCGGGCGGGACCGGTTTAGGGCTTCCCATTGTGCAATCGTTGATAAAGGCACATGGAGGAAAAATATGGGTTGAGAGCATACCCGGTAAAGGGAGTACTTTTAGCTTTACACTTCCAATATTCCATGCAGGCCGTAATGCATGATTATAATGGAAAGCTTATCTTCTTTTTATTTTTTGAGGTTTAGAGTTAGTTCGAGATGAAAGTTTACAGTTTGACTATATTCTGTCAGTATAATTTAATTACTCTGAAAATGTTTGATTTTGCAGAGCAACGGGGTAAGACCCAGTAAAGTGTGTCAAAACAAGGATTTTATTTAAGCGGCACTCCAATGAGATCAGGTTCATCGTATAATCTCTAAAGGGAGGGCCTGCTGATGAATTTCTCTTCTTATTTCAGAAAAAGCAATTTTTATAATGGCTGATATTTTTGTTCCCCCTGAAAAGGTAAGAATTTTTGTTCTTGATGACGAAGCGGTTACCGTCAAAAGGATAGTTCATGCCCTAACACGAGATGGATATAGGGTTGAAGGATTTATCGCAGGCCAGGAAGCCTTGGAACGGGTCAAGGTTGAACCACCTGACCTGATCCTCATGGACATTCGTCTTGAAGATGCTGACGGTGTTCAACTTATGCAGCATATGCGAAGCATAGCCCCTGATCTTCCTGTAATCCTGATGACAGGATATGCTTCCATTGAACATGCAGTAAATGCGACTAAGAAAGGAGCTTTTCAATATCTGGCAAAGCCCTTTAAGTTGGATGAATTGAGACGGCTTATCCAGGAAGCTCTGCTGGAAGCCAGGCAGAAGCAGCAGAAAGGAATGCTCCAGAAGGAACTACGAGAAGCCGGGCGTTTCGGAGAAATAATCGGTGCTTCACCTGTTATGCTGGCACTATTCAAGACTATTACCCAGGTGGCACCCCTTGACTGCAGCGTTCTGATCCAGGGCGAGAGCGGCACTGGCAAAGAGCTCGTTGCGCGCTCACTGCACTTGAACAGCCTCCGCGCCACAAAACCCTTTGTATCGTTCAACTGTGGCTCTTTCAGTGAAGAGCTCATAGCAAATGAGCTTTTTGGGCATGAGAAGGGAGCATTTACAGGGGCTTTGACAACCAAACTTGGTCTGCTCGAAACAGCAAACGGCGGTACCGTGTTTCTCGATGAGATTGGCGAGATGCCGCAGTCAATGCAGGTAAAGCTTCTCAGAGTTTTCCAGGAACGGTTGTTTTTGAGAGTGGGCGGTGTCAAGCCAATAAAATTGGATGTACGGATAATCGCGGCCAGCAATCGCAACCTCGAAAGAATGATTGAAGCCGGTAAATTCCGACAAGATCTTTACTACAGGTTGAAAGTAGTCATGATCGAGCTGCCACCACTTCGGCCCGAGGTCCTGGAAACCCTTGCTGCTTACTCTTTTCCCGGCAATGTCCGCGAATTGGAGCATATCATGGAACGGGCAGTGGCTCTTAACCAGGATGGTACACTGCGGCTCTCAGATTTGCCGCCGGACATTGTTTGGGGGCCAGCCACCACCGGGCAGCCGGTTGAGGAATCAGTGCCCCTTAAGGATCTTGAAATGGATCATATTCTGACAATATACCGGCAATGCGGTTATAACCAGACTGAAACTGCAAAAAAGCTGGGCATCTCCCGCACAACACTCTGGCGCAGAATGCGAGGATATAAATAAGATCATTCCTGGAAACCTTGATCGGCAGGGATTGGGATAATTTAGCACCTCACGGTTGTACAACAGTACATTTTTGTATTCTGGCGGGCAGGAAAAAGGCTGCCATCATGGTTCACTGTCTAATTTTCTTCATGTTGATTTTTCTCTAGATGCTTGCATTTCCCGGCTATTTTAGGTGCCAGAAAAATTTTCTTCACCTGGGGTAACAATCTCTCATTCCAAGACATAACACAGGGTCAAAAACCCAAACTGTTTCATTCTGAAACACCTGTTTCAAATAATAATATTATATAATTTCAATTAATTACAGAAATTCTGTTTCAGTGTGTAACAGATTGTCAGAACCTGTATCCGCAAGATTGCAGATAAACGTCCAATAATATAAATATATCTATTAAAAACATGCATTTATGAATATGGCATGGCAATTGCTAAATGGATCATATTTCAACGGGAATATTACGCATGAGGATAAGAAGGAATAAATTATTGCAATGAGCCAGAAAATCGCTTTGCTTATTTCAGGCTGCTATGCGGATCTGTATGCCAGCATGCAGGCATTGCAAGTAGCCGGCCGCACCGATGCCCGGATCCATGTCCTACAGATGACCGGGAAGAGTGCCGATTGTATGAGGGCCAGAAAAAAAATGCAGCCCCAAGAGATAGCCGACCTGATCGGACTTATTGCATGGCTGGTGCGCAGTAATGATATTACCTGCCTGGTTGCGGGAGCGCACGACAGGCAGAGTCTGCAGGAAAAAAAAGTGTGGCTGCGAGGTCTTCAGGAACAGCTCGGCGCGGATAAATTATGGTTCCAGCGGTCTTTCCAGGTGCTTGTTACCCTGCCTTGGGATGATCTGCCCTTCAACAGGGTTTTGCAGCAACTTGGATACAAGAAAAGACAGAGCGGCAATCAAAAATGAACTGAACGTAGGTGTTTGAATTGTATAATTATTTTAGCTGGATTGATTTAGATTTAAAAAAGGGATTTGGGCCAAATTGAATTTTTTGCTGAAACAATTTTTAAAACAAGGAGATAAAAAATGTACATGTATTTACCAATAGCCCTGACCAGTGTGAACTATCTATTGGTTGTTGGACTGGGCCTGGCAGTCGGGCTGCTCTCCGGCCTTTTTGGGGTTGGAGGAGGATTCCTGATGACACCGCTTCTCATGATGATTGGCATCCCACCGACAATTGCTGCCGCCACTGATGCCAACCAGATCGTTGCTGCATCAGCTTCTGGCACATTTGCCCATTGGCGACTCGGCAATGTAGATTATAAAATGGGACTTTACCTGCTGATCGGTGGATTTCTCGGCGGCGCTGTGGGCGTCCACATTATAAAGATTCTGCGGGCTACAGGCGGTGCCGATTTTCTCATCAAGATAACCTATGTTGTCATGCTTGGTGTCGTGGGAACCTTCATGTTTTTCGAAAGTCTCCATGCCCTGCGGAAACAGAAAGCTGCTGCTGCCAAAGGCGAAGGAAAAGCACACTCCAAGCCAACTCAAAAGAACGGCGGCCTGCTTGGCTGGCTGCCCATGCAGACTTTTTTTGAAAAATCAGGTGTGACCCATTCGGCACTGGTGCCTCTTGGTCTTGGCGTGTTTGTTGGAGTGCTCGCAGCAATCATGGGAGTCGGCGGAGGCTTTCTCATGGTACCGGTAATGATCTACATGCTGCGCATGCCGATGCATGTCGTTGTGGGTACAAGTCTCTTTCAGATCATGTTTACCTGTACCGAAGTTACTTTTCTGCAGGCCTATTCCAACCATACAGTCGATTTCCTGCTTGCCATTCTGCTACTTGTTATTGTGCTGGCTGTAACAGTCAAGATTGTTCTTGAGCTCATTCTTGAACCATCGCTTCTTCTAGCGTACAAAGGAGGACATTAATAATGTTTACTAAATTTGCTATCAAGGGTTTGGCAATTCTTTATACAGCCCTGATCTCCTGTTTTCTTTTTTCCGGTGGAACGGCCTGCGGATGCCCATATGAAATACAAAGGCAAGGCTGCCGGTTTGTTCTGGATGAAAATGGGTGACATAAGTTTCGAGCATGTCCCCACCGTCTATCTTCTCTATAGCAGCCGCAACCTGGACAGCCTGTTGCAAGAAAATGAGCGGATAACAGAAGGTATTGGTTTTGAGTCAATCAGGGCAGGTGCAAAAATGGAAACTTCTGCCGCCGATATGGACCCGGACCGCTGGATCGCGGAGTTCATCAAATTCAAGAAAGCTGAAAAGCTTTACGGCATTGAGGAAGGTACAATTACCAAAATCAACGAAACACACGACGGTAAATACCAGCTTGACATCAAGTGGCCCTACCAGGCGGCGCCTGGCACATATACTATAGAAGTGCTTGCAGTCCGGGACGGGAATGTGGTTGATAGGGCCGAAACAAGCCTGACAGTGGCAAGGACCGGAATTGTTGAGAAGCTCTCTAATCTTGCGTTCAATCATGCTGCGGTCTATGGTATAATTTCTATAGTAGTTGCCATGGCTGCCGGCTTTGCAGTAGGTGCCCTTTTCAAGAAAGGTGGAGGAGCGCATTAACGGTTCTGACACGCAGGAATCATTCTGTTTATTTTCTTTGCTGTTTAAATTATAGGATGAAAAACTCTTGCAGAAACAATTGAAAAAATTATGGACCGAGTTGCGGGACAGGCTGTTGGGTGCCACCCAGCCTTTAACAGAACCGGTTCTTGTTTTTGAAAGGTTTCGTCGAGTCCTGAACAGCAATAATCAATCCCTTGAGATTATTGCAGATCTGGGTGAGAAACTGGGCGGCGGTTATATATTTGACAGGCATTACATTGAAACAGGAGTTGAACGTCTTCGGGGTACTGTAAAAGCTTCAATTGATGGTCTCAATGAACTGTGCAACTATCGATATGAAGATCTATATAACGTGTATGACAGGCTGACCGGTGAGCTCGAACTCCTGCTGGCAGGCCGCGAGGATCGCAAGGGTCCGCAGATCTTTGCACTGGACGCGATTCATTTTCTTGACTGGGAGATAGTCGGCGGCAAAGGAGCCCGCCTGGCTGAAATGCGCCAGGATCCCTTTCTGCAGGTGCCGGACGGTTTTGTGATAACCACAAAGGCCTATCATGATCTTATCGATCATAATGATCTACGGCCGATGCTCGATACCTTTGAAAAACTGCTGGCAGATACGGGAGCGGAAAGCTCAATCCTCGAGGAGGAAAGGAGGAAACTGGTAAGAGAAATCCTGCAGGCTGACCCTCCTCCAAAGCTGCTCGACACCCTTGAAACAGCTATCGAAACATTGGCTGAAAGGGCGGGCGGTCCATTTTCTCTTGCTGTGCGCAGCAGTGCCCAGGAGGAGGACATGGATTTTTCCTTTGCCGGTCAATTCCGGTCAATCCTCAATGTAAAAGCCAAGGTGGAAGAAGTTTATCACGCCTACCTGAAAGTTGTCGCCAGCCTTTTCTCCATGGAGGCGGTATCCTATTTTCGGCTGGTGCTGCCAAACGAACGACAGATGTCCATAGCAGCTGTTTGTCAGCGCATGATTAATGCGCGTTCAAGCGGAGTAGCCTTTTCAGTCGATACGATGGCGCCGGATAATGAGACCATGGTCATAGTGGGGGCGTGGGGGCAGGGTGATGCCATTGTCGAGGGGCACATACCCACCGATACTTTTATCATGAACAAGGACGATTTGCCGGTCATACTTGAACGAACGGTCGTCAGTAAGCCACAGGGTCGTTACCAGGCGGAGACCGGTGGTCTGGAAACAAAGAAGATTGAACCTTCCCTCCGGGAACAAGCCTGCCTGAACGATGCAGAGCTTCTGCTGCTCAGCCGCCAGGTTAAACACCTTGAATTATATTATAAAAGGCCACAGGATGTAGAATGGTCGGTTGATGAATCAGGCAATCTATATATTCTGCAGGCGCGGCCACTGATTATTGCAGAGGGTGCTTTGCAGAACAGGAGTCTTCCCGAGGCACTGGCTGATTATGAATGTATAGTGGCCGGAAAGGGCAGAATAGCCCAGCAGGGTATCGGGGCAGGCCCGGTAAGGATTGTCAACGGTCCTGCCGATCTCCTTGACTTCCCTGACGGCGCCGTACTGGTGAGCCGCCTCGACTCATCCCACTTTGTCAAGGTGATGAAGCGGGCCGCAGCCATAGTTACTGAAGTAGGTACTCCAGTCAGCCATATGGCAACACTTTGCCGGGAAATGCGCGTTCCCTGCCTGGTGAATGTGGAAAATATTCTCTCACTTTTAGCAAATGGTGATGAAATAACTGTTGACGCGGAAGACCGCATGATTTACCGGGGCCGCGTAAAAGAATTACTGGTTTACAGCTCCACCGCAACCATGGAAGTCGGCTACAGCTACGAATTCCGTCTCCTGCGGCGGCTTCTGAAAAAGGTCGCTACTCTCAACCTTGTTGATCCGCTTCTGCAGAATTTTACTGTGACCGGCTGTCTCACCTACCATGACATTCTCCGCTTTGTCCATGAAACGGCGGTCATGGAGCTGGTAAGCATTGGCCGTGATGAAGGAAAACTACTGCATGGCCACTTGGCCCGGCGCATGGACCTGCCTATCCCGGCCGGGATACTTATTGTAGATATCGGTGGCGGTCTTAAAGAACAGGCTCCTGACGATGGCGTTAAATATACCGATATAACATCGATCCCCTTCCATGCTATTCTCCAGGGCATGCTTTTTCCCGGTGTCTGGCATCTGGGCGGGATGAAGGTAGGCATGCGGGACCTTATGAGCAGCATGCTGTCAGCACCGGCCGATACTCTGGACGGCAGGTACTCCGGCCACAACATAGCCATTATCAGCAAGGAATATGTCAATCTCTGTTTCCGTCTCGGATACCATTTCAATATCATTGACGCACACTGCAGCAAGAATGAAAGGGATAATCACATCTATTTCCGCTTCCTGGGCGGCGCCACGGATATTACCAAGCGCACCCGCCGGGCAGTGATGATCGCCTCCATACTTGAGGCATTTGACTTTAATGTACGTGTCAAGGGTGATATGGTTGTAGCACGATGCGGCAACATGATGCTGAAGGAAATGGAGAGGACACTGGATATCCTTGGTAGATTAGTTGGTTTTACCAGGCAGCTTGATGTACGCCTTGATAATGACAGCATTGTCGAACAGTATGTTGAGGCCTTTCTGTACGGAAATTACAGCCTGGTAACTGACCAGCCGGCTGTCTTATAACTGAAAGCCAGACTGTTCAAAGGCTTGAAGCAAGAGGACTGGAGAGTGGTTGCGCTTATTGGAATTTTAAATATGGAGACGAAGCAATGACGGAAAACACATTAGTACGGCCCAGAAGATTGCTGGTCATCGACGATGAGGCCATCGTCGGCAAACGGCTTCTCCAGGTTTTCGGCAAGATGGGATTTAAAGTGGAAGTATTTGACAGTCCGGCACCAGCAATGGAAGCCGCCGCGAGAGATCCCTTTGACATAGTGGTGACAGACCTAAAGATGGAGGGAATGGACGGCATGGAAGTTCTAACCAGAGTCCGGCAGCTTAATCCTGCCACCCGTGTGATCATCATTACCGGTTATGCCCAGTCTGAGACAGCTGAAGAAGCATTCAAGCTGGGGGTTTTTGATTTCATTCCCAAGCCGTTCCGGCTTGAGCAGCTCAAAGAGTCTATCTTAAAAGCGCTGGATGAACTCGAGCAGGAAGACCATGTCCAATAAAAGTTCTGTTACCAAGCAGATCGGTAAACCTGCTTTATTGGACGGTGTGCGGCGAAGTGCGCCCCAAAAACCTAAATCAATAAAGCATAAACTTACCATTAGTCTTCTGATCGTTTATCTTCTCAGCAGCCTGGCCACGATTTTTGCCCAGTTTTCACTGGCACGGGTGGAAGCGAAAATAAGTGTCATTGAATTGCTCGATGAGCTGAGCCAGAAGGTTCTTGAGACCAGGCGTTCCGAGAAGAATTATCTCCTGTACGGCAATGCTGAGGACCTGCAAGATGCCCAGGACTATCTTGGCCAGGTACAGGCTGAAGTACACAGTTTGCAGTCGGTTGAAGCATTCCCGGTAAAAAACCTGCCGGAATATGATAAGAAACTTGATGATTATGCCGATTCGCTGCAGAAGCTGAACATGCGGGTAGGGACATTGATCCCGGAAACGCTGAAAGAAGAGGTGCATCGTTCCGGTCATATATTTACAGCGTATGTCTTGGAGCAGGATAATCTACTGCGCAAGGAAATCACCTCTGCTGCCCTGCAGGCAAGGAAATTATCACAGATAATTCTCGCTCTTGCTTTACTTTTGGGAATATTTCTTACAGTCTATCTTATCCGACGAATCGTCAATCCCCTGGAATTCATCTGCAGGGCCGCGTCCCGCATTATGGACGGCGAGCTTTCCACAATTCCAATGGTGCCGGGACCGGATCGTTCACGGGAGGAGATTGAGCTGGTAGATTCTCTCAACCTCATGCTCCGTTTTCTTGAGACGAAGCAGGACCAACTCGTGCAGTCAGCAAAATTGGCCACCATTGGCAAGGTTACTGCCGGCATTGCCCACGAAATCAACAATCCCTTGAACAATATCTACCTGACTGCAGAAGTGCTGCTTGAGGACCTTCCTAACATAGAATGCGCCGAACGTCTCGAGATGGTCAATGATATTCTAAAACAGGCCGATCGGGCGCGGGAGGTTGTGCATCACCTTCTGGCTTTCAGTCGAACCCGTAAGGCGACGACCCTTGAAAATGTTGATCTTGCCGTTCTGATACAGCAAACCCTTGCTTTCTTGAAAAACCAGATTCGTATCGGCCAGGTTGCCGTACATACAGAGATGCCGGAAAAGCCTGTAATGGTTAATGGCAATGCCAATCAACTGCAGCAGGTGTTCGTCAATATTATTTTAAACGGTGTTCAGGCCATGGGGCCGGGAGGAGTCCTTACCCTCAAAGTGGAAACTGCTGATCACATGGGCAGGGTCGTGATACGCGACAATGGACCTGGTATTCCCGAAGAGGTAAAGACTCGCATTTTTGATCCTTTTTTTACAACCAAGAGTGAAGGCACCGGTCTTGGCCTGTCAGTGAGCAACTCCATCATCGAGGAGCATAATGGGAAGATTACACTGGAATCAATAGAGGGCAAGGGAACAACCTTTTATATTGCGTTGCCACTCGTACAAGAGGAGAAGGAATCATGAAAAACTTCTCCGGTTCCCATGCACAGTCACAGTCCGGGAAAAAGAATACCATGCAATTTGCCTCTGTTTTCACACGGTTCCGTCGTATCCTCTTTCTAAATAACAGGGTACTTGAGAAAATAGCCGAAATGGAACGGGCTTTGGGCGGTGAATATATATTTGACCAGACATTCCTGAAACAGGTGGTTGCAAGTTTAATCGAGGGGGTCCGGGAGGTAATCTACACCTTGAATGCCTTGGCAGAGGACCGTTACGCAGGCCTATATGATCGCTTCACGCTCATTTCCGACCAGCTTGCGGATCTGTTGACTGGAGGAGTCGGGCCCTTGGGGCATCTCATGGTATTGGACTGGAAACAGATGCACCGGGACCTCGATCACCTGGTTGGTGCCAAGAACGCCAATCTCGGAGAAATACGGACGCATCTGGGCTTGGCGGTGCCTGATGGATTCGCCCTTACTACGGCAGCGTATACACGCTTTATGGAGGCAAATGATCTCTTCAGGAAAATCGGTTCCATTATTGCTGAGAAGTACTCTTCTGTTGAGGAACAGGCAGCAAAGATCAACCTTCTTTTCAAAGAGGCAGAATTTCCTGCGGAAATAGAAAATGCTGTCCGTGAGAATGTTGCCCGGATAGAGCAGGAGGTTGCGGGACCAGTGCGTTTTGCCGTCCGCAGCAGTGCAGTTGGTGAAGACGGGAACCGTTCCTTTGCGGGCCAGTTTCTCTCTCTGCTCGATATCCCTGCAGCAGATGTGACGGTAGCCTGCCGACAGGTAATGGGCTCCAGGTTCACAGCCCACCTGATGCGCTACCTGGGACCGACTGCAGATGTGCGTGATTTTCCCATGGCAGTCAGCATCCAGGTCATGATGGCTGCAAAGACTGCAGGCGTGGTATATACCCGCAACCCCAACCAGCCGGATGATAATTCCCTTACCGTCTCCGCTGTTTCCGGGACAGGAGGCCCCTTGGTCGGAGGCATGAAGGATGCCGATCAATATTCACTTGGAAGGGAGCATCCTTTCCCGCTCCTTGCGAGCCGAATAAGACCGAAAAAATTCCGGCAGGCAGGAACCAGCGGCTTCACCCTAAATGATCAGGCGATAAACGGGCTGCACCGCGGCTCAAGCATACTGTATGCTCGGCAGCTGCATAAAATTGCTGAAGCAGCAATACTCCTTGAAAAGAATTTTGAGGGTCCCCAGGATATAGAATGGGCCTTTACCGCAGCAGAACAACTTGTCATCCTCCAGTGCCGCCCTCTGAAGATGGCAAATAAACCGCTTCCCCCAGCCGAGGACCTTGCCAGGGAACTGCACAAGGCTCAGGTTATAATGGCTGACCATGGGCATGTGGCGCAGCTTGGAGTGGCAGCCGGTCGGGTAGTCGTTGTAACACCGGATAGCCCACCGGAGGATTTTCCGGTCAACGCCATTGCCGTCTGCCGATATGCAAGCCCGCAGATCAGTGAAATAGTGCGCCGGGCCGCTGCAGTTATTACCGATATCGGCAGTCCCACAGGCCACCTGGCAACAATCGCACGGGAATTTAAAACCCCGGCCCTTTTCGGCACCGATATAGCCACCAAAGTGCTGACTGATGGGATGGAGGTCACCATCGATGTGGAAGAGAAAAAAGTCTATGAAGGCATCATTCCCGGTCTCTTATCTCTGAAGTTGACGCAGGATGAATCTCTGGCCGACTATCCTGAAATGCGGACCCTGCGGCGTCTGCTCAGGCTGGTAGCACCTTTAAATCTTAATGATCCTGCTGATCCTGGCTTCCGGCAGGAGAACTGCCGCACTTTTCATGACATTCTGCGCTTCTGTCACGAAAAAGCCATGGAAACCCTCATAACTCTCCATTCGTCTGCCGATATTGCTCTACCGCATGAGCGCGGCAAAATCTTGGCAATTCCCATTCCGATCAGGTTGCGGGTGATTGATCTGGGTGGCGGGGCTGCAGCAATTATCCAGAATGATTTTGTGGCCGCAGACATCCTCAGCCGGCCATTCAGCGCTCTGCTGCGTGGTATGCTCAATCAGGAAGCCTGGAACCGTGAGCCTGTGCCTTTTGGATTCAAAGACCTTATGACCAGTATAACCCGTCCCCTGGTCTTTTCCCATGGCGGGCAATATACCGGCGAAAACCTGGCCATTATTGCCGAAAATTACTGCAATCTCAGCCTGCGCCTTGGCTATCATTTCAATGTGATAGATGCTTATCTTGACGACGATCCGGACGACAACTACATCTATTTCCGTTTCGTGGGCGGTATGGCCGAAGAACAGAAACGCGGAAGGCGTATTGAACTGCTGGCCAGGATTCTTGGGGCTCTGCACTTCAAGATAGAGCGCCAGGGTGATTTGTTGATTGGTAAGGCAAAAATGCTGGCTCCTGAACATATGGAAGGCATCCTCATCAGTCTCGGCGAACTTGTCGCTTTCACACGCCAGCTCGATGTACGCATGGTTGATGATGCCACTGTTGAACGCCTTTTCTCGGAATTTCTTTTGGCTGGTCTAAACAGGGGACGTCTTGACATGTGGCACCAATGGCTGTTTCATCCTCTCGCAACCTGGCAGACACAGAACAGGGAGCGAGCAACAGAGGCGCTGCAACATCTGCAGAGCCGTTACCATACATTCAGAGCTCTGCTAGAAGATAACAACCGTTCTTTGTCATTGCTTACCGATGTCGGGATGAAGTTGCGCAATGCAAACGTTGATCAGAGGGTCAGAGATCTAATCGAGGAGTTGCTCGACGTGACCGGTAACCTGGTTGACAAACTGTTCTGCATGACAAATTGGCAGACAGGATAGGATCGTTATTTGCAAAACTGCCGCACGAAAAAGTATTGGCACCTGTTGTACCCCTCGATACTGTGACAGACGATATGCGGCCATTGGTGGGTGGCAAGGCTGCAGTGCTTTCCCAGCTGCGGCGTAAAGGAAGCTTCCGGGTTCCGGCAGGATTCGTTATTCCACTTTCATCCTGTCTGTTTTTTCTGGAGAACGAAAACATGAATCTCCGGCTTAATGCATTACTGCAACCATATTTGCGTGGTACTGCGGCTGAACTACCCGCAAGTGTTGAGGAAGAGGTGCATCGGCGAATCATGGCAACGCCCTTGCCGCCTTCATTGCAGAAAGCTCTTTTCGAGAACGCCCATCCCTTTCTGGAAAAAGCAGGTGGGCCGGGTCTTGCTGTTCGCAGCAGTGCTGTAGGCGAAGATGGTCTTCGTTTGTCGTTTGCCGGGCAATACTGTTCCATACTGCACGTCGTATCACCAGCCATGCTGGAAGAAGCCTTCAAGGAGGTCATCGCCAGCAGCTTCAATAAAAGAAACCTTAGTTATCGCCTGCACGCCGGCCTGAATCCACTCGATTTTGATCTGGCTGTTCTGTGTTTAGGCATGGTTCATGCCAGGGCGGCTGGGACACTTTTTACCAGGGACCCCAATGACCCCTCATCCGAACAAATGCTGGTGAGTGCAGTCTACGGACTTGGCGAGCTTGCCGTAGCCGGCAGTATTATGACAGATATTTACCGCCCCAACCGCAACAGCGGCCACGACCCGTCACCCAGCATTACCCGTAAGGAGCGTCGTTTAGTCTGCCTTGATTCCGGCGGGGTGCTGGAAGAATGTGTGCCATATGAAGAACAGGAAATGCCGGCGCTGCAGCCAAATCAGCTGGCTACTTTGTGCCGTTGGGGGCTTGCAATTGAAAAACTGGAACATTGCCCCCAGGATATGGAATGGGCCATTGATGAAAATGATGAGCCGGTTCTGCTGCAGGCTCGGCCTTTTCGTATGGCATCTCAGACTCATGGTGCTGCACGGTGTGATAACACTGATCGCAAACTGCTGCTGTCAGGTGGAGTGATGGCCAGTAGTGGAGAAGGCACAGGAAGGGTCTGGGTGGTAAGGACCAGGGCGGATTTAAGCCAGCCGCCAGCTGAGCCCTATGTGCTTGTCATGAGTCAAAGCCTGGTTGATGCAGTGCCGGCCATGCGCATGGCACGGGGGGTTGTTGTTGATTTCGGCAACCCAGTAGATCACCTTTCCTGTGTTGCGCGGGAATATGGCATTGCCATGGTTACAGGTCTTGGGAACGCGGTTGAGCGCCTGCAAGATGTTGAGTGGGTGATGGTAGATGCCAATGGAGGAAGGGTGTGGCAGCCTCTGGATAAGGAAATTACAGAAGTTCTAACCCTTGCTGCATCGGAACCGGAAAAGCAAAGTATGCCGGAAATTCCGACCGATCCTGTTGCCGCGGACCTTTATAAACTTGTTGTCCCGCTTAATCTTACCGATGCATACGGCCCGACTTTTTCGATTGCTGAGTGCCGAACTTTGCATGACCTTATTCGTTTTGTCCATGAAAAAGCTGTGTTAGCCATGTTTGAAATGGGTGACGCAACTCTGGAAAAAAGTACGGGGGCTGTTAGGCATCTTGAATCGGATATTCCCTTTGCCATCTCGATTATTGACCTGGGTGGAGGTCTTCATTCTCAAGCCCGATCGGAAAAATGGATCAAACCTGCCGATATTGTCTCTTTTCCTCTGAATGCTCTCTGGCGTGGGGTTGCTGATCCCAATGTCAAGTGGGGACCGCCCTCAGGCGGTGTTGCCATGGGTTCAGTAATGTCTCGTTTTTTAACAGATCACAAGTCGGCACGTCCTGTAGGTTTGCCGAACTATGCCATAGTCACGCGAGATTATCTCAACCTTAACGCCAGAATGGATTTCCACTTTATCATGATCGATTCGGTCTGTGGAATTGACAGCAGCAGTAACTATATTCGCTTCCGGTTCAAAGGAGGTGGAACTTCCGCGATACAGAGGAGGCGCCGGGTGCAATGTATTGCTGAAATTCTCGAATCGAGCGGTTTTGCCTGCGATGCTACAGATGATCTTGTGACAGCTGACCTTAAGGGGGTGCCGCAACAAATTATTGAAGAAAAACTATCTCTTCTTGGCAGGCTGTTAGGATTCACTCGTCTGCTGGATGCCGCCATGCGCTCTGATAAAACACCAGGATTGGCAGCAGAGGCTTTTCTTGCAGGAAATTACCGGGTCTCAGCCGATCTGATGTCTGCTGAAAAAGTTGAATGAAACATTAGTTCGAGCGCGAATCTTGCAGTTTTTAACTTTTTTTAAGATTACCAGGATTGCAAATGAAAAGTAAATGTATAAAGCCCTTATTGCTTTTCCCTATTTTCTTTTTAACATTTTGGTACGCAGGTTCTTCAGTATATGCAGAAAACGAGAGTCAAAGCCCTATCCATGAATTACCAAAAGCTAACCAATGTGATGTTATAATAATTAATATCAGAGAATTATCATTTGCCCGGAAAGAGGTTCTTAAAGAAATATCTTCACTGGAGAACCCGGCAGGCTCAGCATTGGAGAATAACGAGTACTCCCAACAACAGATAAATGCATATGAACAAAGGATGAAATTACTGCAAGAGAGAGTATCTTCGCTTCAAAAGCAAATCGACTCGAAAGAACAGCAGTTACAAGTTTGTTTACAACATACTGGTGCTTCTGCAAGGAAAAAAGACTAACAAACCAGACAAGTGAGAAGGTAAATTGAACAAGCTTTGATATTTACATGGGTTAGCTGAATGAAATAAAAGCATGTCATTCGATAAATTAGAAAAAAGCACTCTTATGTAAAGTGCATATATTCATTTTTTAATTTTTTACAAGCGAATCATGAACGAGCCAAGAAAAGTCCATAAACTCGGAGAACTACCCGCGACTGCTATTTGCGGAAACGATATCACCTCGTCGGTTCTGTATGTTTCGGCGCTTTCCATCATAGCTGCCGGACAATACGCCTGGGTCGCCCTGTTAATAGTAGCCGCGGTTCTTTACCTTTTCAGGAAGATTTACAGTGAAGTTGTTGGCGCTTTACCGCTAAACGGGGGGGCATATAATGCGCTTCTTAATACCACAAGCAAGTCCATGGCTTCGCTGGCCGCTACGCTCACCCTCCTGTCATACATGGCAACGGCTGTCATTTCGGCTTCCGAGGCCATGCATTACCTGCACAGCATTCTGCCCTCGCTACCCCTTATTCTCGCAACCATTATCCTTTTAGCCGTGTTTATGGGTATAACAATCCTGGGGATCGG
>WOR8_10005436_pt1 | contig 15795 bp, 13 predicted proteins | sample DeeMarSeWOR38_10_FD_19890 | JGI IMG/M metagenome (IMG submission 19890) | reverse complement strand
GGGCCGTCAAGACCCTGCATAACGTACGTGGTGCCTGGATACAGGATCAGGAGGTCGTCGTGACGGGCGACGCTGTCACCGAATACCGCGTGCACATGAAGGTGACGTTCGTTCTCGACGACTAGCGCTGGTTCATATCCAGTTCTTGCGCCGGAAATAGATCAGCATACCGGCAACGAGCGATACCATCACAAGCCAGAGGATCGGGTAGCCGAAACGCCACCCGAGTTCGGGCATGTTCCACGCGCTGGCCGAACGGTCGAAGTTCATGCCGTAGACGCCGACGATGAACGACAGTGGAATGAAGACGGTCGCAATGATCGTGAGTAATTTCATAACGTCGTTCATATGGTTGGAGAGGCTGGACAGGTAGACCTCGAGGAGGCTCGAAGCCATCTCCCTGTAGCTCTCCACCAGGTCCAGTGCATGAACGGCGTGGTCGTAGCAGTCCCGGATATAGAGTTTCGTGTTTTCGGTGATCTGGCTGTGCTCGTCGCGAAGCAGGCTGTTAATCATGTCCCGCTGAGGCCAGGTAACCCGGCGCAGGAGGACGAGTTCGCGCTTGAGCCTGTGAATCTCGTCCAGCGCCTCGCGGCTCGGATCATCGAAAACAGTCAGCTCGAGCGCCTCGATGCGGTCCCCGAGCGTTTCCATGATCGGGAACACGAGATCGATCGCGGTATCGAGCAGCGAGTAATAAAGGTAGTCGACGCCGTTGCGCCGGATCCGCGATGAACTCCGGTAACTGCGTTGCCGAATCACATGGAACGGGTCTTCATGACCCGAATAGAAGCTGACGAGCCAGGTATCACCGAGGAACAGGCTGAGCTGTGCAGTCGTGATGCCGTGCTCGGAGATTTCGGGCAGGCTGACTATTGTGAAGAGCTGCCCGTCATAGGCTTCGAGCTTTGCACGTTGCCCCGTGTGCGATACGTCTTCGAGCGCGAGCGGATGCAGCTGGTACGCATCGCCGATGGCGCGCAACAGCGCCTCGGACGGCGTCCCGGTCACGTGTAGCCAGGTCGCTTTGGGACTGGAAACAAATTCACGAGCTTCGTCCGGCGTGCAATCGGACTTTTCCGTGTATCCCTCGGCGTCGTAGTCGAGCAGGTGAAGCGTGGCCGGAATGCACTCGGATTCCGGCGGCCCGCTAAGATCGCCCGGCGCAGTTCCCGGGCTCGTGAAGCGCCCCGGGACGAGGTGCAGTGGATGCCTGAGTCGTCGCTTCACGTGTATTGCCGCCTCCAGCTACTGAATTTTCCCCCGGCGCGTGCCGCGTGACCATACGTATTTGTTGCGAGCAGGATCGGTCCGGCCGGCGGTCAGGCAGTCCCCGGCTTAGGTAAAACTACGCATTGCCGAGTGCCGTGGGAGGCACAACCCTAGAGAATCACGAACCAGGGGTAACAGCAGATGCCCTCACTAGACCTCAACCCGGAAATCGTTCAGTTCGTCATCGACAAGGTGCACGAGTTTCACTCGCGCGAGGACGTGACGTTCCCGGAGGAGAACGAAATCGAGGCCGTCAACGAGGACCTGGCAGAGCAGTTCGCCACGGACTTCGCGGGCGATCCTTACTACCAGGAACTGACGACAACGATCGACGACCTCGAACCGGATCAGCAGATGACGCTGGTTGCACTGATGTGGGTCGGCCGCGGCGACTATGCGCTGGAGGAGTGGGACGAGGCGCTGAAGTTCGCGGAAGAGACGTGGACGAATCACACCGCGGAGTACCTGGTCGGAACTGCGCTGCTTGCCGATTACCTGGCGGAAGGCCTGCAGCAATTCGAGACGGAAGGGGATTAGCACAAACCCGGTGTAGTCCCCTTGCGCATAATCCCGAGGGCTCGGGAAGCAGCCCGGCGGACGTCCGGGCGCGCCAGATCCCGGGCGCCCCACGTCGCGTAAACTCTTAATAAAAACATATACCTATACGCGTGCTCGCGGGTCCGCGAGGCGCGGTTTCGCGGGCCGGGCAGAGCACGGTTTTTTTCTTGACAGCACCGTGAATGGGGCGCTCAATTCGCGCCTTTCTAGCGCTGACGTCTGGAGAAACAGGACGTGTCAAAGAAAACTACGCAGCCCGCTGCTGTAAAGCCAAAGCGGCAGGGCAAGGCGGTCATCCGCGGTTCCATCGGCCCCGTCGAAGACCTCGAGAGCTATGTCAGGGCTGACTGGTGGCGGGACATCTTCAATGCCAACTACCTTCGCACGGACGGCGATGTCGTCGAGGATCCGGATATCACCGAAGCCGAGATCGATGCGTTTCTCCAACTCGTGGATGTGACCCCGGATGCCTGCATACTCGATTTATGCTGTGGCCAGGGCAGACATTTGCTCGAACTGGCCAGGCGCGGCTACTCCAACCTGTACGGTGTCGATCGGTCGCATTACCTTATCTCCCGGGCCAAGCGTATCGCGCGTCAGCAAGGCTTCAAGACGACGTTTCGCGAGGGCGACGCGCGCAAGCTGCGCTTTAGCGACAGCACCTTCGACCTCGTTTACCTGGCGGGTAACAGCTTCGGTTACTTCGAGTCTGCGGAAGACGATATCGCCGTGCTTGCGGAACTTCGCCGCCTCCTGAAGACGGGGGGGCACTTGCTCATCGACTTCACGGACGGCGACTTCCTGCGCCACAACTTCGAGACCCGCAGTTGGGAGTGGATCGACAAGAACTACTTCGTCTGCCGCGAACGTACGCTCTCCAAGGACAGTGCGCGGCTTATCTCGCGCGAGGTGATCACACACACGAAGAAAGGTGTCGTAGCCGACCAGTTTTATGCGGAGCGTCTGTACAATGCCGATCAACTTGGGGACCTGTTGTCGGCCAACGGCTTCGATGTCCTGGAAGCGAAGCCGATGTCGACCGTATCGAAGCGCAACCAGGACCTCGGCATGATGGCTCAGCGCATCATCCTGACGGCACGGTGTAACAAGCAGGCCTGGACCGGTGCGGTAGAAGAAAAGCGCACCCGCCAGGTGACGGTGTTAATGGGTGATCATCGCCGCGCCGATCACGTAAAGCCGAACAAAACCTTCGACAGCGACGACTTTCATACGATCGACGAGCTCAAGAAGGCGCTCGCCAAGCTCGCAGGTTTCAATTTCTCCTACCTCGATAATCATGACGAGCTGATCGACAGGCTGCGCAAGGATTCGGCCGACATCGATTTCGTTTTCAACCTGTGCGACGAGGGGTTCAACAACGAGGCGACGAAGGAGTTGCATGTACCCGCGCTGCTGGAAATGCTCGGCATTCGCTATTCGGGCGGCGATCCCCAGTGTCTCGCCTATTGCTACGACAAGTCGCTGATACGCGGTATCGCGATGGAGATGGATATTCCCGTGCCGGCCGCGTTCTCGGTTGCGCCTGAAGAAGTTGCGTTTATCTCGATGCCTGTGGATTTCCCGGTGATCGTGAAGCCGAACTTCGGCGATTCGAGCGTAGGGATCACCATGGACAGTGTCTGTTACGACGTCCGGCAGCTCGAGGCCGCGATCGCCAAAGTGCGCGAAGCGACGGGCTTCGACCGGCCCGTCCTGGTCGAGCAGTTCCTGACCGGCAAGGACATCAGCGTTGGCATCATCGGCAATCCACCGGACAGTTACTCGGTGCTGCCGGTGATCGAGGAAGACTATTCACAGCTCCCCGAGGGCCTGCCGAGAATTTGCGGCTACGAGGCGAAGTGGGATTCCGAGTCCGAGTACTTCCGCAACATAAAGTCGATTCCGGCCGACCTGCCGCAGGCGACGATCGATTTCCTCAACGCAAGCTGCATTCGGCTGTTCCAGCGCGTTGGATGCCAGGACTACGCGCGATTCGACTGGCGCCTCGACGCCAACAATACGCCGCGGCTCCTCGAGGTAAACCCGAACCCCGGTTGGTGCTGGGACGGTCATCTCGCCAGGATGGCGGAACTCGCCGGACTCTCGTACGCGGATATGCTGCGGGACATTCTCGGTGCCTGCGACGAGCGGTTGCGGGCGGTCGTACGAGGAGTTGCGGCGCAGAGAGCCGCCTGATACGTCATCGCCGTGCGTATCTCGAGGCGGCTCATCGATATCACGGGCCTGCGCGACATCATCCAGCGCAGGATCCCCGTGCTCGTTGCCGAGAGCAAGCGGCCGGGTCCCGTCGTCTGGCTGACTGCCTGTATCCACGGCGACGAAGTCGGCGGCACCGCGATCGTGCACGATGTGTTTGCGAGGCTCCGCAAGGAAGGCCTGACCCGGGGCGCGGTGCACGCGTTTCCGCTAATCAACTCGATGGGTTTCGAGAACGTCTCCCGCTTTCTCAATACGGACCGGGAAGACCTGAACAGGTGCTTTCCCGGTAACCCGGGCGGTAGCATGGCGGAGCAGATCGCGCGGCGGATTTACGACACCATCATGAAATCCGGCCCGGCGCTCGTGATCGACCTGCACAATGACTGGGTGCAATCGATTCCGCACATCCTGGTCGACCCGGCCCATGCGTATCCGGACAGAAAAATCGCACGCCGTACGCTCGAACTGGCCCGCGCCAGCGGCCTGCTGCTGGTCGAGGATTCGGACGTCTTCCATCCGCTGCGAAATACTCTCGCCGGCGCCGTCCTGGATGCAGGCGTGCCCGCGTACACGATCGAGGCAGGCGGCGCGTATGCCGTCGTCGAGTCAGGCGTTGCCGCCGGTACGAATGCCGTGCTGGGGACGTTGCGTTCGATGGCGATGATCGAGTGGTTCGACCCCGTCGAGGCGTCGGTCGGGGCAAAGCCGCTGCGCTATACGAACCGCCCGTTGTGCAGCACCAGCGGCCTGATCCGTTTCAAAGTCCGGCCGGGCCAGAAGATTCGGGAAGGGCAGTTGCTTGCGCAGGTGTTCAGCGCATTCGGGTCTCGCGAGGAGTCATTGACGGCTATCGCCGACGGCTTCGTGCTGGGTCTCGAGGACCATGCCCGGGTATTACCCGGCCGCGAGGTCATCGCCATTGCCGAAGAGCATTGACGCGTCAGTGCGTCCACATTCGCTGCCAGGCGTCCAGCAGCACGCGCTCGTCGATGGCCGGCGAAATCAGCTCGGTCGGAATCGGTTCCCAGTGCGGATTGCCACGTGCGGCGACCACGTGGGTGAAGACGTAGATGGGTTCCTGGCCCATGCGCAGGTCCGCAATCAGCAGGCGGCCCTCAACGACGCTGGCTTTCACGAAGTCCTGTGAAAACCAGCGCAGCCGGGATACCGCCCAGACGGTATCCGCCTCCAGCAGCGACTTCCTGTCGGAGTCGTAAGCAGAGAAGTCGAGCGGCCCGTCATCCACGAGCAGCGAATCGAAGCCCTCCAGGTAACCGTGCTCCGTCAGCACGACGACGCGCCAGAGCAGCGTATTGAAGGGCGTCGGCGTTATGAATACGGGGGCTCCCCACAGACCTCTGTCGGCCAGCGCGTTTTCGGCATGGCGCGCCACGATTGACTGCGCGGTCCAGGACCATCCCAGGTAGAGCGTGCTCAATAACAGCCCCGCGCGAATCACGCGTCCGCTCGAGCGCCGTGCGGGCCACGCGGCCAGGATTACGACGGCGACCAGCATCGGCAAGGTAAAAAGCGGGTCGATGATAAAAAGCGTTGCCCACATGACGGGCGGTGAGTCGAGCGGCCAGAGCAGTTGCGTGCCGTAGGCCGTGTGCGCATCGAGCAGCGGATGGGTAATCAGGGCCAGGCCGATGATTGCCAGCCATCGCAACGGTGCGTCGCGGACCGGCGCCCACCAGCGTCGCAATGCCAGCCACAGCAACACTGCAAACGGCGGCAAGACGAACAGCGAATGACTGAATCCGCGGTGATAAGTGAAGTTGGCGACCGCATCGCCATAGTCGATGGCGACGTCGAGATCCGGCAGCGTGCCGAGCGCCGCGCCGACGAGCAGCGCTTTGCGGCGCTGGCCCGCGGGAGCTATGGCGCCGCCGATCGCGGCGCCGAGAACGGCCTGGGTTACTGAGTCCACTGTGCTGCGCGGTCTCCCGGTCTAGTTATTGTTGCCGCGTACCGAGCGGAAGAACCAGGCGATGAACACGGCAAATGCCGCAGCGCCGACGAGCATCGCGGTGGCCTCGCTTCCCAGCCATTCGGTGCCGATACCGTCAGGCCGCCGGCTCTTGGCGACGGCGACCAGCGCGATGCCGACGCCCAGCAGGCCTTCGCCGCCCACGAAACCGCTGCCGAGCAACACGCCGCGCTCGCGCCGGTCGGCGGCCACCGTGTCATTCCTGGCCGTGCGTTCCATCCACAGCCGGATCAGTCCGCCCACGAAGATCGGCGTCATCGTGGACACGGGGAGGTAAACCCCGACCGCGAATGGCAGCGACGGGATACGCAGGATCTCGCAGGCGAACGCGATTCCGACGCCGATCGCGACGAGCGTCCAGGGCAGGTCCTGGTCCAGTACGCCATCGATCACGAGTTTCATCAGCGTTGCCTGCGGCGCGGGCAATTCTTCGCTGCCGAAGCCGAATCCCTTGCCGAGCGCAAGCACGGTCAGGCAAACGAACGTGGCGGACGTGAGCACGCCGATGAGTTCCGAGGTCTGTTGCGCGCGCGGCGTGGCGCCGAGCAGGAAACCGGTTTTCAGGTCCTGCGAGGTATCGCCTGAGATGGAGGCGGCGATCGCAACGACGCAGCCCACCGTCAATGCCGCGGCCTTGCCCATGGCGTCTGTCCAGCCGAACAGCAGGAACAGCGATGCGGTACCGAGCAGCGCCGCGATGGTCATGCCGCTGGTCGGGTTGCTGGTTACACCCACGAGCCCGACGATGCGCGAGGCGACGGTAACGAAGAAAAACGCGAATATGACGACGCACACGGCGGCCACGGCGCGAATGCCGATGCCGCCGACGGCGCCGAATACCTGCGGTACCAGGATGAGGACGAGCGCGATCGCAAGCACCCCGATACCGACGACGCGCAGCGGCAGGTCGTTACTGGTCCGGCTTATCGCAGCCGTGCCCGAACTCACGCGCTCACCGAGTTGTGATGCGCCGATACGGAAGCTGCTTATCATGACGGGAATGCTGCGGATCAGCGTGATGATGCCGGCCGTGGCGACAGCGCCTGCGCCGATGTAACGTACATAGCGCGTCCAGATCTGCCCGGGCTGCATGTCGCGAATCAGGTTCACCGTCTCCGGAAACAGCGGCGCCGTGCGCGCGTCGCCCCACCACGCGATCGCGGGAATGATAACCAGCCATGAGAGCAGGCCGCCGCCGACCATGACCGCGGCGATGCGCGGGCCGAGGATGTAGCCGACGCCGAACAGCGCGGCAGACAGGTCCATGCCGAGCTGGCCTTTCTTCAGCAACGGGATGTTCACGTGCAGGTCGCCCGGGATCACGCGGATCCACGAAGTCAGGAACTTGAACAGCGCGCCGCCGGCAAGCCCGTAGAACACGAAGCGCGCGCGGCCGCCGCCGATCTCGTTGGCCACCAGCACCTCCGCGCACGCGGTTCCCTCCGGGTAGGGCAACTTGCCGTGCTCGCGTTCGATCAGGAAACGCCGCAGCGGGATCATGAACAGTATCCCGAGGAGGCCGCCGCACATCGCAAGCAGGGTCATCTGCAGCAGCTCGGGCGGCATGCCCCACATGAACAGTGCGGGTAGCGTGAAGATGACGCCGCTTGCGAGGGAACTGGATGCCGACCCCGTCGTCTGGGAAATATTGGTCTCAAGAATGCTGCCGCGGATCCCGACGTGGGCGAGTGCCCGAAATACCGCAACGGTCATGACGGCGACCGGGATCGACGTGCTGATCGTGAGTCCGGCGCGCAAGCCGAGGTACGCGTTCGCGGCGCCGAAGACGATACCGAACAGGATTCCGAGTCCGACGGCCTTGAGCGTAAATTCGGCCGGCGATTCGCCGGCAGGCACGAAAGGGTCGTAAGAGTCGCCCTCTGCGATCGGCACGTAGGCCTTCTGGCTCAGTCCTTCTTTTCGCATTGTCAGGGTCGCCAAGTCCGAAACAGCGCGCCATTCTACGTTAAAATGCGTTGCAGGCTCTTCTTATGAGTCTCCTGAGAGTCCAAAACCAAGGTTGCCAGGTGTTTTGAAGATCTACGTCATCAGCTTGCCGGACGCCAAGAAGCGCCGCGAAAATGCAAGTCGCCAGTTAACTGACGCCGGGTTGTCCTTTGAATTTTTCGATGCGAGGCGCGGCAACGAGGTAATCGCCGAAGGCTATTTCGAGCGCTGCGACGAAGATGAGTGGCTGCTGAACACGGGACGCGAGATGACGCCGAATGAGGTTGGATGTTTCGCGAGCCACAGATCCATGTGGCAAAAGTGCGTTGAACTCGGCGAGCCCCTCATGATCATGGAGGACGATTTCAAGCTGTTGCCCGGCTTTGCCGGAGCTGTGGAGCAGGTGGCCGAGAACATTTCGGAGTGCGGCTTCATCCGTCTGCAATCGGAGACCCGCGCGCGCAAGCAGCGCATCGGGACGCGGGGGGATTATACTCTGTGGCGCTACACGAAGGTGCCGCATTCCTGCATGTGCAACAGCGTCACGCCCGACGCCGCAAGCCGGCTGGTCGAACAGACGAGTACCATCTACGAACCGGTCGACGTATTCATCAAGAAGTTCTGGGACCACGGTCAGCCGATTTACGGGTTGACACCTTACACGGTGACGGAATCGGATCTGAGCCAGGCGACGTTCATTCCGCATCGCGACAAGGCCCGCAAGAGTTTTCGCATTTCGTCCGCCAGGTTTCTGCGAAAATGCGGCTGGGAAGTGAAGCGCATTCGCGCCGCCCGCCGGATGGCCAATCCAGGCTGGGCGCGCAATACTAATGCCTGAACAGGTTGACGACGATCGTCAGGATGATGCTCAGCAGTATCATCGACGTTATAGGTATAAACACGCGCGTGTTGCCGGACCCGAGTCGCAGGTCACCGGGTAGTCTTCCGAACCAGTTCACGAGCCAGGGCGCGAACTGCAGCGCGGCGCCTGCCAGCAGCACGATCACGCCGATAATCATGAGCCACTTGCCCATCGTCATATCAGGTCCAGCAGCATCGGCAGCACCAGCCGCTTGATGAGGCTGAGCGCCGTGATGCCTGCCATGACGACAGCCAGTGTCAGCAGGTCCCACTCGTTGAGAACCAGCCCGAGCGCCAGTGCCGCCGCAGGCGGGTGTTCCGTGCGCGTGACGACCATCGTGAACATGGCCAGCGAAATTGCCGTCGCGCCGAATATGACCATTACCGCGTGAGCTGCCGCGTCGCCCTGTATGTTCATGGCTGACTCGAGCGTCGCCATCAGGCAGCCTGCGATCATGCCGATGGCATAGCCACCGATCATACTGCGGGGACCGGAGTGCAGTGACCGCGGCACTGCGAAGGCGATGAACGCGCTGGCGCCGAGCGCCGCGATCAATACGGTCTGGGTTACCGCATCGAGTACCAGCAACAGGATCAGGACGACGAATCCCGCGAGCCCGCATTGCAGCGCGTAGCGCTTGAAACTTTCGCGGCGGATATGGCGGTCGAGGTCGAGGGTCATCCCCCGAGTCTACCCCAGGCGCCTGCAGGAGCGGGCCTGGGCCCGCGAACCCATCGCGGTTCCAGAACCGCTCCTACGCTTTCTTCACGGAATTAGGGGACGGTGACCCTAATTCTTCAGGCGGCAACCTTGATTCGACGTGGAAGCGCCTTGGCCTGTTTCGGGATCAGGATCTCGAGCACTCCGTGACGATCCGTTGCCTTCACCTTCTCCGGGTCCACCGATTCCGGCAGGATGAAGCGCCGGTAGAAACGGCCTGTGCCGCGTTCCGAGCGACGGCGGATGATCTTTTCGTCAGCCTTCTCGGCCTGCACGAAACGCTCGCCCGAAATGGTCAGTACGCCGTTTTCCAGCGTGATGTCGACGTCCTTGGGATCGACGCCAGGCACGTCGACGTACAGCTGGAACTTGTCCTCGAATTCGTTGATATCGACGTTCGGGACCCAGTCCGCGGTTACGCCGCTGCTGTCGCTGGCCGACCAGCCCGAAAACAGGCGATTGATATCATCCTGCAACTGACGAACACCTACCCAGGGTTCATAATTTACCAATGACATTTCGCTGCCTCCAATTCATAAGGTCTTGAAAGAAAAGGCACTATTGCCTTTCGCTCGATAAAATAGGGGCGTCCCGGAGGTTTTCAAGAGTTCCTGAAAAAGCGCCGCTGCCGCAGGTATCATTCGGGTTTCTGCAATCTGGCCACCGGGAGCAATACCGTGCGAAACGCCGCAATCCTTGCCGCTTTATTCCTGAGTTCGTTCACCGCTGTCGACAGCCATGCCGACGAAGGCCTGCGGCCCGTTACCCACGAAGATCTCTGGACGATGCGCCGGCTCGCCGCGCCGGTAACAAGCCCTGACGGCAAATGGGCGATCGTCGCCGTGACGGAACCCGCCTACAAGGAGGAAGAGACCGTCAGCGACCTGTGGCTTGTCGCCGTGGACGGCGACACGGAACCGCGGCGCCTGACGGCAACGAAGGATTCCGAAGACGGTGTGCAGTGGAGTCCGGACGGCACGCGTATCGCGTTCAGCGCCAAGCGCGGCGAGGAGCAAAGCCAGATCTACGTTATGGACATGACGATGCCCGGCGAGGCACAGAAGCTCACCTCGCTCTCAACCGGAGCGACCGGGCCGAAGTGGAGCCCCGACAGCAAGCGCATCGCGTTCGAGAGTCGCATCTACCCGGGCAAGCTGACGGACGAGGAGAACGCGGCGGAGAAGAAGGCGCGCGAGGAACGTGACTACAATGCGACCGCGTACGACATCTTTCCGATTCGCCAGTGGAACCGCTGGCGTGACGACCTGCAGACACATGTGTTCGTCCAGGACGCCGTTCCCGGTGCGCAGGCAACAGACCTGTTGGCGGGCACGGAATTCGTTGCCCAGCCGGGATTTGCGGGCGTCCCGTCGCTCGCAAGCGAGAGCCTTGAACCGGAGTGGACGCCGGACGGCCGCGGACTGGTCATATCGGCAACCCGGAACCTGGACGATGCGGCACTCAGCACGACCGTCTATCACCTCTATCGTGTGCCGGCGACAGGCGGGGAGCCGCAGGCGCTGACCGGTGGCGATGAATGGAGCTGCCATGCGGCAAAGTTCGGGCCGCGAGGCGATGCGCTTTACTGCCAGTATGAACCCGTCACGGAGTTCGCCTACAACCTCACGGAGATCGCGAGGTTCGAGTGGCCGAAGAGCGGCGCTGCCTCCGACTTCGAGGCGGAGCCGATGCTCCTGACGGACGGTTTCGATCGGTCGGTTTCGGACATGACCTTGAGCGCTGACGGCAAAACGATTTATTTCACGGCGGCGGACGAGGGCCGCATGAGGCTGTTCGGCGTCCCCGCTGGCGGTCGCGGGTCGGTGTCGGCTCTCGATCCCGACAGCGGCGGCGTCTACGCCGGTCCCCAGCCGGCCGGGCGGTCGCTCGTGGCGCGCTGGGAGGATGCAACGAACCCTGCGGAACTGGTTCGCATCGACACCCGCAGCGGCAGCCACGCGGTCCTGACCGGGTTCAACAGCGAGCGGGCCGCGGTACTCGATCGCCTCCCGTTTCGCGAGTTCTGGTTCGAGAGTTCCCTCGGCCGCCGCGTGCACAGTTTTGTCGCGTTACCGCCCGGATTCGATGAAAACAAGAAGTACCCGGTCATTACGCTTATCCACGGCGGCCCGCATTCGTCGTCGCTGGATGCAGACCACGTCCGCTGGAGTCCGCACCTGATCGCGGCGGCCGGCTACGTCGTGGTCATGACCGACTACACCGGCTCGGTCGGCTACGGCGTCGAATTCTCCCGCGCGATCCAGGGCGATCCGCTGAAGACGCCCGGCGACGAACTGAACGAGGCGCTGGACGAGGCAATAAAGCGGTATCCGTTTATCGACGAGGACAGGCAGGCGGCGGCGGGCGCCAGCTACGGCGGCCACCTGATCAACTGGCTACAGGGCACGACGACGCGATTCAGGACGCTGGTCGGTCATGCCGGCCTCGTGGACCTCGAGGGCCAGTGGTCGACCAGCGACGCTGTCTTCCATCGCGAGATCAACGCGGAAGGCCCGCCGTGGAGCGATAGCCCGATCTGGGACGAGCAAAGTCCGTCCAGCTATGCGGCGAATTTCTCGACGCCGATGATGCTGACGATCGGCGAAAAGGACTACCGCGTGCCACTGGATCATGAAGGGAGCGGAGGCAAAGCACTACTGGGAGGAAGTGCTCGGGTGGCTCGAGAAATATCTACGCTGACTCGCGGTTCCGTCAAGGGGACAGTGACCCTAATTGTTCCCCCGAATTAGGGTCACTGTCCCCCGAATTGTCGCCGCGCCTACGCTGTCACTCCGATCTGCCGGCGGAAACTGTAGAACAGGATCGGTATTACGACCAGCGTCAGCACGGTCGAGACGAGGATGCCGAATATCAGCGAGATCGCGAGACCGTTGAAGATCGGATCGTCGAGGATGAAGAAGGCGCCCATCATCGCGGCCAGTGCGGTCAGCATGATCGGTTTCGCACGCACCGCCGATGCCCGGATCACGGCATCTTCCAGTTTATGTCCCTCGCGTTGCTGGTCGAGAATGAAGTCGACGAGCAGAATCGAGTTGCGCACGATAATGCCGGCCAGGGCGATCATGCCGATCATGGATGTCGCCGTGAAGTTCGCACCGAGAATCGCGTGGCCCGGCATCACGCCGATGATCGTCAGCGGAATCGGCGCCATGATGATCAGCGGCAGCAGGTATGACCGGAACTGCGCGACGACCAGCAGGTAGATGAGTATCAGGCCCACCGAATAGGCGAGCCCCATGTCGCGAAAGGTCTCGTAGGTGATCTGCCACTCGCCGTCCCACTTCATGGAGAAGTAATACGGGTTCTCCGGCTGGCTGATGTAACGCTGCTCGACGGGTGTTCCGCTATTCGCCAGCTCGTCGATCTTCTCGCCCAGCTTGAACATGCCGTACAGGGGGCTGTCGAGGCGACCGGCCATGTCCGCCGTAACGAACACCACCGGCAGCAGGTCCTTGTGGTACACGGCGTCGTCCCAGGCCACTTCACGCACGTTGGCGATTTCGGCGATCGGCACGCGCTGCCCGCCGATCGGCACGCGCTGCCCGCTCTGGCTGCGCACCTCCAGCGCCAGCAGTGCGTCGAGGTCTGCCTTGGACGATACCGGCAGATCGAGACGCACAGGGATCGGGTAGCGTTCGCGCGCCTGGTGAACGAAGGTGACGTCCTCGCCGTTCAACGCCATCTGCAGTATTCCCGCAACGCGCTGCTGCGGCACGCCCAGCAGGGCGGCGCGCTGACGGTCGACTTCGATGATGAAGCGTGTCGCATCGGCCTCGACAGACGTATCGATATCGACGATGTCGGGGGTGCCGCGGAATATCGCCTCAAGGCGGCGGGCGGACCCGGCGGCACCTCGGCGATCTTGACGGACGCGCCGAATTCGCGGCCAATCGCGGCGAGCTCGTCGCGAACGCTGCGGGCAATCTCGTGACTGGATCGTTTGCGATGGTGCTTGTCGACGAGATTGACCTGGATATCGCCGGCATTGGCGTCACTGCGCAGGTAGTACTGTCGTACCAGGCCGTTGAAGTTGATCGGAGACGCCGTGCCCGCATAGACCTGGTAATCGGTCACTTCGGGAACGCGTTCGATCGAGCCGGCCATGGCGTCGAGTGCGCGGGCCGTCTGTTCGACGCTGCTTCCCTCCGGCATGTCTACCACGACCTGGAACTCCGACTTGTTGTCGAACGGCAGCATCTTGAGCACGACGAACTGAAATACGACGAGCAGCATCGCGACGCCGATGATGGCAACGGTCCCGCCGTAGAGCCAGGCGCGTGCGCGTTTGCCGGTTTCGCGATCCAGGAACGGGCCCATGAGGCGGTCGAAGCTGCGGTACAGCCTGGACTCCTCCCCGGCCGACTCCTTGTGAATCGGTGCATGTTGCAGCAGGCGATGACTGAGCCACGGTGTCAGTATCAGCGCGACTGCGAGAGAAATGAGCATACCGGTGCTCGCGTTGATCGGGATCGGGCTCATGTACGGTCCCATCAGACCGGTCACGAAAGCCATGGGCAGCAGCGCGGCGATGACGGTAAACGTGGCCAGGATGGTAGGGCCGCCGACCTCGTCGACAGCCGGAGGGATGATCTCGCCGATCGAGCCGGAACCCAGGCCGCGATGCCGGTGTATGTTCTCGACCACGACGATCGCGTCGTCCACGAGTATGCCGATTGCGAAGATCAGCGCGAACAGCGACACCCGGTTGATCGTGAATCCCCAGGCCCATGACGCAAACAGCGTTGCCGCGAGCGTCACTATGACAGCGGCACCGACGACGATAGCTTCGCGCCAGCCCAGCGCGAACCACGTCAGCAGGATAACCGACAGCGTCGCGAACGAGAGTTTCTGGATGAGTTTGGATGCCTTGTCGTCAGCGGTCTTGCCGTAGTTGCGCGTTATCGTGACGTTCACGCCCTCCGGGATGAGCGTTGCCTCGAGTTGCGCCAGGCGCTCGACCACGGCGTCGGCAATATTGGTCGCGTTGGTGCCCGGTTTCTTGGCGATCGCGATCGTTACCGACGGCGCGTACGGGACGGGGTCGAGGCCGACCTGTTGCGCCGCCGGCCCGGTTGCGAACCACGTGTAGTTCTCGGGCTGATCTGCCCGGGCGTTTACCGTGGCAATGTCGTCCAGGTACACGGGCCGTCCCTCGAACATTCCCACCACGAGGCGGGCGACGTCTTCCCGGTTGCTGAGAAATGTGCCGGCCTGCACGGGCACCTGTGTGTTGTCGTAGACCAGCGAGCCCGAATGCGAGACGGTGTTGCTCGCCGTCAGCGCCTGCCGCAAATCGTCGAGCGTCATGCCGAAGCCCGAGACGCGTTGCGGGTCAAGTTCGACATGGACGATCTCGCGGGAACCGCCGATCGTATAGACATCGCGGGTTCCCGGTACGCGCTTTATTTCCGCTTCCAGAGCGTGAGCGACTTTCAGGAGGTCCTGCGTGGCGCGTGCCGTATCCTCGGTCCACAGGGTCGCCGAAACAATCGGCACGTCGTCGATGCCCTTGGGTTTGACGATAGGCGGCAGGATGCCGAGGTTCTGCGGGCGCCAGTCCTGGTTGGAGAATATGGCGTTGTAGAGTCTTACGAGCGCCTCGGTGCGCGGCTCGCCGACCTTGAACTGCACGGTGAGCACGCCCATGCCGGGCCGGGACACGGAGTAGACGTGCTTGACGCCGTCGATTTCCGCGAGCACCTGCTCCATCGGCAGGGCGACGAGGTTTTCCACCTCGGTGGTGCTGGCGCCGGGGAAAGCGACGAACACGTTGGCGAAGGTCACATCGATCTGTGGCTCTTCCTCGCGCGGCGTCACGACCACGGCGAACAGGCCCAGCAGCATCGCCGCAAGCGCGAGCAGCGGCGTCAGCGCGTTGTCCTGGAACCTGGCGGCAAGGCCGCCCGAGATGCCGAGCTTATTCTTCATCGTTTGCTACCGCCTGCGACTTGACGTAGATACCGGCACGAACCGGGTCGAGCGCCACACGTTCTCCCTCGCCGAGGCCGGCCAGTATTTCCGTGCGGTCATCGAAGGTGTTGCCTGCACGAACCTGCCGCAGGCGAACGTCGCCGTCCGTTGATACGACATACAAACCGGTGACCTCGCTGCGCCGGAGCAGCGCGCGTGTCGGAATGAGCAGGCGCTCCGCGTCACCGATGACGAAGGCGACCTTCACGAACATGCCCGGATACAGGCCAAACTG
>WOR8_10006339_pt1 | contig 15798 bp, 17 predicted proteins | sample DeeMarSeWOR38_10_FD_19890 | JGI IMG/M metagenome (IMG submission 19890) | reverse complement strand
TGATCCTTCGTATCATGGCGTGTCCTACGCGGATGATTTTGGGCCGCTGGCTTTTATCTCCAAGGCGCGGGCTGGTATTTTGCGAGATATCGGTGCCTGCCAGTCGCCGTTTAACTCGTGGCAGTTGCTTCAAGGCCTTGAAACGTTGAGCCTGCGCATGGAACGGCATGTGTCAAATGCCCAGGTGGCGGCAGAGTTTCTCGATCAGCACACAAACGTCAGTTGGGTTAAATATCCGGGGTTGGAGAGCCACCCAGACCATGAGCTGGCAAAGAAATACCTGCCCAAAGGCCCCGGCGCGATGATGGGATTCGGTGTCAAGGGCGGACGGGAAGCGGGCGCGAAATTCATCAACAATCTGAAACTCTTCAGCCATGTCGCCAATCTGGGCGATGCCAAGTCATTGGCCATCCACCCGGCCAGCACCACGCACAGCCAACTTTCGGACGAGGAACAGGTGGCGGCGGGTGTCAGTCCCGATTTCGTGCGTTTGAGCATCGGCATCGAAGATATTGATGATATTTTGTGGGACCTCGATCAGGCCCTGCGCTAGGAGGTGGGTATGCCAGTTAGAATTCCAACCACTTTACCCGCGCGCAGCATCCTGGAACGAGAAAATATCTTTGTGATGGGGCACGAGCGCGCCGAGCACCAGGATATCCGTCCGTTGCGGGTGGCTATCCTTAATTTAATGCCCACCAAGATTGAGACCGAAACACAGTTGCTGCGTCTGCTGGGTAACTGTGCTTTGCAGGTAGAAATCACTTTATTGCAAACAGCCACCTACGAACCAAAAAACGCCGCTGCCGATCACCTGGTCGCGCATTACCTTACCTGGGAACAGGTGCGCAAAGAGAAATTCGATGGCTTGATCATTACCGGCGCGCCAGTAGAGCACTTGCCTTTCGAAGAGGTGGAATACTGGGAAGAATTGTGTACCATCATGGATTGGGCCAGGACCAACGTTTTTTCCACCCTGTACATTTGCTGGGGTGCGCAGGCTGGACTGTATCATCGCTATGGTGTCAAAAAATATCCCTTGCCCAAGAAGATGTTCGGTGTGTTCGAGCATAGAGTTCTCGCCCGTAATGAGAAACTCTTGCGTGGTTTTGACGACACTTTCCTCGCACCGCATTCCCGGCACACAGGCGTCAGTGCTAGGGAAGTGAGAAAGGTCAACGACCTCAAACTGCTGGCTGTTTCGGATGATGCAGGTGCTTACCTGGCAGTCTCGAAGAATGAACGGCATATCTTCGTCACTGGCCACTCGGAGTACGACCCCCTCACGCTGAAGGGCGAGTATGACCGCGATGTCAAGCTGGGGCTTCCCATTGAAGTCCCCAGGAACTACTTCCCAAATGACGACCCGTCCCGCCCGCCGCAAGTGCTCTGGCGCGGACACGCCAATTTGTTATTTGCGAACTGGTTGAATTACTATGTCTACCAGGTGACACCGTACAATATCAAACATATCCCCCGGCATGGAACCTATACGGATTTTTAAGGATTGGGATATTTAGGTACAGGCGTACATGTTGTAGGTGCGTAGTATGCTACGCACCTACAACGGAAAAACTTACGCCATCTCTACTTCTTTGGTCGTGATCTCAAATGTTGGTGGCTGCTCGAAGTGCTTCTTGACCGCACACAGTTCTGCCGATCTCACCAACGAAGAACGATACTTTTCAGGGAAGGTGGGCGGCACCTGGATTTCCAGGTCAACTTTGCCGACCATACCGGTAATCGGGTTGCTGTGCATGTGCTGTACGATGCGGATGCCATCCGTGGGCAGGTTTCGCTGTCTGCAAAAGCCGAGCACGTATATGCCCGCGCAGGTGCCCATCGAAGATAGGAACACAGCAAATGGGGTGGGCGCGGAACCGTCCCCACCGCCTTGAGGGGGCTGGTCGGTGTGAACCGTGTAAGGGCCAAAGTGAGCGTCTACACGCGCGCCGCCGGGGAAGTCAATGATCATTTCCATGTGAAAAACTCCTAAAATTGTAGTCTTTCATTGGATGAACTTTTCCCTAAAAAGTTGCATCGGCGTGCTTTATAATGCTACTGAGATACATGTTGTTACGTAGTATATAGAAGGAGCCCAAAATAAGGGTTGCCCCATAACATTTCTATTCTCGAATTGTGCCAATCTAAAAAAAGGAGCATTCCATGGCAAAGAAAAAAGATGGCGATTTAGTAGTCTCATCCGGTGGGGGCGTGATGCGCGATCTGGTGCTGCGCTTCAAGCTCATTATCCGTTTGATGGGCGATAACCGCGTCAACCCTTTCATCAAGCTGCTGCCCGTGGCTTCGCTGGCATACCTGTTCTTCCCCTTCGACCTGATCTCCGTCGTCCCCGGCGTGAGCGCATTGGATGACGTGGCGATTCTCTCGTTAGGTGCCTACATGTTCATCGAGTTCTGTCCCCCCGATGTGGTACAAGAGCACATGCAGAACCTGACCAGTAACATGGACGCGGTTGCCAGTCATGATGAAATTGTGGATGCCGAAGCCGTTGACCTGGATGATGATGAAGAATAGGATGTAGGCATGAAGCGCGTTTTATTGGTATTTTCACCACTATTTCTGATAGCCTGTCTGTTAACATCAACCCCGCCACCTCCCAACCCCGTGCCTGCCACGGTTATCCCCGACACAGCTGTGCCTCTGACAGATGTTCCGCCTACGTCGGTACCCGATACGGCATCGCCTCCCACAGATGTGCCCCCCGCCCCTCCACCGGATGTGACGACATTCCCTAACCCGGACACTTACATCTGGGAAACGGTCGTTTCCGGACTTGAACGCCCCGTTGATATTCAACATGCGGGCGATGAGCGACTGTTCATCATTGAAAAAGTCGGAAGGATTCGCATCGTGCAGGATGGGGGGCTGGTAGATTTTCCTTATCTGGATATCAGTGATCGCGTTGGTAGCCGAGGTAACGAACAGGGCTTGCTTGGCCTGGCCTTTCATCCAAATTATGCCGAGAATGGCCTGTTCTTTGTTAATTACACGGATAAGGGTGGCGATACTGTCATCGCGCGTTACCGGGTTACAGCTGATCCAAACATCGGGGATCCATCCAGCGAAATGGTATTGTTGCGGGTGAGTCAACCCTTTGGCAATCACAACGGTGGTGGACTGGATTTCGGCCTCGACGGCTACCTGTACATCGCTCTTGGTGATGGCGGCTCGGCAGGTGATCCCTTTGGTAACGGTCAGAAACTGGATACGTTCCTGGGAAAAATTTTGCGCTTAGATGTGGATTCTGCGGAACCCTATTCCATTCCGACTGACAACCCCTTTGGGAACGAGATCTGGGCTTATGGATTGCGCAATCCCTGGCGCATTTCCTTTGACAGTGCAACCGGCGACCTGTACATCGGTGATGTAGGTCAGGGTCAATGGGAAGAGATCGATTTCATCCCGGCGGGCGCACCCGGTGGATTCAATTTTGGCTGGAAGTATTTCGAAGGCACACATGGCTACAATGGCGCACCTCCGCAGGATGCGCAATTTGAGCCGCCCGTAGCAGAGTATGATCATGGTCAGGGCTGCTCGGTGACGGGTGGATATGTTTATCGCGGGAGTATGCCTGAGTGGAGCGGAATCTATTTTTACGGCGATTATTGCACGGGAACCGTCTGGGGCCTGATTCGCTCTGACGAAGGCTGGCAGGACCAGGTCCTGTTTGGTGCGGTTGGGAATATTACATCTTTTGGGCAGGATCAATCCGGTGAAGTCTACATTGCCACGGACGGTGGTCAATTCCTGCGTCTTACACCCCGTTAAAGTGGACAAATGAGAGACGGGTCATCCGAATTAGGTAGTTTGTCATACAATTTTATGATGGCTGTCACTGGATGACCTTGGGAGAGATGCGTACAATATAGATGTAGTCAGGAGGCAGATATGGCAAAGCGCACTTGGCAAGTACAGATGGTGAAGCACTGTGAACATGTTGGGCACGAGATCGCGCTGGAAAATGAAGTTGTGTATCCGGCAGACCATCTCCCCGACCAACCACCACGCATATTAGCCAGCCGTTGCTCGAACGCTGTGCAATGCAACACGATGTTTGATAAACCTGTCTGCTCGTGGTGCGGGACCAATCCCACGCACGAACCTACATAAAGAATGGCCGGATTCTTTTCATGCATCCGATGATTTCTCTCTTCCCCTGAGTTGGTTTTTGGTAGCCCCGCGAGAAATCGTGGGGCTTGCCGTTATCGTTCTAGCGGGTTAGGGCATTAGCCCGAAATAGAAAACCACCCGCTAAGCGGATGGAAGAGAGGGGCTTGTTACCTGTATTATTACGCAGTACTTGACAGGGGAAATCCATCGCCTTATACTCATGTACACAATCGAACGGGGAGTCCGTTTAACGGGCTGAGAGGAGCGTCTAACGCTCGACCCGCAATACCTGATCCGGATCATGCCGGCGGAGGAAATATACCTTACGATGTACATCCTCCCCTCGGCGGAGGATGTTTTTTATGCCAAGAATCATAATCTTTGCCAACGGAGAGCTTCCAGACCTCGATGCTGCACGCACTTTGCTTCAGGCAGGTGATTATCTCATTGCAGCAGATGGAGGCGCCAATCATTTGTTGAAAATGGGTATCCTGCCTGAAATTGTCATTGGCGACCTAGATTCAGTTGATGAAGACACGTTGTTTCAACTGACATCTGCTGAAGTCAATATCGAACAATATTCCGAAGACAAAGATGAGACCGATATCGAGCTTGCACTAGGCTATGCGGTAGAAATGCGGCCTTCCGCCATATTGATCGTTGGGGGATTAGGTGGCCGCCTCGACCAGACCCTTGCCAACCTGTCCATATTAACTGACCCAATGCTTCCAAAAATCGACATCCGTCTGGATGATGGGTTGGAAGAAGTCTTCTTTTGTCGGGCATCTGCTGAAAAAGGGGGGCAGGTCGAAGTCCAGGGAAGAAGCGGAGATACCGTCTCATTAATCCCCTGGCATGGCCCCGTGGAAGGTGTCAGCACCGAAGGTCTGCAATGGCCGCTGTACGGTGAGACTCTGTTCCCTGATAAATCTCGTGGTATCAGTAACGTGATGTTAAGCGAGTCGGCCTCGGTCAAAATCGAAAATGGATTGTTGCTGGTTGTGCACCGCCGAAAATCGTAGATCGTAAATTGACAGAATGGAGATGTTATGAAAAAAATTCTTACTCTGTTTACCTCGTTTATTTTCCTGCTGGTCGCCTGTGCCCCAAAAGGCCCCGTCGAACTGACCGTGATGACCCACGATTCATTTGCCATCAGCGAGGAAGTGGTGGCAGCATTTGAAGGGGCCAACAACGTAAAGGTGACATTCCTGGCCAGCGGAGATACCGGCGCGGCGCTCAACAAGGCCATCCTCACCAAAGATGCCCCGCTGGCGGATGTCTTTTATGGCGTGGACAACACCTTTCTCTCCCGCGCGCTCGGAGCCGATATCTTTGAGCCATATCAGCCATCCGCGCTGGCGAACGTTCCTACCGCGTTCCGGCTCGATCCCGAAAACCGCATGACCCCGGTAGATTATGGCGATGTGTGCATCAACTATGACAAAACCTACTTTGCCGAGAATAATTTGCCCATCCCGGTCTCTCTCGAAGACCTGCTCAAATCTGAATACAACGGTTTGCTGGTTGTCGAAAACCCGGCTACATCATCGCCCGGCCTGGCTTTCCTGCTGGCGACTGTCGCGCACTTTGGCGATCCCGGCTATCTCGATTTTTGGACGGCTTTGCGCGATAACGGGCTGGTGGTGGTCAACGATTGGGAAACGGCCTATTATGCCAACTTCAGTGCTTCTTCAGGACAGGGCCCGCAGCCGATGGTAGTCTCGTATGGTTCCAGCCCGCCTGCGGAGGTGATTTTTGCCGAGACTCCGCTGGATGACGCGCCCACCGCTTCGATCATCGGACCTGATACTTGCTTCCGTCAAATTGAATTTGTCGGCATTTTAAAGGGAACCCAGAACCGCGCTCTGGCTGAGAAATTCGTGGACTTCATGTTGAGCAAAGATTTTCAGGAAGATTTGCCGATGCAAATGTTTGTCTTCCCCGTCAATCCGGATGCAGCCTTGCCGGATGAATTTGTGCAATATGCCCAGATTCCTGACCAGCCAGCTCAACTTGACCCTGCTGACATCACCGCCAACCGCGAGAAGTGGATCCAAACCTGGACGGAAACGGTTCTACGTTAAGGAATTAGTGTTGCTATATACAAACCACAAAGACACGGAAACACGGAGAATTTTTCTTCGTGCCTTCGCGTCCTGGTTAAGTTCTCGCCTTTTGCTATGGCTTCTTCCACTAGGTTTTATCGGCCTGTTTTTCTTCTATCCACTTGGCCGAATTCTCACCTATAGTTTTGACACATCAGTTCTCACGGCAGAAAATCTTCATCTCACTTCCAACGTTTTACTTTTTACGTTCTACCAAGCCTCCCTCTCCACCCTCCTCACCCTTCTCCTCGGCCTGCCCGCTGCCTATCTCTTTGCCCGTTTCGAGTTTCCCGGTAAAACGCTGCTACGCGCACTGACGGCGGTTCCGTTCATGCTGCCGACTGTTGTGGTCGCAGCCGGGTTCAATGCCCTGCTCGGCCCGCGCGGATGGTTCAATCTTGGGCTGATGAGCATCTTCGGTTTGGAGAACCCTCCGCTCCAATTTGTGGGAACTCTGGGCGCAATACTGATGGCGCATGTTTTCTATAACACAACCATTGTCATCCGCGTGGTGGGGAATGCTCTGCTACAGCTTGACACACGATTGATGAATGCCGCACGCACACTCGGTGCTGATAATCGTCGGGTTTGGTGGCATATTACATTACCATTGTTACGCCCATCTTTGCTGGCGGCGGGAATCCTGGTCTTCCTGTTTGATTTCACCAGCTTCGGTGTAATTCTATTGCTGGGCGGTCCCGGCTTCGCCACGTTGGAAGTCGAAACGTATATCCAGGCCTTGCAGATGCTCAACCTGCCGTTAGCTAGTTTGCTCTCTGCAGTTCAATTGTTATGCACGCTGGCATTTTCTGTGCTGTACACACGTGTGGTGGCAAAGACAAGAATACAAGTTTCACCGCGTCCTGCTCAATATAACCTACGTCGCGCTCAAAAGTGGGGTGAAAAAATCTTTGTTATTGGGATGGGTTCCTTGCTGATTTTGTTCTTTATCTTGCCGATGCTAGCCTTACCACTGCGTTCTGTTTCCCGGCTGGAAGCGGCACGCGGAGAACGCGCGGACGTGCAATATGGCTTGACAGGAGATTACTACAGCGAACTCTTTGTTAACCGGCGTGGATCGCTTTTTTATGTGCCACCCATCCGCGCGGCGCTCAACTCGCTAGGCTATGCCGGGCTGACGGTGTTATTCTCTTTGTTGATGGGGTTCCCGGCGGCCTCTGCGCTAGCAAGACCCGGTAAACTGGAACATTGGCTCGATCCGTTGCTAATTCTGCCCCTCGGCGCCTCTGCCGTGACGTTAGGCCTGGGGTTCATTATTTCCTTCAATCAGCCGCCTTTGCGTTTGCTGGCTTCACCCTGGCTGATTCCGTTGGCACATACCATGGTGGCGTTACCCTTCGTGATACGCACGTTGCAGCCTGCGTTGACTTCCATCCCGGAACGTTTGCGGGATGCAGCCTCTTCATTGGGTGCCTCGCCTTTCCGTGCCTGGCTGGCTGTGGACTGGCCGATCATCTGGCGGGCATCGCTGGCGGCAGCGACTTTTGCGTTCACGGTTTCGTTGGGTGAGTTTGGTGCAACGGCTTTGCTGACCCGCCCAGAGTATCCAACCATCCCGATTGCGATCTATCGATTCCTGTCACAGCCGGGCGGCTTGAATTATGGGCAAGCGATGGCGATGGCGACCATTTTGATGACTTTGGCAACAATTGGAATTTTGATGATTGAACGATTGCGTTTGCCTGGAACGAGAGAGTTTTAACCACAAAGGCTTGCACTGAGCCTGTCGAAGTGACATGAAGTTCTCAAAGATTTTTCCTTAGTGTTCTTTGTGTTCATTGTGTTGAGAAATTATGCTTGAACTGATTGATATTCACAAAACCTACGAAAACAAACCTTTGCTCTCTGGCATCACTTTCTCTGTTCAGGCAGGTGAAACCGTTTGCTTGCTTGGGGCTTCGGGTAGCGGGAAGTCTACGCTGCTGCGCATCATTGCCGGGTTGGAAGAACCTGAAAATGGGCAGGTGTTGTGGAATGGGGCAGATCTGGAATCCGTGCCAACGCATCAGCGCAAGTTTGGATTGGTTTTCCAGGATTATGCATTATTCCCGCACCTGACGGTAGCAGAGAACGTGGCTTTTGGCCTGAAAATGCAAAACCTGCCGCAGGATGAAATTAAATTGCGCGTAGTCGCTTCATTAAAACAGGTAAATTTGAGTGAATTTATAAACCGGAGCGTGACTGAACTTTCAGGGGGCGAACAGCAGCGTGTCGCCCTGGCACGTGCGCTGGCTCCCCGTCCGCGCTTGTTGATGTTCGATGAGCCGTTGGGTGCATTGGATCGGGCTTTGCGCGATCACCTGCTAGATGAATTGCGCAGCATTCTGCACGCCAGTGGAGTCCCCGCGATTTATGTCACACATGACCAGGAGGAAGCCTTTGCCATTGCAGATCGAATCCTGTTGTTGCACGACGGTTTGATTGCGCAGGATGGCACGCCCGCAGAAGTAGCATTACACCCTGCTTCTGGGTGGGTGGCGAATTTTTTGGGTCTTGGCAATATAATCGAAGGGAAATGGCTGGGGGATAGGCGAGTCGAAACATCGCTTGGGGTGTTGGAAGTGGATGATAAAACGGGGGCAGATATGAAAAAGTCAGTTGCGGTGTTAATCCGGCCGGAGAATGTAACCCTGATCAGTAACGGAAATGGTTTGAAAGGCCGAGTGGCTGATGTCAGCTTCCAGAAAAATGAATTCCGTGTAACGCTGGAAAATGGATTGTATTTTTACACACCTAAGGAACTTGAAATGGGGGAAGAAATTTCTTATACTGTGGAGGCGGAATGCCTGGGTTGAAAGACATCAGAGTTTTGAAGCGTAACCTGGATGGCGAGGTGACCTGGCAATATGAAGGGCGAATATTGAAACGCGAAGTAAACGGCGTCCTTCTAGAAGCCTTTTTTGACCGTGACGATATACCTTTTGTGGATGTGATTTTGAAACGGGGAGATCGCTTTGTAGAGCGATTTTATACTGACCGCTGGTACAACGTATTCGAAATCTATGACCGCGATGATGGGATATTCAAAGGCTGGTATTGCAATACCGGTTATCCGGCTGTGTTGAAAAAGGATTCGGTTTCTTACATTGACCTGGCGCTCGACCTGTGGGTATCGGCTGATGGCACGCAGACGGTGCTGGATGTTGATGAATTTCAGGCTTTGCCGATCGATGAAGAGACGCATTCACAGGCGCTCGCTGCCCTGGAAGCGTTGAAGGAAAAGTTTGCAAATGAAAAGCCTCCAGCATAGCGCTGGAGGCTTCTCATCAGGGTGTTTAGTATAACCCTAGTTCGTAAAGGATCTGGTCGCCGAAGTTCCAGCCTAGGACGCCGACTGCAACACAACAACAACACAAAATGACCAGAGCAACAATCACAATGATGAGGGTTTTATTGTCTTTTTTGGGTTCTTCAACTAGTTCTTCAACCGGGGGCATTTCCATGTTTTCAGCCATTTTCTTTTCTCCTTTGTTTTAGAATCCGCCTTCTAAGAAGGGAATCGAAATTCCCAATGCCAATGCGCCTGCGAATATCAGGCATCCACATAAAGTGACCACAATATTAGCATACCCCAAAATTAGCCCGGCAGTTGCCATACCATCACCACCCAAATCCTCCACACTTTCCCTGATTTCTTTTTTTGCCATGTGCCCGGTGATAATGGCTATGATGGCACCTATTGTAGGGAGGACTGTCCATCCAAGGATACCAAGAACTAAACTGGCGATGGCCATACTACTGTTTGGTTTGGCCGGGTAATACGATCGATTGGGCTGTTCGCTCATATTATGTTCTCCTTCGCTCCATTATATATCAAATTTTACGGTTGACTTTCTCGTGCCGACGCTGTCTCCATTGAAAGAACAAAACAACCATCACAATCAAGAGTACAGCAACTAGGATTGGAACCACTATGGCAAGGATGGACATAACGGTTGAGAAGATGTCCTCCGCAATGCTGACAGGTACATTCCCGGCTCCGCCCGTTGTGGCTGTCACCACTGGGCGCACCGCAACTGACTTGACAGCATGCACGCTGCCCGCTACCAGCAGACCGCTGATCAATGCCAGCACAGGACTGATATCGGTGATAACGTTTGCGCTGGCGGCAAAGGCGATTGCGCCTGCTGCCGGGCGAACAAAAGTCTGGATGGCGTCGTTGATATGGTTCACAGCCGGCACTTTATCCGCTAGCATTTCAATAATGACCAGAATGCCCAGTACGATCAATACCCAGGGATTGGCCAGCAAGTCCCAGGGATTGTTCAAGGTGATCCAGTCGGTGTAGTGGGCGATCACGCCGACCACGAGTAATGGGATGTAGGCATTCAACCCGGCGCTGGCCGACAGACCGAATGCAGTGAAAACGCCAAGTAACATGTCCATTTGACAGCCTCCTTATTAAATCAGCCAAGTGGGACCCCGCCCCAGGTGCCGGTCAACTTCAACCGCAGCAGGTCGATAACCGAGATCATCAAGAATGTCAGCGTTAATCCGGCTAGGGCAGGCATCCAGTATTGTTTGAGAGCATCGAAGGTGTTTTCCTGTCGCATGATGATAACCCATACAATGCTAAACACCATTGAGAGCAATGCTACCACACCCAGCACGCTCAGAAAGGCGACTGGATACAAAACGATGGACTGTTCGCTCAAGATGGCTAAATCCACTAGCAAGACAATTCCCAGCAACCTGCCGAACTCCTTCCAGGTCAGTGCCGGACGATCATCTGCATCGTACCAGATGGTCTGGTTGACGACCGGGTACAAAACCGACGCCATCGCGATGCCCATCCCGCTGCCGGTCAGCAAACGCAGGGTGTTGTTCGGAATATAAAGGTTGGAGATTTGTGGCAGGAATCCTTCGTAGGTCTGTTTGAGCAGGTACAGGTAAGAGTTCGACCCGTCGATGCCAAAGGCCAAGAAGAAAACAACCAACACGACTAGGATGCTTTTACGGGGCATGCGGCGTTGAATTCCCCCGTGCAGCGCGCGCACAACGGCAATTGACGGTCACCGATGTGAAATGAGCGGTGGTCGATGCGATGACAAATAGCATACCCGATCCCGTCCGCCTTACCGAGCAGCCCAGACGGTGTGATGAATATAAACGCTGCCAATACAACCAGAAGAGCTATGGGGACAAACCAACGTATCAAATTACCAGATAACGCTAGCGTCTTTTCGCGTTGCATGCCGTCATTATCCCACATTCTGCACGAATAAACTATGGGTTGTGGGAGTTATAGGGGCCGAATGGGTGAGAAGCAAGCGGACTGGTTTAGTGTATGATAAAGGATAGATGAACATACGCAAAATGATCCTTCTCACGCTTCTCTCTTTGGCCGTGGCCTGCCAACCGGTTACGGGCCTTGATTCGTCCCCGACAATCCCCCCGTCACCATCGCCATCCGCAACTCCTTCACCGATTCAGCCGACCATCTACCTGACGCCTACCCCCGGCTACCCGGAAGAAGGCTTCGGCCCGACGAACTTCCCAACTGACATCAATCCGCTGACAGGTTTCAGCACGGATCCGGCCGCACTCGATCGCAGACCGATGCTGATCAAGGTGTCCAACCTGCCCAGAGAGGTGCGTCCACAATTTGGGCTTTCACGAGCGGACATTGTTTATGAGTATTACACGGAAGAAGGCACCACGCGTTTCATTGCCATCTATTACAGTCAGGATGCGGAGCAGGTTGGTTCGATCCGTTCGGCGCGCTTCTTTGATGAGCATATTATTAACATGTACAGGGGTCTGTTCGTTTTTGGCGGCGCTGATGAACGGGTTTTAGATAGGTTGTATAAGGCTCAATTCGCCGATCGGCTGATCGTCGAGTTGCAGACTGAATGTCCGGCCCTGTGCCGCCCTGATCCAGTGACGAATTATTTAATTGCAGATACCATTGCGCTTCGTGAGTTTGTACGTGAACAGGGTATTTCCGACGAGAAACAGAACCTGGAGGGAATGCGTTTCCAGATGCAATCTCCTGGTGGGGGGCAAACGGTCGATCGGATATTTGCCTGGTATTCGACCGTCATTTACAATCGCTGGGATTACGATCCGCCCAGCGGGCGCTACTACCGTTATGTAGATGTGGAGAACGCTCTCGATGTTCAAGCCGAAGTGTACAAACCGCTGCGAGATGCGCTCATCGATGGGCCAATTTCTGCGGATAACGTGGTGGTTTTGTTGATGCCGCACACTTTCTACTCGGTCTCGCCCGAAATGGTTGAAATGCAATTTTACCGTTCCGGCCCGGCTTTTGCCTTTCGTGATGGACAGGTCTACGAGTTGGAATGGGTTCGGGCGAATGAGGCTGGTTTATATTCTTTGTATACGAGCGATGGTGGTATGTACCCTTTCAAGCCGGGAACCACCTGGTTCGAAGTGATGGGATTGAGCACGAAGATGATTCAAAGCGAATCCGCCTGGCGCTTCGAAATGCGTTTCCCCTAGAAAAAACCAGGATGCCGCCCAAATGTGGACGGCATCCGTAGCGCGCTGTGGCTTCCTTCTTAATTGAGGAGGGATGCCACAGCGCTACGTTTGTTACTACTATCCATGAGCATCACCTCCTCCTTTCTTAGGATGGCGATTGATTGTGAACCCCCGAGCAGTGACGGAAGTATGGCATATTTCAATTCGGATGTCAATAGGAAGAATTGGCTTCTAAGGGAATTGTAATGGTTTTGATGAATTACTTTCCCCGCTCCAATGCAATGCTCCTTGTAAGATACGGTTCACACAGCCAGACCCAATAAGCCCAAATCTATACAACCCACAAGCTCTGAATCGCTACTCCTACGTTCTAAACAATCCCATTCGATATAATGATCGACAGGATATCTTGCGGAAGGTAAGTTCGGCTTTCGAGTGAAGAGCCGCAGGATGCGGTCAATCTCGGTTGGGCACATGGTGCCTTGCTGACAACTTTCCCTGGTGATACAACGATGGCGACCCTGGAACAGGTAAGGGCCTTTGCGCAGGGCGGTTCGGCAAGAATTCAACGATAAAGCGGAGCGTAACCATATAGATTAGCCTAGTTGCATGAAAGGAAATAAATCGTATTTTTGATCGTATGCAATGTGAAAAGGCAATTCATTGGCGCCGAATAACATAATCATTTGAAGTTCATCCCCTTTTGTATCGGGAACCGCTCTCGTTGACCTTGTCTATTATCGCAGTACCCTTTTGCCTGTTTCCCAGTTTAGATATAGTTCTTTCCCATTGGCTTTGACATGGATCTCTTTCGGGTCAAATTCTGCCTGGATATAGGGATTGTCGTAGCGGGGATAATCTTCCACGCTGACGACTTCTCCATCCACTGTGAGCGGACCATCCCAACCGAATCGGACCAGGCCGATGCCTGGCGCCCGGTATTTAACATTTTGCCCGTTGAAAGCCAGTTCCGCTGAAGAAACCGCCTCGACGAATTCCACAAACGACCCATCTTCTGCCTCGCGCCCCATCTGGCATAGCCAGATATTTTCATTCTCCAGCGCGATAACTTCACGGTTGAAATCTTCGGGGTCTTTGCGAATGTGGTGTCCTTCCACTTCCAAATCTTCCGTGTTCCAGAAATAAGGCTGCTGGGAGTAAAGTCCTAAGTAGCCCTTATCCTTGCGGACGAAGATCCAACTGTTCTTTTCCACCACTTCATCGAACTGGTCTTTGGGAATCCAGGCATGAGTGTAGAAATTCTTGATGGGAACGTACAACCCGGGGAACAGTTTCTCGATCTTGTACACAGTGATATTCAGGTTCTTGACCTGTACCGAGCGCGGCAGGATGCCGGAGCCTTCCCAGTAATTCGGGGAGGCTTCCCCGATCCGCCCGGGATGGGTGGTAAAGCAGACTGCGTTCGGCGCGAGCGTCGCTTGCCAGATGTGGTGCTGGTCGCCGCCGAAACCTTTGCGGTGATCCTGCGCAGTGGAGAGCATGTAATCGGGGGTCTTGTAGGTGTAAATATCCGGCTCATCTCGCATGTTGCGGCAAATATCCTTTTCAAGGAAGCGGGAAACAGGTTTGGTCAGATTCAAGGCGCGGAGCGCTTTCAGGAAACCTTTATAAGGTTTGAATTCATAAAAGAACTCGTTCTCCCACCAGTTGAAGGCGTCGAACATTTTGATCGTGGTTGCAGCGGTGGCGGGATGCAGGTAGGCTTCGTTGTTGTAGAAGATCATCCCGTCTTCGAGCGATTCGTAATCCCAGCCCCATTTTTCCTGATCTTGCACCAGGAAGCCAGCCTTCTGGCGGTTCACGTAGGTAGCGTCTTCGTTCTGGAAGATCTCACGCAGCACAGATGGCGCTTCATAGGTACTGAGCGCAAAGCTTGGCGCGGCCATATTGTCAAAACCGGAGTAGATGCCCTGCCCGAAGACCAGTTTCATCGTATCGGTGGTGCCTTCTTCGCGCGCCCATTTCTTTGCGTTCTCATACGAGCGCCCGTGCGTGGCGCCAAAAACGCCCTTGAACTGGTTCAGCGCCATATCCAGCAGGATCAGGTCGATGATCTTGGTCGCTTTCTCCTGGATTTCATCGTCCTCGCAGAAATCATGCAGGGAGATCAGTGCGCCCAGGTCTTCCTCAAAGTAAATGTGCGACAGCCATTCGTTGAAGCCAGTCTTGAAGCGCATATTCAACCAGCGCAAAATGCGCGGACGGTTGCGTGCTATCTTCTCGAGTCCTGTCTCGCCGGTGTTGTTGAAAACTTCATCAGGATATAACTGCCCCGAAAGATATGCTGCGGACGAGAACAAAATGTAGTGGTTCTCCGTCCAGGTGCACATCGAGTCGATCCCCGGCTCGTCAGGCCAATATTTGAAATTCAGGATGGCCTCTTTGGCTGTCTTCAGCAATTCCTGTGAAGGGGGATGATTAAACGTTAACTTTCTGGCATGTGGCGATTTCGCTTCCCGCCCAGGGTCGAACTGATAAAGCAGCCGCAAAACGGAGTGAGCCACAAAATCCGCGCAGTCTTTGCGATCGTTGATGAATTCTAGCGCGCTGAAAATATATCCTTCGTGTGCCTGTCCCCCTCCGACCATACGGATCAATTCATACCAAATCGTGCGCGTGTTCGTTGGGGCAGGGTTGCGCAATACATGGGCGATGAGTTCGGCGCGGCGCTCTTTGTAAGTGGTTGTCACCGCCCCTGCTGAGTAAGTATCCGGGTGCGGTTCCTGTGGATATCCCTCAGGGGCCTTTCCTTTCGCTTCTATTCTGTATTGCGGTTTGGCATGAACAGTAGACATTAGATTTTTCCTACAAGAATTTCTTTGAGCTCAGTGCCGTCTTCATCGGGCTGTTCCCCGTTACGAACCGAGGCGAGATAACGGTTCAGTCGCTGATGCAGTTCGGGGGTCAGTGGGAAGCGCAGGGCAAAGAACAGGGCGAAGACGAGCAGGACAACAGGCAGAAGCATGAAGATCAATCGCAGGACGAGCAGGAATACTTCCGATTGCGGCTGTTCGATCAGTTTGGTCGCCCCGTCAACCGTTTCCTGGATCGGCGGGATGTATCCTGCCCA